>LNFM01020704.1_pt1 | contig 10629 bp, 10 predicted proteins | sample 596031 | NCBI WGS metagenome assembly LNFM01 (sample SAMN04254537, study PRJNA301005) | activated carbon metagenome | isolation source: dual media filters at the Ann Arbor, Michigan drinking water treatment plant | place: USA: Ann Arbor | reverse complement strand
ACATGACCAAGAGTGGACAAAAAGTCGGCTTCATCGGCCTGGGCATCATGGGCACGCCCATGGCGCTGAACCTCATCAAGGCGGGTCACCAGCTCTTCGTGAGCAGCCGCAGCCAGATTCCCGCCGATCTGGCCGAGGCCGGTGCGACGGTCTGCACCAACGCCACCGAGGTGGCCAAGCGCGCCGACGTGATCATCACCATGGTGCCGGACACACCGAATGTGCAGGACGTGCTGTTCGGCGAGACCGGCGTGGCCAAGGGTCTCAAGGATTCGGCAGCCGGCCCTGACGGCCGGGTGGGCAAGGTGGTGGTGGACATGAGCAGCATCAGCCCGATGGCGACCAAGCAGTTTGCACAGCAGATCAACGCGCTGGGCTGCGACTACCTGGACGCGCCGGTCAGCGGCGGCGAGGTGGGCGCCAAGGCCGGCAGCCTGACCATCATGGTCGGCGGACCGGAGTCGGCGTTCGAGCGGGTGAAGCCTCTGTTCGAAGCCATGGGCAAGAACATCACGCTGGTGGGTGGCAAACCAGATCATCGTGGCGCTCAACATCGAGGCCGTGGCCGAGGCCCTGCTGTTCGCCAGCAAGGCCGGCGCCGACCCGGCCAAGGTGCGTCAGGCCCTGATGGGTGGCTTTGCGGCCAGCCGTATCCTGGAGGTGCACGGCGAGCGCATGGTCAAGCGCACTTTCAACCCGGGCTTTCGCATCGAGCTGCACCAGAAAGACCTGAACCTGGCGCTGCAGGGCGCGAAGGAACTGGGCGTGAGCCTGCCGAACACGGCGAGCGCGGCGCAGCTGATGCAGAGTTGTGCGGCGCACGGCATGGCCGGTCTCGACCACTCGGCGCTGTGCCGGTCGCTGGAGATGATGGCTGGACATGAGATCGCCCCCGCGCCGGTCTGACGACCGTCACCCCCGTCCGGGGGCAACACCAGCGGCCCGGCAAAGCCGGTTCCGCGGTGTTCTGGAACGAAGGCACTTCATGCCGATGGTTCGCTAGACTGGCGCCATGACCCAAGCCACCGCCGCCAGCCTCGACAACCCCCGCGCCCTGCTGCGCCACCTGTACGACGTGGCGGTGCAGCGCGCGCTGCCGCTGCACAACACCGCCGCGCACCTGCCCCAGCCGCCCAAGGGCCGCACCCTGGTGCTCGGTGCTGGCAAGGCCGGCGGGGCGATGGCGCAGGCGGTCGAAGCGCTCTGGCCAGCCGACGCGCCGCTCTCGGGCCTGGTCGTCACGCGCTACCACCACATCCCGCCGCGCCCGGCGGGCGTGCCCGAACGCATCGAGGTGGTGCAAGCCTCGCACCCCTTGCCCGACGCGGCCGGCCTGCAGGCCGCGCAGCGCATCCTGGCGCTGACGCAGGGGCTCACCGCAGACGACCTCGTGCTCTGCCTGATTTCTGGCGGCGGCTCCTCGCTGCTCACCCTGCCTTGCGACGGCCTCACGCTCGAAGACAAGCAGCGCATCAACCGCCAGCTGCTGGACAGCGGCGCGCACATCGGCGAGATGAACACGGTGCGCAAGCACCTGTCCGCCATCAAGGGCGGGCGCCTGGCCGCGGCCTGCGCGCCGGCGCGCGTGGTCACGCTCACCATCAGCGACGTGCCGGGTGACGACGTGAGCGTCATCGCCAGTGGCCCCACCGTGGCCGACGCGTCCACCTGCGCCGAAGCGCTGGACATCCTTCAGCGGTATGGCATCGAGGTACCGCCCGCGGTGAAGGCGCAGCTCGAAGCCGGCGCGCTCGAAACCCCCAAGCCCGGCGACCCGCGCCTGGCGCGTTGCGAGACGCACCTCATCGCCACGCCGCAGCAGAGCCTGGACGCGGCCGCCGCCGCCGCCCGCGCGCTCGGCCTGCGTGCCTACCTGCTCAGCGACGAGATCGAAGGCGAGTCGCGCGAAGTGGGCAAGGTGCACGCCGCGCTGGCGCGCTCCACCGCGCTCGGTCGCAGCAGCTTCGAGAGGCCTTGCGTCATCCTGAGCGGAGGCGAAACCACCGTCACCGTGCGCCCGCGCGTCGAAGGCCAGAAAAAAGGAAGAGGCGGCCGCGCCGGCGAGTTCTGCCTGGGCCTGGCCCAGGCGCTGGGCGGGCAGGCCGGTGTGTGGGCGCTGGCGGCCGACACCGACGGCATCGACGGCGTGGAAGACAACGCCGGTGCACTTGTCACGCCCGAGACTCTGGCCCGCGCGGAGTCGCTCGGTTTGAAGGTGTCCGATCACCTCGCCCGCAACGACGCCTGCGGCTTCTTCGAAGCGCTCGGCGACCTGGTTTTCACAGGGCCGACGCACACCAACGTCAACGATTTCCGGGCCGTGCTGTTGACCTGAACAGCGGCGGTTTTGGTAGCGTTTGGTTGCAACCGAGGGTTTGCCCGGTATGTAATCCGCTATCACCTCAAGCGTGAAATTTTGCTCAACACTGGGTTCTGCACTCGCGCCGGACGGATTCGGGCCAGCAGCAACGCCAGGAGACCCCCATGAGCGAATTTTTCGTCAACGCCGACCCGATCCTGTACGAGAAGCGCACCCGCACCGTGCGCATTCGCAATGTGCTCACCAGCATCCGACTGGAAAACATGGCCTGGGACATCCTGGCCGACATGGCGGTGGAGGAGGGCTGCACCACCAACGCCCTGATCGCGTCCTTCCACGACGAAATCCTGGCACACCGCGGCGAGGTGCCCAACTTCGCTTCCTTCCTGCGCGTCACCTGCATGCGCTACCTGCACCACAAGATGGCGCAGACCGTCGGCAAGCCGGTCGGCGAACTGACCGCCGCGCACATCGGGTCGGGTGCGACGCCTGCTCCCAAGCTGATGGCCGTGGGCGGCCGAGGCTGAGTCGCCGGTTCTTTTCACAGGCCGGGCCGGCGCGAAACGGTCGGCCCCAACCCGCCCCACCAGGGGCCAACCACCCGAGGAGACATCAGATGAAGAAGACGATGAAGGTATGGGCACTGGGCGCCATCGCGGCGGCCGTGGCCATGGGCGCGCAGGCGCAGCAGAACATCGAGAAGCTCAAGCAGATGAAGGTCGCCACCACCGACCTCAACATCCCGGTGGTGCCGCAGACCGGCCGCAACGCCGACGCGATCCGCGCCAACCTCAAGCGCGTCAAGTTGCCTGAAGGCTTCAGGATCGACCTGTTTGCCATCGTTCCCGACGCGCGCCACATGGCAGTGGCACCCAGCACCAACATGCTGTTTGTCGGTACCCGCAAGACCACCGTCTGGGCCGTGACCGACCGCAACAGCGACGGCGAAGCCGATGAAGTCAAGAGTTTTGCTCCCAGCCTGAAATTCACCAACCCCAATGGCGTGTGCTGGACCAAGGACGGCTTCCTGATCGTGGCCGAACACAACCGCGTGCTCAACTTCCCGGCCGCCGAATTCTTCTACGAAGGACCCGATGTGGCCGTCATCGAGGTGGTGGGCCAGGGCAAGCTGATCCCGGTGGAAGAAGAGAGCTACAACCACGGCGCCCGCACCTGCCGGGTCGACGACAGCGGCATGCTGCACATCACCCTGGGCCAGCCCTACAACGTGCAGCCCAAGGAAAAAGTGGCGCTGTACGAACAGCTGGGCATCGGCGGCATGATCAAGCTCAACGCCTTCGACGGCAGCAAGCGCGAGGTGGTGGCGCGCGGCGTGCGCAACTCGGTGGGCATGGACATCAACCCCAAGGACAAATCGGTGTGGTTCACCGACAACCAGACCGATGGCATGGGTGACGACACCCCGCCAGGCGAGCTGAACCGTGTGTCGAAGATGGGGGAGCACTTCGGCTACCCCTACATCCACGGCAACAACGTGCAGATCGCCGGCACCGCCGCCGCCCCGGACCTGAAGGACATGAAGCCGCCGGCACAGTGGACCAAGCCGCAGATCGAGTTCCCGGCGCACCAGGCGCAGCTCGGCATGAGCTTCTACAACGGCAAGATGTTCCCGGCGAAGTACCAGGGTGGCGCCTTCGTGGCCTCGCATGGCTCGTGGAACCGCACCAAGCCCACGGGCGCCGACATCCAGTTCGTGTCGATGAAGGCCGACGGCAGTGCGGACAAAACCGAGGTCTTCGCCTCCGGATTCCTTGACCCAGACACCGGTCTGTACCGTGGCCGCCCGGTGGATGTGGCGCAGATGAAGGACGGTTCGCTGCTCATCAGTGACGACTTCGCCGGCGCCATCTACCGCGTCACCTACAAGCCGTGATGGGGGCGCGCCTCACCGACCGTGTGCGGGCGCGCTGCGCGCCCATCCTGCTGGCCGGCCTGCTGGGCCTGGCCGGCGGGGTGGGCGCCCAGGAACCCGGGCAGGCCAAGGCACCGGTGAAAACCGGGCTCTGCGTCACCTGCCACGGGCCCCTGGGCATGGGCCTCACGCCCGACACGCCGCACATCGCCGCGCAGCCGCAGATCTACCTGGTCGCGCAGCTCAAGGCGTTCCGCAGCGGCGCACGCAAGCACGAGGTCATGAACGTGATCGCACGTCCGCTGACCGACGCGGAAATCACCGAGCTGTCCGACTGGTACAGCAGCGTGCGCATCGAGGTGCGGGCGCCCTGAGGCGCACCCGTTCTTCAAGATTGGAGCCCGACACGGCGGGCTTCACCACGGAGCTACATCCCGGCGGCGTCACGGCCATGGCGCCTGTGTCAACCCGGGGATTCGCCCCCCTGGTGCGGCACGCTTGAGGCCACATTGGCTTCAAGGGTCCGGATCGCTGAAACGTTGCTCGGCCGAGCTTCCGAACGCCTGAGATGGGCAGCTGCAGTGCCGCAGTTCCGGCCTTTGCGGCAGCGCACCGTTTGCACAATGCTTGAGCGGACTGACCGAGACCTCCGGCGGTTTCCTCAAGTCTCTGTGCCATTCACCGATAACCGACAAACATCCGCCAGGTGGATGCCGTGTTCACCCGTCCCACCCCCGAACCCTCACAGGAGTTGCCATGAAACACACCAAACACTTTTTGATCATCGCTGCGCTGCTGGCTGGGATCTCCCAGGTCCATGCCCAGACCCCCGACCCCAAGGCCACCATCGCGGACCTTGATGCCCGCCTGGCCAAGATCGGTGCGCCGCGCCTCGAAGGCGTGGAAAAGGTCGGCGACAAGGAAGTCCCGGTCATCTTTTTCGGCCAGCGCAAGATCAACAACAACTTCGACGTCGTCGACGCCATCCGCAAGACCCACCAGGCCACCGCCACCGTGTTCGTCAGGTCGGGCGAAGAGTTCGTGCGCGTCAGCACCAACGTGCTCACACCCGAAGGCAAGCGCGGCATTGGCACCCAGCTGGCGCGCAACGCCGCCTACGCCGCCGTCAACAAAGGCCAGCAGTTCTGTGGCCCCATCGACGTGCTCGGCACCGCGTTCGATGCCTGCTACAACCCCATCAAAGACGCGGGCGGAAAGATCATTGGCGTGAGCTACATCGGCCACAAGAAGTGATGCTTTCCCACTGACCTGGAGTTCCTCATGAAGTTCGCCATCCGACCCGGACGGTGGCTCGACCGCATGCCGGTGGGCCGTCAGCTGTTTGCCGCGTTTACCGCCATCCTGGTGCTCACGGCCGCCCTTGGGGCTGTCGCGCTGGTGGGTTTGCGCAGCGTGGATGTGGAGGCCGCCTCGTTGTCGGCCCGGTGGCTCAAAGGCGTTGGCGATCTTTCAGAGGCTCGCATCGGCGTGCTGGAGTTGCGCGAACACGAAGTCAAGCACAGCCGGACCGACGACACCAGCTACCACGCCGAGTACGAAGACGAGATGGCTGGTTTCGCCAAAGGCTTGGCGACCCAGGTCGAAGAGTACAAATCCCGTGGGCTGTCTCCCGATGCGACCAAACTGCTGGCCACGCTGGAAGAATCTCTGGCGGCCTACCAGCAGACGCGCGAGCGGGTGATCAAGCTCGGACGCGACAAGCAACAGCAGGATGCCGCCGACATTGCCGACGGGGCCTCCAGCATGGCCTTCGACGAAACGGTGGGTGCGCTCGACAAGCTCATTCAGTACAGCTACGACGGCGGCGACGCCGCTGCAGCGCGCGTGGAGCAAATCTACGAACAGGCCCGCTGGGCGGTGTTGGGTTTTCTGGGGCTGGCCCTGTTGCTGGGCATTGGCTTTGGGACTCTGATCACCCGGCAGCTGCAACGCCAGCTCGGTGGCGAGCCGCGCACCGCCGTGGCCGTGGCCCGCGCCGTGGCAGAAGGCGACCTGAGCACCACCATCGCGCTCAAACGGGGCGACACCGACAGCCTGCTCGCCTGGCTGAGCAACATGCAGACGGGACTTTCGCGCGCGGTGAGCGACGTGCGCAAGGGCTCCGACTATGTGTCCCACGCCAGCCAGGAAATCGCCAGCGGCAACCAGGACCTGTCCAGCCGAACCGAGCAGCAGGCCAGTGAACTGCAGCAGACCGCCGCCACCATGGAGCAACTGGGCACCACCGTGCGCCACAACGCCGACAGCGCGCTCCAGGCCAGCCAGCTGGCGCACAGCGCCTCTGAAGTGGCGGTGCAGGGCGGCGAGGTGGTGGGCCGCGTGGTGCAGACCATGAAGGGCATCAACGAAAGCAGCCGCAAGATCAGCGACATCATTGGTGTGATCGATGCCATCGCATTCCAGACCAACATCCTCGCGCTGAACGCGGCGGTGGAGGCGGCGCGGGCCGGCGAGCAGGGCCGTGGCTTTGCGGTGGTGGCGGCCGAGGTGCGCAACCTGGCCCAGCGCAGCGCTGAAGCGGCCAAAGAAATCAAGGGCCTGATCGGTGCCAGCGTCGACCGTGTCGAACAGGGTTCGACCCTGGTGGATCAGGCCGGTGTGACCATGCAGGAGGTGGTCGCCTCGATCCGTCGGGTGAGCGACATCGTGTCCGAAATCAGTTCCGCCAGCGCCGAGCAAAGTGCCGGCGTTGCCCAGGTGGGGCAGGCCATCACCCGCATGGACCAGGGCACCCAGCAAAACGCCGCGCTGGTGGAGCAAAGCGCCGCTGCTGCCGACAGCCTGAAGCAACAGGCCGAACAGCTGGTGGCCGCCGTGGCGGTGTTCAAGATCGCCTGACCCCGCCCGGCGCGCAGGCGCACAAGCCCAGAAACCGCCCGAGTCCCTTGTTGGGCACGGGCGGTTTTTTTGCGCTGTGAATGGGCCGGGCCCCGGCCCCGGGAACCCCACCGCCCGCCCGTTAAAATCTGCCCTCGCTTCCGGGCGGCCGGGCGCCTGCACCCCACGCCACCCGGGAGTGCCCGAACCGTCACCGGGAGCGTGCACACCGCGCGCCGGGTGTCCGCCGTCTGCTGCCAGCTCTGCCGAGCGGCCGCTCCCGCCCAACCCCGACCCCAGCAGCGTCCCCAGAGGCGCGGAGAAACCTTTTCTTGCGCAGCATTTTTGCCCGACGGCAGCACCGCCCTGGGCGACGCACCCCGGCAGGACCTGGCCGAGCGCCTGGGCCAGTGGCTCAATGTGGCCGACGCCATCGAGCTCAGCTCGGCGTTGCCGTCGGTGGCCGCCGTGGGCGCGCGCGCGGCCGCGCAGCCCGCCCGCCCGCCCGTGCGCGCGGACGCGTTGCGCGCCGAGCTGGAGCGCGTGCGCGCCGTGCTCACCCAGTCCATCACCGCGCGCGACAGCCGCCACAAACCCGACCCGACCGCGCCCGACTCCGAATTCGCCCTCGCCCTGCAGCGTCACCACGAACAGCAGCGCCGCATGGAGCTGGCCGTGGACGCGCTGCGCGGCCATGTGCGCCAGACACTGGCCAAGGCCACACCCCGCCTGGCCCAGCTCGCCGCGCTCGACGCGGTGCTGGACCAGATGCTCACCGGGCGCGAACAGCGGTTGCTGAACCACCTGCCTGCTTTCTTGAAAGCGCGCTTCAACCAGCTGCGCCCGCCCGCCGCCACCGACACCCCGAGCGATCCGCGCTGGCTGCTGGGCTTCCACGCCGAGCTGGACCAGACCCTGCTGGCCGAACTCGATCACCGCTTGCAACCGGTGGTCGGGATGATCGAAGCCCTCGAAGCCCTCGAAGCCGGCGACGCATGAGATGTGTCCCTGCGCCGTGCTGCCCGCCTGATGGGCCTTCCCCTCTTTTGAACACCTCGTCACGCCCATGAACCGTTCCACCAACGCCCCCTTGCTCATCGGCGCCTTCCTGCTCGGCCTGTTCGCGATCGGCTGGGTGGGCGTCGGCTTTGTCGGCACGCACAGCTGGCTGGCCCTGGGCATGACGCTGGCCATCGCCGCCGCTTACCTGGTGGGCGCGCTGGAGATCCGGCGCTTTCGCAGTGCCAGCAATGGCCTCGCCAATGCGCTGAACCACATCCCGCAGCCGCTCAACCAGCTGGCCGACTGGCTCGCCCGCGTGCCCGCGCCGCTGCAGAACGCGGTGCGCCAGCGGGTGGAAAGCGGGCGCGGCGCGCTGCCCGGGCTGGCGCTCACGCCGTACCTCATCGGCCTGCTGGTCATGCTGGGCATGCTCGGCACCTTCCTGGGCATGGTCGTCACCTTCAAAGGCGCGGTGTTCGCGCTCGAAGGCTCGGCCGATCTGGGCGCCATCCGCGGCGCGCTGGCCGCGCCCATCAAAGGGCTGGGCATTTCTTTCGGCACCTCGGTGGCCGGTGTGGCCGCCTCGGCCATGCTGGGGCTGATGTCGGCCATCGCCCGGCGCGAGCGCGCCGACGTGGCCCGCGCGCTGGAGCAGCACATCGGCGCCGCGCTGCGCCCCTTCACCGCCGACTGCATCGCCGCAGAAAACCGCGACCGCACCTTCGCTGCCCTACAACGCCAGGCCGACGCGCTGCCACAGGTCGTCACCCAGTTGCAGGCGCTGATGGAACAGGTGGAGCGCCGTCACCAGCAGCTCGACGAACAGCTCAGCGAGCGGCAAGACCGGTTCCACCGCGAAGCCGCTGCCGCCTACACCGGCCTGGGCCAGTCGGTCGCACAGGCGCTCAACGACAGTCTGGTCACCAGCGCCCGGGTGGCGGGCGAGAGCATCCAGCCGGTGGTGGAAAACGCCATGGCGGCCCTGGCGCAAGAGTCCGCCCGCCAGCACGAGCGCGTGAGCGCCGCGGTGCACACCCAGCTGACCGGTCTGTCCACCCAGTTCGCCGCCACCACCGGCAGCGTGACGGACAGCTGGCAGGCCGCGCTGCAGAACCACGCCCGCACCAGCGAGCAACTGGTCGGCGGCCTGGGGCAGGCGCTGGAACAGTTCAACGCCAGCTTTGAAACCCGCGCCGCCCAGTTGCTGGCCAATGTGCAGCAGGCCACCGCGCAGCAGCACAGCGAGCAGGCGCAGGCCGAAGCGCTCAAGCAGGCCGCGTGGTCCACCGCGCTGCAAGGCATGGCCAGCGGCCTGCAGGCGGAGTGGCAACAAGTGGGCGCACACAACCTGGCGCAGCAGCAGGCGGTTTTGCAGGCGCTGGAAAACACCGCCAGCGCCCTGCAGCACAGCGCCAGCGAGCAGGCCACACGCAGCGCCGAGAGCGTGGCCAGCCTGCTGGCCAAGAGCGAAGCGCTGGTCCAGGCCCGCACCGAATCCGAAGCGCAGTGGGTCGCGCAACACGGCCAGCGCATGGACGACCTGGCCGCGCTCTGGCGCAGCGAGCTCAGCGCCCTGCGCACCGAAGAAGCCGCCCGTCAGCAAGCCAGCGCCGAGCAGGCCGCCGCGCTGCACAGCGCCATCAGCACCCAGCTGCAAACGCTGCGCACCGAAGAAGCCAGCCACCTGCAAACCCTGCGCAGCGAAGAGGCCGCGCGCGGTCAGGCGGCGGTGCAGCGCCTGGGCGAGCTGCAGGCCGCCGTCACCCAGCACCTCGCCACGCTCGGCACCGCGCTTGAAGCACCGCTGTCGCGCCTGCTCGACACCGCGTCCGAAGCGCCCAAGGCGGCCGCCGAAGTCATTGGCCAGCTGCGCGGCGAAATGAGCCGCCTCACCGAACGCGACAACCTCGCCCTGCAAGAGCGCACCGAGCTGTTGGCCCACATCAGCAGCTTGCTGCAAAACGTGCAGCAGACCACCGGCGAGCAGCGCGCCGCCATTGAATCGCTGGTCGCGTCGGCCACCACCGTGCTCAACCAGACCGGCGCGCAGTTCGCGCAGACCCTGGGCGCGCAGGCCGGCCGTGCCGACGAGCAGACCGCGCAACTCGCCAGCAGCGCCAACGAACTCGCCGCGCTGGGCCAGGCCTTCCAGCAGGGCGTGGCGCTGTTCAGCAGCACCAACGACAAACTGGTGGACGGCCTGCAGCGCGTGGAAGGTGCCATCGGTCAGCACATGGCGCGCAGCGACGAGCAACTCGCCTACTACGTGGCGCAAGCGCGCGAGGTGATCGATCTGAGCATCAGCGCGCAGCAAGGCATCGTCGAAGACCTGCGCAGCCTGCGCACCGCCAAGCCCGCCTTGCCCAAAGCCGCCGCACAAGGGACAGTTTGATGAACTCCAGCGTGGACGACACCGCCATCGACGACGGCCTCGGCGAGACCGCTCCCGTCTGGGCTGTGTTCGGCGACCTCATGTCCGGCGTGGTCGGCGCGTTCGTGCTGATCCTCATCGGCGTGCTGCTGGTGCAGATGGACCTGGTCAACAGCCTGCAATCTGAAATTGCCAAACGCCAGCAAGAAGAAGCCCGCCGCATGG
>LNFM01013180.1_pt1 | contig 10629 bp, 7 predicted proteins | sample 596031 | NCBI WGS metagenome assembly LNFM01 (sample SAMN04254537, study PRJNA301005) | activated carbon metagenome | isolation source: dual media filters at the Ann Arbor, Michigan drinking water treatment plant | place: USA: Ann Arbor | reverse complement strand
TCAACGGCCTGCTGATTACCCGGCTGCGGGTCCCGGCCCTGATCGTCACACTGGGGACGTTCTCACTCTTCCGGGGGCTGGCGGAGGGTCTCACGGGGGGTGTTGATAACTTCACGAATTTCCCCGAAGGCTTCCTCTTCCTGGGCCAGGGTTACCTCTTCGGCGGCCTGCCGGCGCAGGTGCCGGCGCTCGCGGTCGTGGCGCTGGGGTTCTGGGTCCTGCTGCACCGGTCGGTGGTCGGCCGGGGGCTGGTGGCCGTCGGCTTCTCGCCCGAAGGGGCGCGTTACGCCGGGGTGCCGGTCGCCCGGCGGCTCGGCCTGGTTTACACGCTTTCCGGCCTGGTGACGGGGCTCGCGGCGGTGATCTACACCGCACACCTCGGCCAGGCGAAGGCCGACGCGGGGACCGGCTACGAACTGCTGGCGATCACCGCGGTGGTGCTGGGGGGGACCTCGATCTTTGGCGGCCGTGGGACGGTTGTCGGGACGCTGCTGGGCCTCTTCGCCATCGCCGTCTTGCAGAACGGGCTCCGGCTGGCCGACCTGCCGGCCGAACTGGCCGGCGTGCTGACGGGGGTCCTGCTGCTGCTCGCCATCGGGCTGGACCGGAGGCCCTCGGCGGCGTCGTCACAATCAAGGCCTAGACACGAGCCGGCCGCTGCCGCCGGCGATTCCGAGGGGTTCATCGTGAAGAATTCGCAAGTGGCCGTGATCTGCCTGGCGATCCTCGCCGGCGCTCTCGTGATCGCAGGTGCGAACGTCTGGATGGTCAAGGCGGTCGTCGACGGGGTCGCCCCGGCCGGCGGCGGAGTGACCGGCCCGGCCGCGTCGGCCGACCCCGCCGGGGGGCGTGAGGTGACGGTCGCGATGATGCCCAAGAGCAAGGGGAACGCCTACTTCGTCGCCTGCCGCAAGGGGGCGGAGGACGCCGCCGCCGAACTCGGCGTCAAGCTCCTGTGGGACGGACCGACCGACCCCGACCCCGCCCGGCAGAACGAGATCGTCGACACCTGGGTGACCCGCGGCGTGGACGTGATCTCGGTCGCCGTGGAGAACCGCGTCGGCATCTCGTCGGCCCTCAAGCGTGCGCAGGACCGTGGAATCAAGGTCATCACCTGGGACGCCGACGCCGAGCCCGACGCCCGTTCGTTCTTCGTCAACCAGGCGACCCCAGAGGGGATCGGCGAGGCCCTGATGGACAACGCCGCGCGGGTGCTGGGCAACACCGGCGAGTTCGCGATCATCACCGCGTCACTTACCGCCTCAAATATGATCGAGTGGCAGAAGCAGATCGAGCGCGTCCGGGCCGAGAAGTACCCGAACGTCAAGATGGCCGCCCTGCGACCCTGCGACGACCTCCAGAAGAAGGCGTTCGACGAGGCGAACACGATCATGAACGCCTACCCGAACGTCAAGCTCATCATGGCGATCTGCACCCCGGCCGTCCCGGGCGCGGCGGAGGCGGTGAAGCAGTCGGGCAGGAAGGACGTGAAGGTGATCGGCCTGGGCCTGCCGAACGACAACAAGCGGTACGTCAAGGAGGGGATCACCGACTGCGTGATCCTCTGGAACTCGATGGACCTCGGCTACCTGGCCGTCTACGCCGCACAAGCTTTGGAACTGGGCACGCTGAAGCCGGGCGATAAATCGATCAAGGCCGGCCGCGTCGGCGAGGTCAAGATCGAGGGGGACAACATCCTCCTGGGCAAGCCGTTCGTGTTCACCAGGGAGAACATCGACCGGTTCGATTTCTGAACCGCGGCCGGGCCACACCTACCTGAACCGCGTGAGAATATCTTCGATCCCGTCCGCGTGAATCCGCCACGACTCGGCGGAATAACCGCCGGAGAGGACCATCGCCAGGGGGACGCCGCGTTCCCTGGTCTCGGTCGCGACGAACAGGTCGCGCTCGACAAGGTCGGCGCGGCTCAGTAGGAGGCCGGCGAGCGGGTCGTCTTCATAGGGGTCGGAGCCGGCGTTGTAGACGACCAGATCGGGGCGGACGTGGTCGAGCGTGGCGGGGACGGCCTCGCGGACGAGCTCCAGGTATTCCGCCCCCGTCGTGCCCCTCGCGACCGGCAGGGCCACGTCCTCGGGCTCCTTCCAAGCGGGGAAAATGTTCGACTGGTAGACGTCCAGGATGAACGCCCAAGGCCACTCGCGGAAGACGGCGGCGGTGCCGTTCCCCTGGTGGGCGTCGAGGTCCACCACCAGGACCCGGCCGACCTTCCCCTCGTCGCGGAGCAATTTCACGGCGACCGGCACGTCGGCGTAGACGCAGAACCCGCCCCCCCAGCCGGCCGCCGCGTGGTGGAAGCCGCCTCCGAGGTTCACCGCCAGGCCCGACTCCAGGGCCAGACGGCAGGCGAGGACGGTCCCCCCCGTCGCGTACCGCATCGGGCTGAGCAACCGCCAGTTTGCGACCCAACGGGGGAGCTTATCGACGACCGGGAGTTCGAGAATGCCCGCCAGCACGTCCGTCCGGCGGAGGGACTCAAGGTATTCGGGCGTGTGGACCTTCAAGAGTTCCGCACGCGAGACCGGCCCCGGCCGGACGAAGTCGCCCTTGCGGGCGAGCCCGCGGGCGACCAACTCGTCCCGAATCCGGCGGTGCTTCCGGCCGTCGAACGGGTGCAGCCGCTCCAGCCCGAACGCCGTGACGTTGTAACGCGGGTGGTAGACTAGCGCGACGGGCACGGGGGGCCAACTCCGTGGCGTCAGTCGACCACAAGCGCACAGGCCAGGTCGTCGCCGAAGTTCTTGAAGTCCTTCAGCGTCCAGACGACCTTCTTGTCGCGTGTGACCTCGATCAACTGAGGGTTCCCGGGGCCGGCGTGGCAGTTGCCGATCACGAGGTTGCCGTCGGGCAAGAGGGCCAGGGTCGTCACCCAGGCGAGCTTGATGCCGGGGAGTTCGTCCTGTTCGACCGACCAGACGACCTTGCCAGAGGGGTCGACCTCGATCACCCGGTTGCCGTTGCCGGTGCCGATCAGGGTGTTGCCGTCGGGCTTGCGGAGGGCGCTGAAGACCTCCTTGCCGTGCCCGGTGTGCCCGGGGGTGCGGGGCCTGCCGGCGAGGTCGAGGGCGTAGCTCCAGACGACCTTGCCGCCGCCGTCGTACTCCCGGACGACGCCGTCCCCCTCGTGGCAGACGAGGTAGTGGCCGTTCTCGAGCTTGCGGGCGAGCCGGGTGTCGCGGTGCGGGTTCGGGTTGTCGACGCGGAGGGGGAACTCCTTGACGACCTTCCCGTCGCGGTCGACCTCGACGATCCGCTTGTTCCCGGTCTCCGCGACCATGGTCAGGCCGTCGTCCAGGCGTTGAAACGTGTGGATCTCGACCGCGCCGGCGTACCCGGGCCGGGGCGACGCGGTGTACGACCAGACGACCCTCTTCTCGGGCGAGACCTCGACCACCGTGGCCGGGCCCGTCTGAAAGAGCACGTTGCCGTTCGGCAGTCGGGCCAGGTCGTGGACGGTGAACCGATTCGGGTACTCCCAGAGGACGGCCCCATCGGCGTCGACAAGGGAGACCTTGCCGCGGTCGGCCCCCAACACCGTCCGGCCGGACGCGCCCGGCTCGGCGGCGGCGGCCCAGGTCGACAGGAGTGCGAGTGCGAGTGCGAGTGGCGCGGCGCAACGGCGGAGAGGGGCGGTCACGTCGTCGGGCTCCGTGGAAGGGTGATGTGTCGCGAATGCGTTCAGGCCATGATCTGGTGGATGGGCTCGGCCCCCTCGACGCCGACGAGCTTCTGGTCGAGGCCGTTGTAGAAGTAGGAGAGTTTCTCGGGGTCGAGGCCCATCAGCGAGAGGGCGGTGGCGTGGAGGTTCTTGACGTGGAACCGGTCGGAGACGCCGGCCGAGCCGAGCTCGTCGGTCTCGCCGACGGAGACGCCACCCCTGATGCCGCCGCCGGCCATCCACATCGTGAACCCGTAGGCGTTGTGGTCGCGCCCGGTCCCCATGGCGTACTCGGCGGTCGGCTGCCGGCCGAACTCGCCCCCCCAGATCACCAGGGTCTCGTCGAGCAGGCCCCGGCGCTTGAGGTCGGTCAGGAGCCCGGCGATCGGCTTGTCGGTCCGCCCGGCGTGGTACGTGTGGTTCTTCACGAGGTCGCCGTGGGCGTCCCAGTTGCTGTCGTTGTGCGCCCCGCCCGCGTAAAGCTGGACGAACCGGACGCCCCGCTCGACCAGCCGCCGGGCGAGCAGGCAGCGCTGGCCGAAGTCGCGCGTGCGGTCCTCGTCGATGCCGTAAAGCGTCTTCGTCTCGGCCGACTCGCCGGCCAGGCTGACGGCCTCGGGCGCGTGCCGCTGCATCGAGAAGGCCATCTCGTAGCTGGCGACCCGGGCGGCGAGGTTCGAGTTGTCGGCCCGGGGGGCGAGGTGGCCCTCGTTGTAGTCGCGCAGGGCGTCGAGGAGCCGCCGCTGGGTCGACTCGGTCAGGCCGTCGCGGCGGGCGAGGTCGAGTACGGGCTGACCCGCCGACCGCAGGAGCGTGGCCTGGTACGACGCCGGCATGTAGCCGCTCGACCAGTTCTTCGACCCGCTGATCGGCCCCCCGGTCGGGTCGAGCATCACGACGAAGCCGGGGAGGTTCTCGTTCTCCGGCCCGAGCCCGTAGTTCACCCACGACCCGAGGCAGGGGCTCCCGGAAAGGATCTTGCCTGTGTTCATCTGAAGCATCGCCGACCCGTGGATCGGCGAGTCGGCCGTCATCGCGTGGAGGAACGCGATGTCGTCGACGCAGCGGCCGAGGTGGGGGAACAGGTCGCTCACGAGCTTGCCGCACTGGCCGTAAGGCTTGAAGGCCCACTTCGGCCCGACGACCCGCCCCTCGCTCTTGCGGCCCCCCCGGCCGAACGTCTTCACGGGGATCGTCTTGCCGTCCAGCTCGTAGAGCTTCGGCTTGTGCTCGAACGTGTCGACCTGGCTGGGGCCGCCGTACATGAACAGGAAGATCACGCTCTTCGCCTTCGGGGCGAAGTGCGGCGGGCGCGGGGCCAGCGGGTTGGACGCCCGGGCCGGGGCGGGCGGCTCGGCCCCGGTGGCCTTAGGTCCGAAGAACGCGTCGCGCGAGAGGAGGTCGAGGAGCCCCAGCGAGGTGAACCCAGCCCCGGCCTCCCAGAGGAACTCGCGGCGGGTCCGGCGGCAGAAGTTCTGCGGCGTCTGGCTCGGTCCGTTCACGTGGTGTTCCCCCGCCCGGTCAGTCGATGTAGAGAAATTCGTTGAGGTTGAGCGCCAACAGGCTGAACGCCTTCAGCGCCCCCGACGGCCCGACGTCTTCCAGGCCGGCAAGCTCACCGACCAGGGCGACGCCGCGGGCGACCTCGGCGGCCGTCGGCTCGCGGCCGGTCGTCAGCCGGAGGGCCAGGCGGACCTGTGCCCCGGTCTCCCCGCCCGCCTCGCGGCGGAGCCGGTCGGCCAGAACGCCCGCCCGGTCGTTGAGGAACTTGCCGTTGAGCATCGCCAGCGCCTGGGTCGGCTGGGTCGTGCTGAACCGGGCGGGGGAGGACCGGTCGGTCTCCGCCACGTCGAAGCTTTCGAAGATCGGCAGCAAGAGCGAACGCTTGACGTGGACGTAGACGCTCCGCCGGGCCCGGTCGGCGGGGGACGAGTTCCCCCAACCCTTGCCCGGTTGAGACTGCCCCGCCATCACCTCGGCGGGAATCTCGGGGTACACCCCCGGCCCGAACATCGCCGGGTTCAACTCGCCCGAGACGGCCAGGATCGCGTCGCGGATTTCCTCAGCCGTCAGCCGGCGCATGTCGAACCGCCAGAGCGTGTCGTTCTCGGGGTCGGCGGCCAGCGCGGTCGGCTCGGCCCGGGACGACATCCGGTAGGCGTTCGAAGTCATGATGAGCCGGTGCAGCGACTTGAGCCGCCAGCCGCCGGCCACGAACTCGGAGGCCAGCCAGTCGAGCAGCTCGGGGTGCGTCGGCGCGTCCCCCTGGAGGCCGAAGTTGCTCGACGACCGGACGATCCCGCGGCCGAAGTGGAACTGCCAGACCCGGTTCGCCATCACCCGGGCGGTCAAGGGGTTGGACGGCGAGGCGATCCAGTCGGCCAGGGCGGTCCGTCGGCCCGAACTCCGGGCGCCGGCGCCGGGCGTCGGGATCGACGGCACCTCGCCCCCCAGGACGGCCAAAAAGGCCGGCCCCACCTTGTCGCCGTTGGCGTGGGCGTTCCCCCGGAGCAGGACGAACGTCTCCGGCGGGTCCGGCCCGGCCTCGGTCACGCAGAGGGCGGTCTCGGCGGCCGGCCTGTTCGATTCCAGCTCGCGGAGTTGCTTGACGAGTTGCTGGTACGCCTTGAGGCGTTCCTCGCCGAAGAGTTCCTTGCCCCGGGACCGGATCAAGGCGCGGACGTCGGACCCCTCGGTGAGCGCGCCGGCGGTCCGGGCGTTGGCGAGGAGTTCCTGTTCCTGAACCTCGATCTTGGCCTTGAGGTCGTCGCGGCGGGATCGGAGGTCGGCGAGGCGGGCCTCGTGGGCGGCCCTGTCCGCGGGGGTGTCGAAGAGGGGGGCCTCGTCGGTCGGGCCGCCGTTCCTGAAATGGTTGACGTTGCGGAAGAAGGAGAGCAGGCGGTAATAGTCGGCCTGGGGGATCGGGTCGAGCTTGTGGTCGTGGCAGCGTGCGCAGTCGACGGTCAGGCCGAGGAAGACCTGCGAGGTCGTCGCCACGACGTCGTCGAGCGCGTCGAATTGGGCCTGGAGGCGGTCGGTCGGCTCGTCGTCCCAGATGCCGAGCCGGTAGTAGCCAGTGGCGATGATCCCGTCGTTGCCGCCGTCGGCGAGTTCGTCGCCGGCCAGCTGTTCGCGGACGAACCGGTCGTACGGCTTGTCGTCGTTGAGCGACCGAATCACGTAGTCGCGGTACCGCCAGGCGCTCGGCTTGGGGTTGTCGCGCTCGTAGCTGTTGGTCTCGGCGAACCGGACGAGGTCGAGCCAGTGCCGCGCCCATTTTTCGCCGTAGCCCGGGGAGTCGAGCAGCCGGTCGATCAGGCGGTCGTAGGCGTCGGCGGCGTCGTCCTTGACGAACGCCTCGACCTCGGCGGGCGTGGGGGGGAGGCCGGTGAGGTCGAAGGAGGCCCGGCGGATCAGGGCGTGGCGTTCCGCCGGGGGGTTGGGGGCGAGCCCCTTCGCTTCGAGCCCGGCGAGGACGAAGGCGTCGACCGGGTTGCGGACCCAGTCTGGCCGGGCGACCTCCGGGACTTCCGGCCTCCTGACGGGGCGGAAGGCCCAGTGGTTGCGGTCCTTCTCGGTGATCGACAGCCCCGGCCGGCGGGTGGCCGGCGTGGCGGTCGCCCCGGCGGGCCCGCCGCCGGGCCCCGGCCAGTGCGCCCCCGAGGCGACCCAGCGGGTGAGGTCGTCCACCACCTCGCGCGGGAGCTTCTTCGAAGGGGGCATCTTGAGGAAGTCGTCCTCGTGCCCGACGGCGGTGACGAGCAAGCTCTCCCCCGGCTCGCCGGGGACGACCGCGGGCCCCGAGTCGCCCCCCGCGACGGCCCCCGCCAGCGTGTCGAGCCGCAGGTTCGACTTCGCCTTCTCGGGGCCGTGACACTTGACGCAGTGCTCGGTCAGGACCGGCCGAACCTTCGTCTCGAAGAACCGTTCCCGGTCGTCGGCGGTCGCCGGGCGGGCCAGGGCCAGCACGAGTGCCAGCGCGGCGGCGACCGGGTACAAGCGGGGGCGCTCGGGTCGGGACATCGTCTCACCCTGGGGTCGGCGTGCCGTCAAGGCGCGGGGCGGGGCGACGGGAAACGTCGGCGGACGTTCACCGCGTCGCGGGTCGAGGAACCCACCCCATGATGACATGACAGGCGGCCGGAGTCCAGACCCGGCGGCCGGGCGGGCCGCGGTGAGAACGGCCGCCGACGCGGCCCGCCGGGGGCCGAAACGGACGGTGGGCCGGCCACCCCTCGGGCGTCGTTGGATCAGCAGACGACGATCTGGTTGACCAGTCCGTGACTGAAGATCCCGTCAACGACGTCCAGGGCGGCCTGCAAGACGAGTTGCTTGGCGTGATAGGTCCGGCACCGGCCGTGCAGGACGACGGTCCCGTCCACGAAATCGACGCGGAAACCGATCACGCGGCCGCAGACGGACCGCTCGACGTGGCGTTCGAGGCGTTCAGCGAATTCATGCTGAACGGGGGAGGCATGAATGGGAGTTTCTTCGACAACCGGAGATGCGGGGTAGATCGAATGATGTCGCATAGGGGCGGTCCCTGAATCGCGACATGGCCGGAACATTGGCAATTGCCCGGTGAGTGTCGCCGACGACCCCCGACGTCAACGGCCGACACGCTCCCCCGCGATCACCCCTGTTCTTCAGGGGTTTACGATCGTCGCGGCGCCGGTCGAACCGATTCCAGCGGTTCCAGTCCTCGGACGGACTCTCCGGGAAACTCAGCCCCGGGGATGTCGCATGGGCAGTTTCGACTCTCCGTAATCAACGGACAGAGGCGGACCGGATTCCCTGGGGGGGGGAGCTCTCATCCCTGATCGATCCAATAGCACGACTTCAATCATTCTGGGGTTCCCGACCCCGGAATTGCAATGGCGCACCGGAAAAAAAAGGCTCGAATGAGCGCGATCGTCCGTCCCGCCTCACGGCTGTTTGCCGCCAATCACCCGCACATTCGCGGTGATTTGCGGCGCTAGCGTTTCATTAAGCCGGAATCGTGATCGCTTCATATGGCTTGATTGGCCGCGAGTCGGGGGGCGAGGTCGGCGGCGGGGGCGCCGAGAATCCGCGCGACGAGGGCTGCGATCCTTGGTCCGGCGTGGCCGTCGCCGTAGGGGCTGTGGCCGCGGGCCATCGACCGGTAGGCGGCGGGGTCGGAGAGGAGCCTGCCGGCCTCGCGGACGATCCGGGCGGAGTCGGTGCCGACGAGCCGGGCGACTCCGGCCTCGATCGCCTCGGACCGCTCGCTCTCGGACCGAAGGACCAGGACGGGCTTGCCCAGCGCCGGGGCTTCTTCCTGGACGCCGCCGGAGTCGGTCAGCACGAGAGTCGCCCTGCGCATCGCGGCGACGAACGGGCCGTACGCCAGCGGTCCGCAGAGCAGCACGCGGGGGAGGCCCCCGAGCAACGCGTTGACGACCGGCAGAATGGCCGGGTTCGGGTGGACCGGCCAGAGGAACTGGACGTCGGGGTGGGCGTCGTGGAGCGCCGCGACGGCCCGGCAGACCTCCTTGATCGGCTCGCCGAAGCTGTCGCGGCGGTGCGCCGTGACCAGGACGAGCCTGGCCTTCGGGTCGAGGTCGAGCCCCAACGGCAAGCCGCGGCGGTCGGTCTCGAGCAGGGCGTCGATCACGGTGTTGCCGGTGACGTGGACGGCGGCCGGGTCGATCCCCTCGCGGAGCAGGTTGTCGCGGGCCGACCCGGTCGGCGCGAAGTGGACCGCGGCGAGCCGGCCGGCGACGACCCGGTTCATCTCCTCGGGGAATGGCGCATGGAGATTACCGGTCCGGAGCCCGGCCTCGACGTGCCCGAACGGCACCTTGAGGTAAAACGACGCCAGCGCCGCGGCGAGGACGGTGGTCGTGTCCCCCTGCGCCAGGACCATGTCGGGGGCCTCGGCCGCCAGGGCGCTTGCGGTCGCCCCGAGGAGCCTGGTCGTGAGGTCGACCAGCCCCTGTCCGGGCCGCATCACGTCGAGGTCGATGTCGGCCGCGACGCCGAAGAAGTCGAGCATCTGGTCGACCAGCTCGCGGTGCTGACCCGTGAAGAGGACCCGGCAGTCGGCCCAGGGGGCCCGCCTCAGGGCGCGGACGACCGGGGCCATCTTGACCGCCTCGGGCCGGGTTCCGATCGTGCAGACGACCTTGAATCGCGGTCCCGAGGGGCGTTCCGTGGGCAAAGGGTTATCTCCCGTCGGGCCGCCGGCCGTGCCCCGTTGAGTCGAAGCCGCCGGCCGTCGGTCGCGGGGGAGTCTATCAGGGGGCGTTCACCTGTCAAGGCGAGGGGTGAGGGGGTCAAGCCCGAATTGGCCTGGACAACGGGGGCGACGGGCCTTATCAATTGATCCGCCCCGAGGAGCGGGGCCGTCCGGCAGACGCGCCACCCCTCCCTTCGGACAGCGAAGGCCGGACGTCGACCGCGACGATCTATTGACCGACACCGCCATGGAAGCCGAGGTGTCTCGATGCAGGCGAGCCCCGAACACCCTCTCGATCCGCGTACCGAGGAACTCGTCGAACGCACCCTCGCCCTCGCCGACGCCCGGCTCGCCGAGGCCGACGCCCGGCTGGAGGAGGCCGACGCCCGGCTCGCCGAGGCCGACGAGCGGCTCGTCGAGGCCGTGAACTGGCTGATCGAGGGGTACGAGGAGCGCGACCGGATCAACGCCAGGCACGCCGAGCGCGTCGCCGCGTTCGCCGCGTCGGAGGCGGTCCACCGCGCCCGGATCGACGAGATGAACCGCCTGATCGACGGCCTGACCGCCCGGCTCGACGAGTTGACCCGGCGCGACGCCGAGCAGGAAGCCCGGCTGGTCACCGCCCGGCTCCGGATCGAGGAACTCTCCGGCACCGCCGGCCGCCGGGCGAGACGCTGGGGGGCCGCCTGAGACCGGCCGGTTATGCCGGGTCGCCCCGGGGGCCAGCCGGGGGTCAGACCCCAACCGGCCGGGC
>LNFM01013179.1_pt1 | contig 10629 bp, 8 predicted proteins | sample 596031 | NCBI WGS metagenome assembly LNFM01 (sample SAMN04254537, study PRJNA301005) | activated carbon metagenome | isolation source: dual media filters at the Ann Arbor, Michigan drinking water treatment plant | place: USA: Ann Arbor | reverse complement strand
GCGCTTCTCATCCATCGGTTCAATGATCCGCAGCGACGCCGCCATCGAGATCATCGGCGTGCCCGATTCGGCGGCGATGTCCACGATCGCCAGTGAATTGGGCGTGGTCGTGGAGCCGACGATCGCATCCACCTTGTCCTCGGTCACGAACTTGCGCGCGTTCTTCACCGCGGTGGTGGTGTCGGAAGCATCGTCGAGCACGATGTAGGTGACCTTCTGCCCGGCGATGCTGGTTGGCATCAGCGGGACGGAGTTCTTCTCGGGGATGCCAAGCGAAGCGGCCGGGCCGGTCGCGGAAACCGTCACCCCAATCCTGATCTCGGCCAGCGCCGGCAGTGCGACAAGGGCGAGCAGGGCCGCCAGGATCCGATAGCTTCTGTTCATTGCCTGATACTCCTCCGATAACGGTTGTTGTTCTGCCTGATTGTATATTTCATGGCGCCTCTTCCGGCTTGGCCGCGCGGGTGACGCCGTTCAGGAAAATCTCCGCTACCACCTCGGCCATGTCGTCGTAGGTCAGCGGGCCTTCCGCGCGCAGCCAGGTAAAGGTCCAGTTGATCATGCCGAACAGGATCATTGCCAGCGGCACCTTGAGTGCGCGGCGGGTGAAGCGTGGCCTGAGCGCCGCGATCACCTGCGCGAAGGCATCGACCACCTGGCGCTCCTTCGCCACCACCCGCTTGCGCTGCGCCGGGCTGAGAAACTTCACGTCCTGCACCAGTACCATGTGCTGTGCCCGGGCATGCTCGTACTCGTGCATGAAGCGGCCGATCAGCGCGCGCAGTTCGCCCTCCGGCGCAAGTTTACGCGCCTTTACCTCTGCGACGATCCGGATCAGTCCGTTCATATAGCTGTCGACGATGTCGAACAGCATCTGTTCCTTGTCGCGGTAGTAATGGTAGAGCAGCGGCTTGGAAATGCCGCAGGCCTGCGCCAGGTCGGACATCGAGGCACCGGCGAAACCGCGCTCGGCGAACAGCCGTGCCGCGGCATGCTGGATGCCGGCGCGCTGGAGTTCGAAGGTGGGGGCTTTACCGCGGGGCATGATGTCAGGGGCGGGATCGATTAACTAAGGGATTAGGTAGTTGGAGCTTGAGTCACTTGATCTATTAACAGTTTGTTGAAAATCTAAAACCAGGATCACAGCATCACCACGAAGGCACGAAGGCACGAAGGCACGAAGAAGAATAGAGCGTGAAACTGAACAGCTTCTTCGATGAGAATCGCGAGCGTACGCGGTAACGTTCAATCTTGAAGCGACGTGCGTTCCTCGAGTCTCCAGCCAGCGCATTTTATCTTCGTGTCTTCGTGCCTTCGTGGTTCGATGTTGACCTCGCCCTTAAACAGTCTGTTAAGTACTTAATCGCGTGTCACCTCGGTCAACGCTCGTCAAAGCTGACCGCGACGGTTTCGGTCAGCGGATGCGCCTGGCAGGTGAGGATGTAACCGGCGTCGAGGTCGGGTTGTTCGAGGCTGTAGTTCCGGTCCATCCGCACTTTTCCTTCGGTGATCTTCGCCCGGCAGGTGCAGCACATGCCACCCTTGCAGGAGTAGGGCAGGTCGATGCCGGCGGCAAGTGCGGCATCGAGGATCGAGGCGTGGGCGTCCCAGTAGTCGACCTCGCGCCGGACGCCGTCGACCGTGACGGTGATCCGCGCGCGCGGCGCGTCGGCCGATGCGTCGAGTGCGCCGGCGGGTGCGGCATTGGACATGCTGGCGGGCGCCTGCGGCAGATCCCCCGGCACGCCAAAGCGTTCGAAGTGGATGTGTTCGTCGCGCATCCCGGCGTCGCGCAGCGCCTGCGCCACTTCGTCGATCATCGCGCCGGGACCGCAGATGAACGCTTCGTCGATGTCGTCGACCGGCAGCAGCGTGTCGGTAAACGCGCGTACCCGTGCGCCGTCGAGCCTGCCGTTGAACAGGTCAACGTCCTGGCGCTCGCGGCTGAACAGGTGGTAGAGCGTGAAGCGGGCCAGGTAGCGATCCTTCAGGTCTTCGAGGTCTTCGTGGAACAGGACTCCGGCCTGGTTGCGGTTGCCGTACAGCAGCGTGAAGCGGCTGCGCGGTTCGCGTGCGAGCGTGGTACGGATCAGCGACAGCACCGGGGTGATGCCGCTGCCGGCGGCGAAGGCGACGTAATGGCGGGCCCGGTCAGGATCGAGCGGGGTGTGGAAGCGTCCTTCCGGGGTCAGGACGTCGATTGCGTCACCGGGCTTGAGCGCACCGATGGCCCAGCTGGAAAACAGACCGCCGGGAACCTGCTTGATCGCGATTCGCAGCTCGCCCTGGTCCACGCCGGAACAGATCGAGTACGAGCGCCGCACCTCGGCGCCGTCGATTTGTGTCCGCAGCGTCAGGTGCTGGCCCTGCACGAAGGCGTATTCGGCTGCCAGCGCAGCCGGCAACTCGAAGCGCAGGCTCACCGCCTCCGCGGTCTCCCGCCGTACCTCCGCTATCCGCAGCGTGTGAAAACGCGGGGTCATGGGAGACAAATCCCTGAACCACCAAGGCTCCAAGACACCAAGGAAACGAGACGAATGAACGAATCGGGGTTTCTTGTCCCTCTATCTGGATTACTTGGTGCCTTGGTGTCTTGGTGGTTACCGGTCTTCATATTTCCTTGAAGTATTCGAATGGCTCGAGGCAGCTCTCGCAGCGATACAGCGCCTTGCAGGCGGTGGAGCCGAACTCGGACAGGCGGGTGGTGCGGGTCGAGCCGCAGCGCGGACAGGGCAGTGACCGCGGGACGAAGTGCAACGGTTGCAGTGAGGGCTGCGGGGCGCCCGCCTGCGGCGGTACGATGCCGTGGGCGCGCAGTTTGTCGCGGGCTTCCGCGCTGACCCAGTCGCTGCTCCATGCCGGCGACAGTCGCGTCCGCACGTCGACGGTGCCGGCGCCGGCTTGAAGCAGCGCAGCGCGGATGTCGCCGGCGATCAGCTCGGTGGCCGGGCAGCCGGAGTAGGTCGGCGTGACCACCACCGTCACGGCGTCGGCGTCGGTCAGCACCTCGCGCACGATGCCCAGTTCGCAGATCGAGACCGCCGGCAGTTCCGGATCAGGAACCTGTTCCAGCACCCGCCACGCCTGTGCCTGACTCAGGCTCACCATGTGGCGCCGGGGTAGGTGCGTTGCAGGTATTGCATTTCGGTGAGCAGGTGACCCATGTGCTCGCTGTGCAGGCCGAGCTTGCCGGACGTGCGGAAGCTGTTGCGGCCCGGAACCGCGAGCGTGGCTTGCTCGATCACCGGCAGGACCGTGGCTTCCCAGGCCGGTTCGAGCGACGGCCAGGCCACGCCGATGCCGGCTGCGGCGACCGCGTCATCCACGGCGGTGGAGGTGAAGAATTCGGCGGTATAGGGCCAGAGGAAATCGAGCGCGACCTGCGCCCGACGCTGCGATTCGGTGCTGCCGTCGCCCAGGCGAACCACCCAGTCGGCGCAGTGGTGCAAGTGATAGCGCGACTCCTTCAACGCCTTGCCGGCGATCGCGGCGAGTTCGGTGTCAGACGAAGTCGACAGTTGGTGCCAAAGATTCTGCTGGAACGCGCTGAAGAGCAAACCGCGAACCACGGTGCGGGCGAAGTCGCCGTTCGGCAGTTCGCACAACACCAGGTTGCGGAACTGCCCTTCGGTGCGCAGGAAAGCGAGCTGGTCCTCGTCGCGGCCCTGGCGTTCCAGCGTCCCGGCGTGGCTGAGCAGCAGCCGCGCCTGCCCGATCAAATCGAGGGCCTGATTCGCCAGCGCCAGATCCTCTTCCAGCACCGGCGCATGCCCGCACCACTCCGACAGCCGCTGTCCCAGGATCAGCGCACTGTCCCCGAGCCGCAACACGTACTCAACGTGCGCCGCCAGATTCAGATTCTCTTTCTGCATTTCACTGTTCACCCGTCCCTCGTTCCTCGCCCTCTCGTTCTTCACCCCTCACCCCTCACTTACATATTGTCCACATCCTTCGGCAGCGGATAGAAGGTCGGATGCCGGTAGATCTTGTCCGCTGCCGGATCGAACAGCTCCGGCTTGGCGTCCGGATCGGAGGCAACGATATTGTCCGAGCGCACCACCCACAGGCTCACGCCTTCCATGCGCCGGGTATAGACGTCGCGCGCCGATTGCAACGCCAGCGCCGCATCCGGCGCATGCACGCTGCCGCAATGCTTGTGGTCCAGCCCGTTCTTGCTGCGGATAAACACTTCCCACAGCGGCCATTCTTTCCTGTCCATTGGATTGCTCCTAAGAAACGCTTACGCGGCGCGTTCGCGCGCCGCTTGCTTTTCCGAGTGGGCCAGGGCCGCTTCGCGCACCCAGGCGCCGTCGTCCCAGGCCTTGACCCGGGCGGCGAGGCGCTCGCGGTTGCACTGGCCGTTGCCGTTGACCACGTTCCAGAATTCTTCCCAGTCGATCGGACCGAAATCGTAGTGGCCGCGTTCCTCGTTCCATTTCAGTGCCGGATCGGGGAGGGCGATACCGAGCACCCGGGCCTGGTCGACGCAGGCGTCGACGAACTTCTGCCGCAGGTCGTCGTTGGAAATGCGCTTGATGCCCCATTTCGCGCCTTGTTCGCCGTGGGTCGAGGCGCTGTCGTGCGGGCCGAACATCATCAGCGACGGCCACCACCAGCGGTTCACCGCGTCCTGCACCATGTCGCGCTGTGCCGCCGTGCCGCTCATCATGGTCAGCAGCAGGTCGAAGCCCTGGCGCTGGTGGAAGCTCTCTTCGCGGCAGATGCGGATCATCGCCCGCGCGTAGGGGCCGTATGAGCAGCGGGTGAGCGGGATCTGGTTCATGATCGCCGCGCCATCGACCAGCCAGCCGATCACGCCGATGTCGGCCCAGGTCAGCGTCGGGTAATTGAAGATCGAGGAGTACTTTGCCTTGCCGGCGTGCAGCGCCTCGATCAATTCGTCGCGCGAAACCCCCAGCGTTTCCGCGGCCGCATACAGGTACAGTCCGTGGCCGCCCTCGTCCTGCACCTTGGCCAGCAGGATGGCCTTGCGCTTGAGCGTCGGCGCGCGGGTGATCCAGTTGCCTTCCGGCAGCATGCCGACGATCTCGGAATGCGCATGCTGCGAGATTTGCCGGACCAGCGTGCGCCGGTAGGCCTCCGGCATCCAGTCCTTGGCTTCGATGAAATCGCCGCGCGCGAGTTTGGCGTCGAACTCGGTCTGGTAATCCGCGTTCTCGATGGCCTGCGCCGCGCGCTTGGGTTCATCGCCTTTCGGTTGCGGGATGTCCATTGCCTGGGTGTACATGCGGTTGCTCCTGGGGGTTACTGCCGTGAATGTCGTGAATATCGCAAAGACAAGAAGCCGTGAATATCGTGACTTAAAGCTCTAAGACTTTTCCGATATTCACGATATTCACGACATTCACGGTATTCACGGCATTTCTCACTTCGGCCTTCTGTCGATTACCCGCCGGGCCTTGCCCAGCGTTACGCGCTCGATCTCGAACGGCGCCACCACTTCTACATGCGTCGAGACGCCGATCAGGCTCTTGATCCGGTGCTGCAGGTCGTGTCCTGCGGTGGCTCTCGCGTCGCCGCCGGCGTCGCTGCGCAATTCCACCCTGACCGTGAGGCTGTCGAGCGGGCCTTCCTTGCCCAGTTCAAGAACGTAGTGCGGCGCCAGCGACGGAATGCTGCAGATCAGTTCCTCCACCTGCGACGGGAACAGGTTGACCCCGCGGATGATCAGCATGTCGTCCGAGCGGCCGGTGATCTTGTCCATGCGCCGCATCGCCCGCGCGGTTGGCGGCAGCAGCCGGGTCAGGTCGCGGGTGCGGTACCGGATCACCGGCAGCGCTTCCTTGGTGAGCGAAGTGAACACCAGTTCGCCGCTTTCGCCGTCGGGCAGCACCGCGCCGGTTTCCGGATCGACGATCTCGGGATAGAAATGGTCCTCCCAGATCACCGGCCCGTCCTTGGATTCGATGCACTCGTTGGCCACGCCCGGCCCCATCACTTCGGAGAGGCCGTAGATGTCCACCGCGTCCAGCCCGCCGCGCCGTTCGATTTCCTCGCGCATGCCTTCGGTCCAGGGTTCGGCACCGAAGATGCCGATGGCGATGGAGCAGTCCGCCGGCTCCATGCCCTGGCGCTGCATTTCGTCCAGCAGCGCCAGCATGTAGGAGGGCGTGACCATGATGATGTCGGGACGGAAGTCCTGGATCAGCTGCACCTGCTTTTCGGACTGGCCGCCGGACATCGGCACCACGGTGCAGCCGAGGCGCTCGGCGCCGTAGTGTGCGCCGAGTCCGCCGGTGAACAGGCCGTAACCGTAGGCCACATGGACGATGTCGCCGGCCCGTCCGCCGGAGGCGCGAATCGAACGCGCCATCAGGTCCGACCAGGTGTCGATGTCCCTGCGGGTGTAGCCGACCACGGTCGGCTTTCCGGTGGTGCCGCTGGAGGCGTGGATCCGCAGCACCTGCTCGCGCGGCACCGCGAACATGCCGAAGGGGTAGCTTTCGCGCAGGTCCTGCTTGGTGGTGAAGGGAAACTTCGCCAGGTCCGTCAGCGATTTCAGGTCGTCCGGATGCACGCCGTGGGCCTCGAACTTCTCGCGGTAGCGGGGCACATTGTCCCAGGCGTGGCGCAGGCTCCATTTCAGCCGCCCGAGCTGCAGCGCCTGCAGTTCGTCGCGGCTGGCGCGCTCGATCGGCTCGAGCTCGGCGGGGGCGGGTTGCTTTGCCGGCATGTCGATTGATCTTTCCCGGCGCTTACGGCGGCACGGTGGTGCGGTCTTTCATCCGGTGCGAGCGCCCACGGAACACCGCGATGGTTTCGCCGCGCTGGTTGCTGACGCTGACGTCGTAGATGCCGCTGCGGCCGGAGAGCGAGACTTCGCGCGCTTCGGCGGTGAGGCGGTCGCCTTCTTGCGCCGGCAGCAGGAAATCCACCGCGAAGCCGGCGGCCACGGTCAGGTGGTTGCGGCTGTTGCAGGCGAAGGCAAAAGCGGAATCCGCCAGCAGCGCGATAAAACCGCCATGACAGATGCGGAAACCGTTGAGCATGTCCGGGCGCACCGTCATACCCAGTCGCGCAAGTCCGGGCGCCATGGCCTCGACCGCCATGCCCAGCGAGCGCGAAGCTTCGTCCTGCGCCAGCATGTCGGTGCCGACGCGCTCGGCAATGGTTTTGGGATCCATACCCGGGATGCTCCTGACTTGGGTGGGCAATAGTATCGTTGACCGATCGGTCGATGAATGGTAGTCCGGCTAAACGGCAATTACAACCACGAAGGCACGAAGACACGAAGAAAAACAAAAACTGAAACTGAATGGGGATTTTCGGGAGAACCGTAGGTATGAAGTTGCGCTACGTATGAAACCTGCAACCACTGCGTGCTGCACAAATTCTAAAGGCCAGCTTGCTTTTCTTCGTGTCTTCGTGTCTTCGTGTTTCTTCGTGATCTTCGAGCCTTCGTGCTGAGGTTGAGACCTCAGCGCAGCGCGTCTTCCAGTGTGGCCTGGCAGACGTCGGCGCCGTCGGCCGGGAGTTTCTTGCCGAAGAGTTTCTGCAGCGGCACCCAGATGACCGAGGTGGCCAGCCGGCCGATGGTTTCGATCATGCCGCCCGGCGCCACGCCGATCTTGAAATTGCTGAAGGTGCCGGTCACCTGAATCGGTGTGGCGAGGCTGAAGAACTGGGCGCTCTTCGCCTGCGGGCGCATCCGCAGGTCCAGCGACTCCTTATCGAAGTCCGCCGATCCCCTGCCGACTACTCGCATCCTGCCGGTGTCGAGCACGATAACCCGGTCGGTGAGTTTGCCGTCGAGCAGGTCGAAGCGGCCGATGGCGCAATTGATCTTGGAGGCCTTGCCCGGATCGACCGCCGGCACCAGCGCCACCAGCACGTTCACCGCCCACAGGTCGAAGATTCCGGATTGCATGTTCACAGGCCAGACCCCGAACTCGATCTTGCCGCTGCCGTGCTTGAGAATATCGGACAGATAACGTGCGCGGGAACTCACATCCATTTTCAGGCTGAAGCTGCCGCTCAGGTCGGTTTCCGGCTTGATGCGCCGGGCCAGGATGCCGTAATCGAATTTCGCCACGTCGATCTTCAGGTCCACCGCGACATCGGTTTCCGTAGGCTCGTAGCCCATCGACAGCTTTGCTGCGCCCCCCGGAACATTGATCTCGATCGGGCCGATTTCGGCGCGGCCGTCCTCCAGCTTCGCCAGCAGTCGGCCGCTGCCGAGCTGGTCAGCGCCCGAGAGAACCTGCTCTACCCGAACGTCGATGTAGGCGTCCTGGCGCCGAAGCATTGCCGGGCTCAGCAGGCTCTGCGCCTTGTCGCTGGCCTCGGTGGCCCGCTTGCGGATTTCCTCGGGGGTCAGCTCTTTTTCGTTTTCCGGCTTCTGCTCCACCGGCGACCAGCCCTCGAGTTTGAAATCGTCGAGCTGGATGTTCGGCGCCGAAAGCGCTATGTCGATCCGTGGCCGCGCGGTGTCGGTGCTGAATTTGCCGGTGCCGGTGAGCACGCTTTCGCCGACCTGGAGTTTCAGGTTCTCCACTGCATAGCCCTGCTTCGACATGAGAAAGCGGCCGGCGGCGGACCACGGACCCCAGGGGGGGAGCGATGCGCGCACCAGTTTGTCCAGGGTATCGAAGCGTGGCCCGGTGGCTTCGAGCGCCATTTCGATGTCGCGGTCGCCGAGCGGCCGGGCGATGGCGCCGGTCAGCGCGACCCGGGTTTCGGCCGCGTCGAGCGCGAGCTTGAATGGCACGCGCAGCTTCGGGTTTACCAGGTCCAGCGCCGAGGCGGTTTCGACCCCGATCTTGATCGGAATGGTATCGAGCGTGCCCTCGAGATCCAGGCGCACCTTGTCGCCGGGGGCCGCGCGCAGCAGCCCGGTCTCGAGCGCGATCTGCGCGGTCGCGCCGGTGTTGGCGTCGCGCAGCGCCAGCTTGCCGCCGACAAAATTTCCGGTGAGGTCCGCGCGCGCGATCATGTCGCCGAGCCGGGTGGAACGGGTGGCGAGGTAGATCTGGATCAGGTCGATGCTGGAATCGATGTCGCGTGCGAGATCGAGTTTGCGCAGCAAGTCACCGATGTTGACGTTGTTCGCAAACAGCCACAGCCCGGCGTTCGGATCGGTACCGCGCAGGTCCAGCAGAAGCGCACCGCGCAACATGGTGTCCGCAACCGTTGCCGCGAACGGTGAGGGATGCATGTAGCCGTCGCGCACCCGGCCGTCGAAGGAAACCTCGCGCACGTCCAGCGGACTGTTCAGCAGGCGCTTGAGTCGCACCTCGACATCGGCATCGGTCAGGTCGATTCCCTGCGGCAGGATCGGGATATCCAGCACCGGCCCTCTGGTTTTCTTCTTTTCCGATTTCGGCAGCAGGGATTCCAGCTCGGCGACATCCAGCTGTTCGGCGACCAGGCGGATTTTCACCAGAGGCCGGGTGCTGATGTCGACGCGCGCCAGGTCGGCGTTGATGTGACTGCGGCCGAGCTTGAAGGCCAAATCCGCAACACGCCATTCCTCACTGCGCATGCTGACCCGGCCGGAAAGCGTGACCGGCGCACGGGCACCGGCCTGAAGGCCGAACCAGCTGGCGACGTCGCCGGCAGTGGCGGCCGAAACCTCGAAGGCGAGGTCCGGCCCGCGATCGGCGCCGGGCGCTTCGATCGCGCCATGCACCCGCGCCCGCACCGCGCCGGAGCGCGCAGTGAACTCTATTGGTGCCCGGGTTTCCAGCATCATGGTTTCCAGCGCGCCGCCACGCAGTTGCGCGGTGAGCGGATTGCCCAGCAGCGAGCCGCGCAGCTCGCCGGTCAACGCCTTGCCTGCCGGTATTGCAGCCGAGAATTTTTCCAGGGTGAACTCCACCGGCCGGCCGCCCTCGATGTTGCCGTAGGAGAACACCCCGCGCTCGACGTCCAGGCGCACATCGAGGCTGCGCACCAGTTCGGCGCCCTGGTCGCCGTTTGCCGCGATCCGCAGATCGAAGCGGCCGAGCTTGCCGGCGATGCCCTTGGCGCCAGTCAGTAGTTCGGCCAGACCGCCGAGGTCGGATTCGCGGGTACCCAGCGCCAGGCTGAAGGTTGGCGGATTGGCGACGCCGTCGACCATCGCACTTCCCGCCAGGGTCACGCCGGTGACTGTGGCCTGCATCGGCGCTTCCAGCCGGCCGTCGTTGACCTTGATCTGAAGCGCTACGTCGCGCACATCGCCCGGCAGGCTCAGCCAGCTGTCCACCCGCAGCTGCAGATCGGCGTCCGCCCGGGTCATTTCGCTGAGGCTGAATGTCGCCTGCGATAGCTCGCGATAGACCTCGGCAAAGCTCTTCGGTGGCGTTGCCTCCGGCACCTCTTCCTCCGGGGGGCGATCGGTCAGGAACGGCCGCATGTCGAGCACCGGCACCGTCAGCTCGCCGCTCATGCGCGGGCGCGCGCCGGAATAATCGAACTCGAGGTTGCCGATCAGCGCGGTGTTGCCCATCGCTGCGGCAAGCTGGGTCAGGGCAACCCTGCCAGGCTCGTAGCGGACGATGCCGGCGATGCCGCTGGCGCCGACCGGCGGCAGGCGGGTCTGGAACAGGCGCTCGAACTCGTTCAGGTTTTCGGTGCCGAGGCCGAAGCGGATCTCGCCGTTGCGACCGGATACGGTGCCGCTGGCGG
>LNFM01018123.1_pt1 | contig 10630 bp, 11 predicted proteins | sample 596031 | NCBI WGS metagenome assembly LNFM01 (sample SAMN04254537, study PRJNA301005) | activated carbon metagenome | isolation source: dual media filters at the Ann Arbor, Michigan drinking water treatment plant | place: USA: Ann Arbor | reverse complement strand
ATGTGCGCGTTCCGGCAATCGGCTATCGCCCGGTCGTCAGCGGCTATTCACGCCAGCGGCCGGTGGAGCCGCTGCCGTGGCTTGAGCAGAACCGGCGCGTCACTCCTGGCCAGAAGCGGTGAAACCATGATGTATCAATCGTCTACGATTTCCCGCCCGCGCCATATAGCAACCCGCGTTGTCACAACAATTACCGGCGCATTCCTGCTCGCCGGCTGCGCCAGTTTCTCGCCCGATGGCGGCATGACGCCGGTGGCGACCTTCGCCGACATTACGCTCGGCAAGGATGTCGCCGTGCTCCGCACCGAAGCCGACACGCAGGCGGCGCGCGGCGAAGTCGAGCGCCTGCTCAAGCGCCCGCTCACCGCCGACGCCGCGGTGCAGATCGCCTTGCTGAACAACCGCGGCCTGCAAGCCGCCTATAACGAACTTGGCCTTGCCGAAGCCGGCATGACGATTGCGCTGTCGCGCATGGCCGGTTCCGGCGAGATAGAAATCGAACGCAAGATTGTCGCCAATATCCTCTCGCTGGCGACCTTGCCGGCGCGTGCCGAGATCGCGTCGCAGCGCTTCCGTCAGGCACAGTTGCAGGCAATGGCCGAAACGATGCGGACCGCGGCCGAGGCGCGCCGGGCTTACGTCCGCGCGGCTGGCGCACGCGCCAAAGCGGCCATTCTGGAGCAGGCGCAGACAGCGTCGGGCACCGCGTTGCAGCTCGCCAAACGCATGGGCGAAAGCGGCGCCATGAACAAGCTCGATCAGGCCCGCGAGCAGGTGTTTCACGCTGACATCGCCGGGCAACTGGCGGCCGCGCGGCGTGCCGTCGATACCGACCGCGAGCAACTGGTGCGCGCCCTCGGTCTGTGGGGCGGTGACCTGTACTTCCGGCTGGCGGCGCTGCCGCCGCTGCCGGCCCGCGCCCGCGCCCAACCGGCCGTGGAAACGGACGCCATTCGTCGCCGCATCGACCTGCAGATCGCTCGCATCGAGGTCGAGACGCTGGCGAAATCCTACGGACTCACGCAGGCGACGCGCTTCATCAATCTGCTGGAGGTTGCGGGCATCTCCAAGACCACGCGCGGCGATGGCGACAGCGTCACCGAACGTGGCGTCGAAGTCGAATTCCAGATTCCCTTGTTCGACTTCGGCGAGGTGCGCGCCCGCGAGGCCGAGCAGCGCTATCAGATGGCGGTCAACCGCCTGATCGAAAAGGCCGTGAACGTTCGCTCGGAGGCGCGCAATGCCTATCGCTCCTATCGTGCGGCCTATGACATCGCGGCACATTACCAGCGTGAGGTCCTGCCGCTGCGCAAGATCATCTCCGACGAAATGCTGCTGCGCTACAACGCCATGCAGATCGACGTGTTCGCGCTGCTGACGGAGTCGCGCCAGCGCCTCGCCGCCAATGCCGCCGCCATCGATGCGCGGCGTGACTTCTGGCTTGCCGACGCCGATCTCATGCTCGCCGTCAGCGGCGCCGGCGGCAGCGCCGGTGGCGCGCCGTCCTCATCCACTATCGCCGTTGCCGGCGAAGCCGCCGGCCACTGAAGGAGAGCGATCATGTTTTCGCGCAGAGGATTTCTCGGATCGGCCGCCGCCCTCGCCGGCGCCAGTGCCGTCAGCGGGCGCACCGCCGCCGCCGCCATTCCGGAGGCGGCCACCATGGATTCGGCGGTGATGCAGCCCCCGCTTTATCCGTCAAACGGGCCCGACTATCAGCCGGTGGTGACACTGAATGGCTGGACGCTGCCGTGGCGCATGAACGGCGACTGGAAAGAATTCCACCTCGTCGCCGAGCCGGTGGTGCGCGAGATCGCGCCGGGCATGAAAGCGCATCTGTGGGGCTATAACGGGCAATCGCCGGGCCCGACCATCGAATGCGTCGAAGGCGACAAGGTGCGCATCTTCGTCACCAACAAGCTGCCCGAGAACACCACCGTTCACTGGCACGGCATGCTGTTGCCGAACGGCATGGACGGTGTCGGCGGGGTGACGCAGCCGCACATCAAGCCGGGCAAGACCTTCGTCTACGAGTTCGTGATGCAGAAAAGCGGGACCTTCATGTACCACCCGCACTCCGACGAAATGGTGCAGATGGCCATGGGCATGATGGGCTTCTTCGTCGTGCACCCGCGCGACCCGGCCTTCATGCGCGTCGACCGCGATTTCGTGTTCCTGCTGAACGCCTTCGACATCGATCCCGGCGCCTATGTGCCGAAGATCATGACGATGCTCGAGTTCAATCTGTGGACCTGGAACAGCCGCGCCTTCCCCGGCATCGACCATCTGGTTGTGCGCCAGGGCGACCGGGTGCGAATCCGCTTCGGCAATCTCACCATGACCAACCATCCGATCCACATGCACGGCTACCACTTCGCCGTGACCTGCACCGATGGCGGCTGGGTCCCCGAAAGCGCGCGCTGGCCGGAGACGTCCATCGATGTCGGCGTCGGTGCAATGCGCGCGTTCGAGTTCGTCGCCGACGTGCCCGGCGACTGGGCGATCCACTGTCACAAGTCGCACCACACCATGAATGCCATGGGCCACGGCGTGAAAACCTTCATCGGCGTGCCGCAGCGCGACACGGTCAAGACCATCCAGCGGCTTGCTTCGCCCGATTACATGGCGATGGGCTCTGCCGGCATGGGCGAGATGGGCGAAATGGAAATGCCGATGCCGGACAACACGCTGCCGATGATGACCGGGTTCGGGCAGTTCGGCCCGATCGAGATGGGCGGCATGTTCTCGGTTGTGAAGGTGCGCGAGGGCCTCGATCGCAACGATTACAAGGACCCCGGCTGGTACCAGCACCCGCCCGGCACCGTTGCCTATGAATACACCGATCCCGTCCCTGAAGCGCCAAGCCGCAAGAGCGACGCGGCGCCAAAGCCGGGCGAGGTTGAAGTTCAAGTCGTCAAGCCACGCGGCAAATCCCACAAACACTGAACAGGAGAGAAGAATATGCGAACTGCGTTTCACATCACGCTCGCGGCCCTCGCCGGCGCCATGATATCCAGCTCAGCCCTGGCCGCGCCCGGCGGCGCGGCGGGCCACAGTCACAGCCACGAAAGCTTCTCGGCTGGCGAGCCAGGGAATCCGAAACAGCCGGCGCGAACGATACAGATCATCATGCGCGAAGGCGACGGCAAGATGCTGTACTCGCCCGAGCGTCTGGAGATCAAACGCGGCGATCAGGTTCGCTTCATCATCGTCAACAATGGCGCACTCGATCATGAGTTCATTCTGGCGACGACCGAGGAGAACCTGAAGCACGCCGAGGAAATGAAGAAGAATCCGGAAATGGAGCACGACGACCCGAACGCCAAGCGCGTAGCACCGAAGAAGAAGCGCGAAATTCTCTGGCGTTTCACCAAAGCCGGGCAGTTCGAATATGGCTGCCTGATCCCCGGTCACAGAGAAGCCGGAATGACAGGCTTCATTGTCGTGAAATGAACGAGCATCAACCTGAAGGAAATTTAATGCGAAAGATATTCCTCACTGTCACCGGTATGTTGTTCCTCTCGGCCGCCACGACCGCTCAGGCAGAAGCGGTCAACGGTCAGGTGACCAAGATCGACGAAGCCGCCGGCAAGATCACCATCAAACACGGGCCATTGAAGAAGTTTGACATGGACGGCATGACCATGGTGTTCCGTACTCAGGAGCCTGCCATGCTCAAGACGGTTAAAACCGGAGACAAGGTGAAGTTTGAGGCTGACAAGGTCAACGGTCAGTTTACGGTCATAAAGATCCAGAAAATTAAGTGACGGCTAAATCTGACGGAGCGGGCCTCGGCTACAGGCGGTGGCCTGCTTCGTAGTGCTATGCGTTAGTTGGACTGCCCCGACGAGGAGCCCGGCAGGTGCCTTTCGCTGGTAACGCGCCACTCTGCGAGTACAGCTGCACTATCCTTGATCTAAATCAATACTGTAGCGGCATAGATTTGTAATAAAAGAGACGGCTTGAGATGCGATCGATGAAAAGGGGCTCGCGTGCAGCAAGTGAAGACATGGCAGCGCAGAAAGGCCCCAAGTCTCTGGACTTCGGGACTGAGGCGTTGGCTCGTGTTGCTGCTGGTACTTGCAATTTCGACGTCAGGTCTCGTTCACGTTCAGATTGGCGACCACGCCGCGTCCGCAGCATCGCTTTTGCATGAGATTGCGTCTGTAGGCCACGAGGCGACTGGGGAGCCGCATTGTGCCGGTGATACAGACGAAGCCAACGGCGCCACCTGCTGCGTCGCCAGCGTTTGTTCGTTTTGCATCCCCCTGACCTCATCTGCGGCCGCAACCAGGACGATGGTCTCTGAGGTTGTCGCAGCGCTGCCCGATGAAGTTCATCTCGGCTGGGCGCCGGCGCCTGGTTTCCGTCCCCCGAGCCTCTCCGCGAACGTCTGAGTCCGCGCGCCCTCTTGGTGCGTTGGGCTAATCCGATCGGCCTTTGTCCGATCCGATCCCCGCACGTTCCCGAGAGAGCCATTCATGCATCATCTGTCACGTCGCCAGTTTCTCGCATCCACCGCTGCCGCAGGCATGCTCGGCGCGGTTCCTTCGCTGCTGATTTCGGGGCCACCCGCCTTGGCAATGCCCACCACTACCATCCGCGCGGCCACCCGCGTGATCGAAGTGAACAAACGTCCGGCGACAGTTTTCGGCCTGACGCAGCCTGACGGTAGCCATAGTCTGATCACGGAAGCCGGAAAGAGCTTCCGTGTAAGGCTAGAGAACCAGCTTGACGAAGAGACCTTAATCCACTGGCACGGTCTGACGCCTCCGTGGCAGCAGGACGGCGTCCCGGCCCTGTCGCAGGCGCCGCTCGTTCCGGGCCAAGCCTATGATTACGACTTCCCGCTGACTCAGCCCGGCACCAACTGGATGCACTCGCACCACGGGCTCCAGGAGCAGCGCCTAATGGCCGCGCCGCTGATCGTCCACGACCCAGCCGAAGCCAGCGAAGACATGCAGGACATCGTGGTTCTGTTCCACGATTTCACCTTTCGAGACCCCGACGAAATTCTTGCCGCGCTTCAGGGCGGCGGACACGGCGCAGCCGGGCATGGCCCGGCCCCGGACAGTCCGAGCTTCCTGCGCCGGATGATGGAAAGAGCCATGCCCATGCGTGGCATGGATCATGGCGCAGGGCATGGCGGCATGGACCACGGATCAACGGCTGCGGGCATGACGCACCTCCATGATGTGGAGTACGACGCCTTCCTCGCCAATGACCGGACGTTTGACGACCCGGAGGTTTTCCGCGTCGAGCGCGGCGGCCGCGTTCGTCTGCGCCTGATCAACGGCGCGACGGCGACCAATTTCTGGCTCGACCTTGACCGTCTCGAAGGGCGGCTGATCGCAGTCGACGGAATGCCGGTTGCCCCGGTTACCGGGCGACGCTTCGAGTTCGCGATCGCGCAGAGACTCGACATCGTCCTAGAACTCCCGCAGGGCGTGGGCGCATGGCCGATCTTCGCCGTGCGGGAAGGCGAACGCGCGCGGACAGGTTTCGTTCTGGCGACAACCGGCGGCACTGTCGAAAGGGTTTCCAGCGAGGCGCCGGACGCGGTCGACCCGGTCGGACTTTCGCTCGAACGCAGGTTACGGGCCGCACACTCCCTGACGCCTCGCAAACCAGACCGCCGCCACACCGTGACCATCACCGAGGCACCAGGTTACGCCTGGATGCTAAACGGCGCCGTACACGGCGCGCACGCCCCGCTGAAAGTCCGCGCGGGCGAACGGATCGAGATTACGTTCGAAGATCGGACCACCATGGCCCATCCGATGCACTTCCATGGGCATCATTTCCAGGTGGTCGCGATCAATGGCGAACGCTTTGCGGGCGCAATGCGCGACACCGTGCTGGTTCCGTCACGTGGCAATGTAACGATCGCCTTTGAAGCGAACAACCCGGGCAAATGGGCGCTGCACTGCCATCATCTCTACCATATGGCCGCGGGCATGATGACCACGGTTGAATACGAGAGCTGAGGGAGACCGGGAGATATGACTATGAAAATGCGAAAATTGCGGCGGGGCACTTCCACTATTGTGGATAGGTCTGCCCAACGACTCCAACTCATGTTCGGCACCACAGCCTTGGCTTTGGCATTAATTCTAGCGCTGGGGCCAAACCTTGGGCGCGCACAGCAATCGCCTGCCCCAGCACCGAACCTCAAAGGCATTGTCTACACCGCCGATGAGCACGGCAATTCCGTCAGTGCGATCGATCTTGCCTCCGGCAAGGTGCAGATCGTACCAATTCCGATCTCCCCCCATAACGTGCAGATCACGGCCGACGGAGCGCGATTGCTCGCGGTCGGTGAGCCAGCGGGCGCCGGTCACGGCCATGGCTCCGGTCCCGCACACGCGGCGAGGGAAGCCAAGGGCCGCCTCCTTGTTTTCGATGCTGCTAAACTGCGTTCTGGGCCGATGACAAATATCGAAGTTGGCGCGCATCCTGCTCATGTCGTCGCTGACCGCGCCAGCCAGCGGGCGTTCGTCACCAACTCGGGAGATGACAGTGTTGTTGTCGTCGATCTCGCGCGCAAGGCCATCGTGCAAACGATCAAGACCGGCCGCTATCCGCACGGTCTGCGCATCAGTCCGGATGGCCGTGACGTTTACATTGCCAATGTGGAGGACGGCAGCGTCTCGGTGATCGATACTTCGAAGCTCACCGAGGTTGCCCGAATTCCCGTGGGCCGTGCCCCGGTTCAGGTTGGGTTCACCCCGGACGGGGGCCGCGTCTATGTTTCGCTGCGCGATGAGAACAGCGTCGCGGTCATCGAAACTGTAAGTCGAACAAAAATCGGAACGATCGCAGTCGGACGCCGACCAATCCAGGTCCACGCCACACCGGATGGACGCTTCGTCTACGTCGCCAATCAGGGCACGGACACCGAGCCTGCGGACACCGTATCGGTGATCGAGGTAGCCAACGGCCAGGTGGTCGACACCATCCGCACCGGCAAAGGCGCGCACGGCGTCGCCGTCAGTGACGACGGTTTGCTCGTACTCGTCAGCAACATCACTGATGGCACGGTTTCGGTCATTGATGCCGCAAAACGGGCGGTCGTCGCCACCTTCAGCGTTGGCCGCGGGCCGAACGGCATCACATACCGTCAATCAAAACGTTGACGGGGCACTCGGCGCTTAGGATTTACCAGCGTCTACAACCGCAAACAACGGAGAACGGTCATGAGTAAAAACGCACGTCTCCAAATTGTCCCGCTGGGACTAAGCCTCAGCTCATTCCTTGTCATCACCTATGTGCTGTGCGTTCTGTTTGGACTCTTCGTGTCCGATCGCGGCATGCATCAGTTGCTTGCTCAGTTTCTTCCAGGCTTCACGTGGATAACCTGGACGAGTTTCTTCCTCGGCTTACTCTGGAGCTTCGTCTACGGCTGGTACGTCGCTGTGGTATTTGCACCGCTGTTTCATTTTTTCAGCGCGCAGACCAAGTGACCGGCCCTAAGCAAAACAAGAGGCGTAACAAGCCATGAAATCATCCAGCAGCGGTCCGATGCGCAGCCAATCGGATGGCCCCACCATCGCGGTCTCGCGCCAAGGTCTATCTGCCCGACTGCTCCGTCTTTGTGGAGCCGTCGGAGTGCTTGCCGCAGCGACGATACTTTTTCTGTTCGGCATATCGACATGGACAGCGATTGCCGTCGTCCTGCTCCTCGCATGTCCGGCAGCCATCGCCTTGGTGCTTGTCGACGAACGTAAGCAGCGGCCACCAACTACGCGGAGATAGAGATGATGGCTACACCCCCCGGCCGCGCCATCGAGGCGCCGACAGTGAGCCTCTAACATGGGAGATCTCAAATGAACTCCGAACACACCGAAGGTACCCCGTTTTGGCGCTCGCCGATCGGCCTAGCACTGTGCGGCTTCCTTGCGATCGCAATATTTTTTATCGCCCTCGAACATCGGGCGCATCTGCTTGGGCTATGGCCGTTGTTGTTTCTGCTGGCGTGCGGCGGCATGCACTTTTTCATGCATCGGGGCCACGGCGGACACGGCCACGGTCAACTTCCCTCCAACAAGAGAGGCGACGATGAACGGTGACTTTCCGGCTTACGGCCTGTGGTTGCTCGTATTCATCAACTCGGCCGTCTTTGTTCTGTTCGCGTTCAGCTTCTTCAAGCCGGCAACGGCGCGGGATTGGCGCTCATTCGGCGCCTATTCCGCATTCATTGTTGCGCTATTCGTGGAGATGTACGGGTTCCCGCTGACGCTTTATTTGCTTGCCGGCTGGCTCGGCAGCCGCGGGCCATCTATGGCCCGCCTTGTTCGGCTGGTCGATGGACCCGCACTGGAGCCCGTTTCATCTTCTCAGTTTCGTGTTCATCGGCGGCGGTTTCATCCTGATCGCCAAAGCGTGGCACGTTCTCTATGCGGCGCAACGTGCCGAGCAGCTCGCAACCACTGGACCCTATGCCTACATCCGGCACCCGCAATATGCCGGATTTGCGCTCATCATCATCGGCTTCTTCCTGCAATGGCCGACCTTGGTAACGGGTCTGATGCTGCCGGTGCTCCTCACGATGTATTGGCGCCTTGCCAAAAGGGAGGAACGCGAAGTCGAGGCGCAATTTGGCGAGGCTTACCGTCGCTATGCCGAAGAAGTCCCAGCGTTTATCCCACGGTTCTATCGGCTTACGAAAGGTGCTGCATAGTTTCGCTCACACAATACACGCCTATTTCGATGTCAACGACCCAACCCACCAAGGAGAACTAACATGAAACTCTATCTCAAGATGAGCGTATTCGCTGCCGCCGCGACTGTCGCGACGACGATCCTTACACCAATGCTGTCGACTGTCTCCGCTGTCGCGCAGCCTGCGACGGTGACGGCTCCAAGTTCTTCCGCCCTGTCCGAAGCTACGATCAAATCCCTCCAGGAAGCTTTGAACAAGCAAGGTGTCGCTGTGAAGGCTGACGGCACTCTGACGGATGAGACCCGCGCCGCGATCCGCAAGTACCAGTCCCAGCACCATCTTCCGGTGACGGGCGAGCCCGACAGGGCTACGCTCGATAAGCTCGGCGTTACCGTCTCGGGTGCCGCTCCCGCGGGACAGACCGCGCAAGCTCCGACAACTCCTGGTATGGGCCAGATGATGGGGCGACAGATGATGCAAGGTATGCCTCAGGGCATGATGGGTCCCGGAATGATGGGACCGGGCATGATGGGGCCCGGTATGATGAGCGGCCAGATGCCGGCGGCCGGCGCCAATCCGATGGAACAGGGCATGATGATGTGCCCGATGATGGCCGGTATGAAAGGTCAGCAGCCCGGCATGATGGGGCGCATGATGGGACAGGGCCGCGGCGCCATGGGTCTTGGTGTCGTTACGCCAAGCAGGAGCGTGTCGGTCGATGATGTGCGCGATCATTTCGAGCGCCTTCTCCAAGCGCAAGGCAACCCGCGCGTGAAACTCGGTGAAATCAGGGACGCCGACAAGGAAACGATCGGCGCCGAGATTGTCACAACGGAGGGATCTCTGGTCGACCGCTTCAGCGTCAACCGCCGGTCCGGCGCGATTCAGCGAGCACAATAGGGCTCGACCGCCGGTACAAAAGGAGGCGGCCCTGGGTCTACGCGGTAACGGTCCGTAGGGCCCAGGGCTGCCTCGAACGTGGTGAAGGGAGAGGATGATGTCCCGTTCTTCCTCTGAAGCATGACTGGTCAGAGTGACCGACCCGCGCCTGAAGCCCGTGAAACTTTACCGTGGGCGGCTCGCAGGTTCTGATGTGCGCAAAGTCGACTGAAGCTGCCATGCCTGTGGCCGCAGGCTCTACCACGTCTGTGGGCTCACGCGCGGAACAGGTCGAGTTACTTTGACGGTCTGATGACAGCAAGCGGACCCAAGCCGCGAAAGCCACTGCAGGACTGAGAAAAATGACAGCAGATGAGCCGCACACCCATCCCAAACATCATGACCAAAGCGTGCAAGTTGGTGGGAGTACCCATCCGTCATCTACAATACGGAGAGAGTCCTTGGGAAACGGGGGCTCCGCAAAATCAGAACATGCAGGGCACGGCGGCCATGATCATAGCGCGATGGTTGCCAATTTCCGTCGCCGCTTCTGGGTGACGCTAATTCTCACACCGCCGGTGCTCCTGCTCTCGCCGATGATCCAGCACTGGTTCGGCATTGCTGAGGCACTGGCCTTCCCAGGCGACCGCTACGTCCTCTTCCTGCTCTCGACCGTCGCCTACCTCTTTGGGGGATGGCCGTTCTTGACCGGATTCGCCTCCGAGCTGCGCAAAGGCCAGCCCGGAATGATGACCCTGATCGCTCTCGCCATCTCGGCCGCCTACTTCTTCTCAGCCGCGGTCACTTTCGGCTTTCCGGGGGAGGAATTCTACTGGGAGCTGGTGACGCTACTCGCCATCATGCTGCTAGGGCACTGGATCGAGATGCGCTCGATTATAGGCGCATCGCGCGCGCTGGAGGAGCTTGTCCGGCTCCTGCCGGACAGTGCGACGAAGATTGACGCTGACGGCGCGACCCACGAGGTTGCGATCTCGGCCTTGCGGCCAGGAGACCGCGTGCTGGTACGGCCTGGCGCCAAGGTGCCCGTTGACGGCAAGATAGTCGAGGGCTCTTCCGCCTTCAACGAGG
>LNFM01044143.1_pt1 | contig 10631 bp, 8 predicted proteins | sample 596031 | NCBI WGS metagenome assembly LNFM01 (sample SAMN04254537, study PRJNA301005) | activated carbon metagenome | isolation source: dual media filters at the Ann Arbor, Michigan drinking water treatment plant | place: USA: Ann Arbor | reverse complement strand
GCAGGATCGATTCGCCAGGTCGATGTGTCGGGACCGTGGCGTTGGCCGTCGAACCAGACGCCGCTGAGGCCGCGCGAGGTGGCCGCTAAAGTCATGGCGCCGAGCGGGCCTGCCCATGACGTGAAGACGGTGAAGGGATCGTGTTTCATGCGGTTGCTCCTGTTTGGGGTGCGACGTGTCCGGCCGACCAGGCCCGGAGCACGGCGTAGCTGCGCCAGGGTTTCCAGGCAAGGGATGCGGCTTCGGCTTCGCGCGCCGGGTGTTTGGCTTCCTGCAAGCCCATGGCCTTGTGCAGCGCCACGTCGCCAGCGGGAAAGGCGTCGGGCCAGCGCAGCGCGCGCATGGCGATGTACTGCGCGGTCCAGTCGCCAATGCCCGGCATGGCCTTGAGTGCCGCGATGGTCGCGGGCACATCGGCACTGCCGTTGAGCACGAGGCCTTGTTCTGCCACACCCCGTGCCAGCGCCACGATGGCGGCCTGGCGCTGCTTGACGATGCCCAGCTCACCCAGCGCATCGCCACCGGCCTGCGCCAGCACCGCGGGCGCCGGAAACAGCCGGGTGAGCGCCGCAAACGGCGTGTCGATGGGCTCGCCGAACCGGTTCACGAGCCGTTGCGCCAGCGTGCGCGCGGCGGCCACCGTGATCTGCTGGCCGAGCACCGCGCGCACCGCAAGCTCGAAGCCGTCGAGCGCGCCGGGCACGCGCAAGCCGTCGCCGGCCGGGAACGCGCCGTGCAGCACGGCGTTGATCGCGCCCGGGTCGGCATCGAGATCAAGCGCAGCGCGCAGCCGGTGGATCACCTGCGGCAGCACCTCGCGCAGCTCGTCGCTCACGCGCAGCACGAGTTGGTTGCGCGTTTCGTCGAACTCGGCAATCAGCCAGCCTCGGTGGCTGCGCTCACCGATGTCCATGCGCAAGGTCTGGCCGAAACGTTGCTGCTCGTCGACGAAGGCCACGCCTTCGATCAGGCGTTGCCGGAAGAAGGCCAGCGTGGCCGCCACGTCGTAGGGTGGTCGGTAGCCCAGGCGCACCGTGGTGCCCTGGTCGCTGTCACGCGTACCGATCTGGCGTCGCAACTGGGTCGGGTTCAGTCGGTAGTGTTCGAAGAAGGCTGCATTGAAACGCCGCACGCTGCCGAAGCCGCTGACGAGCGCGACCTGGGTGATGGGCAGATCTGTGTCCGCGAGCAATTGTTTGGCGGTGAGCAGCTTGCGCGTGAGCAGGTATTGCAGCGGCGAGACCCCGAGCTGGTCCTCGAACACGCGGCGCAGGTGGCGGTCGCTCACGCCGAGGCGCGCAGCCATTCGCTCGCCCATGTTGCCTTCAGAGTCGTGCCAGTGCTGTGGGTCGTCCAGCCACAGCGTGGCTTGCTGCAGCAGGATGGCCGAGGCGTCCTCGGAGGACCAGTGGCGTTCCATCGGTGCCAGCTCGGGGCGGCAGCGCAGGCAGGGGCGAAACCCCGCGTGTTCCGCCTGCGCCGCGTGCGCGAAGAAGCGGCAGTTCTCTCGCCGCGGTGTGCGCACGCGGCAGACCGGCCGGCAGTAGATACCGGTGGAGGTGACGGCGGTAAAGAACTGCCCGTCGAAGCGCGCGTCGTGCGAGCACAGCGCGCGGTAGCAGGCGTCGGCGTCGATGCGGTCTGGGCGGTTCATGACCGTGATGGTAGGCCGTTCGGATGGGCTCGGCTGGCCGTTTCCGGACATGTGCCTCCATCAGGGGAAAGTACCACTCCTACAATGGTCCAACCTCCCCGAACCCAGGACACCCCCATGCAAGTCACCCCCTCGATCTTCAAGGCCTACGACATCCGCGGCGTGACACCCACCGCGCTCAACGAAGCGGTGGCCGAGGCCCTGGGTCTGGCGTTCGGCACGCAGGCGATGAAGCTGGGCGAGAAGAGCGTGGCCGTGGGACGCGACGGGCGCCTGAGCGGGCCGGCCTTGTCGGCCGCGCTGATCCGCGGCTTGGTGGCTGCGGGCGTGGACGTGATCGACATCGGCCTGGCCACCACGCCCATGCTGTACTTCGCCGCCGCCACGCTGTGCACCAGCGGCATCCAGGTCACCGGCAGCCACAACCCGAAGGACTACAACGGTTTCAAGATGGTGCTGGCCGGTCGCGCGATTTACGGCGAGGACATCCAGGCGCTGCGCAAGACCATGGAAGCCGAATCACACACACGCGCCGATGGCGGTCGTGTTCGTCTGATCAATGTGCAGGCGGCGTACCAGGCACGCATCGTGGGCGACATCAAGATCTCGCGTCCCATGAAGATCGTGGTGGACTGCGGCAACGGCGTGGCCGGTGCATCGGCCCCGGCCATCTTCCGTGCGCTGGGTTGCGAAGTGATCGAGCTCTTCAGCGAGGTGGACGGCAACTTCCCCAACCACCACCCTGACCCCAGCAAGCCCGAGAACCTGCAGGACGTGATGCGCGCGCTGCGCGACACCGACGCCGAACTCGGCCTGGCCTTCGATGGTGACGGCGACCGCCTGGGCATCGTGACCAAGGAAGGCAACAACATCTACCCCGACCGCCAGATGATCCTGTTCTCGCAGGACGTGCTCTCGCGCGTGCCCGGCGGCGACATCGTGTTCGACGTGAAGTGCTCCCAGCGCCTGGCCCCGGCCATTGAGGCGGCGGGCGGCGTGGCCCACATCTACAAGACCGGCCATTCGCTGATCAAGGCCCGCATGAAGGAGCTGAACAGCCCGCTGGGTGGCGAAATGAGCGGCCACATCTTCTTCAAGGAAGCCGGCGCGCGCCTGCTCGAAATCGTCAGCCGCAGCCCGAACGCCAGCGCCGTGCTCAATGCCTTGCCCACCAGCTTCAGCACACCCGAGCTCAACGTGGCCTGCGCCGAGGGCGAGCCGCACGCAGTGGTGGAAAAACTCATTTCCATGGCGAAGTTCGACGCACAGGCCAAGGTGTCCACCATCGACGGCGTGCGGGTGGACTGGCCCGATGGTTTCGGATTGATCCGCGCGTCCAACACCACACCGGTGCTGGTGCTGCGGTTTGAAGGCCAGACCACCGAAGCCCTGCACCGCATTGAAGCGGTGATGCTCGATTTGCTGAAACAGGGCAAGCCCGATGCCGTGGTGGGCGCCAGCTCCCACTGAACCAAGTCAGCGCGGCAACAACGCCTGCACTTTCTCGATCACCGCTTCGGCCTGTTCGTCCACGAGGGCGGTGGTGTCCATCGGGCGGTTGGTGTCCCACACCGCGGCCACCTCAAAGGCCACATCGCTTTCGCTGTTCACCAGCCGGGCCTGGCGCAGACCGTCGAGGCGTTCGTAACTCTCGGCGAAGTTCCACACGTTGGGCCCATGCAGCACGGCGCAACCCAGCGCCAGGGGCTCGTGCGGGTTGTGGCCACCCACGTTGGCGAACGAGCCACCCACCAAAGCCACCGGTGCCAGCCGGTACCACAGGCCCATCTCGCCGATGGTGTCGGCGATGTAGAACGGCGCATCGGTGGCCAGGTGCGCGCCGGCGCTGCGCAAGGGCACGTCCTGCAGGCCTGCGGCTGAAGCGAGCGCTGCCACTTCAAGTCCTCGCGCCGGGGCTCGCGGCGCGATGATCAACAGCGCATCGGACCGTTGCGCCCGAAGCCGGGTGTGGGCCGCCAGCGCCAGCTCCTCCTCGCCCGGATGGCTTGACGCCAGCAACCACACGGGTCGGCCGCCAAGCGTCTGTTGCCAGCTTTCCAGATCGTCCGCATCGCATCCCAGCGGTGGCACCAGCGCCTTGATCGTGCCGCTGACCGTGATGCGCTCATGCTGAGCACCCAGAACCACCAGCGCGTCCGCGCTGGCTTCGTTCTGCGCAAACAGCTCCCGAAAACCCGGCAACAACGCCTGGTAGATCCAGCGACCCCAGCGGCGCTTGGCGAGCGACTCGGGCGACAGCCGCGCGTTGACCAAAGCGCGCGGGATGGAACGCGCGTCGGTCTCGGCGATCAGCGCGGGCCACAGGTCCATTTCGCACCACAGCGCAAGCGAGGGTTGCCAATGGTCGAGGAAGCGCGACACCGCCTCGGGCGTGTCCACCGGCGCGAACTGGTGCTGACAGCGCGCGGGCAGGCCGGTGCGGCGCAGCGCGTCGCCCGAGGTGCGCGCGGTGGTGGTGATAAGAAAACTGCAGTCGGGCCGCCGCTCGGCGAGCCGCGCGAACAGTCCGGCAAGTGCCATGGACTCGCCCACGCCCACCGCGTGGCCCCAGACCAGCATGCCGGCGGGCCGGTCGGCGTACTCGCTGCCCAGCTTCTGCCGCACGCTGCGCGGCGTCTCCTTGCCGCGCAGCAGCCGCCGCTGCAAGCCCTTGCGCCACACGGGCGCGAGCATCCGTGCCAGCACGAGATAGGCGCGCAGTGCCCAGGGCTGGCCCGTAGGTGTCATGGTGCTTCCAGCCAGGGCACGAGCGTGGCCATGTGTTTCGCGGTGGCGCCACCGTGTTCGGCGTAGAAGGCTTCGGCGCCTTCGATGGCCCGGGCGTAGTCGGTGGGCGAGGTGAGCAGCTGTACCAGCGCTGCTGAGAGGCTGGGGATCGTCATGTGCTGCTGCAAGACACCCGCGGCCAGCGCCTCCACGCCGGGGTACTCGATGCCCCAGATGCTGTGGCCCACCATCACCGGCTTCTTGAGTGCCAGCGGTTCGATCACATTGTGCGCTCCCATGGGCACGAAGGATGCTCCCACCACCACCACCTGCGAGAGCGCGAGGTAGAAGTACATCTCGCCCAGGGAATCGCCCATGAGAACGTCGATGGCGGTCATGTCGGGCGCGTCGGGCGTGGGCTGCAGCGTGGCGTCGAGCATGCGGCTGCGGCGCGCCACACGCAGGCCCGCCGCTTCGAACATCTGCACCACCGCATCAAAGCGCTGTGGGCTGCGCGGCACGTACACCACCAGCGGTGGCGGCAAGCCCGCGGCCTGCAGGCCGGCTTGAACCTGTCTGATCGCGTCGATGAACTGCTCGTCTTCGCCCACGATGGCGCTGGCAAAACACAGCACAGGTCGTTGCCCGCCCGAGGCCGTGGCAAGCTGCCAGGGTGCGAGCAAGGCTTGCGCAGCAGCGATCTGCTGCGGCGACACCGGCAGATCAAAGCGGGTCTCGCCCGCGATCACCACGCGTTCACAACCCACGTCGCGAAAGCGCTGGGCATGGGTTTCGGACTTGCACAGCACGAGTTCGTAGGCCTGGAAGATGCCGGCGCGAAAGCCGCCCCATTTCCGGTCTCGCACGATGCTTTTTTTCGGATACTGGGCATTGGCCATGGCCAGCGGCACGCCGCAGCGGCGGATGGTGGCCAGCAGCACCGGCCAGGTGTCGATCTCGGTCATGACCGCTGCGCGCGGACGCACACGGCGGATCAACCGGCGCACCGCCCAGCCCAGCTCCAGCGGTACAAAGCTCACCTGCAGGCGCCGCGCGGCAATGGCTTCTGCAAACAGCGTGTGGGCGGCGGTGCGGCCAGCCGGGGTGAGGGTGGTGATGAAGACCGGGTAATCCGCTGCAAGCAGGGCGCGCACCAGCGGCGCCGCGCCGCGCATCTCGCCCATGGAAGCGGAGTGCACCCACACCGGACGGTCCAGTCCGGTGGGTGCAGCGCCGAAGCGCTCGTCCCAATGGGCTCGATACAGCGGCTCGCGCTGGCCGCGCTTCCACAGAAACAGCAGGAACACCGGCAGCAGCAGGTGCCACAGCAGTTCGTACACGCCGATGAGCACGGACAGCCGCCAGGTGGGCGGAAAAGGGCGGGAGGCTGGGCGTGTGGAAGTGGGGGAGGCCATCGGTGGGAACGAAACGGGTCGGGCGGGGGTGCCTGCGCGTCGCTCCAGGGGCTCCGGTCGAAGGCCATTCAGTATAGTTACGCCCTTGGACAGGCCCTCACCGCGCGGCTTGTCTTCCCACACAGGAACACCCACGATGCCCCTTCCCACGCCGGCCTGGACCGCAGTCATTCCGCTGCGCGCCTCGAAAAACATCCGCCCGCTGGCGGGCAAACCGCTGTACCGCCACGCGGTGGACCAGGCGCTGCAAGCCGGCGCCCAGCGCGTGGTGATCACGACCGACATCCCCGAGGTGCTGTGGGCCGAACTGCCCAGCCAGGTGACCCTGGTGGAGCGCCCGCCCGAACTCGCAGGCGACACCGTGCCCATGGCCCCCGTGTTGCAGCACGCGCTGCACACGGCCGACTGCCACGGCACGGTGGTGCTGTTGCAGGCCACCTCGCCGCTGCGCCTGCCCAGCGACATTGAAGCCGCGCTGGCGGTGTTCGCCGGGGGTTATTTTGAACTGGTGATGTCGGTCACCAGCGCCGACCGGGGCGTGCTCAAGTGGGGCACGTTGCGCGGCAACCGGTTCCAGCCGCTGTCGGACCCGGCCTACTGCTTTGCCAACCGCCAGAGCCTGCCACCGGTGGTGCGGCCCAACGGCGCGTTGTATGTGTTGAACGCCGAACGCTTTGTGGCCAGCGGCAGTTTTGTGTCCGAGCGCATCGGCGTGGTGGAAATGCCGGCCGAGCGCAGCCAGGACATCGACTCGCTGGACGACTTCGATCGCTGCGAAGCCGCGCTGGAGGCAACGCGTGGTCAGTGAGATGAACACCGACCACATGGACCTCTACGCCGCGCCCACCTGGCAGTGCGTGATGGTCTGTTGGGGCACGAAGTATTCGACGGCGCTCATCAACAACCTGGCGCGCAGCATTGCCAACAAGGCTTCGTCACAGCCGCGCTTCATCCTGATTTCGGACCAGGACCGCCCCGATCTGGCGGACCGCATCGAGCTGGTGCGCTTTCCCGAGTTCTGGCTGCAGGACCGCCTCAAGACCTCGGGCTGCCAGGCCAAGCTGGTGATGTTCGACCACGGCATCGTGCCCACCGACCTGCCTGCGATCTACGTGGACCTGGACACCATCGTGCTCGGCGACCTTGGCACCGGACTGGACCTGATGGAGAACCGCCAGACCGTGGCTATTCTGCAGAGCGCGATCATTCCGTTTGGCTGGATCGGGCGCACGCTGTACCGCTGGACCAACCGCCGCCGTTATGCGCGCGGCAACTCGTCTTTCGTGATCTACCACCCGGCCGAATGCCACTTCATCGCCGAGCGCTTCAAGGCCCTGCTGGACAAACACCCGAAGCTTGAATTCCGCCCCATGGCGGCCGATGAACGATTTATCAGCTGGGTGGCGCAGGAACACATGGTGCGCATCCCCAACTCGTTTGCCGTCAAGTTTCCGGGCGAGTTCATGTTTTATTGGGGCTTCTGGCTCTACATCAAGGCGCGCTTGCCCTGGGTGCGTAGCCGTCGCAAATCACTGGTGGCCGTCACGCTCAACGGCCTGATGATCAAGCCCGAAAAATTGCTGTCGCTCAAAGAAGGCGACGTGATCGTTGACGAAAAATCCCGCAAGCTGATCTGGAGCGAAAAAACGCTCGGTTTCATGCGGTCCAAAATCCAGGCGTTCTACGCCGGCTCCCTGTAATTCCCTGCACCGCGACATCTCCCCCGCACACCCACCGCTGGTCGTGGCCGAAATCGGCATCAACCACGGCGGCAGCCTCGACGTGGCCAAAGGCATGGTGCTCGCAGCGCACCGCGCCGGCTGTGAAATGGTCAAACACCAGACGCATTTCGTCGACGACGAGATGACCGACGAAGCCAAACAGATCTTCCCGCCCAACGCCGACAAGTCCATCTGGGACGTGATGGAAGAATGCGCGCTCTCCAAAGACGACGAAATCGCGCTCAAGACCTACGCCGAGTCGCTCGGCATGATCTACATCTCCACACCGTTCTCGCGCGCTGCCGCTGACTTCCTCAACGACATCGGCGTGTCGGCGTTCAAGATCGGCTCGGGCGAGTGCAACCACGTGCCGCTGATCCGCCACATCGCCAGCTTCGGCAAGCCCATCATCATGAGCACCGGCATGCAGACCATCGACGGCATGCGCCCGTCGGTGAAGGCACTGGACGACGCGGGCGTGGACTACGCGCTGCTGGAGTGCACCAACCTCTACCCCTCGCCACCCGAGATCGTGAGCCTGCAAGGCATCACCGAATTGCGCAACGCTTTCCCGCGTGCCGTCATCGGTTTCTCCGACCACAGCATCGGCCCCGAGATGGCCCTGTCTGCCGTGGCGCTAGGCGCCTGCATCCTGGAGCGCCACTTCACCGACACGCGTTACCGCAAGGGTCCGGACATCTCCTGCTCCATGGACCCGGCCGAGCTCAAGTTTCTGATCGACCGCTCGCGCGAAATCCACACTGCGCTGCACAACCCCAAGGTGCGCACCGCACCCGAGGAAGACGTGTACCGCTTTGCACGCGGCTCCATGGTGGCCGACCGTGACCTGCCCGCTGGCCATGTGGTCATGCCCAGCGACATCTGGGCGCGCCGCCCCGGTTCGGGCGAGATTTCGGTGCAGCACTTCGACCGCCTGGTGGGCGCGAAGCTCACCCGCGCCGTCAAACGCAACCAGCAACTGCTGTGGAGCGACCTGGACGGCGTGAAGCCGCAAGCGAATTCGTGATGACCAGCCGGCGCCTGCTCTTCGTCACCGGCACCCGGGCCGACTTCGGCAAGCTTGAGCCGCTCGCGCTGGCCGCGCAACAGGCCGGTTTTGCCGTGGACTTTTTCATCACCGGCATGCACATGATGCGGCGCTACGGCGAAACGCGGCTGGAAGTGAAACGCTTCCCGGGCGCCGAGTTCTTTGAATTCGTGAACCAGCGCGAAGGCGATGCGCAGGACTTCATCCTGTCCAAGACCATCCTGGGCTTCTCGGATTTTGTGCACGAGCACCGGCCCGATCTGGTGGTGATCCACGGCGACCGGGTGGAAGCGCTGGCCGCGTCCATCGTCTGCGCCATGAAGTACATCCCGTCGGCACATATCGAGGGCGGCGAAGTCTCGGGCACCATCGACGAGAGCATCCGCCACTGCAACACCAAGCTGTGCGCCGCGCACTTCGTGAGCTCTGAAGGCGCGAAGCAGCGCGTGCTCGCGCTCGGTGAATCGCCGGAGAGCGTCTACAACATCGGCTCGCCCGAACTCGACACCCACGCGAGGCCTTCGGGCGTGACGCTGGCGCAGGTGAAGGAGCGCTACGCGATCCCGTTTGACGACTACGGCATCGCGATCTTTCACCCCGTGACCTCGGAGGCCGACACCATCGGCGCGCAGGCGCAGGCGCTGTTCGCACGGCTCGAAGCCAGTGGACGCAATTTCGTGGTGATCGCTCCCAACAACGACCCTGGCACCGAAGACATCTTTGCCGTGCTGGAGAGGCTGCCCAAGGAGCGTTTCCGCCAGATACCGTCGATGCGGTTCAACTACTTCTCCGAGCTGATGAAGAATGCCTCGGCCATGGTGGGCAACAGCAGTGCGGGGGTGCGCGAGGCACCTTTTCTCGGGGTGCCCAGCCTGGAAGTGGGCACGCGGCAAAACCGGCGTGCCAGCGGTGCATCGATCACAGCGTGTTCAGCGATGGATCCGGAGGTGATCGATGGATTCCTCAACAACATCTGGGGAACACGCTTCCAAACCGACACCACGTTTGGCGCCGGCCAAGCCGCGGCAGGCTTCGTGGAGGTGCTCAACCGGCCCGACTTCTGGCTCAAGCCGTTGCAAAAGGCCTTTGCCGGTGATTGAGCTTTCTTCCGTTCGCGCGCGCTTCGGGTCTTCGATGGACATCACCGCCAAGGTCGGCGCGGTGATGTTGCTGCTCGGTGTGCCCACCTCGATCGCTTTGGTCAACATCGGCATCCTGCTGATCCTGATCGGCTGGTTCCTCTCCGGCCGCTGGCGCTGGAAGTTCGACGTGATACGCCGCCACCCGATCACCTTGCCCGCCGTGCTGCTCACCGCGCTGGTGCTGCTGGGCATCACGTACACCGATGCGCCCAAGGCGTACATCAACCACCACCTGTACGTGTACAGCAAGCTGCCGCTCATGCTCATGCTGCTCACCTTGTTTCACGATCCCCGGTGGCAACGCCACGGTCTGCTGGCATTTGCGATCGGCTCGGTGATCACGGTGGTGAGCACCTACGCCAACATCTGGTTCCAGGTGCCCTGGTCCGATTCCCACAACCAGGGCATGGGTGTTTCGCACCATGTGTTCAACGACTACATCGCGCAGGGCCTGGCCATGTCGTTCTTCACCGCACTCGCATTGGTGATCGCCATCGATGCACGTGAAGGGTGGATCCGTTGGGCCTGGGTGTCGGTGGCTGCGTTCACGGTGTTCAGCATCACCCACCTGCTGCAGGGGCGCACCGGCCAGGTGGTGCTGCTCGCCATGTTCTGTGCGCTCGCCTTGGTGGCGGCGCCGCCCGTTTGGCGGTGGCGAGCGCTGGCCTTGGTGGCGTTGGCAGCGGTGCTCCTGTCTCTTTCATCGCCGCTGCTGCGCGATCGCGTCACCACGATGTTCGCCGAGTTTGCGCAGTACACAGACGCCGGTGTGTTCACCACTTCCACCGGGTACCGGCTGGACATGTGGAAGAACGCGCTGGCGATGTTCATGGACAGCCCGTGGTGGGGGCACGGCACGGCGGGCTACCGGGTCCTGTCCGAACAGATTTATGCCGATGTGGGTGTGTGCGCGGTTGCCTGCGT
>LNFM01013178.1_pt1 | contig 10631 bp, 9 predicted proteins | sample 596031 | NCBI WGS metagenome assembly LNFM01 (sample SAMN04254537, study PRJNA301005) | activated carbon metagenome | isolation source: dual media filters at the Ann Arbor, Michigan drinking water treatment plant | place: USA: Ann Arbor | reverse complement strand
ACACGCATAACGGTGGGCTGGCACCGAATGCGGCAGAGAAGCAGTATTGGATGGACTATAAAACCGTGGCCAAAAAGACTTGACCACTACACTCGCCGGCCTTTTTTGTGCTTACACAGCTCTTAACTGTCTTTGCCAACCGCCTTCATGCTCAGGCGGATGCGTCCCTGTTTGTCGATTTCCAGCACCTTCACCTTGATTATTTCGCCTTCGGTCAGTTTGTCACTGACGTTCTCAACACGCTCATCCGAGATCTGGGAGATATGCACCAAGCCATCCTTGCCAGGAAGTATGGTTACGAAGGCGCCGAAATCCATCAGCTTTGACACTTTGCCTTCATAGACCCTGCCCACTTCCACATCGGCAGTGATCTCCTCGATACGGCGGCGTGCCTCCAATCCGGCTGCCTTGTCCACAGATGCGATTTTCACCGTGCCATCATCGGTAATATCAATGCTGGTGCCGGTTTCCTCGGTTAGCGCGCGAATGGTGGCGCCACCCTTGCCAATAACATCACGGATGCGCTCGGGATTGATTTTGAAGGTGACATAACGCGGCGCGTACTCAGACAGTTCGCCACGCGGCTGGGAAAGCACTGCATTCATCTTGCCCAGGATGTGCAGACGCCCCTCCTTGGCCTGATCCAGGGCAACCGACATGATCTCACGGGTAATGCCGTCGATCTTGATGTCCATTTGCAGGGCGGTAACACCCCCGGTGGTTCCGGCAACCTTGAAATCCATGTCGCCCAGATGATCTTCATCACCCAGAATGTCGCTGAGCACCGCGAAGCGCTCGCCTTCTTTGATCAGGCCCATGGCAATACCGGCCACTGGCGCCTTGATCGGCACGCCCGCGTCCATCAGCGCCAGGCTGCTGCCGCACACCGAAGCCATGGAACTGGAGCCATTGGACTCGGTGATTTCGGAGACAACGCGGATTGCGTAAGGATAGTCGACCATGTCCGGCATGACCGCGACAACGCCCCGCTTGGCGAGGCGGCCATGGCCAATCTCGCGGCGCTTCGGGCTGCCGACCATGCCGGTCTCGCCCGTGCATGACGGGGGAAAATTATAGTGCAGCATGAAAGGCTCTTTGCGCTCGCCCTCAATCGCATCGATCACCTGAGCATCACGCGCCGTGCCGAGCGTAGCCACTACCAGAGCCTGAGTCTCACCACGGGTAAACAACGCCGAACCATGGGTGCGCGGCAGTACGCCGGTGCGGATGGTGATAGGGCGGATCGAGCGAGTGTCGCGCCCGTCGATGCGTGGCGCGCCTTCCAGGATGCTATTGCGCACCAAACTGCTTTCCAGCGACTCGACAACACCTTTGACGGCATCGGCGGACCAAACAGGCTGGGCACCTTCAGCGCACAGCTTGGCAACAACATCTTTGCGAATCTCCGCAAGACGCTGCTGGCGGACGCGCTTTTCCTTAATCTGGTAGGCCTCGGCAATCGCTCCACCGCAGGCGCTCTTGACCGCGCCCTGCAGATCAAGGTCGGCCGCCGGAGGCTGCCAATCCCAGTGGGGCGTGCCCACTTCGGCGGCCAGTTCGCGTATTGCGTTAATCGCGATCTGCAATTGTTCGTGACCGAACATCACGGCATCCAGCATCACTGTTTCGGACAGTTCACGGGCCTCGGACTCCACCATCAACACGGCGCTTTCCGTGCCGGCCACTACCAGATCCAATTCTGAATCATTGAGCTGATCCTTGCCGGGGTTGAGAATGTATTGACCATTCTTATAACCCACACGGGCGGCGCCCACTGGGCCAGCAAAGGGGATGCCGGAAATCGCAACCGCGGCGGACGCGCCCAGCATGGCGGGGATATCAGGGTCGATATTGGTGTCCAGCGAAACTACCGTGGCGATGATCTGGACTTCGTTGATAAACCCTTCAGGGAAGAGGGGGCGGAGCGGGCGGTCGATCAGGCGGGAAGTGAGGGTTTCTTTTTCGGTAGGGCGTCCTTCGCGCTTGAAAAATCCTCCTGGGATCTTGCCAGCGGAGTAAGTACGCTCCTGGTAGTTGACCGTCAGCGGAAAAAAGTCCCGGCCTGGCACGGCTGTTTTAACTCCGACACAGGTCACCATAACCACTGTGTCGCCCATGCTGCACATCACGGCACCGGTGGCTTGACGGGCAATCTCGCCTGTTTCAATCGTAACGTCGTGCGCGCCGTACTGGAAAACTTTTTTGATGAGGGTCACATCCAATTCCTTAAAATAATCGCCAGGAGACACCCGCAATCACAGGTATCTCCAACGTTTGCTGCAGCACGGGCGCCTGACTTAAAGACAACACCCGCTCCCTGGAGGAGAACACAGATATCAAAATCCCCTTTTACCAAGGGGTATGCAGACGTTACCGGCGCAAACCAAGGCGCGCAATCAGGTCGCGATAACGGCCCAGATCGGTTTTCTTGACATAGTCCAGCAGTTTTCTGCGCTGGCTCACCATGCGCAACAGGCCCTGGCGGGAATGGTGATCCTTGCTATGGGCCTTGAAATGATCCGACAACTGGTCGATGCGCGCGGACAGCAGCGCTACCTGGACTTCCGGCGACCCTGTATCAGTGGCCGTGCGTTGATACTGCTTGACAACCCCGCCCTTATCTTCAGCGCTCAGTGGCATGGTGACTCCTCTATTATGCTCACAAAATCGAAAACAGATATTGTACCCGCGCAGCATGCCGGGTTACAAGACAAACTTGGTCAAACCCTATGAGGTTTGCACTAAAAATTATAAAGCAGCAGTCAGACGCCTATTCAGCACCACCCAACTGCCCCCTGATCAACTGTCCACAACGCCTACCAGCCGCCTGGGGGCCACCCGGCCGTCCTCAAGCATGCAACCAACGCCCAGAAAGCGCCGCTGGCGGGTGTAAAGTTTCACCCAGCCGCTAGCCGGGGCATGGGACGCCCGCACCGCCTGTCCTTGACGCAAAAAATAAGCTGCGTCGTCAGGCAACAATACATCCGGCCAGTGCGCCAATGCACTATCCATCGGCAGCAACAAGCCATCCAGGCACGGCAACCCTTCTTTCGCGCACTCTTCCAGCGCATCCAGGGTCAGCATCTGTGCGCCATCAAACGGCCCCGCCCTGGTACGGCGCAATTCTGCGACATGGGCACCGCACCCCAGCGCCTCGCCGATATCTTCCGCCAAGACACGAATGTACGTCCCCTTGGAGCAGTCAACCTCGACCTCCACCCGATCACCCTCAAACTGTAATAGAGTGATCTTGCGTATGATCACGCTACGTGGCTGGCGCTCAACGATAACACCCTGATGCGCCAGCTTGTATAAAGGCTGGCCATTCTGCTTGATCGCGGAGTGCATTGGCGGCACCTGTTCAATCTGCCCGGTAAAATCCTCCAACGCGCGCAGCAGACGCGGTTTATCGATCCCAACAACAGGACGAATGGTCACCGCCGCACCTTCGGCATCGCCGGTGGTGGTCTTGATGCCGAGCTTGATTCGGACACGATAGGATTTATCGGCATCCAGCAGGAAGCCCGACATTTTGGTGGCATCCCCTAGGCAAACCGGCAGCAGACCAGTAGCCAGCGGATCCAAACTTCCCGTGTGCCCGGCTTTACGCGCCTGGAACAAGCGCTTTACGCGCTGCAAAGCAGCGTTGGAGCTAACACCATAGGGCTTATCAAGCAGAATTATGCCGTGAACATCACGGCGCGGCTGGCGGGGAGCATTCATGCTTATATCAGGTTCAAAAAATCAGAATGGCGGGCATGCGCATGCAGCGCAATCACTCAGGCTCGTCAGATGGCTTTCGCCCCTTGGCAACCGCCTCATCGATCAGGGCGCTCAGATTGGAGCCCTTCTCCACGGAAGTGTCATAGATAAAAGACAGCGCTGGATTCACTCTCATCAGCACGCGCTGCGCTACCTCATGACGTAAAAAGCCAGACGCCCCCTTCAGCACGTCCAACACTTCGTCAACAGGGCGGGCATTACCGAACACGGTGACATACACTTTGGCATGTTTCATATCCGAAGAAAGATCCACGCCCGACACGGTCACCATGCCGAGACCAGGGTCGTTGATCTCCTGCTGAATCAAGATCGCCAGCTCCCGCTGCAGCAGGGTGGCAATTCTCCGGGTACGACTGTATTCTTTTGCCATAAATTTTAAATGTGGGGGTCAGGGGTCAGCAACCGATACCCGCCTCCCCTTACACCTGCTCCTGCTTTACAGCGTTCTGGCTACCTGCACCCTTTCATACACTTCGATCTGGTCGCCCGGCCTGACGTCGTTGTAATCCTTGACGCCTATACCGCATTCCGTGCCGGCCCGCACCTCGTTTACATCGTCCTTAAAGCGGCGCAACGATTCCAGCTGGCCTTCGAAAATCACCACATTGTTACGCAATACGCGTATCGGATTATTGCGGCGCACGGCGCCATCCACCACCAGACAGCCTGCAATCGCCCCCAGCTTCGGCGACTTGAAGACATCACGCACTTCGGCAAGGCCGACGATCTGCTCCCTGATTTCGGGCGCAAGCATGCCGGAAATAGAACGCTTGACCTCGTCGATCACATCGTAGATCACACTGTAATAGTGCAGATCGATACCTGAGTCCGCAGTCAAGCGGCGCGCTGAGGCATCGGCGCGCACATTGAATCCGATCAGAATCGCCTGCGAGGCGATTGCCAGGTTGACATCGGATTCGTTAATGCCACCCACACCACTGGCAAGAACTTTCACCTGCACCTCGTCACTGGAAAGCCGCGTCAACGACTCCCTCAGCGCTTCGGCACTACCCTGCACATCCGCCTTGATGACCAGGTTCAGCGCGTTGACCTTGCCCTTCTCCATTTGCGAGAAGACATCTTCGAGCTTGGTCGCCTGCTGGCGGGCAAGCTTTACATCGCGGAATTTGCCTTGACGGAACAGCGCGATCTCACGCGCCTTGCGTTCTTCAGCCACCACTATGGCATGATCACCCGCATTGGGGGTGCCGGACAAACCGAGCACCACTACCGGAACAGATGGTCCGGCCTCATCGATAGTATTGCCGTTTTCATCGAACATGGCGCGCACTCGCCCATATTCCTGGCCGCTCAGCAGGATATCGCCCTTACGTAGCGTACCGTTCTTCACCAGAATGGTGGCTACCGGCCCACGCCCCTTATCCAGGCTGGACTCAACCACTACGCCCGATGCCGGGCAATCCTTCACGGCAGTCAATTCCATCACTTCCGACTGAACCAGGATATTGTCCAGCAAGGTATCAACCCCTTCACCGGTCTTCGCGGACACATTGGTGAAAATGGTGTCGCCTCCCCATTCCTCGGGGACCACCCCACGCTGCACCAGTTCCTGCTTGACGCGCTCCGGATCGACACCCGGCTTATCGATCTTGTTCACGGCGACTACCAGCGCCACGCCCGCCGCCTTGGCATGCTCAATGGCCTCGATAGTCTGCGGCATTACTCCATCATCGGCAGCCACCACTAGCACCACGATATCGGTCACCTTGGCGCCACGGGCACGCATTGCAGTGAATGCCTCATGGCCCGGCGTATCCAGGAACGTGATCATGCCCTTATCGGTTTCCACATGGTAAGCACCAACATGCTGCGTGATACCCCCGGCTTCACCTGCGGCGACTTTGGCGCGGCGGATATAATCGAGCAACGAGGTTTTGCCGTGATCGACATGGCCCATGATAGTCACCACCGGGGCACGCGTCGCCTGCTCCCCTGTCACAGCCTCGGTCTTGGCCAGATCCTCTTCCAGCGCGCTTTCGCGCAGCAGCTTGGGAATATGCCCCAGCTCCTCGACAACAACCGCCGCCGTATCCTGGTCAATCACCTGATTGATAGTGACCATGCTACCCATCTTCATCATGAGCTTGATCACTTCAACCGCCTTGACGGACATTTTTTGAGCGAGCTCGGCTACGGTGATGGTCTCTGGCACGCTGACCTCGCGCACAACCGGCGCGGTGGGTCTTTCAAAGCCGTGCTTGGCAGCAGGGACGCCGAACGTGGCAGGCCTGCCCCTGACTTTCTTTTTGCGATGGCCAGACTTATCCGCCGACACATGCAACTCGCTGCGGCCATATTTGGTGGACCGCTCATCCTTTTCTTCGCGATGTTTAGTCTTTTTGGCTGCCTGCTCGCGTTCGGCAGTCTCCGTTTTCGGCTTTGCCACTGCCGGTTTTGCAGCTTCCTCGGCGGCGCGCCTTGTCTCTTGCTCGGCCTTCAGACGCGCCTCCTGTTCTACCTTGAGCTTAGCCTCCTGCTCCGCCTTGAATTTCGCTTCCTGCTCAGCCTGGAGCTTGGCTTCCTGCTCCTGCCTTGCAAGCGCCTCGGCCTTTTGCTTTTCTTCCAGATCTCTTTGCTGCTGAACCTCTTCCTGCAGGCCCCTGCCCGCAACTTCCCCGCGCTCGGCGGCCTGGCTTTCAATACGCGCCATCTCTTCAGCGGCAACAACACTGCGCTTGACATAGGTACGCTTGCCGCGCACCTCGACATTAACCGTTTTTGCTTTGCCCGGTGCGCCCGCCTGTTTTAATTCACTGACAATTTTGCGCTTCAGCGTCACCTTCTTGGGTTCAGCCACGGCGAGAGACTCGCCGGCGCCGTGCGCCTGGCGCAAGTAGCTCAACAGCTGCAGCTTTTCCTTGTCGCTGATCGCTTCATCCGCGCCTTTTACCGGTAGCCCTGCCGCCCCAAGCTGAGTCAGCAGGCGATCAACAGGGATGCCTACGGCATTGGCAAACTGTTCAACTGTTACTTGCGACATTCCACTCTCCTGCCCTTTTATGAAACCCTGAATAATTCCATCCTGGAACTCTCAGAGCACGAAAAGCAAAAATTCGATTTTTTCTTTTCTTCATTTTCCAATTACATACATAATTGAAAAATGGCGGTGCATCCCTGCGCCGCGCGGAACCACTGATAAATCAGTGGTTCCTCTGCAATTTGGTGGCTACGCCGCAAACCAGTGCGCGCGCGCGGCCATAATCAACTTGCCTGCAAGGGCCGCGTCCACATTTTCAATAGCCGTCAGCTCATCCACTGACTGTTCTGCCAGATCTTCCCGCGTCACCACACCACGCTCGGCGAGGAGATAGGCCAAACGCGGATCCATTCCCTCCACCTCAAGCAAATCAGGGGCGGGAGCGGCCTTTTCCAGATTCTCCTCACTGGCAATGGCACGCGTCAACAACACGTCACGTGCGCGGTTGCGCAGCTCATTGACAATCTCCTCATCAAACTCTTCAATCTGCAACATCTCGTTAGCAGGCACATACGCGACTTCTTCGATGCTTGAAAACCCCTCTTGCACCAGGATAGCCGCCACTTCCTCGTCAACATCAAGCTGTTCCACAAACATCGCCAGTGTCGACTGCGCCTCGGCCTCGCTCTTGGCCTCCGCCTGGCCTTCGGTCATGACATTGAGTTCCCAGCCCGTCAGATAGCTGGCCAGACGCACATTTTGTCCACCACGGCCGATCGCTTGCGACAGATTGTCTTCTGCCACCGCAACGTCCATGCTGTGCGCATCCTCATCCACTACGATGGAGGTCACTTCCGCTGGCGACATGGCATTAATGACAAACTGCGCGGGATTTTCATTCCACAGCACAATATCGATGCGCTCCCCCGCCAGCTCGTTGGAAACCGCTTGCACACGCGAACCGCGCATTCCAACACAGGCGCCCACCGGGTCAATACGCGGGTCATTCGATCTCACCGCGATCTTCGCACGCAAGCCGGGATCACGGGCCGCGCCCATGATATCAATCAATCCCTCGCCCGCCTCGGGCACCTCAAGCTTGAACAGTTCGATAAGGAACTCGGGCGCTGTGCGGCTTATGAAAATCTGGGGGCCACGGCTCTCCGAACGTACTTCGCGCAGATAGCCGCGCAGGCGGTCGCCGGCACGCACGGCCTCGCGCGGAATCATGTCGTCGCGGTTGATGAGCGCCTCGGCATTGCCGCCCAGATCAAGCGTAATGCCGCTACGATCCGCGCGCTTGACAACGCCTGTCACCAATTGGCCTATGCGGCTTCTATAGGCATCCACGACCTGCGCGCGCTCTGCCTCGCGCACTTTCTGCACAATCACCTGCTTGGCGGTTTGCGCGGCGATACGGCCAAAGGAGATAGACTCCATCGGCTCCTCGATATATCCGCCAACAACCGCCGCGGGATCTTTCTTGCGCGCCTCGCTCAGATCAATCTCTTTTTCAGGATACTCGAACTCTGCGGCATCGTCGATCACCAGCCAGCGGCGAAATGTCTCGTAATCACCTGTTGAACGATCAATCGCAACGCGCACGTCGACTTCACTCTCATAGCGCTTTTTGGTCGCCATCGCAAGTGCGGCCTCGATGGCGCCGAAGATTACTTCTTTGCCGACGCCCTTTTCATTGGATACCGCATCAACAACCAGTAGAATTTCTTTGTTCATGACTCCCGCCCTTATCGCATCCCGGCCTAATCAAATTGGGGCACCAAGCGTGCCACCTCTATCTTATCCAGCGGCAAAGAAAATTCCTTGCCATCTTCCTCGATCAGCACATTGCCATCCTGCACGCCCTTGAGCACACCAGTGAAGTTGCGCTGCCCCTCAAGCAGGGAGTCCAAACGCAGCTTGACCCGCCTTCCCGTAAAGCGAACAAAGTGCTCAACATTGAACAGCAACCGATCCGCTCCAGGTGACGACACTTCCAGCGAGTACTGGCCGGAGATAGGATCCTCCACGTCCAGCAAACCGTTCACCTGATGGCTGACGCGCTCGCAATCATCAATGGTAACGCCATCCGGGGCGTCAATGTATATACGCAGCAGGGAATGCCGCCCCTGCGGCAGGTATTCTATGCCGACCAGCTCGTACCCCAACACGGTTACCGCCGGTTCAATCAGCTTCTGCAAGCCTAACGGCGCCTGACGTATCATTTCTTGAGCGACCCGCTAAAACAAAAAAAGGGCCAGCGGCCCACTCCAAAAAAACTGCACTCTTTAAACAGAGGCGATTATAACGGTTTGCCGCCTGGAAACCAATGGCTAAGGTATCACAGCCAGTTACCGAAACCATGCCGTCCCAGCTTTCTGAGCAACATGCCACAGACCGATAAAAAAATAAAGCCCCGGATAACGGGGCTTTTTGTTGTTATTTTGGTAGCGGGGGCAGGATTTGAACCTGCGACCTTCGGGTTATGAGCCCGACGAGCTGCCAGACTGCTCCACCCCGCATCAACATTCACATATAATACACGACCAGGGGGGGCGCATTCAAGCCTTATAACAACCTTTACAAAAATAAGAACGTTCTTCTAGCGAGGAGCAACAAGCAGCGTAACAAACGCCACGGCGTAATCCTGCTCATCCGCAATACTGAGATGCCCTTCCCCTACACCCATCTCACGCATTAACTCTTCCGCCCGTCCGCTGTATACAAGGAACGGCCTTCCCTTTCCATCATGAGCCACCCCGATGTGGCACAGGCTCAATCCATCACGAAAGCCGGTGCCCAAGGCCTTGGCGGCGGCCTCTTTGGCAGCGAAACGTTTAGCGAGAAAATGGGCAGGACGACTGGTTGCGGAAAACTCACGGAACTCATCGCCGGTCAATATGCGGCGCGCGAACTTGTCGCCGTAACGCTCCAGATTGGCGCGCATCCTGTCAACGCGGACGATGTCCGTGCCGATGCCAAAGATCACGGCCGATGCGCCTCCATCATCAGCCGCTTCATTTCTCTCACAGCCTCTTGCAGGCCGGTAAACAGGGCGCGGGCGATGATGGCATGGCCGATATTCAACTCACGGATACCTGGCAGGGCAGCAATGGGGGAAATGTTCTGGTAGTTCAGGCCATGCCCGGCGTTGACTTGCAAACCAGCCTTAATCCCCTGTTCTACCGCTGCGCCGATGCGTCGCAACTCCCGCTCACGCGCAATGTGATCCGTGGCATCGGCATAGTGGCCGGTGTGAATCTCAATCGCTGGGGCGCCTGCACGCGCAGCGGCATCCACCTGGCGGGCATCGGCGTCGATAAACAGCGAGACACGGCAGCCTGCATCGCGCAACCGCGCGCAGGCATCGCTGATGCGCGGCATTTGCCCCGCCACATCCAGCCCGCCCTCTGTCGTCAGCTCTTCACGGCGCTCGGGCACCAGACAACAATCTTCAGGTTTAATACGTTCGGCAATTCCCAGCATGGCATCGGTAACCGCCATTTCCAGATTCATGCGGGTAAGCAGTATCCCCTTGAGCAACTCAACGTCGCGCTCCTGGATATGGCGGCGGTCCTCACGCAGGTGGAGGGTAATGCTATCCGCGCCCGCCTGCTCGGCCTCGATGGCCGCCTGAATGGGCTCGGGGTAACGGGTGCCGCGCGCCTGACGCAGCGTGGCAACGTGGTCGATGTTGACCCCCAGAAAAATGTCCCGATATTGATTCATGCCTAAAACCTCTTTTTGTCCACGAAACTCACGAAATAAAACAAAAGCATATATTGCTTCAGCAATTCACCAGATTGGTGGCAAGTATGTAGTGGTCAAGTCTTTTTGGCCACGGTTTTATAGTCCATCCAATACTGCCTCTCTGCCGCATTCGGTGCCAGCCCACCGTTATGCGTGTGTG
>LNFM01013176.1_pt1 | contig 10632 bp, 10 predicted proteins | sample 596031 | NCBI WGS metagenome assembly LNFM01 (sample SAMN04254537, study PRJNA301005) | activated carbon metagenome | isolation source: dual media filters at the Ann Arbor, Michigan drinking water treatment plant | place: USA: Ann Arbor | reverse complement strand
TCGAGGACCTCGACCTTCCACTTCTTGCGGTCGGCGAAGCGGATCAACATGAGCATGAGCATCTGCGCCCAGTCGGAGGCGTCGACACCGCCGGCGCCCGCCGTGAGCTGGACGATGGCGTTGCCGCTGTCGAGCTCGCCCGAGAGCATGCGCTTGAACTCGATCTCGTCGAGCGCGGTGTAGATGCCGGTGACCGCGCTCTCCGCCTCCTTGGCGGAGCCTTCGTCGCTCGCTTCCTCGGCGAGCTCGAGGAGCACCTCGGCGTCGGCGAGCGCCCGGGTCTGCGTGTCCCACGTGGAGACGACCGTCTCGAGGTTCTTCTTGTCGCGAAGGATGGCTTGCGCCTTCTTCTGATCATCCCAGAACGTCGGACGGGCCGCGATGGAGTCGAGCTCCTCGATCTTCAGACGCTTCGCGTCGACGTCAAAGTAACCTCCGGAGCTCGGTGAGCTTGTCGCCCAGCTCCTTCATACGCGTGCGGATGGCGCGCGTGTCGACGGTCTCGATCGGCATGCGCCGGTTATACCCGTGCGCGGCGCAGCTGCACTAGATCCGACGAGCCGAGGGGCACCGGGTAGTTGCCGGTGAAGCACGCCGAGCAGTAGCCGGTCCCGCCGACGGAGGCCATGAGGCCCTCGTGCGACAGGTACGCGAGCGTGTCGCAGGTGACGTAACGGGCAATCTCGTCGACGGTGTGCGAGGCGGCCACCAGCTCGCTGCGGGTCGGCGTGTTGATGCCGTAGAAGCACGGGTTCGTCGTCGGCGGTGCGCTGATGCGGAGGTGGACCTCGCGGGCGCCGGCGCTGCGCAGCATCTTCACGATCTTGCGCGAGGTCGTGCCGCGGACCAGCGAGTCGTCGACGACGATGACGCGCTTGCCGTCGACCAGCGATCGCACCGGGGAGAGCTTCAGACGGACGCCGAAGTGGCGAATCGAGTCCTGGGGTTCGATGAACGTGCGGCCGACGTAGTGCGAGCGGATGAGGCCCATCTCGAACGGGATGCCGCTCTCGCGCGAGTAGCCGACGGCGGCCGGGACCCCCGAGTCGGGCACGGGGATGACGACATCACCCTCGACGGGGGCTTCCCGGGCGAGGTGATGGCCCATCTTCTCGCGTGCCCGGTAGACGCTCTTGCCGTTCACGAGGCTGTCGGGCCGCGCGAAGTAGACGTGCTCGAACACGCAGAACGTCTCGCCCGAGCCGGGCTCCTGGGCCGGCAGAGCCTTGTGGCTCGTCATGCCGGACTTGTCGACAACGACGATCTCGCCGGGCTCGACCTCGCGGATGAACTCCGCCTCGATGAGGTCGAACGAGCAGGTCTCGCTCGACAGGACGAAGGCGTCCTTCAGGCGGCCAATGCAGAGCGGCCGGAAGCCGTTCGGGTCGCGCACGCCGATCATCTTCTCGTCGTGCGTCAGGAGGACGAGCGAGTACGCGCCGCGCACTCGTTTAAGTGCTTCGATAAGGGCTCCGACGACGTCGGCCGATCCCTTCTGGGCCCGGGCGCGGGCCATCAGATGGACGATGACCTCGGTATCGCTGGAGGTCTGGAAGATCGATCCCTGGGCCTCGAGCTCGGCGCGGAGCTCGTCCGCGTTGACCAGGTTCCCGTTGTGGGCGATCGACAGGGAGCCGCCCGCGTACTCGAACAGGAACGGCTGGGCGTTCCGGAGCTCCGAGGAGCCTGCCGTCGAGTACCGGATGTGCCCGATGGCCGTCTCCCCCGGCAGATTGGCCAGGGTGGCGCGGTCGAAGGCATCCGACACCAGCCCCATGGCGACCCGCTGGCGGAGCTTCCCGTCCCGGCAAGCCACCAGGCCCGCCGACTCCTGCCCGCGGTGCTGGAGGGCGTGCATGCCGAGGTAGGCGATGTTCGAGGCTTCGTCGTGACCGTGGATCCCGAAGACGCCGCACATGGCCGGTCACTTACCATGCAGGCCTGATCCCCAGTAGCGAACTTGTGGATCTCCTTCGACTGACATACCTTTTCGGATGCGTGGCGCGTCTCCTCTGGCGCGATGCCCAGGGCATCGAGGGATCGCTCGATCTCGCTTCGGCGGAGATTCGAGTCGGCCGTGCCATGGACTGCGCCATCCGTACGGATGACGCGATGGTGTCGCGGCATCACGCGCGCATCTACTGGGGCGGCGGCGGCTACATCCTCGAGGACCTCTCGTCGGCAAACGGCGTGTACTTCCAGGAGCAGCGCGTCCAGAGCCACATGTTCAAGCACGGTGATGCCGTGCGGTGCGGCAGTCTCTGGCTGCGCTTTGTCGATGCGAATGCCGCCCAGGTGAGCCCCGCCGCCGCGACCAACCAGGCCGCCCCGATGATGCAGCACCCGGGGATGGGCGCCACCGGCTCGGTCGGACCGACGGGCCACGTGTCGGCCGTCTCCCCGTCGGCCCTCGGCATCCAGCCCACCCCCTCGGGATCGGCCATGCCGGTCCCGGCCCCGGCCGCCCCGGCCCCGGCCCCCGTGAACCTCGGCCCGAGCGAAGCCGACGTCGAGATTCGCGTGCTGCGCCGCCGCGTCGAGCAGCTCCAGACCGAGCTCCGCGTCTACCGCGCGAACAAGTTCAATCAGGAGACCGCGCGCCGGATGGAGGATCTCGAGAACGACCTCTCCATGATGGAGATCGAGCGCGACAGCCTGAAGAGCCGGATGGAGAACGCGGAGGGTCGCCTCGTGACCGAGGCGGCGAGCGTGAAGGTGAAGCGCGCGCTCGAGATCGCCGCGATGACGGCGGAGACGGCGCTCTCGCTGAACGACCTGCTCTCGAGTCTGCGCATCGAGGTGATGGCGGCCGAGGGCGAGTTCGAGCAGTACGCCAACCAGATTCCGCGTGCGTCGTACGAGCTGATCCGTCAGTCGATGCGCGACTCCACGCAGCGCTGCGATGAAGCGCGCGACCTGCTCCGCAAGCTCAAAGAGATTGCCGAGTAGCGCGCCGGATATTCCGGCATTCGTGGCCTTGCGCGGCTAGCAGGAATTCGCACGTTGTCCTGCACGTCACACGACGTGAGGAGGGCTGACGATGTACTGCAGCAACTGTGGGCTCGCCGGTGAACCGAACAAGACCTGCCTTCGCTGCGGAAGCCTGATCGGCGCCCCGGCGGGAAGTGCGCGCGCGGCCTACGAGCCGATGCGTCCCGCCGTCGAGACGCCGACGTCCCGCGACTCGCGGCACGTGCTCATCCTCGTGTTCGGGATTCTCTCTGTCGTCGTCATCGGCCTCTTCGGACCGTTCGCGTGGGCGATGGGTCGGAGCGAGCTGAAGCTCATCGACAGCGGAGGCCTTCCGCGCGAGGGCCGCGGGATGGCGCTCGCAGGTATGATCTGCGGCATCGTCGGCACGGGCATCCTTGTGCTGCAGGCGATGATGGTCGCCTGGATGATCTCGCTGTGGCCGTGACGCCGCGCGCGCGCGGTCAGAACTTGCGCGGCAGGTAGTCGAGGCCGAGCCAGCACAGGCCGTGCGCGGCCGTCAGCGCCAGTGCGAGGTAGACCTGGGTCAGCAGGCCCTTGATCTCGAACCACTGCTTCGACTCGAAGATGCGAACGGTGATGGCGAGGAAGATCATGTTCGCGACGAGCGGCATGACGAAGCCCAGCGCCCCCATCGTCGCGAGGTTCAGGATCGGGGTCAGGGCCCAGTAGAGGCCGATGTTCAGCGCCGCGAAGACGAGCGCGATCAGCGGCGTGGCCCACCGCTTGTGAATGAGGACCTTCGGGCTCTTCTTCGCGGCCACGATGATGACCAGGCCGAAGACGACGAGCCGTACGCCGAGGCCAAGGAGCACACCCGTGACACCGTCCATATCGGGCAGCATGACACGGAAATGATGACATTCCAGGGAGTTGCCTAGTTACAATTGTCACGAATCGATTACTTACTTGTACAGTTGTCAGCAGTCGATTACATTTGTCTTATATGGCGGATGTACTGTCGCCCGTAGCACCCGAGGTCGCCGCCGCGCACAGCCGCCGCAGCGATACCTGGATCGCGACGACAGCGCTCGTGGCGGGCATGGCCGCCCTGCCCCTGGCGCAGTCCGCCTGGCATGGCCCGGAGGTCGCGGCGACGCTCGCGGTGGCTGCGGTGGCGTTGCTCGCCGGGCAGCGCTGGGCCATCGCCATCATCGTGGTCGCGCAGCTCTTCCTCCTCCCCACGATCTGGCCGCGCGCGTTCCTCGGCCACGCGGATCTCGTGTCACGGCTGCCGGCCCTCATCTCGGTCGTTGCCGTGGTGCCGGGCATCCTCGCGATGAAGCGCGCCGCTGCTGCCCTCGTGTTGGTCACCGGCGTTCCCCGCACGCGGTTCGCGCATCGCGGCCTGCAGCTCGCGCTCACGGTCGGCGGCGTCGTCGCCGTGCTGCTGCCGCTCTTCTAGGGGCTCTCGAGCTCGCCCTCGCCGAGCTGCGGTACCTTCCATCCGGTGATCGCGGCGGTCCTCGCGTGGCTGGATAGCGCCGCGATCGTGATCGCGGGCGTGCCGGTGTCCTGGGCGGAGGTCCTCGGCGATGTGACCGGCGCGGCGTGTGTGGTGCTCGTCGCGCGGCAGCACGTCTGGAACTGGCCGCTGGGCCTCCTCAACAACGTCTTCTGGGCCCTGCTCTTCTGGCGCGCGAAGCTCTACAGCGACAGCACGCTGCAGGGCTTCTTCTTCGTCCTCGGCGGCTACGGCTGGTGGCGCTGGATGAAGAAGGGCGCCACCGGCGAGGTGATCCGCGTGCGGCGAACCTCGGCGCGCGAGTGGAGGGTGCTGGCCGGGCTCGTGGTCGCGGTGATCGCGGGGCTCGCCGCCTGGCTCGCGCATGCGACCGATTCGCCGGCGCCCATCGCGGATGCGAGCGTGCTCGCGCTGAGCCTCGCCGCGACGTGGGGCCAGGCGGAGAAGCTCGTCGAGTCGTGGTGGATCTGGATCACGGTCGACGTGATCAGCGTGCCGCTCTATGTCAGCCGGTCCCTGTACCCGACGGCGGGCCTGTACGTGATCTTCGGGATCCTGTGCCTCGTCGGCCTGCGGAGCTGGACGCGGACGTTGCGAGCGCAGGAGGCGGCGGCGTGAGGGGGGCCCGCGCGCGGCACGGCCTCGTCATCGGCAAGTTCTACCCGCCGCACGCCGGGCATCACTACCTGGTGCGAGCGGCGGCGCGAGACGCGGCCCGGGTCACCGTCGTCGTGATGGCCTCCCACGTCGAGAGCATCCCGCTCGCGGAGCGAGTGGCCTGGCTGCGGGACGAGCACGCGGCGGATCGCAACGTGACGGTGGTAGGGATCCGCGACGATCATCCCGTCGACTACGAGAGCGATGCGATCTGGCGCGCCCACGTGGCGCTGATGCAGGAGGCGGCGCGCTCCGTGACCGACGAGCCGGTGGATGCCGTCTTCACGTCGGAGCCGTACGGCGAGGAGCTGGCGCGTCGGCTCGGAGCCCGCCACGTCTGCGTCGACCTCGCGCGGACCGAACATGCGGTATCGGGGACGGTGGTGCGGGCCGACCCCGTCGCGCACTGGTCCCGCCTCGCGCCGAGCGTGCGCGCGGGCCTCGCGTGGCGCGTGGTCCTCGTCGGCGCGGAGTCCACCGGCAAGACGACGCTGGCCCAGGTCCTCGCCGCGCGCTTGCGCGAGCGCGGGGGAGCGTTCGCCGACACGGCCTGGGTTCCCGAGGCGGGGCGCGAGGTCACCGCCGAGAAGCTGGCCGCCGCCGGTCCAGACGCGGCCATGGAGGCGCTCGCGTGGGACACCGCGGACTTCATCGCCATCGCGCGCGAACAGGCGCAGCGGGAAGCCCGCGCGGCGCGGGCGAGCGGCCCGGTGCTCGTGTGCGACACCGATGCCTTCGCGACGAGCATCTGGCACGAGCGCTACTGCGGCGCGGCCGCGCCCGAGGTGGAGGCCTGCGGACCGGTGCCCGCGTATCACCTGTATCTGCTGACGCATCACGAGGACGTGCCGTTCGAGCAGGACGGCCTGCGCGATGGCGAGCACCTGCGAGCGTGGATGACCGCGCGGTTCGTCGACCGGCTCGCCGCGACGGGACGGCGCTGGCAGTGGATCCGGGGCGATCGCCGCGCACGCGAGACCATGGCCCTGGCGGCGATCGACGCGCGGCTCGCCGGCGGTTGGCAGTTCGCGGCGCCCCTCGGCTGATACGCTCGCATGACGATGACGAAGCGGCGTACGCAGGTGAGCCAGGCTCCGACGAACCCGCGGAAGGCCAGCGCCCCCGTGCGCTTCGACGTGGCCGACCTCTACCGCGGCCCGCTCGGCGACGTGGATGCGCGGCCCCCCGAGAGTGTGCCGGCCGACGAGAAGCTCCGCCAGGCGTACTTCTGGATCGTCAACCACGCGATCATCAGCCCCTTCTACGACATCGAGCTCAACGACGCGCCGCCGGCGACGTTCACGCTCGGCGAGAGCAAGACGCGCGTCGTGCTGCCGACGGCGCAGAGCTACTCGAGCTACGTGCTCCTGCCGCTCTTGAACCTCGCCGTGCGACGCCGCTGCCTGCTCGTCGGCGGGCCCGGACGCGGCAAGACCGTGATCGCGACGTTGCTCGGTCTGCTCGCTGGTTACAGCCCGCGCGAGATGAAGCAAGGCATCCAGCACGGCCAGCCGCAGATGACGATCGCCGACCTGCTCGGCAACCCGCTGCCGTCGAGCCTCGTCAACGCGGCGACGATGGACGACATCAAGATCGCGTGGCGCAAGTGGCTCGGCATGCGCGTGAAGATCATCGACGAGTACAACCGCATCCCGACGCGCACGCAGTCCGCGCTGCTCACCGTGATGGCCGACGACTACGCCGAGGTCTACGACCAGGTCTACGAGTGCCCGCCGGCGGCGTGGTACCTCACCGCCAACGACGACGCGGGCGGCGGCACCTATCAGGTCATCGAGGCGCTGCGCGATCGCATCGACGTGGTGGTGAAGGCACTGCACTTCAACACGCGGTTTCTCGGCGAGCTGCTCGATCGCGTGGAGTCCGGGCAAAAACCCGAGGACCTCGTGCCACCGGAGATCGTGTTCACCCCCGCCGAGCTCGACCGCATGGAGCAGGCGATCCGCGCGGTGCCCTTCCCGGCGCCCCTGCTCCGCCGCGTCGAGTTCTTCGCCGCCGGCTTCGAGTTCTCCGAACCCGCCGGTCGCACGATCGAGTACCAGACGAAGGACACGGCCAAGGTCGCGGCGGTGCCCTTCGAGACGTTCGCCGCCCGCAGCGCCGAGGACCTCGGCGGACAGACGAAGAACGGTCTCTCCGTGCGCGCACTGACCACCTGCCTCGTCTTCGCCAAGGCCCTGGCGTGGTTCCGCGGAGCGAGCGAGGTCACGTTCGACGATGTACGGCAAATCTTGCCGTTCGTGCTCCACGACAAGCTCGTACAGCACCGCGACGCGGCGTTCTTCAACCCGCCGGAGAACGCGCCATATCGCTCGGACCTCGTGGCCTGGATCCGCGTGCTGTTCGACCGCGCCTGCCAGGAGTACGACCGGCTGGACCGCGACAAGACAGATCCGGTGCGCGAGGCGCTGGAGACCTTCGAGCTGGGGCTCGAGGGTCTCGACGGAGCCACCGTCGACGGCCGCCTCGCCGCGCTCGAACGGCAGCTGCGCGAGATCGAGAAGGGCGGCAAGCTGTACGGGCACCTCTTCGACGACGTGCTCGCGCTCAAGTACCTCCACCAGCGCTACACGAACTACCGCACCTGGCTGCGAGCTCGCGGCGCATGACGGCGCGCGGGCTCGCGTTGCTGGAGGCTCATCGCGACGAGCTCAATGCTCGCTTCGCGCGGAGCCCGGCTGCGCAGTCACCCGCCGCCGCGCTCGCGTATCTACGGCGCATGGTGGTGCCCGTGCTCGATGCCTGGGAGGGCGAGCCGAGCGCGGCCGTGCTGTTCGCGCTGTTCGACGTCGGGCTCGTGGGGCTGCGGTTCGGCGTCATCGGGGAGACCGAGGCCACGGACTTCGAGCGCGCGCTCGTGGCCGCCCTGCCCGCACTCCGGCCGCACGTCGAGCGGTCGCCCGGCACGGTCCTGCGTGCAGTCGGCAACGGCTACCTCCAGATCGATCGTGCGAGCGGGACCGATCGGGCGCGCACCTGGCTCGCCGCCCTCGCGCGGGGCGCGGATCGCTGCGCCGATCCCACGGCCCTGTTCGATCTCGGTGTCGTCGCCAGCTGGTGTGCAGGGCTCGCCGAGGCGCGCGAGGCCGCGTTCGACCGTGCCGCACGACTGCCCCCATCGCTGGTCACCGAGCTGTTCGGCGCCGACGTGACGCCCGACCGCCTCGATCCGGATCCCGCCCGCCGGTTCTGTCGGCCGGGCTCGAGGAGCACGCTGGCCCCGCTCGCGGTCGTCGCCACGACGGGCGGCTTCGTCGGGTTTGGGGGCCCCTTCCAGCGCCCGCCGGTGCCACGGTTCGTCGCCGATCGCCTCGTGTGTACCGACGGGCTCGCGACATTCGAGGTCTGCGCGGACTACTTCGGCACGCGAATGCGCGCCGCGACGTGGGCCCACGCCGAGGCGTGCGCGGCGGCGGATCCACCGGGGGCGACGCTCGATCCAGATCGCGGCATCGTGCAAGCCCTCGGTGGCAGGTGCGAGGCGGCGGTACTGCGCGGGGTGGTGGCGGCCGCGGTGGGCGCGGGCATGGTCGCGGTGACGCTCTACGACAGCCATCACGTCTTCGTGCTCGGCCGGCGCGAGGCCTCTCGATGAGCTCGCCGATCATCACCGCGGAAGCGAAGTTCCTCGCGGCGTGGCCACAGGCGCGCGTCGCCTTCAGCCCCTACACCCAGCTACCAGCGCCGATCCTGTGCCGCACGCCCGCGGACGAGGAGCACGAGGGCCTGCAAAGCTCGTTCGCGATGATCCGCTTTCGCGACGAGCGCATCGTCATTGGCTTGCCGCAGATCGTGAAGCGGGGTCTCGAGGAGCACGCGCACGCGATCCTCGCTCACGAGGTCGGTCACTACGTGCACGCCCCCGGCACGCTGCTCGAGCATGTTCGCCTCTCCGATCGCATCCGACGCACGCTCCCCGCCGAGCTCGCGAGTCACGCCGGTCTCGTCGGCAATCTCTACACGGACCTCCTGCTGAACGACCGCCTCCAGCGCACGGGCATCGCCGACGTCGCCGCGGTGTACGCCGCCCTGCGGGGCCCTGGCTCCAGCGCCCTGTGGACGGTCTACATGCGTGCGTACGAGCGCCTCTGGCTGCTGCGGCCGGGGACGCTCTGCGATCCACCGGGCCCCGAGCCGGAGGCGGATGCCGATCTGGTCGCGCGGCTCGTCCGCACCTTCCGCGATCGCTGGCTCGAGGGCGCGGCGCCGTTCACGCTCCTGATCGCGCCCTACCTCGAGACCCTGCCGCCGGACGAGAGCGGCGTGGCCCCGTGGATGGACACGGCGGGCACGTCGGTCGGCGACGTCATCCCCGACGGGCTCACCGACGACGACTTCGACCCGAGCACGGTGAAGCACCCGGCCGTCGACGCTGCGCTCGAGGATGCCGAAGGCAGTGATCCGGACTCTCCGCGCGTGGTCTCCGGCCGCGCCACGCAGGGCGATGGGCGCCCCGATCGCCGCACCGTGACGCGTGGCCCCCGCGAGTGGCTCGACCTCCTCCGTGCGGTCGGCGTGCAACGTTCACCGCGCGAGCTCCTCGCGCGCTACTACCGCGAGCTCGCGATGCCTCACGTGCTGCCGTTTCCGACGCAGCGCCTCGAGCGTGCCGGGGATCCCCTGCCCGAGGGGCTCGACGTGTGGGAGGCCGGCAGCGCGCTCGAAGCCATCGACTGGTTCGAGACGCTCGCCCGGAGCCCCGTCGTGATCCCGGGACTCACGACGGTGCAACGCACCTACGGGATCGCCGAGGGAGGCGAGCCCGATCGACGCCCGCCGGATCTCTACGTCGGCATCGACTGCTCCGGCTCGATGGGCAACCCCGCCCACCAGATCGCCTATCCGGTCGTGGCCGGCGTCGTGCTCACGCTGAGCGCGCTCCGCGCCGGCGCACGCGCGATGGCCTGTCTCTCCGGCGAATGGCACGGCGCCGGCGAGTTCACGGAGACGCCGGGCTTCGTGCGCGACGAGACCGCGCTGCTCGGCGTGCTCACGCACTACCTGGGCACGGGCGCCTCCTTCGGCTTGCCCCGCCTCGTGGCCACCTTCGTGAACGCCCCGAAACGGGCGCGGCCCGTCCACATCCTCGTCGTGAGCGACTCGGATCTGTTCGGCGAGATCGACGGCACCGCGCATGGCTGGGACCTCGCGGCGCGGGCCGTCGCGCAGGCCGGAGGCGGCGCGAGTGCGGTGCTACGGCTCGCCGGCGCCCGCGGGTACACCGCGCACATCGCGAAGCTGACCGCGGCGGGCTTCACGGTCTACCTCGTGAGCAGCGAGCCGGAGCTCGTCGCGTTCGCGCGGGCGTTCGCCCGGCGGACCTTCGGGACGGGGGGAGGGCCGCCGTGATCGTCGAGCGCCTGATGAACCGCCTCGCGAACGCCCCCGTGATCTTCCGCGCCAAGGTCGGAAGCCTTCGCGTCGACGCCATCGTCGCGGATCTGGCCCGGGCCCGCGGGACGCGCATGCTGGAGCGCGCCGAGATCGATCGCATCGGCCAG
>LNFM01013175.1_pt1 | contig 10633 bp, 12 predicted proteins | sample 596031 | NCBI WGS metagenome assembly LNFM01 (sample SAMN04254537, study PRJNA301005) | activated carbon metagenome | isolation source: dual media filters at the Ann Arbor, Michigan drinking water treatment plant | place: USA: Ann Arbor | reverse complement strand
GGCCGTTCGTGTATATGAGATTCGATAGGCCTTTCAGAAACCGCTCTTTTTGATCTGCATCATGACCCTTAAGATTGGATAGGTCTTTACCCAGGTCTTTGGCCTCGGCATGACCAATTGTTACAATTCCGCGATTGATCATAAAATCGGGGGCGCCACATTGAACACGTTTGGGTTCGTTGAGAGCCGTGATTCCGGTGTCGATGCCGGAGAATAGTGACTGCAATGAGCTTCGATAGGAATGCTCAGTCGCCGATCCAGTTTTAAAAATACGTTCAACATCTAAAATGTATTTTTGAATATTCATTGGTAGTCCGATCTGCATGCTGTCGTGAATAGATAGCTGTTTGGTAGCCGGTAGCTATCTTTTGCCCCTACCCCGCTTTGGTTTCACGGGCGAGCAGCTCGGTCGCATGTTCGAATGCCTCGCCGATCCCCCATCCTTTCGCGTCAGCGATGGCGCAGAAGGCCTCGATCGTTTCTGCCCGTGTCTTGATGTTGAACTGGACGTTTCGGCCTGTGCGACGGCGGCGCTGTTTCGGAGCGACGGGCTCGGGCGCGGCCTTCACCGGCTCCCTACTCCGGAAGCCCGAGGCTTCGGCCGCTTCCCGTGCGGCGGCGGGCTTTGGCTTGTCGTTGGCGATCTTCTTTTTCGGGTTGGTCCAGGCGGCCGGATCGAAATCATCCAGCTCGGCGCCAAATCCCAGGGGTGCGCGTTCCTTGGTGCTCATCATGCAGCTTCCTTGGCGGCTGCTGCCGCCTTGAGCTTCGCAATGACTTCCCCGGCGAATTCGCGGGCATTGGCGAGCGCCTTATCGACGTTGTTCACCTGGACAGGGTCTAGCGTCGATAGCGTGCCGCCATAGTCGAACAGATCGCGGAAGGCTGCCCGCTCGACAATAGGGGTGGCGAATATCTCGATCCCGCCCGCCTGGAGCTGGAGAGAGACGTTCTTCAAGGCCCTGGTCGTGATCGCAGCGCCGGTGCGCGTCAGGACAACAGCATGGGCAATCTTGCGGCGGGACATCTTCTCCTGATTCCGGATCAGGCGGATCGTTTTGGCGCCGCCCTTGGCGTCCATCGAGGAGCCTTGAATCGGGATGATCACCAGATCGGCCATGCCGATCGCGTTCGAAACCATAAGGCTGGCCGTGCCCTCCAGGTCCACGATGACGAATTGCGCCTTGCTCTCGGCCGCCTCGATCGCGTCAACGACGGTCTCTTCCGAGACCTCGCTCACAATGGCGATGTTGTCCGGCTTGCCCGGCAGCTTTCCCCACTGCGAAATCCACCGCTCCGGATCAGCATCGATGACAGTGACGGCCGCTCCTTTGGCGGCCAGTTCGGTGGCAAGAAGCAGCGCGGTGGTGGTTTTTCCGGCGCCCCCTTTCGGGTTGGCAAAGGCGATGACAGGCATAATGGCCCCCTACGGTCTTGAATGCTTAAATCGAATCAAACTCTGAAAATGGTAACAGATAGCTAACAGCTACCCAAAAAGGATTTTTGTTATCTAGTAGCTAACCAGTAGCTAGCTGATAGCTACCAGTTAAGGTGCTTATGCCCGGCCGCGCTTTTCGTACCAGCTCTTGGCGAACTTCAGAAAATGACGCTCGGGGCTCTTGGGGATGATCTCGTTTTCTCCGAGCCAGGCACGCCATTCGCGCTCCAGGTAGTAGGGGTCCCATGTCGGGGCGACGGCACGCACGTCCTGGAAAATCTCGGGATCAAGGGCGCCGGACCAGGCTTCGCTTTCGGTCTGCGGGGTGCGCATCGTGTTCCGGTTGGTGAACACAACCATGTCGTTCTCAGGCTCGAACACGACGAGGTAGTCGGGGAGGTGGTTATGCTGCGCCAGATCGCGCACTGCCCGCCGGAATTCCTTCTGATCGGACTTGGAGCCGGTCTTCTTGTGCAGGGTGTCGAGGCCGATCTTCCAGTCGGGCTGCTGCCCGCAATGCTTCCGGGCGATTTCATAGACGCGGCGCTCGATCGGCTTTCTAAGCCGGAAATAGTCGCGATGAAGGGTCAGCACTTCCTGCGCCCGGATGGCGTTGAAGACCCAATCCGAAAGCGTGATCTCGCACCAGAGGAGGCGGCCATCGAGGCCGTGCTTGCGGCGAATCGAGGACTTGTCGATCAGGCCGAACGTGTCGATCTGCTCCTCGTCGCCGGTGCGGATATTGGTCGAAATGGTCGTGCCACGAATGCGCTCCAGGGAGTCCTGGAGGGCTAGATAGTCCCGGCCGCTCGTCCCGCGATTCGTAAACATGAGCAGCTCGCGTGAATTGACCCGCACACGCGGGGAGACAGGCTCGCCATTCTTAAGCTTCGCCATGATCTGCGAGATGCAATAAATCAGGATATCCTTGTCGTATATGGTCGCAAGACCATGAATGCTCGGCGTTACTTTTATCCAGTTGCCATTATGCTCGTAATATCGGACAGTAGTTTCCGGTTTCTTTGAGAGCGAATAGAAGGGATGCTCCATCTGGGCCATCACGTCTTTGAGCACCGCATCGGCGACGTCGCAGATGAACAGGTCATGCTGCGGATGCCGATCGGGGAGAAGCTGGCTCTCAGGATTCGTGTTATCACCCACCATTCCCCGAGCATTCGTGGTTTCGCCCACCAGGTCAATGAAATTCGTGGTTTTACCCACCGGGGGCGGATTCGTGGTATCACCCACCAAGATTCGTGGTTTTACCCACGGAGATTCGTGGTATCACCCACCGAATACGACAAACGGGGGCGAATTTCCGTTATAAATCATAGTCTTGCCAAGCAGTGATAATGGCGTAACACGATTCTAACTCATATATAACACAAGAGGGGCCTCGCTCCGCTCGTCCAAACGGACATCGGCCCTACGGGCCTCAGAACCAATCCTCTCCGAAAACTCAATCATGCCGCCGTTCTCGCTACGGTAAAGGACCGAAGAGGCCGCCTACGGCGGTGGCAACGCCATCCTTGACCTTCACTCGATGCGGCAGCGTGATCTGAGCCGTGATCGGGACGAGGGAATGATCCGTTTCACCTCCGGCGAGACCGAACAAGGGAATAATTCTGATAGATCACAGCAAACGGCCAGTTTTTTTGCTTAGCGAGGAAGAGGTTGGGGGTAAGTGTAGCGTGTCACTTGACACTTCGCAGCCGCCATCGGCAGACTCTTCTCCACAATATTGGATTATGAGGCTGGCCATGAAAGCAAGCAGACCAGAACATCCTGGGGCGTTCGTTAAAAGGGAAATAATCGACCCGCATGGACTGTCGGTCACCGAGGCGGCAAGAGCGCTTGGTATTACCAGAGCCGCGTTGTCGGCGATGCTGAACGGCCGCGCCAGCCTTTCTGCGGAAATGGCCTTGCGGATTGAGAAGGCGTTCGGCGCAAACATGGACGATCTGATGCGAATGCAAAACAGTTTCGACATCGCCGAGGCCCGCAAGCGGGCAGGGGACATCGAGGTCCCACGCTTCAAAGGCAAGCCTATGGGCTCTCAGCCCGCTCTGTTCTAAAGGGGTGTGATGGCGAAGAACACTTACCCGGTCACCGTCCAAACCGATTTTCTTTCGCGTGTAGCGAAATCGAATCCGATTCAAGCCATTTCAGAGCTAATCTGGAACAGCTTGGACGCCGATGCGACTAGGGTGGACGTCGAACTCGTGCCCGATCCCCTGGGCGGTTTCACGAAGATAGTGATCAGCGACAATGGCACCGGCATTAACCCGGATGACGCGCCCAAGCTGTTCAGCAGTCTGGGGGGATCGTGGAAGCGTCACGGAGCCCGCACGGCTAAGGGCCGCATGCTACATGGCCAAGAAGGGAGGGGGCGTTTCAAGGCCCTTGCCCTCGGCCGGGTGGTGGACTGGCGGGTCGTGTGGCAAATTCCCGACGGAACATTCATCACCTATGACATATCGATCGTCGAAGACAACATTCAGCAAGTAAGTATCGCTGAATCGATGCCTATAAGCGCGGTTGAGACTGGAGTTACGGTCGTAATATCGGAATTAAAGCAGTCGTTTTCGAGTTTGGCTCCTGAAAAATCGTTACAGGATTTTGCAGAAATATTTGCAATTTATCTTCGAAACTATTCTGACGTTCTTGTACGTATCCAAGGCGAAAAGATTGATCCAGAGAGAGCAATCCTGGAGAGCAATTCGTTCAGCTTGATGGATGACGATCGCTCTCCCGATACCCCATTCGCACTGGACATCGTGGAATGGCGTCGTTCTACAAAAAAGGCGTTGTATCTTTGCAATGAGCAGGGCTTTCCGCTCGCTCAGATCGACACGAGGATGCAGGTCGGAGATCATAAATTCTCGGGCTACATAAAATCGAAGTATATTTCGGATTTGCATCAAGAGAACCGCTTAGAGTTGGCGGAACTCGATGCGTTATTGGCTGATAAAATTGAAGAAGCTAAATCTCATCTAAAGATTCATTTTCGGAATAAGGCCGCCGAGCGCGCGCGCACCGTTGTCGATCAATGGATCGAGACGAGAATTTATCCGTTCGAGGGTGAGGCGGCAAATAAAGTTGAACGAGCTGAGCGACAGGTATTTGATATTGTCGCCGTAACGGTCCAGGAAATAAGTCCGGATTTTGAGTCTATGCCGCAAACTCAGAAGGCTATGCATCTTAGAATGCTAAGATCAGCCATCGAGCATAGTCCGCAAGAGCTGCAAAAAATTCTACAGGAGGTTTTGAAGCTACCGGCGGCAAAACAAAAAGAGCTGGCGCTGTTGCTCGACGAGGTTTCTCTTTCCGGTGTTATCACGGCCGCAAACGTCGTAGCCGACCGACTAAAATTTATTTCTGGTCTTGAGGCGATACTATTCGATCCTGATATGAAGAAGCGCCTCAAAGAGCGCAGTCAGCTCCATAAAATACTTGAGACCAGCACTTGGATTTTTGGCGAAGAATATAATTTGTGGGTGAGTGATCGTTCCCTAACCGAAGTTCTACGGCAGCACCGCAATCATCTCGATCCTGATATCGTGATCGATGAGCCTGTTAAACATGTCAGCCAGGAGCGAGGCATTGTTGACCTCATGCTTTCGAGGGCTCAGCGGAAACACCGTGCCGACGATATCGAACATCTTGTGATCGAGTTAAAGGCTCCGAAGGTAGTCCTAACACCTAAAGAGCTTAGTCAGATTGATGACTACGCTTTGTCTGTAGCCGAGGACGATCGATTCAAGACGGTAAAGGGCGTTCGGTGGCATTTTTGGCTGATTTCAGATTCATACGATAAGAGGATACAGTTTCAGCTTGATTCCTCGCCGAAGGGTAGGCTCGGTATTGTTCGAGAAGCACAAAATATCTCGGTTGGCGTGAAAACATGGGCTCAGATCATTGAAGAGAACCGAGCGAGGCTTCAGTTCTTTCAAGAGCACCTGAATCATAAGATCGACCAGAGCGATGCACTTGCGTTCTTGCATGAGAGGCACAGGCAGTTCCTGGAAGGGGTTGTTATCAAGGGCGAGACAGAGCCGTCCGTCGAGCCTTCAAAAGTGGGTGACGATTTGGCTGCGGAGTGAGCAGAATAATAGCCCTGGCCTGAGCACGGCTGGTTGAAGCCTCCGTCAGTCGCCGAAGCGGCGGTGGTCGTGACAAGGGGGATTCACAAGAGCGGACAGGCCGCTACTGTCAGCGAGACAGTGGTTTTGAAAGGCCGAGCCATGCCAAAATTCGAGCAGTTGGAGGATGGGTCATTCCAGGCGGTCATGGTCCAAAGCGACGCCGAGGAAGCGCGGATCGCCGAGGCAATTCAGACCATCTTGCGGTTTGCCCAGATCATCGCGGACAAGCCGCATGACGCCGCCGCGCGGAAGAGGGAGCGCGGGAGCTACCTCTATTCCGAGGTCGAGCGGTCGCTTCACATCATCAGCCGTGAGACCAACGAGGCACTAAGGCACATTCGCTTTCTGGACTTCCCCGAGCTGGTGAAGCCGGAGGGGTCCGCCTGATTCAGGGATCATCATCACCGGTGCCGCGATAACGCGCGGCGAAGGGTGGAGCGATCAACGCCCATCACGCTCGCCAAGCCGGAGATGGTTTCGTCACCGGCTGAGAGGGTGCGCCGCGCGAAGCTGATCTGCTCGGCGGAAAGGGCAGGGGGGCGCCCAACCTGTTTCCCCCGGCGCTTGGCCGCCTTCATGCCTTCTCTTGTCCTTTCCGAAATCAGGGAGCGTTCGAACTCCGCCAGGGCGCCCATCATGTGGAAGACCAGGCGACCGCCTGCCGTCGTGGTGTCGATCGATTCCGTCAGGGACTGGAATCCGGCCGCGCGATCGCCGAGCCGGGCAATGAGATCGATCAGGAAGGCGAGGGAGCGGCCCAGGCGATCGAGGCGCCACACGACCAGGACATCACCCGCCTGGACGGCCGCCATGGCCTTGGAGAGGCCAGGCCGATCGATGGTGCTGCCGCTGAGGCCGGTGTCGGTGTGGATGACATCGCACCCGGCCGCCTTGAGGGCGTCGATTTGAAGGTCGAGGATTTGTTCGTCGGTCGAGACCCGTGCATAGCCGATTTTCATCCTGCTATTTTGCACTACCCTTTTACACCATGCCAGCTCTAACAATTACAGCGGGTTAGAAAGCTGGGGGTAAGTGCTGCAAAAGGGACCCTTTTTACACCAGAGCGATCCGTTGAAGCCATTCGACAGAGATCGGGCTAACTCAGAAATCTGGATAGATCGAGCAATACGATGATCGGAGGCCGCGCCATTGGTTCAAGCGGCGGACGTGGTGACTGTCCGGCTTTCACGCGTCAGCGTCTTCCTCTTCATCCTCATCATCACGCGCAGTCGCGCCCCGCTTTTTCGTGCGGCGACGCTCTGCCGATTGATCCTCGAGGGCGGTTTCGACGGCCGCCCGCATGCTCTGGAGAGGCTTGATCCACCAGGTGACAGCCCAGCCCTTCGCCCCGGTGAGCTTCGAATAGACGGTGAAGGTGCCGAAATTCCATGACAGCCAGAGCAGCGCCGCGCCGATCCCGACGAGCAGAGCGATCTCGTGGACGTAGAGCAGATCGGCAAACAGCAGGCCGAACAGGATCATGCCGCCGCACAAGGCCAGGGTGCCGAGGAAGAGCGTCCGGCTGATATGGACGCTTTCGAGCGTGGCGAGCTGGATCGTGCGCGTCCGCGCCTTCACGAATTCACTGGTGACCTCCAGGAATCCGTCTTTGAAATAGACCTTTTTTGCCATGTCAGACGACCGGAGCCTTGCCGCATTCGGCTTCGAAGACGCGGCCGTTTTCGAGATCGATCACGCCCTTCGGTTTGAACATGCGCAGGCTCGACGTGTAGAGCGCGAGGTCGATGTTGTTCGACATGGCGGCCGAGATATTGCAGCCGCAGAAGCCCGCCGCGTCGCGATATTTCTGTTGCGAGCGCATCGAGGCGATCTCGGATTGCTTCTTGCTCTTCCATTCCGTCATGGCCGCTTGCGCTCTTTGCTGCAACGGTCCCATCGCCTGGCCGCCCATGCGCTTGCTAAAATCGGTGAGCGTATTGCCGTGCGTCTCGAAAAATCTCTGACTTTCAAGGCCACGGCCGCCCAAGAGCTGGCCGATCATGTTCCCGACCTGGGCCTGGGCATTCGCGGTTTGCTCGGCGATCCATTTGTTGAGGGACAGGTTATAGGCTTCCTCTTCCTTCCTGGCCGCTTCGATGATAGCCGCCCGGCCTGCTTCGACAGATTTGATGCAGGCGGGGGCATAATATCGTTCAGAAAGGCGCGGAACGATGATGCTCGGGGCGAGGAAGATATAATTGAACCCGAACCATAGAAGCAGACCGCCGAGGAGCGGGGCAAATGCTTCGACCGGGAAAATCTCTTTGAGTGATCCAATCATCTATGGCTTCCAGCAATGGGTTGGACCAACCAGAGCCGACGCGCTCGATCATGTCCAGTACCCGCGAGCAGGAGGCGACGATCGCCCGCGATCCTATCTGCTGGAGGCGGGCGAGGGGGGCCGCGCCTGGCGTCCTATCAGGTCGAGGGCGCGGGTGACGAGTTGCAGCCGGGTCGTCTCGTCATCGGTTTGAAGGGCCTGCTCGATCATCTGCACGGCATAGGCCGCGCCACCGGGAAAGGTTTCCCTCAGCTCCTCCAGAACGTCCCGCACGGCATAGGCTCTCTCCTGACCTTGCAGGAAGGCGGCAAGCGTCTTTTCGGCATAGGAGAGCACCGCGTGCCGGACAAAAACATCCTTATCCGGGGTGAACGCCATATGCTGATATGTACGGGCGAAATGAGAGGGCATCGCCACTCTATAGCAGAATAAGGATTTAATTCCTAGTACGAAGTAGCAGATCGACCTCTCTACGGCGCTATTTGAGAGCGCGTTCGGTCGATCTGAAGATCAGAGCTTTGGCTTCTTCCCCTTGTTCTGGCTTTCGGAATCCGACTGGCCGGAGTCCTTCGCGGCCCTGGCCGCTTTCTTCCAGTTTTCCGCGAGAATGCTGGCGGCCGGGGCTTCAGATTGGCCCTGTGTTGCGGCTTTGGCATGCGCCTCCGCGATTTTCTGGTCGATCTGCTCGTTCAAATCGCGACGCATGGCGTTGATCTGTTTCGTGTGAAGCGGCTCGCTCTCGTACTCGACCCGGCTATGGATTGCAGCCTTGCGGGTCTCATAGTCCAGGCCGCCGCCCGGCGGATTGTAGTCGAGATTGTTCTCGGGCTTAAGTTCTTTGGCGATCTTCTCGACAGCTAGGCGTTCACGTTCTTTCGCTAGCTCCGCCGCTTGCAGTTCTAGAGTCTTGTCCCGTAGGTCAACGGCTGCCTCGATAGCTTCGCGGTCCGATCTATTGCTTATCGATTGGATCGAAAATTCACGTTTTTGATCTTCGTTCGAGCGTTGTGCTACATTGAATTCTTCTGAAATACCTTTTTCAACATCATTCATTGGAGGCTCTCGCATGGGACAGACGGCAAGGAATTTCTCGGAATTTATAACCGATAAGGATGGCGATTATTCGAAAGCACAGTTTCTATCGTTGGCACTGAAGCTCCTGGGCGAAGGACGCCGCCCGGATCGGGTTTTTAGAGCGATGCTCCGCGCAGCCTATGCAGCAAGTATTCAAGTCTCGGTCTCGGAACACCGGAATTTTGTGAAATACGCGGCCGAAGATGCCGCCGATCTTCTCGTTATGGTCGAAAAACAGTGTGACGAAGCGCTTGCAAGAATGCAGAACAACCCTTGATCATTTGTCGGGCGGCCTCGGGATCAAGCCAGCCTTTGCCGCATTCTGCTCTTCCCATGCTTTGATATGATCGGGAGAGTCGAACATGTTGGCTCCGTCATTTTGCATGTAGTTGACGCGCTCGACGATAAAGGGCCTCCCGTCTGCGGTCACGATGAAGGCCTTCATCGTCCGGCGAGCGCCTTCGAAATGGATTTCATTCGACCACCGCACCGACCGCTCGCGCAGCGCCTGGTTCTCCGACCGGCTTTTGCTCGTCGAGGTGAAGCCATCGCCGCTCGGGCTCCGGCTCTCCGAGAATGACTGTTCCCATTGCATCGTTTTTCCGAGCCGGTCGCTGAAATATTGCTCGGTCTCGTGGTCGTTGAGGCCCCAGCCGATCACGGCGCCCGCATTGCCGAGGAACGTCTCCCAATTGGGCCCATAGAGCTTTTTGAGCTGCCCGATATTTTGGATGACGGGGGCGAGCTTGATCCCGTAGCCCGCCATATAGGCGGCAGCCTCCTCGATCAGCGGGAAATGGCCCAGGGCGTAGAACTCGTCGAGCAGGAAGAGGGTTTGCTGCCCGCTATGCTCGAAAGGCGAGTCCATCTTTGCTTCGAGAGCAATCCGGACGATCGTTCGCAGCCATCGCTTCATGCCGGGGATGCGGGCCGGAGGCAGGCATACATAGATGGTCGAATGCTCCCGGATCGCCTGGACGAGGGAGAAGGCGCCGCCCGAGAGATGCGCCTGCATACGCGGGTCGGCGATCCATTTTAGCTGCCGCGACAAGGTGCTGAGAAACGAGCCGCCCTCATCCTCGCCGACGCTCAGGAGCAGCCCGAACGCTTCGTCGGCGAGGGCGGCCGGAGTCGAGGGCGCCTTTTCCAGGTAGTCCTTGATGCTATCGATCCCGCGCAGGGCGATGGAGCGGCAATGGGTGAGGGTGCGCTTCTGCGGATCGCGCTCTTTGTGAACCACGGCCTCGATGAGCCCGGCCAGGATCGTGACTGCGCTCTCGGTGAAATGGGAGTCGGCCGAGGTTTCGGAGATCACGTTGGCCTCGGCGATGCCCAATATCTGCGCCGCGCAGCTTTCGCTCTTCGTGTCGATGTCATTCAGCGGGTTGTAGGAAATCCGGTACTTGCGAGCCGGACCCCGCACCGTTCCCAGAGGGTCCAGGATCGCGACCTTCTGCCCCATAAAGTGTGGCGGCCGGACAGCCGTGCCGGTGCCCTTCGCTCCGCTCTCAGGCCCCCGCCGCATGGCGGAAATCGACGCCGATTCCCCTTTGGGGTCGATGGCAAACACCCCGCCTTTCCAGGCCAGCAAATTCGGCAGGATCATCGATGTGCCCTTGCCCGCCCGCGATCCGGCCACGATGAAGATGTGCCTTTCGTCGGAGATTGAGGCTTCGAAATTGACCCCATGATCGG
>LNFM01013174.1_pt1 | contig 10634 bp, 12 predicted proteins | sample 596031 | NCBI WGS metagenome assembly LNFM01 (sample SAMN04254537, study PRJNA301005) | activated carbon metagenome | isolation source: dual media filters at the Ann Arbor, Michigan drinking water treatment plant | place: USA: Ann Arbor | reverse complement strand
GCGCGCGGCCGGAGAAGGCGGCGATGAGAACGGTTGGCGGCGTTGATGGTTCAGGGGATGCCATATAACTCCCTCTCCCCGTATGCGGGGAGAGGGGATCAGATCGCACCGATCAGACGAGGCCGGTGAGTTCCTTGGCCTTGGCGTAGGCGTGGCGGAAATCGAGCGAGAGGGCCTTGTCGCTTTCGAGCATCTGCTTGAAGAGGCCGGCTTCGGTTTTGTACTTGATGTCGCCGATGGCGAGCGGGCCGACGCCGAGAATGTTGGTGTCGTTCAGCGGTGCGCCGTCCATGAAGAGGTCCATGCCTTCCACGCCTGCGGGCGGCACGGCGTTCACGTCGGCGATGGCGATGAGGTTCGGGGCGTTGTTCATCATCTCCTTGGAGACGACCTGCACGCCGGCAGCTGCGGCGGCGAAGATGACTTCAGCGTTGCGGACAACTTCGGCGCGCTGTTCGGCGGTTTCACCGTTGACGGGCTCCAGGTCAACGCCGAAGCGCTCCTTGGACACGGCGGCGCTCTTGATGACGCGGTCGACGCCGCGGTGGGCAACGAGCTGGACTTGCGCGCCTTCGAGAGCGGAGATGATCGATGAGGCGAAGCCGACAACGCCGGTGGCGCCGAAGACGGCGACGCGCGTGCCCTTCCAGGTGCGGCCGAATTTGAGCTTCAGAACGCGCTCGACGCAGGCGACCATGGCGGCGGCGGTCGTGAAGGAGCCAGCGGGGTCAGCAAATGTGGAGCATTCGAACGGCGGGACGAGCGCCTTCTTGGCGGCTTCGAGCATGTCGAGGGCGACGATGGCGTCCTTGCCGCCCATGAAGAAGCCGGTGCGCACGCCGTAGTGGGGCGGACGGGAGAAGATGGCATCTTGGATCAAGGGTGTGACGTCGGTGACTTCGACGTTGGTGTAGGGGATGATGACCTTGTAGCCGGCATCAGCAGCCATGTTTACGTCGAAGGGGCTGACGTGCTTCCTCGGATCGAGCATGTGCAGGATGGGTGTCGCGTCTTGGGTCATGTTCTTGTTCTCCCCAGGGGATTTGGAATAAAGCGGGGGTCAGGCGGGACCGATGACGGCACCGGTGTTGCGACCCTGCACAATTTTTAGATCGAGCCGCACCGCTTTAGCCTCTTCGACTAAAGATGAATAGAGGCGGTGCGCCGCAGCCTCGCTGTCGACGAAGGCAAAGCCCGTGGGGCCCCAAGAACTCTGACCCAAGCCGGTGGCGCCGGCTTCGCCGAGGCGGCGGACGATGCGGCCGACTTCGGGATTGGACCAGGGTGCGCCGCCCTGAGCGGCGGAGAAATGGTTACCAACGATTTCCTGGACCTCACTCAGCGCCGACCCGAACGCGGCGATGTCTTTTTCGACGATGCCGGGCAAGAGGCGCATCAAGGTCAGGCGGCAGAGATGACCGGCCAGCGTTTCGGGGAACTCCGGCAATGCTTTGAACGCGGCGGTTTCCTTTTCACCGTGGACGCCGACATCGCGCGGATCGAGAACGAGAATGGCGCGCCAGTCGGTGGGGAAGTCCAGGCGGACAACGGTCGGGGGCGCATGTCCGGAGGACCCGCGACCGCCGTCAACGATAAAGCCACCGCGTTCGAAGGCGGTGATCCCAATGGCGGAGCGGGCGCCGCGTTCGACGACTTCGCCAAGGGATTGGGCGGAGGCTTTGTTGCCTGAAAGCTCAAGGACGGCCGCGCCGATGGCGAGCGCCAACTGGGTACCGGAGCCGAGGCCCGCGTGGGCGGGGATCGCTTTCGCGACATCGACTGAGAAGGGGCGGTTGGCACCGTAAAGACCAGAGAAGCGGCGCAGGGCTTTTTCGGCGCGTGTGGCCTCCGGGCCGCTGGCTCGGAACGCTTGCGCTTCGCGAACCGTTAGCATGGTGGCAGGCTGGTCGACGGCGAGACCCAGAGAGCCGTACTTGCGACCGAGCGAGCCGTTGAGATCGACAAAGCCCAGGTGCAGGCGGGCGGGTGCGCTGACGGTGATGGCCCGCATCGGGGGAGCCCCGTGAGTTCAGGGTTCATTGGCAAGCGCCTCTGCACCAGGGCGGGCGAGGCGATTGAAGGCGGACTTCAGTCGATCTACGGTGAGCAGAGAAAAGTCAATCCCTGGAAGAGTGTGGAGCGTTCCGAAATGACGGCGACCCGTGAAAAAGCAATGGCCGAGGCGGACGTGATTGCCTGGCTCAGCGCCAACATTCCCGAGTGGCGGCTGGAAGACGGCTGGATCAGGCGGACCTACAAGACGAACAGTTGGAAGGGAACTCTGATGGTCGTCAACACCGTCGGGCATCTGGCGGAGGCGGCGTGGCATCATCCGGACATCACGGCGTCCTATGCGTGGGTGGAGGTGCGGTTGATGACCCATTCGGCGAAGGGGATCACGGACAAGGATCTGTATCTCGCCAAAAAGATCGAAGAGGTGGTGCAGTGGCAGCCGGGTTCGGAAACGGACAACACGCTGGAAGGCACGCCCAAAGATCCGCGTTTTGCTTACATCAAATATGACTGAGGAGGCGCTGCCTGCGGCTTACGACGCACTGATCGGCATCGGGTCGAATGTCGGCGACAAGGCGGGCAATATCGCACGCGCCGTTGGGCTTCTGTGCGCGGACGGGGCCGTTCGGCTGGTGGCGATGTCGCGGCTTTATCGCTCGGCGCCGTGGGGCATTCTGGAGCAGGACTGGTTCGTGAACGGCGCTGCCGGGGTGGCGACGGAGGTGACGCCGCATGAGTTGTTGCGGCGGTGTCTTGCGGTCGAAGACGCAATGGGGCGCGTGCGGTCGGTGAAATGGGGGCCGCGGCTCGTCGATGTGGATGTGCTGACCTATCGCGCAGAGACGATCGATATGCCGGACTTGAAAGTTCCGCATCCCTTTATCGAGAAGCGCTCGTTCGTGCTGGTGCCGCTGCTCGACATCGCGGCTGACGAAATCGTGCGCGGGCGGGCGGTGCGAGATTTGGCGGCGGCCATCGATACAAGCGATTGCGTGCCGCTGGGCTGATAAGGCGCTGGGAAAAGAAAAACCGCCGCTGGATGGCTCCGGCGGCGGCTTCGAACTCGTCAGTTAAGGCAGCTTAGCCCGGGCACTGGCTCTTGATGTAGGCGAGCAGGTTCGCGCGATCGGTTGCGTCCTTCACGCCGGCCGGGAAGATCATCTTGTTGCCAGGAACGACCTTGTCGTCGGCTTCCATCCAGGCGAGCAGCTTTTCGTCATCCCACACGATGCCCGACTTCTTCAGAGCATCGGAGTAGCCAGCATAGCCTTCATGCGTGCCTGCCGTCTTGCCGGCAACGCAGGTCAACGCCGGGCCGAGGGCGTTCTTCGCCTCGGGGCCGACCTGATGGCATGCGGCGCACTTCTTGAACACAGCCTTACCTGCTTCGGCGTCCTGAGCCGAGGCGGCGAACGGAGCTGCCAGCACGAGACCGGCGGCGATAACCCACTTCATCATCTGCACTTCCTCCCGAAGGTGGCACGGTGACCTTTTGCGGTCCGTGGAGCCACTTATGCGACTCTAGCTTTTCTTTTGCCAAAGTCCACCTGAACCCGGGGTGAACAGTGCCCCGGCGTCCGGTGAAACTCCTACGCCTTTTTGTAGCTTAGAAGATTTCTACCGGCGGGCTTTTTACACTGGCATCCCGTTTCCTGCCAGTGCCTTGTTTAAGGCAATTTACTCGCCCGGAACCGGCTCCTTGGCGCCACCCACGGTCACCTTTGCTCCGCCGACGCGGCGGTAGATGAAATCGGGCGGGGTGGAGTGGCTCTCGACCTCTGCAACCTTGGCCCATTCGTCGTGCATCGGGGACAAGGAGCAAGCCGGGTCCGTGTTCGTCGCGTCGCCGGTCAGGGCGAAGGCTTGGCAGCGGCAGCCGCCGAAGTCGATTTCCTTACGCGGACAGGTCCGGCAGGGCTCCTTCATCCACTCGGTGCCGCGATATTTGTTGAAGGCGTCACCATTGAGCCAGATGTCGGCCAGGGGGCGGTCCTTCACGTTGTCGAAGGTCAGGTGGGTGATCGATTCGGCGGCGTGGCAGGGCAGAACGCGGCCCTGGGGGGTGACGTTCAGGATCTGCTTGGCCCAGCCGCCCATGCAGGGCTTGGGGAACTTGGCGTAGTAGTCGGGGACGACCATGTCGATGACGATGATGCCCTTGTACTTCTCGCGCGCTTCCTCGACCTGCTTGGCGGCCGTCATGAAGCTTTCGCGGGTCGGCATGAGCGAGCCGCGGTTGAGCAGCGCCCAGGCGTAGTATTGCACGTGCGCGATCTCGATACGGCCGGCGCCGCATTCGATGGCGAACTCGATCATGCGGGGGACGTTGTGGATGTTCTGGCGGTGGATGGGGGCGTTGATGGTCAAAGCCATGCCCGCTTCCTTGGTCCACTGCGAGACTTCGATCTTCTTGGCAAGCCCGCCTTTGTAGGCGGAAATCCGGTCGGCGTTTTCGCTGTCGACGTCCTGGATGGACAGCTGGACGTGGTCGAGGCCGATTTCGGCGAGCTTCATCAGGCGCTCACGATTGATCGTGACGCCGGCGGTGATCAAGTTCGTGTAGAGGCCGGCCTTGACGGCGGCTTCAAGGATTTCTTCCAAGTCCTTGCGGACAGTGGGTTCACCGCCGGAAAGGTGGACCTGCAGGATGCCGAGCTCGCCAGCCTGGCGCATCACGCTCTGCCATTCCTCGGTCGTGAGTTCGGTGGCGACACGCTCCAGGTCGGTCGGGTTGGAGCAATAGGGGCACTGCAGCGGGCAGCGGTGAGTCAATTCGCACAGCATGCCGACAGGAGCCCGGGCGCACGACGGATCGACGGCGGCGACGGCGCTTTGTTCGACGGGGGTGACCTCGTTCATGGCTTCGCTCCGTTCAAGAGTTCGTTGGTTCACCGGCGTTCAAGACGCCTTTGTCGGAGAGGTCCTGCAACATGTCGATGATGTCCTTGAGGATGACGTCGACGGGGGCCTGATAGTCATCGGCGAGGATGGCGGCGATGTCGGAGACCGAGCGAACACCGTCGCACTTCTGCAGGACTGAGACGGCGATTTCGTCAGGATTGAAGACGCGTTCGGGTGCGAGAAGAATCCACCTGCCGCGGCCAGCATCGTGGCGCAGTTTGACGAAGCGCGGGATGCTTGGCCGGCAGTCGCCGGTGATCATGGTGCGTTCGCGTTTGGCGTATTGGCCGATGCTCATGTGCCTAGATCCTCCGGGCGCCACGCGCCGGGCGGCACGTTGCCATTGATATAGGCATGATGGAGCGCATCGAGCTGGACCCAGAGCACGTTGCACTTGAAGCGCACGGCGTCGACGCAGGCTTCTTGCTCGGCACGGGTGGCGGCGTGTTCCTTGATGTATTTGAGTGCGAAGTCGGCGTCGCGCGGGGCCTGGACGAGGCGCTGCTTGAAGTAGGCCATGACGCGGTCGTCGATGAAGTCGTAGCCCTCGAGCATGCCGGAGATGCGCTCTTTGTGGATCTTGGGAGCGAAGAGTTCGGTGAGGGACGAAGCGACCGCGATGGTCAGCGGCTGTTCGCGCACGAAGGTGACGTAGGCTTCGACGGCAAAGCGGGTGGCGGGTAGCGCGCCGCGCATTGATTGCACGTAGTCGCGATCGAGGCCGAGGGCGTCGGTGAGGATCAGCCAGCGTTCGATACCGCCGGCGTCGTTTTCATAGCCGTCGTGTTCGAGGACGCGATGCATCCATTCGCGGCGCAGTTCACGGTCGAGTGTGCGGCTGACGAGGGCGGCGTCCTTGCGGGGGACAGCGGATTGATAGCAATAGCGGTTCAGCGCCCAGGCAGCGACTTGGGACTTCTTGAGCTTGCCGCCGTGAAGCAGCTTATGGAAGGGGTGCTTGTCGTGGTAGCGCTCGGCACCGACGGCCTGAATGGCGGCCTCGAACTCGTCGTGAGACCACAGCCTATTGTCGGTGCGGGCGGTGCCCTTCAGGTGAACGTCCGTCATATCCTGATCTCCATTCCGTCGTAGCCCACTTCCCAACCGGCCTTCTCGGCCACCTTTCGCTCGGGCGAATTGTCGTCGAGCACGGGGTTCGAGTTGTTAATGTGGACGTAGATTTTGCGTTTCACATCCAGATCCTCGAACGCGGCAATCGAGCCGTTGGACCCGGAAATCGAGATGTGGCCCATGCGGGCGCCGGTTTTGTTGAGGAGCCCTTGCCGGATCATCTCGTCGTCGGTGTAGAGCGTGCCGTCGAAGAAAATCAGCGGGGCGCCCTTGATGCGCTCAGCCAGCGGCGGGTCCACCTCCGCGCAGCCGGGGATATAGTAGAAGAAGCGGCCCGTCGCCGTCTCGGTGACTTTGAGGCCGATGGTATCGCCGTCGCGGCTGCCGAACGACTTTTTGTCGGACGTATCTTCCAGGAACAGCGCAATTTTGCCGGGAACCGCGAAAGCTTCAACCGTGAGGCCCAGATCCTCGCCGTGGTCTTCGACCTGGGTGATGGCATCGAGCGGCAGTTCGAGCCGCGGGACGATCTGCGGATTGCAGACGTTGAAGACCGAATTGGCGTTGATGGTCTTGAGGACCCGGTCTGATCCATAAATGGTGAAGGGCGTGCCTTCGCGCAAGTTGATGAGGCCGATGATGTGGTCGACGTCGGCGTTGGTGACGATGACGGCCTTGATGGGCGAATTGCGCAGCGGGCCGTTGGTGTCGGGCCAAAGCTCGGGGTTATTGGCGATCTGCTCGCGCAGGTCAGGTGAACAGTTGAGCAGCACCCAGCGTTTGCCGTCGGCGGAGACGGCGAGTGAGGATTGGGTGCGGGGTGCGAAGCCGGGTTTGCGGGCGCGCGCGCTCGCACTCATCGGGCCATTGCAATTCCATTGCGGGAATCCGCCACCGGCGGACGCCCCGAGCACCTTGATCAGCATGATTTTCCGACGTGGTTTGAGGAGGCCGCCCGTGATGCCCCTGATGAGAGGCAGGCGCGCAAACGACGACGGCGGCCGGGTCGCGGGCCGCCGTGTCAGATCGGGGCCGGCGCTCGTTTCAAGCGCCAGCCGCACATCCTGAAATCAGATGACGTCGATTTCGGCCGGCAGGTAGGACGTCACTTCGAGGCCGACTTCCTGTTCGCGAACGGCGGGCTTGGTCCAGGTCTTCATAATGGTGTCCTCCAAAGACAGCGTTTCCACTTTTCGTTTTTTGGTCTTGCGTTCGAAAGCCCCTCCCGAGGGCCTTCCTTCCTGATCCAGGTCTCCCGCCCGGGTCATTCGGGAAATCGGCTTCGCGCCAATCTCGATTGGTTCTAAGAACACGATTGCCGCACCTCCATCAAGTCACTTGGGGTCACGAAAGCGTGTGATCTAACAAAACTTTAGCTGGCGATAAGGCAAGCTTTGCTTGGGGTCAAATGAGGTGCGCACGGGAGGGCAGGCTGCGGGCGGATGGGCTGGCAGAATGCGCGAGCTATTCGCAAAAACGAACCCAAATTAGGCCTATAGACGAAATATAATGCTCTATTCGTGGTCAAAATCTTTTCACTTGAAGCATGATTTTGCTGTGTTATCTTCTTTCATCTTGGTTGCAATGATGCGGCGCGCGGGTTGGCGCGGCCGTGGCCGTTAATTCAGGCTGGATTTCTGGCAGGGACCGTCGCAGGACACACCTTCAGTAGAGGGCGTCCAAGCGGCAGCGCCTGCCGTAAACATCGCCTCGGAGAGGTTCGCATGACGGGTTCGCATGCGGCGGGCGCACCAGCGCCGGGCCGTGTTCAATTGATCGGTTGCGGTCCGGGCGATCCGGATCTCCTGACCGTGCGGGCCGTGCAGCGGATCGCTGCGGCCGACGTGCTCGTCGTGGACCGCTTAGTGGGCGAGGGCGTGCTGGGGCATGCGCGGGCGGATGCCGTGATTATCTCCGTCGGCAAGGAAGCCGGTGGGCCATCCACATCGCAGGCTGACATTAACCGCATTCTGGTGCGCGAGGCGCTCAAGGGACACGTCGTGGCGCGGCTCAAGGGCGGCGACGGCTTCGTGTTCGGGCGCGCTGCGGAAGAGATCGCGGCGGTGCGGGCTGCCGGCATCGACATCGAAATCGTGCCTGGGATCACGGCGGCGCATGCGTGCGCGGCCAGCATTGCGCTGCCGCTGACGTTGCGCGAAAGCGTGCGCCAGTTTTCGCTGGTGACGGGCGCAACGGCGGACGGCGATATCGATCTCGACTGGACGGCGCTGGCGGCACCGGGACAGGCGTTCGCGATTTACATGGGCGTGCGCACTGCGCGCACATTGCGCCAGAAGCTGATCGCTGCGGGGGCGCCGCCGTCGTTGCCGATCGTGGTGGTTGAGAACGGCACGCGCGCAAACGAAATCGCAGTGGCCACGACGCTCAGCGATCTCATCGACGCCATCGCCGCATTCGCTATCACCGGGCCGGCCATCATCTTCGGTGGGCTCGCATGGGGCGATGCCAACCTAACCATTCCGGACAAGGTGCACGTGTACCGCGCGCCGTCCGACCGTGTGGGTGAGGCCGCGCATGCGCCGTCCGCCCCCGACGCCCTCTAAAGGAGAGAGATCTCGTGGCCCTGCCTCCCTTGCCTAAGAACGCGCCTTTCAGCGCTGAAGACTTGGCGTTTCTCAATCAACTCGTGCAGCGCTCGACGCCGTTGCAGCGCAGTTGGCTCTCCGGATTTCTGGCTGGTCTGGATGCGGCGCAAGGTGGTGCGGGGGCGGCGGCTGCCGTGCAGGCGGTGGCGCAGCGCCCGCGTGTGCCGCTGACGATCTTGTACGGCAGCGAGAGCGGCAATGCCGAAGCGCTCGCTTACAAGGCAAAGAAGCTCGCCGGGAAACTCAACTGTGATGCCAAGGTCGTCGATATGGGCGACATCGACGTGGCGGCGCTGGCCAAGTCGAAGAACCTTGCAGTTTACATCTCGACCTGGGGCGAGGGTGATCCCCCGCAACGCGCCGTCGACTTCTATAAGGATCTGATGAGCGATGCCGCGCCGCGTCTCGATGGTGTGAAGTATGCGGTGCTGGCGCTGGGCGACACGGCATATGTGAATTTCTGCGAGACGGGCAAGAAGATCGACGCGCGTTTGACTGAACTCGGCGCAACGCGCATTCACGATCGCATCGATCTCGATCTGGATTTCGCCAAGCAGGCGGCGGCGTGGACGGATCAGATGTTGGAGAAGTTTTCTCCCGCTGTCGAAGCGCCTTCGGCGACGGTGGTGCATGTCGATTTCAAGGGTGTTGCCGCCGACGATGAGCCGGCCGAGCCGCTTTACACCGCGGAAGATCCGGCGGAAGCGGAAGTGTCGGCGCTTGTGAATCTCAACGGTTCTGGGTCGACGCGGGAGACTTATCACGTCGAATTGGCGGTCGAGGCAGATGGGTTCACTTATGAACCCGGTGCTGCAATCGGCGTGTTGCCGGAGAATGATCCGGCGTTGGCGGCCGAAGTTGCGCGCGCTGTCGGGCTCGACGGTGATGCCTCGCTCGTCTTGAAGATCGCGAAGGGTTACGACATCACGACGCTGTCGCGGGCGACGGTGGATGCTTACGCGAAGCTCACGGGCCGTAAGGATGTCGCGACGCTCACGGACGCCGAGGCGCTGGCAAAGTTTTCGGCCGACCGGCAGTTGGTCGATCTGCTGGCGACGTATCCGGAGAAGCTGACGGCGGAGCAGCTGCTCGGGCTTTTGCGGCCGTTGCCGGGACGGCTTTATTCGGTGGCGTCCAGCATCAAGGCGCATCCGGGTGAGGCGCATCTGCTCGTCGGCGCGGTGCGCTGGGAGAGCCACGGGCGCAAGCGTGGCGGCGTGGCGTCGACATATTTCGCCGACCGGCGCAAGGTGGGCGACAAGGTTCGCATCTACGTTAAGCCGAACCGGCATTACGCCCTGCCTGCCGACGGCAACCGGCCGATCATCATGATTGGTGCGGGAACGGGGGTTGCGCCCTATCGCGGGTTCATTGAGGAGCGCGTTGAGACGGGGGCTTCCGGCAAGAGCTGGTTGTTCTTCGGCGAGCGCAATTATACAAACGACTTCCTCTATCAGCTGGAATGGCAGGAACATCTGGCGTCGGGCGCGCTGACGAAGATCGACGTGGCGTTCTCGCGCGATCAGCCGGAGAAGATCTACGTGCAGCATCGACTGTGGGAGCAACGCCAGGACATCCTGGCGTGGCTCGACGAGGGCGCGCATCTTTACGTTTGCGGAGATGAAAAGGGCATGGCGAAGGACGTGGACAACACGCTTGTCAAAATCCTCGCCGAGCCGCTGAAGGGCGACGAAGAGGCGGGCCGGGCGAAGCTGAAGGAGCTGACCAAGGCCGGGCGCTATCAGCGGGATGTATATTGAGATTGCAGGAGTAGGTGTGGCGACGCGCTGAACAAGCGGCTGCCCCTCACCCTGACCCTCTCCCCGCGCGCGGGGAGAGGGGGAAGAGATTCCGGAGAGAGCAATGACCGAACGCGCCAAGAACGAGATCGTCAAAGAGAAGAGCCGCTTGTTGCGCGGCGGGATCGCGGAAGGCCTGACGCATGTCGAGACCGGGGCGATCGACGAAGACGATACGATGCTTTTGAAGTTCCACGGGTCCTACATGCAGGACGACCGGGACGTGCGCGCGGAGCGGACGAAG
>LNFM01013801.1_pt1 | contig 10635 bp, 7 predicted proteins | sample 596031 | NCBI WGS metagenome assembly LNFM01 (sample SAMN04254537, study PRJNA301005) | activated carbon metagenome | isolation source: dual media filters at the Ann Arbor, Michigan drinking water treatment plant | place: USA: Ann Arbor | reverse complement strand
GGCAACCGATCAATCGATGGCTGCGAAGTCGCAAAGTTGCGAAAACACTCTGATTTTGCGGCTACAGACCCCGATGCGCCACTCAATCAGGCCACCATCGAGCCAACGTGTTGTGATACTCTTGGAGCCTCATTGGTGCCTGCACCTTTAGCTGTCCTTGTGACAGCCTTCAACTTGTCATTGGCTAAATGAGCCCATCCCCTCGAAAAGGTAAAACGAGCGGATTTCCCCAATGAAAGAGTGACACGATATTTGCTGAAATCGCTTGATTCAGCGGTGTAATGTCAGCCACCCCAGGAAAAATCGACAGTAACCCTCTCGGAGGTTGCCTGCGGAATGACCGTTCGGCCATGCTTGGTGAGCTTGACCAAACCATATTGGGCCATGGTATGCAGCGACCGCGACACGTTGGGCGCATGTTTCCCGACCGCCTTGGCTAAGGCGTCCATGGAGTCTGGATGACTCTCACGAATGACCTTGAGCAAGGCCATGTTCTCATCGGACAGCACCCGTGCCATGGCGGTCACAGTGGGAAACCAAACGTTGGGTTCATCTTTGCCGCGTTGGCGTGTTCCCGCCGCAATCGCCAGTGTGCGGGCGCGCTGCACAGGCACTGGCGCAATACCGAACTTCAATACCTTGTTCATGGACTGATCTCCTTCAAAACGCGATCTACTTCAGCATAAAAATCACTGACCAACTGGTAAGCAGTGTCAAACTCGTACAAAACTCCCTCGTCCAGAGCGTGTCGATGGCGGTGGTCGTACGGAAACCTTTTGCCAGCATGCTTAAAACGCGAGCCTACCGGCTTCACGCCATGGGCATTATCAAAACCAATGAGCCGGGTGTTATCCGGCGCATGCAGTGTCAGGCTGTACCTGATGCCGTGCGGTCGTTCCGCCGTTACGGGCACACTCGCAACTTCCATCTTGACCCAGTAGCCCGCATCATTTTGGACTTCAATATTGCCATCCAAGCCAAGCAAATATTCCAAACCAGTGGCCGGTGAACTTTGTGAACCCATGCCAAAGCATATCATGAAACGATAAGTGTTTCAATGATCAATGTGAGTGGAATATCCCTTTTCCGACCTCACTCACGGCTTTGACGCTTCAGGTATTTGGCGTTCCAAAGGCATCCCTCATTTGTCGTGCGCGCTTGGCTTGGTCGGTGTGGAGGTATACCGAAGTGGTGGAAACCGATGCGTGGCGCAGGTTGTCACGCACCGTGGTCAGCTCTGCACCGCGCGCCAAAGCATGTGTGGCGTGCGTGTGTCTCATCCAGTGTGGACTTGCCCGGCGCAGCTTTTCGGCAGTCTTTGGCGATTCGGCTTCAATGACGTCGGCAGATGTCACGAAAAATCGCTTGGTGACGTTCCACAGCCGGGTCGTAGTAATACCGTTCTGACCGTTCCCAGCCTGCAGGTCAGCAATGAGCGGGGTGGACGGCTTCCACATGGCTGGTGTGGTTGGCACACCGCGCTGCATCAGGTAATGATCCAGCGCCACCCGGGCCAGCGGAGGCAAGGCCACTTTCCCTGCCTTTCTGCCCTTGCCGACCAGTTTGAGCCACTGGTCTCCCTGGGTATCCGTTTCAATCTGCCCCAGAGTCGCCCCCACGAACTCACTGGATCTCAAGCCCGTGGCATAAGCAAAGTCCACAACGAAGCGCAGCCGCTGAGCTGCCGCAAGCTTCCAGCCGTAGGACCATTCCAGTCCGTTGGCAACGGCTCGGATAATGGCCCACTCACCCTCAGAAAACACGCGCCCCTCATCCATGGGGGTGCTGCGGGCGCTACCGCGCACCTTGATGCCGCTAAACGGGTTGGCCAGCACATAGCGCTGCTCAATCAGCCATCGAAACATTGCACCAATGACGCTCAGGGCATAGGCCGTCGAACGGGGAGATAAACCCGCCGAGAATGGCCGCCACTCCGGAGAGAATCTTGTTTGTGGTGACCCCACCCATCGACTGCGTGGTGCGGGGTTGCGCAGGAACCCCCGGTAAGCCGTTGCGTCCTCGGTTGTGAGCGACGACATTGCACGTCCACGTTCAACAACTGCCCACAGAATCAGGCGTTCGGCCTCCTTGCGATAGGCCCGTTTTGTCGCACTGGACTCGTGCAGTGCCAGCCATGCCTGCACGGCTTCGTAGTCATTGTCAGCGCTCAGCGTGCAACTGGATGGCGGTCCACGGAAGGTGCCCCTCGATCCGTTGAGTTCTTCCGGCAATTTCAGGCGTTCCCAGGGAACAACCGCTTGCACCGTTTCGTTGACCATTAGTTCACGTGCCCGATCAGTCAGTTGCGGATGTGCCGCAAAGAAGACTTCGATTTGACGAGCCCCTTGTGCGCCCAGTCCTGGAACCATGGTCCACCAGCGTTTGCGCCGGGGTACCCGCACAGTCAGCTGTGCCAGCGTCTTGATATCTTGGGCGTACAGGGCATTCGCAGAACGCACAGAAAGCCACAGACTCACGTCATCAGTGATCTTGGGAGCCGGTTCAGGCGCAGTGCGCAGTGCGTCGATGGCATGGGCAACGGCTTTCGCATGTTGAACCCGCTCACCGATCGGATGGTCAAGTAGGGCCACTAGATCGGCCCGGTGCCGCCTGCGTGCAATGCGGATCAGTTGACGGCGGATGCCTCCAATCATTCCCCGTGACGACTGCCCCGAAACCTTGTGCGTATCCAGGTAATGGGCCACGGATTTGCGCGATGACAATCCGGCGTACCAGCCACGCAATGCGGCGAGCTCGGCTTCACCGGGGAATGCATCCAGGCCAGAACCATACCCCAATTCTGGCGAAAGTGAGATCGGTGGATTTTTCATGGATTCCAGTTAGTAAACTTGATATCTCTACTGTGATAAGAAGGATTATCGCAATAGAATACTTGAAAACACATAACCCCGTCGGGGTTTTAGGCTGGTCATTCGCACGTTTGCCCGTGAAATGACAGGTAAGGCGGCCACTGTCTGCATCTCTGCAGCATCTCTCCATTCCCATTTCACTTTTACGGGCTCAGCAGCTGGCTGCGCTCGCCGTTGGAGTAACACAGCCTTGCCAAGTACCAAAACACAAGCCTCCAGGCGCCTTTCCATTCTGTCCACTGAAGAAGTTGACAGCCTGTACGGCTTGCCACACTTCAACGATGGTGAACGCCACATCCATTTTGATTTGAGTCCGAAAGAACGGGAGACCATTGATGCGGCACGCACCATAACGGCGGGTGTCCACCTCGTATTGCAACTGGGTTACTTCAAGGCCAAGGCACAGTTCTTCGTTTTTGGTCTTGACCATGTTCAGCCTGACATTGCGCACATACTGACGCGTTATTTCCCGGGCAGGCTTATGGCCGAGGTGGGCGCTTTGTCAAAGCCGACCCGACTGGTCCAACAAAGAACCATTCTTGAACTGCTGGACTATCGCCTGTATGGCGGCGACGGTAAGCAAGCGCTGATTGCTTTTGCGCAACGGGCGGCGATGCTGTCCACTCAGCCAAAATTCATCTTGCGTGAAGTGCTGGAGCATCTTTCAAGCCAGCGCGTTGTGGCTCCGGGCTACACCTCGTTGCAAGACCTGGTGAGTCAGGCTGTGACAGACGAGCGCAAGCGAGTTACCCGAATGCTGGATGCCGCCTTGCCCACCGATCTGCAGCAATCCCTCAATAGCCTGCTGCACGCGGACGACAAAATCCACCTGATCAACGTCCTGAAACACGAGGCGAGTGATTTCAGCAACAAGGAACTGCGCCGAGAGGTGAGTCGGCGCAAGCAACTGTCCCCCTTGTATGCCTTCGCCCAATCATTTCTGATCGATGCTTCACTGTCCAGTGAGAGCATCAAGTACTACGCCGGACTGGTCCAGTTCTACACCATCTACAAGCTGCGCCGCATGGATATCTCCACGGTGCGCCTGTATCTATTGTGTTTTGCCTTCCACCGGTTCCGCCAAATCAACGACAACCTGATTGAGGCGTTCATCCACTTGGTCGGCCAGTTTGATAAGCACGCCAAACTGGCGGCGAAAACGGCCATGCAGCAGGCATCCGAGGAGGCCAATAGCAATTTAAAGGCTGCAGGCGAGGTGCTGGGTCTTTTTATCGATAAGTCAATTGCGAGTGATTGCCTCTTTTCCACGGTCAAGGAGCGCGCGTTCGGCTTGCTGGAACCCACCGCCTTTTCTTCGGTGTCCAACTTTCTGCGGAACGTCACCTTTGACAAGCTGGATTACGAGTGGACCTACTTCACCATGTTGTCGCCAACCATCAAACGCAACTTGCGACACCTATTTTGTGACCTCGATTTCGCCGGCCGCCTGGAGAATGCCCCCTTGGTCACCGCAATCACCGTGATGCAAGACTTGTTGCGCCGCAGCAAATCACTGCGCCAAGCAGATTCCGCACAGTTTCCGGAGAGTGTGATCCCCCAGATTCTCAAAAAGCACCTTTTTACCGAGTCCATCACGGACGGGGGAAAACGCAAAGCCCTGGATGTCGATCGGTACGAGTTTCTGGTCTACCGGTTGTTGCGCAATGCACTGGAGTCCGGTGACTTGTATGTCAATCACAGCAACGAATTCCGCCAGTTTGAAGATGACCTTATCAGCGATGCCCGCTGGGCACACAAAGACGCTGTGCTTGCTGAAATCGGACAGCCGATTTTGACCGCCCCAATCGAAGAAACCTTGGCCACATTGCGCACCAAGCTTGAAGACCGCCTTGTGAAGGTCAATGAACGCGTGGCCAATTGCGTCAACGCCCATATCAAAGTTGCCGGTCAAGGCGAGAAAAAACGCTGGTCTTTGATCTACCCAACGATCCCAGAGACCGGCAATGCTCCGTTTTACAACCAATTGCCAGGGATTCCCGTTGCCCAACTGCTGCGGTTTGTGAATGGGAATACGAAATTTCTGGGAGCCTTCGAGCATGTGGTGAATCGCTCCGTCAAGCACGCGCCGGACCTTCGCGAAATTCTGGCCTGCGTGGTGGCGTTCGGTACCAACATGGGATTGGGCAAAATGGCCGAAGTTTCTGGCCTGAGCCACGCATCCCTGATTACCACCGCCCGCAGCTATCTGCGTCCGGAAACCGTACATGCCGCCAATGACGCCATCAGCAACGCCACGGCCGCGCTGCCGGCCTTCAAGCTCTTCAACATCCGCGATGAGCTGCACTCCAGCAGTGATGGCCAGCGCTTCGAAACCCAGATCAACACCTTTAACTCCCGATATTCACCCAAGTATTTCGGTTGGGACAAGGGCGTGAGTGCCTGCACCGTGGTTGCCAACCACGTGCCCATCAATGCCAAAATCATTGGCACCCATGAACATGAGAGCCATTTCGTGTTCGATTTGCTGTACAACAATACGTCTGACATCAAGCCCACGCGGCACTCGACCGATACACACGGCACCAACCAGGTCAATTTTTGGAGCCTGTTTGCCTACGGCTACAGCTTTGCACCCCGCTACAAAACATTGCAAAAGAAGACCGCGTCGCTGGTTGGGTTCGAACTGCCGAGTCAGTATCCGGCCGACATGCTGATTCGACCAAGCAATAAGGTCAATGTGGACCTAATCATCAGCGAATGGCCCAACATCCAGCGCATCATGGCCTCGCTGGCGCAAAAAGACACGACCCAGGCCACCGTGGTGCGCAAACTCAGCAGCTACGCCAGGCAAAACAACACCAAAAAGGCCCTCTGGGAATTGGACAACATCCTTCGCACCATCTACATTCTGGACTTCATTGACGATGTAGAACTGCGCCAGAGCGTGCAAAAGGCGCTTAACCGGGGCGAGGCCTATCACCGATTCCGTCGCGCGGTGTCATTTATCAATGGTGGAAAGTTCAAGGTTCAGACTGAAACCGAGCAGCAGGTCTGGAACGATTGCGCGCGGTTGATTGCCAACGCGGTCATTTACTACAACACGGCGCTGTTGTCCAAGGTCTACGAACAGAAGGTGGCGGCCGGGGATCTGGATGCCATTGCGTTCATTCAAGGGATGTCGCCAGTGGCGTGGCAACACGTGAACATGTTTGGGTCGTTCGAATTCAGCGACGATGAGCAGAGCATTGACCTGGAGGCCTTGGCTGCAAGGTATGCCGACTCTGTGTTCTGGAGCAACGCCACGCAGCTTGGCCAGGGGGATCTTTTTGATTAAAATCCACTGTTCCGAAGCCGCTGAAATGAAGGTCAGGTATGGAGCGCGGTGTATTTCGGCATGGCAGCGTTTGCGGGTACTCGCGAACAGCGGGTTACAGGAAGTCCAACGTATTGCCCATCAAAAGTCGTTCGCGAACTTCGCAGACTCCGCGGTTGCCTTCTTAGCAGATTCGTGACGACGAAAAGTTTTCTTGACGATACCAATCCCGGTGGGCGTCAAATCGGATGGCCGCTCAATCTCCGATAACTATCATAGGATTTATGGGTACCAAAAAGTACCGCGCATCGGAAAAATCGAATGCGCAGGCATCTGCGTCCTGAAGTCAGAACCCCAAAACAATTGCACATCACTATGGGCCGCTACTCGAAGCAAGTTACCCATCCAACTTTCAACTAGCCGGCAAGTCTATGTAATGTGCCGCAAGCCATTTCCTGCCGAGCCCCCACAGTCGCAAGGTTCGACGCTCTCGTCCGAAGTGACTGCGCCCGAACGCAATGGCTTCACGCCATTGCGTCATGGCGCATGGCTAGAACCTACGCGTCCGGAGCCGAACTGTGGCACCTCGATAGCGATTGCATATGGCGATGATTGCGACAATAAACTTTGTCAAATACCCATCGCGCTGTAGGATGAACTCGTCACCCCACCTCAGATTTACGCTCATCAGCAAAGGAGAAGTACATGAACGACACAGCGACCCAATCCAAGGGCACATGCCCAGTCATGCACGGCGGAGTCACGTCGGCCACCATGGCCAGCAAAGACTGGTGGCCCAAGGCCCTGAACCTCGACATCCTGCACCAGCACGACACCAAGACCAACCCGCTCGGTGCTGACTTCAACTACCGTGAAGAACTCAAAAAGCTTGATATCGAAGCGCTGAAGAAAGACGTCAAGGCCCTGATGACCGACAGCCAGGACTGGTGGCCAGCCGACTGGGGCCACTACGGCGGCCTGATGATTCGCATGGCCTGGCACTCGGCGGGCACCTACCGCATTGCCGATGGCCGTGGCGGTGGCGGCACCGGTAACCAGCGCTTCGCACCGATCAATAGTTGGCCCGACAACGCCAACCTCGACAAGGCGCGGCGCCTGCTTTGGCCGATCAAGAAAAAGTACGGCAACAAGTTGAGCTGGGCCGACCTGATCATCCTTGCTGGCACTCTGGCCTACGAATCGATGGGCTTCAAGACCTTCGGTTTCGCCTTTGGCCGCGAGGACATTTGGCACCCCGAGAAAGACACCTACTGGGGCTCTGAAAAAGAATGGCTGGCGCCGAGCGGTGGTGAGGGCAGCCGTTACTCCGGCGAACGTGACCTGGAAAATCCGCTTGCCGCCGTGATGATGGGCCTGATCTACGTGAATCCGGAAGGTGTGGATGGCAAGCCCGACCCGTTCAAGACCGCGCACGACGTGCGTATTACCTTCGCGCGTATGGCGATGAACGATGAAGAGACCGTCGCCCTGACTGCTGGCGGCCACACCGTTGGCAAGTCGCACGGCAACGGAAGTGCCGCGAACCTCGGCCCGGCGCCGGAAGGTGCAGAATTGGACGAACAGGGGCTGGGCTGGAACAACCACACCAGCCGCGGTATTGGCCGCGATACCGTCACCAGCGGTATTGAGGGTGCCTGGACAACCTACCCGATGAAGTGGAACACGGGCAGGGGCAGCTATTTCGACCTGTTGCTCCGTTATGACTGGGCGCTGCAAAAATCCCCGGCAGGCGCGCATCAGTGGGAGCCGGTGAACATTGCAGAAGAGGACATGCCTGTCGATGTCGAGGATCCCTCGATCCGCTGCAAACCGATGATGACCGACGCGGACATGGCGATGAAGATGGACCCGGAGTACCGCAAGATCTCTGAGCGCTTCCGTGCCGATCCAAAGGCCTTTGAAGATGCTTTCGCCCGAGCCTGGTTCAAGCTGACGCACCGTGACATGGGCCCGAAGGCACGCTACGTGGGCCCGGACGTACCCAAGGAAGACCTGATCTGGCAAGACCCGGTACCCGCAGGCCGTAGCGACTACGACGTGGCTGCCGTCAAGGCGAAGATCGCCGCCAGCGGCCTTTCGATCGGCGAAATGGTCGCCACCGCCTGGGACAGCGCTCGCACCTTCCGTGGCTCGGACAAGCGTGGCGGCGCCAACGGTGCGCGCATCCGTCTCGCCCCGCAAAAGGGTTGGGAAGGGAACGAGCCAGCCCGCCTCGCCAAGGTACTGGCGGTCTATGACAAGATCGCCGCGGAAGCGGGCGCCAGCGTGGCCGACATGATCGTGCTGGCGGGCAACGTCGGCGTCGAGCAGGCGGCCAAGGCTGCAGGCGTCAGTGTGACCGTGCCCTTTGCACCGGGCCGTGGCGATGCCACCGACGCCATGACCGATGCCGAGTCCTTTGATGTGCTGGAGCCCGTGGCCGATGGTTTCCGCAACTGGTTGAAGAAGGATTACGTGGTCAGCGCTGAAGAGCTGCTGCTCGATCGCGCCCAGTTGCTGCGTCTGACGGCGTGCGAAATGACGGCGCTGGTGGGGGGCATGCGTGTCATGGGCACCAATCACGGCGGCACCAAGCATGGCATATTCACCGACCGTGTCGGCGCGCTCACGAATGACTTTTTCGTGAATCTGACCGATATGGCCTACACGTGGAAGCCCACAGGCAGGAATACCTACGCCATTCAGGCACGCAAGAGTGGAGCGGCGAAATGGACCGCCACCCGCGTTGATCTGGTATTCGGTTCAAACTCCGTCTTGCGGGCTTATGCGGAGGTGTATGCGCAGGAGGACAACAGGGAAAAGTTTGTCCACGACTTTGTCGCCGCTTGGGTCAAGGTGATGAATGCCGACCGTTTTGACCTGAAGTGATGTAGGAAGGGGGTTCCGGGAGGTCAGTCGGTCCATACCTCTGGATTTCAGAACCCTCGGCCTGTTGCAGGGAAAGAGAGACTCCGATTGACGCAGCGATGAACGTAATCGCTTGCATGACATTAACCTCGTACTGAAAAAATTAGGAAATCATCATGAAAGAGAAGAAAACTAAACCACTGGCGATGGATATTGGCATTGCAGAGGTTGATCGCAAGAAGATCACAGAAGGACTGTCGGCACTGCTGGCCGACAGTTACACCCTGTACCTGATGACCCACAACTTTCACTGGAACGTGACCGGGCCGCAGTTCAATAGCCTGCACACCATGTTCATGGCTCAGTACACCGAACAGTGGAACGCACTGGACGTCATCGCCGAGCGCATTCGCGCCTTGGGCTTCCCGGCACCCGGCACCTACAAGGAGTTCATCAAACTGGCCTCGATCAAGGAAGTTGAGGGTGTGCCCAAGTCCACCGGCATGATTCGCCATCTGGTGGCGGCGCAGGAGGCCACGGCCCGCACTGCCCGCAAGCTCTTCCCCGTTGTGGACGAAGCCAACGATCAGCCAACCGCCGATGTACTGACCCAGCGCATCGACGTCCATGAGAAAACGGCATGGATGCTGCGTAGCTTGCTCGAAGAGTAAGCCTTCGGCCACAAAGCAACATGGGTTTGGCGACCTCACATTGTGCCGCCGAGGCTGCGCCCCCTAGGCCATCACCAATGGCCGCAACACCTTCGGAAGGCGACATACGTTTTCATGTTCGTAGTCGTTGGCTTTTGCAGAAAGCGTTGGCCAGGTTCGACAAGGCGAATGGCTCAAACCAGCCCAACGAGGGTGCCCGATTTGATGAAATGCTTGCCTCAAAACTGCCCGTCGGTCCCCGTCGGCCAATAGCCGCTATGGAGCAGTCAGATCGCAAGCTGGTAGACCCGCTTTGTGCCTGAAGCGGGTTTACGTTTTTGGCCTCAAATCCTCTGTTTCAGAGGGGAAATCCCCGAAGTGCTGCGCGCACGCGATAAATTGCTGGCCACGGGGCGCCATCCGTCCATCGATGCGGTGCGCGAAGAGCTGGGTACCGGCTCCAAGAGCACGATCCATCGCTATCTGAAAGAGATCGGAGAAGAGGAAGGACCGGCCACCGGCAGTCGAGTCGCCGTCAGCGAAGCGATCCAGGATCTGGTGGGCCGCCTGGCCGCCCGGGTCAACGAGGAAGCCGAGGAGCGGGTCACTGCGGCGCAGAGCAAGCACGCCGAGCAGTTGACCCAGCACCAGCAAGCCGCCGCGGCCCTGAAAGCCGAGGCCCAGTCCACCCGCCAGCAGCTGGAACAAAGCCAGCGCGCCTTGGCCGATGAAAAAACCGCTCACGGCACAACCAATGAAACGCTGCGCAGCAAGACTCTGGAAAACACGCAGCTGGCCCAGCAGGTGGTTGACCTGCAGGAGCGCGTCGCGGCCGAAGAACGCCATCGCCAATCGCTGGAAGAAAAGCACCAGCATGCGCGCCAGGCGCTGGAGCATTTCCGGCAGTCCAGCAAGGAGCAGCGCGACCAGGACCAGCGCAAGCAGGAGCAGCAGGTTCAGTACCTGCAAGCCG
>LNFM01024682.1_pt1 | contig 10636 bp, 8 predicted proteins | sample 596031 | NCBI WGS metagenome assembly LNFM01 (sample SAMN04254537, study PRJNA301005) | activated carbon metagenome | isolation source: dual media filters at the Ann Arbor, Michigan drinking water treatment plant | place: USA: Ann Arbor | reverse complement strand
CGAAAGACTATTATTTTAATTTGAACGTTGCAGGCTTCATAGCAAACCGGGTGGCTTTTAACCAGCAAAAATCTTTCTCCAGATTTATTATACGACTGTCAACCGTTGCAACTGTTATTAGTGTGGCAGTAATGATCGTTACTTTATCGCTGGCCAATGGTTTCCAGGAAACCGTAAGCCAGAAGGTATTTAGTTTTCTCGGCCATATTCGTATCCAGGAAAAACAGCCTGGCAAAGCCATTATTTCTGAAGACACTCCCATAATTAAGGATGATTCATTGATAATAAGTGTTCGCCAAAATCCACAGGTAAAAACGGTACATCCTTTTGCTACCCGATATGCCATTCTTAAAACAAAAGATGAAATAGAAGGTGTACTGCTCAAAGGTTTTGACAAAACTTACGATTTTAAAAACCTTGAACCTTTTCTCATATCAGGAAGACCCATTCAATTTAATGACAGCAGTTATAGCCGGGAGATAATGCTTTCAGCAAATACTGCATCCCGTTTGCAATTGAAGTTGAATGATAAAATACTTGTTTACTTTATAAAGTCTGACGGAAGAATTAGACCTGATAAGCTAACCATTACCGGTATTTATAAAACTGGTATTGAAGAGTATGATAAAACATTTGCCATTGGCGACTTAAAGCTTTTACAACGTTTAAACGAATGGCAGGAGAATGAAGTTGGAGGTTATGAAATTTTCTTACATGATTACAAAAAAATTGACGAGACCGCCAATGAGATTTACGATCTCTATGATTTTCCTATAACCTGGGATGCAGTAAGTGTAAAAAATATTTCGCCTAATATATTTGACTGGCTGAATATGCAGGACACTACCCGAAATGTGCTGATCGTATTTATGGTCATTGTAGCAGTAATAAATTTAATTACTTGTTTACTGATTCTTGTATTAGAACGGATAAAAATGATTGGAATATTAAAATCATTAGGCGCCAGTAACTGGACCGTTCAGAAAATATTTCTTCGCCATTCTGCACTTATTACCATTACAGGTATTGTGGTGGGTACTATTGTTGCATTAGCAATTAAGCTACAAGAAGAAGCCTACTACATGAGCAGCGCTGCTGTAAAAATTGTATGGTGGCAGGTGTTGGCTATTTGTGCCGGTACATTGCTGGTTTGCTTTCTTGTACTATTAATTCCCTCTATACTGGTAAGAAAAATTCAACCGGTGAAGGCAATACAGTTCAGGTAAGAAGTTTCGGGTTTGGTGTTTAGAGTTGAGTTGTTTTAATAGTTATCTCTTAACAGAGATGTGAGAGAATTATTCCACAGGCAACTGCCGCATTCAATGATTCCGCTTTTCCTTTTTTGCTGATAGTAATTTTTTCGTTGGCTAATGCAAATACTTCAGGACTTATTCCTTTTGATTCGTTTCCGATAATTAGAATACCCTCTTTTATCTTTTCCATGACTGCAATGTCCTTTCCCTTTAATGCGGCTGCGAAAATATTGATATTACTTTGACCATTTAGCCATTCTCTTATATCTGTGTAAACTACTCTCACCCTCGCAATACTGCCCATCGTTGATTGTATTACTTTAGAATTATATACATCAGCACAGCCGTGGCTGCAAATAAGCTGATTTATACCAAACCAATCTGCAATGCGGATAATTGTCCCCATATTGCCGGGGTCTTGTACATCATCCAACACTATTGTAATTTTTCCTTTTGTAATTATAGGGCTATTTTCATCAAACTGCTGCACCAAAGCCAGCACTTTATTGGGTGTAATTAGCTGCGATATTTTTTCGAGTTCGAATGATGAGATTTCAATTATATCCCTGCTAATAAGCTGTTTTTTATTTTCATCTATCCACTCTTTTAACGCATAAATCTCTTTTACATTTACTACATCATCTTCTAATAATTCTTTTACCAGTTTGGGGCCTTCGGCAATAAACAGCCCCTCTTCCTTCCTGAATTTTTTCTGGCCTAAACTTTGGATATATTTGAGCTTCGATTTTACAAGCATACTTGTTAGTTATTTATGATATTCAGCCAATCCCCTTTATTCTTAATTACCCGCCTTACAGGTATTGCTGTTATAATTATGGTGTTGGCTTCTTCCTGCGCCACCATCGTTAAAAATTATCCCAAAGGCAAGCCGTTTGTTTACGAGACAAATATCACAGTAAATGGCAACTTTTCAAACGAAGAAAGAGAAACTCTCGAATCTCGCCTAAAAGGGCAGTTGGATGATAGTATGCGTTCCCGGTCAGTATCGAAGTTGTTATGGAGTGTAATGAAGAATCCACCTGCATATGACAGCAGTAATGCTGGAAAATCCATGGTCTTCATGAAAGCATTACTTACATCGCTGGGCTATTTTAAAGACACTATTACTTATGAAAGCTCCATTGATACTGTAAAAGGAGACCAGCTCAGAACTACCATTGATTTTGATGTTACGCCGGGTAAGGTTGTAAAAATTGATTCATTCAGCTATAATATAAAACAAGCTGACTTGCAAAGTATCGCCATTGCTAACCAAAAGGATGCGTTTGTAAAAAAAGGAGAGCCATTTGCAAAAGCTGCCATCTCTGTAGAATTAGACCGCTTGGTTGATTTATACAGGAATAATGGCTATTTACGTTTTAGTCGTGAAGAACTAATTGGCTTGTGGGATACACTGGATGTATCATTACTGCAACCAACGTTAGATCCATTTGAGCAATTAGCACTATTAGAAAAATTAAGGGAACGCCGGGAAAATCCTACCGCCAATCTTGAAATAAGATTAAAGCCGGGCTTTGACAGCACCCGCCTCACCAAATATTACATTGGCAATATTACAGTTTACCCGGACATAACATTAGACACATCAGCCAGTGCCCGTAAAGAAACGATGGTAAACGGAGTAAAAATTGTTTCCTTCTTAGATATGTTTAAGCCCAGAATTTTTCCTCAAAATATTTATCTAAAACAAGGGCAGCTTTACGACCAGCGCAACTATTTTAAAACCATCAACCGGTTTAATTCTCTCGGCTCCTGGAGATTGGTAAATATTGAGCAAGTGCCAAGGGGAACTTTGGATACTGCTGATTTTAATATTCGCATGACCCCGGCAAAAAAATATTCTTTTACTGCCAACCTTGAAGGGAGCCGTAACAACACTGCCGTATCCGGCAACTTGTTTGGTATTGCCATTAATGTTGGTTTGCAGAACCGCAATTTTGCCAGAGCTGCCAACCAGGCCAGCACTACATTGCGATTTGGAGTTGAAACAGGAAGGAATAAATTAACTGATATAAAATTTATTCAAACCCGTCAGTTGAGCTTGAACCATACTATTTATTTTCCAAGGCCGATTATTCCTTTTATAAAGAACATCCCTGAAAATGTAAGAAACAGCTTTCGTACAATACTTGCTTTAAATGCATCAATTACAGAACGAAGAGAATTGTATAATTTAAATAATGTAAACGCCTCCTGGGGTTACGAATTTCAAGCCGGCAAAAAATTCTTTACTCTTCGGATTCCTAATATTGAATATTCTTATTTTAAAGCCTTGCCAATACTGGAAGATATTTTCATTAATAACCCATCGCTCCGGTTTATTTTTACTGATGGATTAATTTCATCTATCCAGGCGGGAATGACAGTTACAGGAGGAAATAATAAAAATGTAAATGTCTTCCGTAGCAATATTGAAGCGTCAGGTTTAATTACCGGGCTTATTAAGAATAATAAATTTTTGGATACTAACTTATACCGGTTTATTAAAGTAGATGCTGAATTTACCCGCAAGATCATTTTAGGAAAAAATGCTATTGCCCTTAGGATGTTTGCGGGTGTTGGTTATGAATTTAACTCAACGGCCAATGAAAAGAAAAGAAATAATCTTCCATTCTTTCGTCAATATTTTGCAGGAGGACCGAACAGTATGCGGGCCTGGGCTTTACGCCGTTTAGGGCCGGGATCTGTTGTAAAAGATTTTGACGGTATAACAGGTTTCTCAGACCGATTTGGCGATGTTCAATTAGAAGCAAATATTGAATATCGTTTTCCGTTAGGAAAACTATTTGGTATTAAAATAAATGGTGCTGTTTTTACAGACATGGGCAATATATGGTACTTGAAAAAAGGACCTCTTTCAATAGGACGGCTACCAGAAGAGGTTTTCAATTTTAGCCGGTTAGGAACTGATTTAGCAATTGGCAGCGGTGTAGGTATCCGTGTTGATTTTGATTTCTTTGTTGTTCGTTTTGATGCATCCCATAAAGTAAAAGACCCAAGCCCATCAACAGACCGAGAATACCTTAAGAACAAATGGTTTGGTTATGTAAAAAATGATTTTTTAAGAGGAACTCAATTTCAGCTAGGTATCAGCTATCCTTTTATCTTATAATTCGTCCGGCTTATTTTTTTGTTGAAACTCCCGGGTAAAAGCTTCCATGCTCATAGCATCTTTATTTAAAAACTCTCCTATCCTTGTGCGACAAAGGCTGCTAAGATGTGCGCCACAACCCAATGCATCACCAAAATCTTTCGCAAGACTACGAATATAAGTTCCTGTTGTACATACAACTCTAAAATACACAAGCGGCATTTCTATTTTTGTAATTTCAAATTCTTTAATAGTGACAGTTCTAGGCTCTATTTTTACCTCTTTTCCTTGTCTTGCTAATTCATATACTCTCTTGCCTCCAATTTTAATAGCAGAATGTGCTGGTGGTATTTGCTGTATCTCACCTGTAAAACCAAGTGTGGCTGCTTTTATTTTTTCTTCAGTAATATCAACTATAGACTTAAAATTTTCGGGTTCACTTTCTAAATCGTAAGTTGGCGTGGTAGCTCCAAGTGTAATGCTACCGGTGTATTCTTTTTCCTGTGCCATAAATTCATTGATGCGCTTGGTAAACTTACCGGTGCAGATAATCAATAATCCGGTAGCTAAAGGATCTAGTGTTCCTGCGTGGCCAATTTTCTTTATACGGATAATATTGCGAAGTTTCTGCACTACATCAAATGATGTCCAGTGCAAAGGCTTATCAATTAATAATACCCGTCCTTGTAAAAAATCGTTTGTTAACTGTTCCATTGCCGCAAAAGTAAAGTTTGTAATTGGAAAGATGCTATTAAATAGACATTCTCGTTTTCAGTTCCAGATATTTATTAATGGTATTGATGGTAAGATTTTCCGGGGTTGTAAGAATAGAAGGAATACCATTTTTATGCAGTTCTTTTACCATCTGTCTTTTTTCAAACGCAAATTTTTCGGCAATTGCTTTAATGTAAATATCTTCTAAAGAACTGGCCTTGCCTTCCAGCAACGATTTCATTTCTGTATTCTCAAAAAAAACTACGAGCAACAAATGATATTTTGCTATTTTTTTTAAGGCATTCATTTCCCGCTGCAAGCTCTCTAATGATTCAAAATTAGTGAACAGAACTAACAAGCTTCTGTTTGTAACTCTATTGCGAATTACAGAAAATAGTTTTTCAAAATCAGATTCTAAAAAATCTGTTCGTTGCTTGTATAAGGTTTCTAGCACCAAATTCATTTGTGTGGGCTTCTTATCTGCTAACAAGAATGTGTCAAGATTTTTTTCAAACGTTATGATTCCAGCTTTATCTTGTTTTACTAATGCCACATTACTTAACACCAGGGACGCATTAATAGCATGGTCCAGCAATGTCATTCCATGAAATGGCATTTTCATAACTCTACCTTTATTGATCAGGCAATAGATCTGCTGGCTGCGTTCGTCTGTATAATTATTAACCATTAGTGCATCCTTTCTGGCTGTGGCTTTCCAGTTAATGGTTCTGTAATCATCACCAATTACATATTCCTTTATCTGTTCAAATTCCATACTATGCCCGATCTTTCGGATACGTTTAACTCCTGCTTCCTGCAAACGATTACTTACAGCTAACAGTTGATATCGACGCATTTGAATGTAGGATGGATATACTTTCACTACTTGTTCTTCCTGGAAAACATAATGCCTTCTCGCTAACTTTAAAGGACCATGAACGAATAAATTAATATCGTGAAAAACATACTCACCTCTGGAATCTGGTCGTAAACTATATTCTAAATTATACTGCTCATTCCCGGCCACAACAATTTTTCGCATCCATTTTCTTTCCTGGAATTGTGCCGGTAGTTCATCAATAATACTAGCTCTCACAGTGAAGCCATAATTATTCAAAACATGAATGGAAACTTTATTCGGATCGCCAATACTAAAACGTTCCGAAACATCTCTGATTGCTACCATTCCATTTTTCTTACTATATATCAGAATTGTGTCTACTACCACTGCAATAACCAACAACAATAGCAACAGTCCGGATATTTCAAAAAAAGCCGGAATAAAATAGCTGATCACAAACAACACTGCAGCACCGCCAGCGATGTAAAAAACAATATTATTTAAATAAAATTTTTTCATTTACCTCGGCACATCCATACTTTGAATAATTTGTTTAATAACATCATCCTCTGTTATTCCTTCCATCTCTTTATCTGGTGATAAAATAATACGATGACGTAGTACTGGTGTGGCTACTTCCAGTATATCTTCCGGTGTTACAAAATCCCGACCCTGCATAGCCGCCATTGCTTTTGCGGCATTCATTATAGACAATGATGCCCTGGGAGAGGCTCCGAGATAAATTGATTTGTGATTTCTGGTCTGGTGAATAAGCTTCCCGATAAACTGTAATAGCTTTTCTTCTATTAACTGAGATTTAATTTGTTTTCTTAATGCAGTAATTTGTTCTCCACCTAATGCAGGCGTTATCATATCCAAAGGCTTTACATCGCCCATACTGTTGAACTTATTGGATACGGAACAGTAATTTTAAATAAAAAACGATCCAGCTGTGCCTCCGGCAAACGATAGGTTCCTTCCTGCTCTACCGGGTTTTGTGTTGCCAATACCATAAAAGGAGCTGCCATTGGATATGTTCTGCCATCAACAGTTGCTTGCCTTTCTTCCATAATTTCAAGCAAAGCAGATTGTGTTTTTGCCGGAGCTCTGTTGATCTCATCTACTAAAACAATATTACTAAATATGGGTCCTTTCTTAAATTCAAATACAGCTTCCTTTGGATTAAATACGGGTGTACCTAACACATCGGAAGGCATCAGATCAGGTGTAAACTGAATTCGGGAAAAGCCGGCATTTACACTTTTAGCTACCAACTTTGCAGTGAGAGTTTTGGCTACTCCTGGTACGCCTTCAATAAGCACATGCCCATCTGCGAGCAAAGCAGCTATGATCAGCTTTACCATTTCATCCTGCCCAACAATAATTTTCTTTATCTCACTACGGATAGAAAGTACTGCTTCATTAAGAGCAGACAAGTCGGTACGTGGTTGAAAAATTTGTTCTTCCATGTTTATGTTTTTTGATAGAATGTTTCTAATTGTTTATAAAAACCTGTCAATTGATTTTGACTAATTGCCGAAGCCGTATCAATATGATTAATAAAAGAAATAATCTGTCGTATCTCTCCCTCTTCTGCTCCTGATTTGTATCGAAGAATTTTTATAAATTCTTCATCCAGGTTGCCGGTTGCCAGTTTATATTTGTTTCGAACATGCTCCAGGAAATAGGCTGACATCTTTTTACAAAGGTTGCGATGATCGCCTTTATCATAATACAAACGGCCAATTGTTTTTACAAAATCAAGTGATTCATTTTTGGGCTTTTTAATCAAAGGAATATAACGTTGTCTCCTTCTCATTTCCATTAACACATATAATAGTAGCAGAACTATAGCTAGCCAAAATGCTGCCCGGAATGGCTTTTTTCCATCCTCATTCTTCATATTCATCAGCACTTTAAACCAGCCCTTTTTTTCCTGTTGCCTGTCTGATTGTGGCTTTCGTATATAATATTCATCCCACACAATTTTTTTTGTTGCAGGATCAATTACAGATAAAGCTTTCTCATAATAATCCATATTACTTTTATGGAGTAGAAAGTAGTTGCTGAAAGCTAATGGTTCCAGGTGAATGAAAAAATTACCTTCACCGGCACGAAGATGAATAAAAAGCAGACGACCCGTTCCATCATACCCTAATGCGTTAGTGGCGAAGGAATCAATAGTTGTAAAATAAGAGTTGAAACTTTTGCCGGGATAAGTGTATGTCAATTTTTTTTCATACGGTGGTGAGGCCAAAGAAGTTTTCATATTACTATTCAAATCCTCAATACCAAAGATGGAAAGATCGTAAGAACTACTTGCACATTTCAACATCCGATCGGCAGTGGCAGAAATATACTGTGCACTTATAAAAACATCATTTCCTTTTTGGGCAAACGAGATAAGCTTCTCCATTTCATCTACATCAGCATCAAATCGCTTAGTGATAACTATATAAGCCTGCTTAGTATCAAAATAAGATAGAGAATCCCAATAGCCAGGGACTTGCCGGCTGGTATAAATGGATGCCTGTGGAAAAAGATAGGGCAAGTTTTCAAAGGCAGCATAGGTGCCATATGGAATTTTATCTTGCCGTTTTAAGGTTACCCGTTCATCGAGGGTTTGTTGCTTTTTTTTATTGTTTGATACAAACAGGAATAACAAAGAGCCAATCAGCACTGCAAATAAAATATATGGTATGCTTTTTTTCAACTTCTTGCCAGATTTTTTTCAAACAAATCAAAATCGTTTCTTATGATCTTATATGCCTCTTCATTAATTTCAAACTGGCCATACCATGTATATTCATAGTTTCGGGTGATGCGAAAAAAATCTTTATAATAATTTGTAGAATGAAGTTGCAACAGGTAATCAAAATTAGTTTTGTCTTGCTTGTAATTAATTACATTCTTCTCCGACATATTTTTCAGCAGTCTTAAAAACATTAACCGTACCGCCAACCTGTAATTAGCTTGTGCGGCGGCTTTATCTATTTCTTTCTGGTAATTGATGGAAAAAATATCTTCTATTGCAAACTCTTCCTCCTCTGCTTTCACTATTTTATTCTTCTTTCTAAACAACCCTATATTACTTTCTGCCAGGAACCACATAATTACGGCTGCAAATACCCCTATAATAATTATCCAAAACAAAGTTTTTACCCATGTTTGTTGGCCTAATGGTGTATACTTTTTATTGTTGGCCTTTTCTTCTTTAACCTTTTCTATTTCTGCATTTGCATACCAAAAGGCATCATCTTTCTGCATCGCCTTTTTTGCACTATCCGGTACATTTCTTTGTGTTACCAGCAAACTATCGTACTGGTCTTTATCCTTAAAATAAACTCCTTCGTCATCTGTCTCTTCGTCATCTGTATATTCACCCTCTTCAGGAAGTGGTTCTGGCTGTAACTGCTCTATAACTTCTGTTGTATCATACTGTGCATTCAATTGTAAAGCAAAAAATTGCAGTAAGCAAAACAATAGTAGGCTTATAAATTTTTCAGCACTTAAACATCCTCCTCATTTAGCTGTTCAGAAAGCTTACGTCCTAACCGTATTGGATAAATAATAAAATACCAGATTACAAACAGAACAGACAATGCAAATATGGCTGTAGTAAGAATAGAAATATCATTATACAGACGGGTAATAAATCCTTCAAAAAATGCAGCTAATCCAAAAACAGGAATTAAACCGATCATAATTTTTACTCCATCTTTTGCGCCTTCTTTGAACGCATCAATACGACGTTTAGTGCCGGGAAATAAAAAACTCTTTCCCAATATCAATCCTGCTGCTGCTGCAATGATCAATGCAGTAATCTCTAAGGTGCCGTGTACAAATACCACCAACCAAAAATCAATTCCTAATCCTTTAGAAGAAAAAAACTGGTCGAAGGTGCCGAGCATAACTGCATTTTGTGCTTCCATGTACAAACTTGGAACTCCACAAAAAATTCCTGAAATAAACATCAGCATTGAAACCCGAATGTTGTGTATCATCAGCATTAACCAGCTTAATACAGGATTACCATGCTCGTAAATTCCAAAAGGATTCCCGTTTTCAATATTTTCCAGGGTGTGATCAACATACCGGTCGCCAAAAATACTTCGGGGGATACTTTCATCTTTTGCAGAAACGAAAAAACCAATTGCAAAAAAAATAAGAAAGAAAATAAAGGAAAATAATACTACCCGGTGATGTTTTCGGATAGTTAACGGCAGATCATACTTCCAGAAAGTAATCAACCTGTTTGATTCCTCTTTTCGATTTTTATAAATATCAAGGTAAATTCGGGAAGCCTGCGAGTTGATAAAATGGGTAACTTTTCCTGAAGGATAAAATGTTTTAGCATAAGCGAGGTCATCTACCAGTTGGGTAAAATCTGCCGCCATTTCATCAGGATCGGTCGATGGAAGGTGCTGATTCTTCAGCCACCGGTCTTTATTTTTTTTTATAAATAGTGCCTCTCTCAAAAAAGGTTGCTTTGGGTTGTAAAATACTGTATTTATAAAAGATAAAAGCACCGGTTTAAAATTTTATTAGCTAAAAAATATTAATTTGACCTTTTAAATAAAACCCGGCAAATGGCGGTTATAAAAGTCCCGACGAACTTTAATATAGATGTTGAGTTTGAAATACCGGAGTTTTACAGGCGGCTTATTTCATTATTGATTGATGTTGTTATCGAATACTTCTATCTCCGTATTGCCA
>LNFM01013172.1_pt1 | contig 10636 bp, 10 predicted proteins | sample 596031 | NCBI WGS metagenome assembly LNFM01 (sample SAMN04254537, study PRJNA301005) | activated carbon metagenome | isolation source: dual media filters at the Ann Arbor, Michigan drinking water treatment plant | place: USA: Ann Arbor | reverse complement strand
ATCAGCATGCGCGCCACCTGGTCGGGATTGCCCTGGTGCAGCGAGAGGTTGACCTTGGGCCAGGCCGCGCGCAGTTTGGCCACGGGCTCGGGCAGCACGTAACGCGCCTGGGTGTGGGTGGTGGCAATGGAGAGGGTGCCGCTGTCCTGCGCGCTGTACTGTTCGCCGATGCGCTTGAGGTTGCCCACCTCGCGCATGATGAGCTCGATGCTCTTGAGCACCTGCTGGCCCGGCTCGGTGATGCGCTTGAGGCGCTTGCCGTGGCGGGCAAAGATGTTGATGCCCAGCTCTTCTTCCAGCTCGATGATGGCCTTGGACACGCCGGGCTGCGAGGTGTGCAGGGCCTTGGCCGCTTCGGTCAGGTTCAGGTTGTGCCTTGCGGCCTCCTGGACGAAGCGGAATTGGTGCAGATTCATCGTGAAATCCAGATAACGATGCTGTTTATTATGCCTTGCGCATCTAAAGAGGTGGGTGCGTTGACGCAGCCAGCCCTATGCCCGCGCTGCCTGGTGCCGACCGCCCTCCAGACGGGGCTCAGGCGCGCGGCCAGGGCTTTTCGCGGTACCAGGCGACGCTGGCCAGCCGCAGCATGGGCTTGTCACCCGAGGTGTCGCCATAAGCGTGCAGCACGGGCGGCTCGGCCCCGAATTCGGCAGACAGCCAGGCCTGCAGGCGGCGCACCTTTTCCTCGCCGTGGCAGTTGGGCGTGGCCAGGCGGCCGCTGTAACGGCCGTCCACCACTTCCATCTCGGTGCAGAGCACGGCGTCCACGCCCAGGCTGGTGCCTGCGAGGTGCATGTAAAGACTGGTGGAGGCGCTGACGAGCAGGCAGCGGTGGCCGGCGTTTTGGTGCTCGACCAGGCGCTGCAGGGCCCAGGGGCGCCACTGCAGCGGCAGATCGTCCTGCACAAAAGACCGGGCGCAGCGCTCCACCTCGCTCACCGTGCGGCCGGCCAGCGCGGCATGCAGCAGGCGGGCCTTGGCGCGGTGGTTGCTGGTCAGGCGCAGGGCGTAAGCCAGCAGCCAGGGGCTGCAGGTGAAGAGCACCCACAGCAGCGTGGGTGTGCCCAGCAGGCGGCGCAGGAAAGGCAGCAGGGTGTCGCGCCAGGTCAGGGTGCCGTCGAAGTCGAAGGCGGCGACCACCACGCTCGCCGGCGCGTTCACGGTGTCGGGCATGACACCTGGCCGCAATAGCGCACGCAGTAGGGGCAGCCCGTCATGGGCAGCCAGGTGGGGATCTTGTAATAGCGCCTGAAGACCTCGGCCAGCACGCCTTTTCGGTAGGCCTCGAAGTTGAAGTCACGGCCCTCGACGACGTGGAAGATGACACCGCTTTGCAGCACGGTCCACGCCCGCACGCTCTCGAAATAGGGTTGGTAGTCGTCCAGGTTCGGTGCATCCTGCATCAGCACGCGGATGGTCTTGCCCTGGTAGAGGCTGTAATCGACCAGCATGTCGTCCTGGCGTGCATGGAACTTGCCCGGGCCGAAGACCGGCACGTACTGCTGGCTCACGTAACCATAGACCGCAGCCGGCGAATAGGCGTTGGCCATGAGCACGGTGTCGGGTGTGCGCACCTGGGCCAGCAGCTCGGCCGTGCGGAAGGCGCGCACGAAACTGGCGTAACCCGGCTTGCCGGCCCACTGCTCCAGCGTGGTGAAGGAGATGGCCAGCACGAACAGCACATGCAGGCCGGTGAACCAGGCCAGGCCGCGGGCTGCGCTGCGCAGCGCGGTCACGGGCAAGGCAAAGGCCAGCAGCACGAAAACGAAGGGGTAGAAGGACAGCACCCAGTGCAGGCCCACCACTTTCTTGAACGAGAGCAGCGCGAAGAAGAGCAGCGGCACCACGACGAGCAGGCTCACCAGGCGCAATTGGCTGGCGGTGGCGCGCAGGACCTGACGGTGTTTCCAGCCCAGCCAGAGCAGGGCGGGTGTGAGCAGGTAGGCCAGCATGCCCAGGTACATCAGGGGCTTGCGCAGCTGGAAGTCGGCGTTCTCGTGGCGGTTGATAGCGTTGAACATGATGTTGGACCAGCCGTGGTCCATGTTCCACGCGATGTTGATCGCCGGGCCGGGCAGGGCGCAGAGCACCAGCAGGGCGAAGGCCGGCCAGCGCTCGCGCCTGTACAGGGCGAAATAGACCAGGTAGCTCAGGCCCAGCACTACGGAGAAATACTTGGAGAGGAAGGCGCAGCCCAGGGCCAGGCCGGCCAGCGCGTAGAGCGCCCAGGCGCGGCCGTCGAGCTGCGTGCGCCGTTCGGCGCGCAGCAGCAGGGCGGCCGAGAGCACGGACCAGAAGATCAGCGGCGTGTCGGTGGTGATCAGCGCGGTGAGCCAGTTCAGCGGCGCCAGCCAGATCAGCAGCACGGCCCAGGCCGCGCGCTCGCGGTTCAACGGCTTGAGCGCCCACCAGACCAGGGCCCCGATGGCCAGGGGCAGCAGCACGATGGGCAGGCGGATGGCCCAGGGAGCCTCACCGAAGAGGGTACGCATGAGCCAGATCAGCCAGCCGACCATGGGCGGGTGGTCGTAATAACCCCAGTCGGGGTAGACGCCCCACCAGTAGAAAAAGGCCTCGTCGCCGGTGATGGGCAGGGCGTAGGCGATCCAGAAGCGCAGCGCGAGCGCGCCCAGCGCGGTGATGAGCAGCCAGCGGGGCAGATGGAAGGCGGAATCGGTGGACGTGGTGGTCATCAGTGCAGGGAAATATCGCGGGAAACGGCTGCACTATATAGGAGGGCCAGCGCGCCGATGGCCACGGCCAGCCACAGCGTGAGCAGGCGCACCAGCACCGTGATGGCCAGGGCCGTGGCCAGCGCGGCGCCCTGCAGCACCAGCAGGCCGGTGAGCAGCGCTTCGGTGCCGCCCAGGCCTGCAGGCAGCAGCGAGAGCGCGCCACCCACCATGGCCAGGGCGTAGAAGCCGGTGGCCAGCAAGGGGTCCAGGCCCAAGCCAAGTTCGCGGCAGACCAGCCACATGGCCAGGCCTTGCGCGGCCCAGGCGACCAGCGTCAGGCTCAGCCAGCGCCAGGGGCGCGTGGCCAGGCAGGACCAGGCCGCGCGCAGCCAGGGCAGGCGCGTGAACAGCCTGTGCCGGAGCTTCCAGAGCAGGCCCAGCACCAGCAGCCCTGTGACGAAGGCCACAACGGCGAGCTGCAGTTGCCAGGCGGCGGCACCGGGCAATTGCGACAACCACCACAGGCCGGGCAGGGTGAGCAGCAGCAGGGCCAGCAGGTCGGCCACACGCTCGGCGCCGAAGACGGCCAGGCTGTCGGCCGCACCCAGGGGCTGGCGCAGCAGCAGGCCGCGCGCGGCCTCGCCCACATTGCCGGGTGTGGGTGTGAAGGTGTAGCCGGCCAGGTACAGGCGCAGGCCCTGCAGCAGCCCGAAGGGGCGGCCGTAGTGCGCCATCCACAGGCGCCAGCGCTGGCCACGCAGCCCGTAGTTCAGCAGGCACAGTGCAGCGGCCAGCCCGCCGGCCGGCGTCCACAGGGCCGCCCCGAGTGCGGGCAGCGGGGCGTCGCCACTGAGCAGCAACACGACCGCATAGAGAGTGGCGGCGCCACCGATGACGAGCAGCAGCGGTTTGAGGGGCAGCTTCAAGCTCAGCGCCAGAACCGCGTGGCCAGGAAAAGGCCGAGCCAGGCGACGCCGGCGGCCAGGATCCAGGGATCCCGCAGCAGGTCGCGCGAGACGTCCTCGCCGCGGCCGCGGTGCACCTGGTAGGCATAACGCAGCAGGCCGAAGATCACCACGGGCACGGTGTAGATCAGGCGTTCGCCATGCTGCTGCATGGCCTCGATGCTGGTGGCGTACAGGCCGTAGGTGATAACGGTGGCCGTCATGGTGGCGGCGATGTAGGTGTCTAGCAGCGCGGGCGGGTAATGCTCCAGCACGGCGCGGCGCTGTTCCGGTTCGTGGAAGGTTTCGGCCTTGCGCTTGGAGAAGCCCAGGAACAGCGCGATGAACAGGCCCGTGAGCAGCAGCCAGCGCGAGGGCGGGATGCCTACGGCCATGGTGCCGGCCAGCAGGCGCAGCATGAAACCGCTGGCGATGATGGACACGTCGACCACCGGTACGTGCTTGAGGCGCCAGCTGTAGGCGAGGTTCAGCGCCACGTAGAGCGCCAGGATCAGCAGCAGGGCACGGCTGCCCCAGGCGAGGGCGATGCCGGCGATCAGCAGCGCGGCGGCAAGCATCAGCGCCTGGGACGCGCTAACCGCGCCGCTGGCCAGGGGGCGCAGGCGCTTGGTCGGGTGCTGGGCGTCGGCAGCGCGGTCGCGCCAGTCATTGAGGATGTAGACCAGGCTGGAGAAGCAGCAGAAGGCCAGGAAGGCGTAGAGCACACGTTCGACCAGCGGACCGTTGTGCCAGGCCTGGCTGAACAGCAGACCCGCGAAGACGAAGACGTTCTTGAGCCACTGGTGTGGCCGCATCAGTCGGATCAGCGGGGGCAGCTTGGAGGTGCTCATGGAGATTGCGGTTCGCTGGAGGTTCGGTGCGCTCCGGCCGGGGACAGGGCGATGCGTGCCAGCATGTCGACCACACGCTCGTCTTCGCCGATGGCAGGACGCAGTTCGAAACGGATCTGCGGGTACTGCTGGGTGAGCCCGGCCAGGATCAGCGGCAGGTCTTCGCGCGCATGGCGGCCCACGCCCAGGAACATGGGCACGATGGTGATGTGCTGCAGGCCCTGCGCGACCATCGTGGCGGCACAGGCGGGCAGGTCGGGTTCCATCAGTTCCAGGTAGGCGCAGGCCACCTGGGCTTGCGGGTCCAGCGCGGCGGCGCGCGCGGCGACGGCCTCCATGGGCGCGCGCCACTGCGGATCACGCGAGCCGTGGGCAAAAAGGATGAGGCCGCGCTGGGCCGTCGTAGCTTGCATGGGGTTTACCTTCTGAGCACCAGCCAGCCGAAGGCGGTGAGCGAGATCAGCATGAAGATCATGCCCGGTGCGGCGGCGGTGAGCCAGGGTATCCAGTGCTGCAGCTCGCCGATGTAACCGAACATGTTGTTGAGGAAGAAGAAGCTGATGCCGGCCATCACGCCGCCGAAGACGTAGACGGAGATGCCCTCGCTGCGGAAGTGCAGGTAGGCGAAGGGCAGGGCCATGATGACCATCACCAGGCAGGACAGAGGGTAGAAGACCTTTTTCCAGAACTCGATCTCGTAGCGTTCGGCCGTCTGGGCGTTGGCCTTGAGGTGGCGGATGTACTGGAACAGGTCGACCGCGCTCATGCGGTCGGGTTTGAGCACGGCGGCCGAGATCATCTCGGCCGAGATGCCGGTGGGCCAGCGGAACAGGGGCAGCTTGATGTGCTCGACGCGGGTGAGTGCGGCGCCGGGGGCGTTGAACTCGGTGCGTTCGGCGTTCTCCAGCAGCCAGGCCTCGTCTTCGGTGAAACGCGCCACCGGCGCCTGGGTCATGGAGACCAGCGCGCTCTGGTTGTCGAACTCGAAGATGCGCACATTGCGCATGGAGCCGTCCGGTGCCAGCGAACCGACGTTGACACCGTACTGGGCATAGGCCTCGCGCTCGCGCAGCCAGGCGCCGGTCTGGCCGACCGTGAGGTTGCCCTGGTAACGCGCCTTGAGCAGCTGGGCCGTGCGGTCGGCCCAGGGCGTGAGGTAGTCGCCGATCACGAAGGTTAGCAGCGCGAAGGTGAAGCCGGCGGACAACAGCATGCGCAGCGCACGCCAGGGCCCCAGGCCGCTGGTGCGCAGGATGGTGAACTCGGAGCTCTGCGCCAGCCGGGTCATCACGTAGATCGTGCCGATCAGCACGGTGATGGGCAGCAGTTCGTACAGATGGCTGGGCACCAGCAGCAGCACATAGAGCGCGGCCTGGGGCACCTGGTAACCCGGCATGTTGGGCCGGCCGATGGCTGAGAGCTGGTCGACGAAGTCGAAGAAGGCAAACAGTGCGAGGAAGGCCAGGGTCACGAAAACCACGGCAGCGAAGACTTCGCTGTGGATCAGGCGGCGGATGGTCCTCATGCGGGCTTGCCCCCTGCGGCGGCGGGACGGCGCCGGCCGGCTGCGATGGCCGACAGCGGCCACCAGGTCCAGTTGTAATGGCGCTTGGCCAGCCAGAGCAGGCCGGAACCGAGCATGCCGCCATGCAGCATCAGGTTGAACCCGAGGAAACTGACCTGGCCGCGCGAGATCCAGTTCTGGCCCAGGATCAGCAGGTTCAGGTAGAGCTGGAACAGCAGCAGCGAGAACAGCAGGTTGCCGGTGCGGCTGACCCGCGGGTTGATGCGGGTGGCCGCCAGGGCCAGCACGATGAGGTTGAGCGAGGCCAGGGCATAACCGATGCGCATGGTGAGTTCGCCCAGGTTTTCCGGGGTGGGCTGGGCGATCAGCACCAGCGTGGGGCGCTTGTCGGCTACGTCGGCAGCGGCGCGGGTCAAGGGGTCGCGCGCCACGAGCATGGTGAAACGCTCGAATTCGCTGACCTTGACGCCAGCCTCGCCGGTCTGGCTTTCCAGGCGCTGGCCGCGCTGCAGGACGAGAAAACGGTCGCCGTCGATGAGTTCGGTGTAGCCGCTGCGCGCCGAGATCACGGTTTTCTTGCCCTGGTCGGAGGTGGAGACGAAGACATTGCTGGCCCGCAGTTCGTCGACGTCGCTTTTCTCGGCGAAGAAGACACGGTTGCCGTCGGCCGACTCCTGGAACTGCCCGGGCTGCACGCGCTCGAGGTCGCCACGGCGTTCGTACTGGGCGCGCATGTCATCGATCTGGTCCTTGGCCCAGGGGCGAACGAACAGGGCCAGTACGGCGATGGCCAGCAGCACGGGCCAGGCAAAACGCAGCAGCGGGCGCAGCATGCTGCCCAACCCGACGCGGCTGGAGAACCAGATCACCATCTCGCTGTCGGCGTACAGGCGCGAGAGGGTCATGACCACGGCAATGAACAGGCCCAGGTTCATCAGGTTGGGCAGGAAGCTCAGCACGTTGTAGCCCATCACGAGCATCACGTCCGAGGGATTGAAGCTGCCGCGCGAGGCCAGGCCCAGCGTGCGGATCAGCGTCATGGTCATGACCACCGTGACCAGGACGATGAGCGTGGCGCCAAAACTGCGCGCCAGCTCCTTGCGGATGGAGGAATCGAATAACATTGCTCGTCAGGAAAACGCCATTATGAACTTCGAACTCAAGTCCCTGGACCTCGCAGCCGCTTCCTTGCAGGTCTGCGATGCCCTCATCCTCCTGGTTCCCGCCGGTTTCAAGCCGGGCCGGGAGCCCCTGTCAGCCCTGATCGGCCAGGCCCTCAAGGCCGGTGACCTGGACAGCAAGGCCGGCAAGCTGCTGGCCCTGTACCGCCCGGCCCAGGCCAAGGCGCCCCGTGTGCTGCTGGTGGGCGCTGGCGACGGTTCGCCGCGCCAGGTCAGGCTGGCGGTGAACGCGGCGCTGGGCGCACTGCGCACCGGCACCCCGGTGGTGAAGAAACTGGTGCTGGGCTTCACGCTGGCGCCGCAGGCCGGTGCCGTGCGGGCGGCCGTGCAGACCGTGGCCGACAACAGTTATGTCTACACGACGACCAAATCCAAGGTCGAGGCCCGCAGCCTGGTCCGCGTGACGCTGGGCCTGCCCAAGGCGGCCGAAGCCAAGGCCGAGTTTGACCGGGCCGCGGCCGCCGTGGCCGGCATCGAGCTGGCCAAGGAATGGGCCAACCGCCCGGCCAACCATGCCACGCCCACCGACCTGGCCCAGGCGGCGCGGGCGCTAGCGAAGTTCCCGAAGATCAGCTGCCAGGTGCTGGGCCCACGTGAGGTGGCCAAGCTCAAGATGGGTGCCTTCATGGCCGTGGCGCAAGGCTCGGACCAGCCGCTGCGCTTCATCGTGCTGCAATACAAGGGCGCGCCGGCGACCGAGGCCCCCACCGTGCTGGTGGGCAAGGGCATTTCCTTCGACACTGGCGGCATCTCCATCAAGCCGGCGGCCGAGATGGACGAGATGAAGTTCGACATGGGTGGTGCGGCCAGCGTGCTGGGTGTGTTCCGTGCCCTGGGCGAGCTCAAGCCCGCCGTCAACGTGGTGGGCCTGATTCCGAGCTGCGAGAACATGCCCGACGGGCGTGCCGTGAAGCCCGGCGACGTGGTGACCAGCATGAGCGGGCAGACCATCGAGATCCTCAACACCGACGCCGAAGGCCGCCTGATCCTGTGCGACGCGCTGACCTATGCCGAGCGCTTCCAGCCGCAGGCCGTGGTGGACATCGCCACCCTCACCGGCGCCTGCGTGATCGCCCTGGGCGCGGTGCGCAGCGGCCTCTTCAGCCCCAGCGATGAGCTGGCGCAAAAGCTCCTGAAGGCCGGCGAGGCCGCGCAGGATCTGGCCTGGCGCATGCCGCTGGACGATGACTATGCCGACGGGCTGAAGAGCAACTTTGCCGACATGGGCAATGTGGCCGGTCGCGCGGGTGGTGCCATCACGGCGGCCAAGTTCCTGCAGCGTTTCACGGCCAAGTTCCCCTGGGCGCATCTGGACATTGCCGGCACCGCCTGGAAGAGCGGCGCGGCCAAGGGCTCGACCGGCCGCCCCGTGGGCCTGCTGCTCGAATTCCTGCTGGCCCAGCAGGCACCCGCCAAGTCCGCCCGCCGCAAGGCCTGAGCGACCGGGCCGACGCAGCATGACCGAAGTGGCCTTCCATTTCAACGCGCCGGACAAGCTGGCCTACGCCTGCCGCCTGCTGCGCAAGGCGGTGGCGGCCGGCTCCAAGGTGGTGGTCACGGCGCCGGCCGATGCGCTGGCCCGGCTCGACACCCTGTTGTGGACCTTTTCCCAGACCGATTTTGTGGCCCATGTGCGCCAGCCCGCCGAGCCCGGCGCGCTGGCGGCCTCGCCCGTGGTGCTGACCGAGACGCCGGCGCAGGACCAGCCGCACCGCCAGGTGCTGCTCAACCTGGGCACTCAGCTGCCGGCCGGTTTTGATCACTACCAGCGCGTGATCGAGGTCGTCAGCCTGGACGATGAGGACCGGCAACTGGCGCGCGGGCGCTGGAAACAGTACACCGAGCTTGGTTACACCATCGTCCGCCACGACCTGAACCTCAAGGGGACCAGCTGATGGCCGCACTCTCGAAGAAGCTGTTGCGTACCCTGCCCACCCTGACCGAGGTGGTGGACGTGCCGGCGCCCGCCGCGACGGGCTCCCCGGGCGAGCTGGAGGAGGCGCTGGTCCAGCGCGTGCTGCAGCGCCTGGAGCAGACCCTGGACGCCCAGGTGCAGAAGGTGGTGGCCGACGCCTTGCAGGAGCAGATGAAGGAACTGGCCCCGCGCATCCGCCAGCGTGTGGACAACGCCGTGCGCAAGGCCGTGACCCAGGCCGTCGCCGCCGAGACCGGATTGCCGGCGCGCCGGGCCGGTTGAGTCGCCATCGCCCGCATGGGGGATAAGTGTGCGGCCGCGGAATTTGAGGTAGGCTTGCGCTCGTCCGTTTTTTTCACCTTCCTGTTTCAATAATGGAGTTCGCCATGCCCGTGAATCAAGTGAATCGTGTCCTGCTTATCGCCGCCGCAGCAGCCCTGCTGGTGGCCTGTGGCAAGAAGGAGGAGGCCGCCTCCGGCGCTTCGTCTATGCCCGTCGTGAAGATCGGTCATGTGGGGCCGGTCAGCGGCGCCATTGCCCACCTGGGCAAGGACAACGAATACGGTGCGCGCATGGCCATCGACGAACTGAACGCCGCTGGCGTCACCATCGACGGCAAGAAGGTCAAGCTCGAACTGATGGCCGAGGACGACGGCGCCGATCCGAAGCAGGGCACAGCCGTGGCGCAGAAGCTGGCCGATGCCAAGGTGGTCGGCGTGATCGGCCACCTGAACTCGGGCACCACCATCCCGGCTTCCAAGATCTACAGCGACGCCGGCATTCCGCAGATTTCCCCCTCCGCCACCAACCCCAAGTACACCCGCCAGGGCTACAAGACGACCTTCCGCGTCGTGGCCGATGACGTGCACCTGGGCAGCACCCTGGGCAAGTACGCCGTGGGCACCCTCAAGGCTAAGAACGTGGCCGTGATCGACGACCGTACCGCCTACGGCCAGGGCGTCGCCGAGGAGTTCACCAAGGCGGCCGAGGCCGCCGGTGCCAAGGTGGTGGCCAAGGAGTTCACGACCGACAAGGCCACCGACTTCAACGCCATCCTCACCAGCATCAAGGGCAAGAAGCCTGACGTGGTCTTCTTCGGCGGCATGGACGCCGTGGGCGGTCCCATGCTCAAGCAGATGAAGTCCCTGGGCATCACGGCCAAGTTCATGGGTGGCGACGGCATCTGCACGGCCGAGCTGCTCAAGCTGGCCGGTGACGCCATCGGCAGCGAGCAGGTCTTCTGCGCCGAAGCCGGTGGTGTCGAGGGTGAGGGCAAGGCCGGCATGGACAAGTTCCGCGCCGACTTCAAGGCCAAGTTCAACGTCGACGTGCAGCTCTATTCGCCCTACGTCTACGACGCCACCAAGGTGATGGTGGCCGCCATGGTCAAGGCCAACTCCTCCGATCCGGCCAAGTACCTGCCGGTGCTGGCTTCCACCGCCGACTACAAGGGTGTGACCGGCCCGATCGCCTTCGACGAGAAGGGTGACATCAAGAACGGCGCACTGACCCTGTTCACCTACAAGGACGGCAAGCGCGAGC
>LNFM01017553.1_pt1 | contig 10637 bp, 7 predicted proteins | sample 596031 | NCBI WGS metagenome assembly LNFM01 (sample SAMN04254537, study PRJNA301005) | activated carbon metagenome | isolation source: dual media filters at the Ann Arbor, Michigan drinking water treatment plant | place: USA: Ann Arbor | reverse complement strand
GCGGTCGGCGATGAGGATGGGCGCGTCGTACACAGGGATTCCTCGGAACGTCCAGGTGCTGCCGGAGCGACTCCACTGGGCGGCGGGGATCTCGTGGACCGCCCCCGTGATGATGTCGACCCAGACTGGCTGATCGAAGTCCGCGCGCGTGATCGAGATGTCCTGAAGGCTCACCTCGTTGGCGTCGACGGGAATGCCGTCCTTGCGCCAGATCGTGTAGACCTGCTTGCCGGTGCCCGTGTGCTCGTAGCCGAAGAACGCCAGGGCGCGATCGGTGGAGTGGGTGTACACGCGCCCACGCTCGCCGCCGCTCGCGATGTTGTAGCTGTGCACCAGTTCGTCCAGGCGCCGCAGCGAGTGATCGAAGATGGCCGTGACGTTCTGGACGGCGTAGTACGCGATCTTGGGCCGCACGACCCGGTTGTCGTCATCGACCTTCAGCAGGCCCTTGTAGTTGCGTCGCGCGATCGGGCCCGATGCGTAGTTCATCTCGACGATGCTGAACACCGTCGACTCGATGTGCTGCCCGAGGTTGCCGAGCATGCGGCGCGTGTTCCACTTGGCCTGGGTCAGCTCCGTCCAGGGGTAGTCCCACAACGCACCACGGCCGGCACCGCCCGCCGACGGTGCGCCGTTCTCGCCCTGGCGCAGCCGCACGGTGGTCGAATGCCGCTGGAGCGCGGCTCGCAGTTGCATCACCTCGTGGTGGTTGGCGTCCGGGTTGTAGGTGTAGTCGTGATAGGTCATCGTCTCGAACAGGCCGAACGCGCGGCGCTCCGCCAGGCGTGCGAAGAACCGGTCGACGAACGTCCGGTCGAAGTGCCCGAGCGCCAGGCCTGCGGTGCGGGCGTTCGGTTGCAACCGGTTGATGATGGCCGCCGTCCGCACGTTGAAGTCGGCCGTCATCTCCGGCGTGTTGATGGTGTTGTCGCCGAAGTTCGGCTCGTTCCACACCTCCCAATCGCGCACCCGGTCCTTGTAGCGTGTGACCAGCGCCTCCACCCAGCGGTCGTACGCAGCCAGCGCCTCCTCGGAGACCGGCAGACCCGCCCCCAGGTTGGCGCCTCCGCCTCCCGGGTAGAGCGCGTTGCCATATGACGTCTGCAGCCACGGCTGCAGCCCACGGCTCGTCGCATCGTCGATGATGCGATCGAGCCAGGCGAAGTCATACCGGCCCCGGACCTGCTCGGTCTTGCTCCAGCCCGCCTGCAGGCGCAGGCGCTTGATGCCCAGCGGGGCGATGAACGTCTTGTACTGCTCGTAGTCGGCGAAATCGCGGTCCAGCGTCTCGCAGCCCAGCAGCCAGTTGGACGAGGCGATCTCGTCGGTGCTGCGCGCCCTGATCGTGCCGAGGTACGGCAGCGACACGCGCAGGTTCGTCACCACACGATCGCGCGAGGTCTCGATGATCTGGGCGCGAGCGCTGGCCACGACGCCGAGCGCGACCGCGACGACGGCCAGGACATGACGGCAATCACGGTGGGGCATGCCCGACAGTAACCGTCGACGTGGTCGGGGTTCAAGGCACACGCGGGGTTCAGACAGCTGTTCGTCGGCGTGGACTGCAGCGTTGGTGTCATCAGAACGGAGCATTCATGCCATTGCGGCCGCTGACCTTCTTGCTGCTCGGGGCGATCGTCGGGAGCGCGTCGGTCGAGTGCCAGACAACCCAGCGCGGCCGTCGTGCGCGGTCGACGCGTCCACCGGCAAGGGTGGGGTTCTGGATCAAGGTCGACGTTCCGCGCCCGTACGTCCTCACCATCCACGAGGCCAACGCACGCGACGAACGGGAAGCGGTCAGTTCGGCTGACGACACCGACGGCTACGTCTGGGAGGTGCGTGACGACGACGGCCGGATCGTCGCCCAGGGCCGGGGCCCAAAGACCACGACGGCACGATCGGAGTGGGATGCCCAGGGGCGCGCCGATCCGATCGAACTGACGATGCCGGCGGGAGGCGTCGGAGGCATCGCGCCCAACATCGGCGGCACCCTTGTCGTCTACGACGCGGTCGCCCACGCGATGACGGGCGTGCGGGTTGCCCAGCTCTCCCTGCCGGTCGTGCCCGCTGGTGTGCTGGTCTGCTTCGGCTCACCGACACCGGAGCCGTTGAAATGCGTGGAGTGAGTTCGGGCCGCGGAGCCTTCTTCCGCGGCACAATTCGCCGCACCGACAGCGCGGCGGGCCGGCCGTCGCGCTGCCGATGATGGCCATCGACACGGCTCTCGAGACCTGGGCGGAAGCCGGGGCACCAGGGGTGCACCGACTCTCGGCGTTCGACTGGTGCGCAGCGCCTGCTGAGGCGCGTGGCGGTCGGCTCCCGACCGGCGAGGGCTGGCCCGCATCGAACGTGGCGCTGCGCGCGCACGCGTGGATCAGCGCCGGCGAATCTGGCGCACGCGAGCCACAGTGGCCGCTCCGAGACTGCTCATCAGCATCAGCCACGCGCTCGGCTCCGGCACAGGCACCGCCTCCAGGGAGATGCGATAGACCGGCGTCGTGCCCATCAGCTGACTGTCGAAGGTGTATCCGGCAGCCGTCGTCAGGCCGTTGAACCCGGCGAGTTCGGCGAAATCGAACGCGACGGAGCCGTTCTGCGGCGTGCGCAGATCGTTGTTGCCGATGGCCAGGAAGGCGGCGTTCAGGGGGTCGAAGGCTTCCGACCCGGCGTCCCAGATATCGGCGCCGCTCTGGTTGATGGTGTGGATCAGCACGTTGCCGCTGTTGTCGAACACGCGAAACGCCGTCGGGGAGTCGTTGCCGATGAAGAAGTCGTTGCTCGGAATCACCATGGACGCGAACGTGAAGTACTGATTGATCGACGGATCGACCACGAAGTCGGCCGACGCCGTTACCCCGGGCAACAGGGCTCCGCCAACGGTCCCCAGCACCGCGGTGGGATCGGCGGCGGCGAACGCGGGAAACCAGTCGGCTCCGCTGCCGCCCTCGGCAACGGAGATGATGGCCGCGCCGGCGGGCGTATTGATGTCGAACGCGTCGAAGGTGCCGTTGTTGAAGCCCACGCGAAGCGGCGCGAACGACACGCTGTTGGCCGGCGCCAGGTTCTCGATGGTGACGCGGACCAGCAGCGGGGCGGCCTCGGCGGCCGAGGTGAGCCCCAGGGCGAGGAGGCCGACGGCAAGCGAACGGACGACGGGAATATGCGGGTTCATCAGTGAGACTCCTCAGCGGGTGACAGACGAGACGTGCGCCACCGGTGCGGTGGCGGCGTCACCCCTCTAGAACAGTCGGCGCTGTCGAATAGTTCCCGTCAGGCCTTCATGGCTGTCGCGGGCTCGGCCCGAAGGACACGCCGCGGGATGCGGAGCGTCGCCGCTCACGCAGCCCGTCGCGGTACCTGGCACTGGCGAGCAGCACGCCCGACAGCACCAGCAGCGCCGTGGCCGGTTCCGGGACGGCCGTCACCGTCGGCGCGGGCACGTTCAGGTCGGTGCGGTCCGGATCGGTCCCGAACGATTCCGGCGCCGCACCGGCGACGAGCGCCAGCGACAGTAGCTCCTCCGCGAAGCCCAGCGTCGGCAATTCGAACCCGCTGGCGTCCAGCAGTGCCACCGAGAAGAAGTCGGGACTCGACGGGTCGCTGCTGCCCGACACCTCGAGCAGGAACGACAAGGTGGCTCCCGGGGTGAAGGCCTGGGCGGCGCGGTTGAAGAACGCCGTGTCCTGCAACGTGAGCTCGGTGGCGAGCGAGCCGCTGGCACCACCGACCAGCGTGGGCGACCCCGTCGAGCTTCCGCCGCCGAACGTGAAGCCGCGGAGGATCACCGTGGTGTCCGCCACGCCGTCGCCGTCGACCAGTTGGAAGTCGAGCTCGAACGTGCCCAGGCCCACCAGCGCCGACGTGTCGAGCGACACGGTGAAGGAGGCGGCTCTCGCCGGCGTGACGCCGCCGGCCAGCAGGCCGCAGAGGGTGATCAGCAGAACGACTGGTGCTCGCATGGTCTCGGACTCCTAACGCGACGTGCCCCCGAGCACCCGCGTGGTGTAGGTGATGGGGAGGTTCCGGGTGGTCGTGAACGCCAGGTTGACGATGGTGACCTTCACACCGGGGCCCCATGGGATGTGGCTACTGACCGGGAACACGATGTACGGCGACCCTGCCGGCGTGGCGCACGAGGTGACCCCGCTCGCGTTCACCATCGTCACGTGGCCCCCCAGTCCGTCCAGGGCCAGCGCCACGTGCACCGGCGCCGGGATCGCGGTGTTCGTGGTGTTGGTGAGCGAGACCGACTGCTCGAATCGCTGCCGCGTCCACACGTAGCGAATGGGGCCCTTCGTCACGGAGAGGATGCCGCTGAGATCGGCCGCGCAGGAGGGCGGTGGCGGCACGTCGTCGTTCAGGATCGTGCCGGTGGCCACGCGCAGGGACGCGTCGCCGAGCGTGGCGCCCGTCGCCGAGAGCAGCTCCAGCACGAAGGTCTCGTCGGGCTCGACGGTGCTGTCCTGGGCGCTCGCCACTGCCAGCACCACGAAACTTGCGCCTGGGTTGAACGTGAGGCTGTAGGTGCCGAACCCCGTGCCGAGCGTCGCGAAGCCGCCATTGACGTGATCGGTCCCGCGCACGAGGCCGATGTCGTCGGTCGTGGCCGTGCCGCCCCGGATCGCGACGGTGACCGTCGAGGCCGCCGCGAGGTTGCCGGTGCGCGTGATCTGGATCTGGTGCAGTCCGCCCTCCGCGATCGCACCGGCGCTGGTCGACTGGAATGCCACCACCGGCAGCACGTCGTCGTTCAGGATCGTGCCGGTGGCCACGCGCAGGGACGCGTCGCCGAGCGTGGCGCCCGTCGCCGAGACCAACTCGAGCATGAAGGTCTCGTCGGGCTCGACGGTGCTGTCCTGGGCGCTCGCCACTGCCAGCACCACGAAGTTTGCGCCTGGGTTGAAGGTGAGGCTGTAGGTGCCGAACCCCGTGCCGAGCGTCGCGAAGCCGCCATTGACGTGATCGGTCCCGCGCACGAGACCGATGTCGTCGGTCGTGGCCGTGCCGCCCCGGATCGCGACGGTGACCGTCGAGGCCGCCGACAGGTCACCAGTGCGCGTGATCTGGATCTGGTGCAGGCCGCCTTCCGCGATCGCGCCGGCGTTGGCCGATTGGAACGCGACCACCGTCGGGGGCGGCGCGTCGACCGCGCTGTATATGGAGTTCAGGGTGTAGTACGTCGGACCGTCGGGGCCTTCGTCCACACTCCAGTAGTAGCGACCGGGCGCCACCGGCACGTCGACAAGGGCGCTGCACCAGATCGGTCCCGGGGAGCGAAGGGAGTTGTCCCATATGTAGCTCGGGTACTCACTGAGAAGGCTGCCGTCCGTCCCCTGGACGAAGGTGAGCACGCTCGGGTCGGTGACGCGCTGGCCCGAGGGCGCCTGATACAGGCGCACGCCGAGCGGACGGGTGCTGGCGGCCCCGGTGGCCTCCTCGGAGCACGCCCGGAAGCTCCAGAGGCCTGGCCGGTCGAACGTGGCAGTGAACCACATGGTCGGCGGCCCACCGGGCTGGTCGGCGGTCAGGTGGTAGGTGTCGCCGTCGCCACTCCAGTTGAACGGGTCGCTCCACGGCCTGCCCGTGCCGTCGGGGCGGTCTGACCCGGTGACGCTATAGGCGTCGAGAATCGAGTCCTGCTCGTTCGGCACCTGGAAGAGCTCGAGGGTGAACGGACCGTCGGTCCACACAGGGGCCCCGTTGCCGTTCTCGACATCCGCGACCACCTGGAACCAGACGCTGTGGCCCGGCTCCATCCTCACGAACGACAGGCTGGACGGCGGCCAGTTGTTGCCGCGAGCGCGGTCGGTGCCGCGGAGGTCGGGCATCGGCGCGGCGGCGCCGGGTTGTTGCACCAGGGGGGTGACGACGAACCCAGGCGACACGCGATAGCCGAGCCGGCCGGCGAAGCCGCCAGGCGGCGACGTGTAGCGGAACCACACCGTGCCGCTGGGCGGCGGGGTCTCCGACCCGTCGGGGTTCACGACCGTGCCGTACTCGAATGGTTCGCGCGTCGCCCCGACAGTCGTCCCGGCCACAGACACGGTGTCCCTGGGCTCGACCACCCCTGCAAACACGGGGTGTGGAAGCGCGACGAAGGGGGGGATGACGAGCCCGGAGAGATCCTCGGCGGCGGCGAAGTGGTCGTTCGCCGGAGCCGGCCCGCCACCACCACCGCTGCCAGTGGCGCGGAGGGTGTAGCTTCCCGACAGCGCGGCCGCGCCGTACGACATCAGCGTGACGGTCTCCTCGACCGACTGGCCGGGCGCCGGCGGGGCGAGCACCGCCACCGAGAGGATGCAGGTGCTGTCCGGTTCAACGGTGAGCGTGGCCGGCCCGGACGAGGGGAATGTGACGTCGGCGGAACACGAGCCAGCCGCGAGAGAGACGTCGAACCACTGGAACGAGGAGAGGATCGGGAGGTCGACCGACAGGAGCGACACCGGGTCGGTGTTGTAGACGGTGATCGCCGGCGCGGCCTGGCCCGTTGGCGGAAGTTGGATGATGCCCGACGGCGGGTCGAACCTGGTGGTCCCCGCTCCTTGCCCCGCCGCGTCGTGCGCCCAGCACGCACACAGAATCAGCACCGCCGCTCGAATACCAGACATGCCACGCATGAGCCTTGCTCCGTTCCGCCGCGGCAGGCCGGCCGTGCGTCTTCTGATGTCGAAGCGCGTCGCGTCCGGCCGAAAGCCCGCGGTAGTGCTGTAAGCGGAAAACGGAGGGGGAGTGGCTCAGCGGCCGTCGGCGCGGCGCACTTCCGAGGCGATCGCGGTCAGCACGTCGCGAGCCGCGGGGGCCTGCGCAACCAGGGGTGTGGCCGTGTCGCGGGCGGTCGTGAGCAGCCCACGCGCCTCGGCGCGGAGGGGGGCCCTGGCCACCTCGTTCGTCGCGGACGCGGCGAGGTCGAGCAGGCTGGACGCGAGCCCCACCTGGACAGACGCGCGATTGAGCAGGGCCCTGGGCAGGGGGCCCAGTGTTGCCAGCAGCCGCTCGCGAAGCGCTGCCGCCTGTCGCCAGTGGCCGACCGCGTCGGACCAGCGCCGCTCGTCGCGCGCGGCGTTGGCCAGGTAGGCGTGCAGGTTGGCCACGCCGTGCATGGCCCGCGTGTCCTTCGGGTCGGCATCGACCGCCGCCTGGCGGATCTCCAGGGCGCGGCGCCACAGGGCCACGGCTTCCTTGGTGTTGCCCCGCTTGCCGGCTGCAAACGCGAGGTCCGACAGCGAGAAGGTGAGGTCGTAGCGGTACCGGGCGTCGGTCGGGTGTCGGGCGACCAGCCGCTCGTCGAGCGTCAGGGCTTCGCGATAGCGGCGCTCCCCGGTCGCGAGGTCGCCGGAGGCGAGCGCCAGCGCCCCGAGGCGCTTGAGGGCGAACGCGTGGTCGCGCAGCACGTCGTCCTGGGCGCGGACATCGGGGGGGAGCGCTTCGAAGAGCGACAGGGCGCGCTCGTAGTCGGACCGCGCCGCCGCGTGGTCGGCAAGGCGGCTGCGAAACCGACCCAGGTTGAGCAAGCCCGAAGCGATGCCGGCGCGCACGCTGGGGTCGCCGGGATGGCGCGCGATGAGGCGCTCGACCAGGGCCCGGTGGCGCGCGTCGGCCTCGGAGGCGCGCGCCATGTCGCCCTGGTCAGCCAGCACGCCGGCGAGGTCGTCGTGGGCACTGGAGGCCAGTTCGATGGCGTAGACGTCGTCGCCGCGGCGCTCGAGCACCGTGGTGGCGAGCCGGACGGCCTTCTCGAAGCTTGCGGTGGCGGCCGGGAGGTCGCCGACGTTTTCGCTCAGGGCGCTTCCCTGCACCTGGCCCAGCCGGCGGTACCCCTCGGCCAGTTCCACCAACAAGGCGTCGTCGGCGCCGGCATCTGCCGAAAGCCCGTCGAGAAAGCTCACCGCGCGGTCGAGCAGCATCCGGCGTGGCTCCGTGGCGCCCGGCAGGCCCCGCAGCGACTCGTGCACCTCGAACAGCAGCGACCGAGAGAACTGCCGTACCTCGCGGAACCGGTTCTGCGCCCGGTCGCGTTCGGCGGCGGCCGCGCGCGCCTGCCACGCGGTGGCGACACCACCGGCCACCAGCGCCAACAGCACGGCCGCTCCGGCGATCAACGGCGCCCGATGCCGCCTGACGAACTTGCGCGCGTGGCCGACACCGGTCGGCCGTCGCGCCACGCCTCCAGGTCGCCGGCCAGCGCGGCCACGGTCGGATAGCGATCGCGCGGATCCTTGCGCAGCGCCTTCAGCACGACGCTGTCGAGCTCGCCGCGCAGCACACTGGCGACGGGCGGTGACGCCACGCGGCTCGGCGGCGGCGGATCCACCTCACAGATCGCGCGCATGGCCTCGAGTGGGGCGTGCCTGGCCAACTCGTACGGAGGCTGGCGCGTCAGCAGCACGTAGAGCAGCACGCCGAGCGAGTACACGTCGGTGGCCGTCGTGACGCGTTCACCGCGCACCTGTTCGGGGCTCGCGTACTCGGGCGTGAAGCTCAGGTGCCCGGTTCTCGTGAGGCCCGCGCTCGCGCCCTCGTCGGGCGAGACGAGCGTGGCGATCCCGAAATCCAGCAGCTTCGGTCGTCCGTCGGCGGCGACCAGGATGTTGGCAGGCTTCAGGTCGCGGTGGACGACGAGCTGCTGGTGCGCGTGGGCGACGGCCTCGCACACGGCGAGCACGAGAGCGACGCGCGCACCCACGTCCAACGCCTGCCCGGTGCACCACGTGTCGATGGGCTGGCCCTCGACGTACTCGAGCACGAAGTACGGCACGCCCTCGTCAGTGGTGCCGCCGTCGATGAAGCGGGCGATGCCGGGGTGATCCAGCCCGGCGAGCACCCGGCGCTCGAAGCGGAAGCGGTCGGCGAGGGTCGGGGCCGCCCAGGCGGACGTCAGTACCTTGATGGCCACCCGCTGGCCGAAATCCTCGCCCTCGCGCCGGGCCTCGTACACCACCCCCATGCCGCCGCGCCCGATCTCGCGGACGACGCGGTACGGGCCGATCCGGCGGCCCTCGGCCGCCCGGTACGCGTCCTGCTCGCACTGCTCGACGGCCGCCGTGATGTCCGCTGGTGTTTCGAGAAACGCCGGGTCCTCGTCGTACGTCCTCAGCAAGGCGAGCACCTCGCGGCGGACGGCCTCGTCCCCGCACGCGGCCCGCAGCCACGGCACGCGCTCGTTTGCCGACCGCGCGCAGGCCTCGTCGAACAGGCGCGTCACGAGGGTCCAGTCGGCGCTCACGCGGGGATCTCGCCATTCATGTGGCGGCGAATCCAGGTCTTGGCGACGAGCCAGTCGCGCTTCACCGTGGCCGGCGAGATGTCGAGGACGCCAGCCGTCTCCTCGATGGAGAGCCCCGCGAAATGGCGGAGCTCGACAATGCGGCTCTGCTGGGCGTCGAGCTGCTCGAGGGCCTGGAGGGCCGCATCGAGGTCGAGCAGATCCACGGGTGGCGCCGGCACCCGGCCGTCGGCCTCTGACAGTTCGACCTCGATGGCACCCGCACCTCGCTTGGCCGCCAGTCTCGCGCGGGCATGGTCGACAAGCACCGCCCTGACGATGCGGGCGGTCACGGCGAAGAAGTGGGTGCGGTCGGTCCACTGCTTGCCGGGGCCCTGTTGGGCCAGCCGGAGGTACGCCTCGTTCACCAGGGCGGTGGGCTGGAGTGTGTGGCCCTGGCGTTCGCGGCTGAGATGCTGTGCGGCGATGCGCCGCAATTCCGGGTAGACGACCTCGATCAGGCTCGTGAGCGCCTCAGGTTGGCCACTGGTCCAGTCTCGCAGCAGGCGGGTGAGGTCAGGGGGCTCGGGAGACATCGGGAGCGAGGAACACCATTCTACTAGCCAGGCGACAGGCCCGCGATTCGAGCGCGCCTCACGGTTCGAGCCGAGGTGCGGGCTTCAGCTCGTGCAACTGCGGAAAGTGGCCGAGGGGCTGCGCGCCCGGTTTGGCAAGGCGGCGGCGCTGCTCGAGTAGCGCGCAAGGTCAAGCAGACGGTCGCATAGCCACCCGAGACAGACCCGAGCCGCCTCGGATTGTCGGCAATTTGTCAAAGGAATGAGCCCTCGGCGACAACGACCAAGGCGCGCAGATCCGCGCTTCACGGCTCGCCGGTCAAGACCCAGTAGATATACTCGGCCGCCCCTTCGGCGCTGCCGGTGACCTCGTATTCGAAGCCGAAGGACCATGCCCGCATCGAGAAGTCCAGACTTTCGTCTTCGTCGGTGCCTCTGACCCCGCCAAGCAGCACGATGTAGTGACCGGGGATCGCATCGTTGTCATCCTGCGCGTGCTTGCGCGCGCCCCATCCCGAACCCGCTGCCGCCGGCAGGTTCCGGCGCTGCCACCAGACGGGCGATTCGCGATGCGTCGTGCCGCCGTCATGGATCATGTCGGAATCGATCAGCACGATGGCGACACCACCGGCGTCGATGGCTCGCTGCGCCGCCCTCATCGCCTCCATCTCCCCGGTGTGATAGACGTTGTGCAGCGTGCCGCGCAGCCCGAGAAGCTGTTCGATCCACGCGACGATCTCGGTCGGCCACGTGAATCCTTCCCAGCCCTCGCCATCCTCCACGTCCTGGATAAGGTTCTCCTCGTCCCGGATGGTTGCAGCCAGCAGCCAGTCGGCCTGCGGGATGGCCACCGCCGGGAG
>LNFM01013171.1_pt1 | contig 10637 bp, 10 predicted proteins | sample 596031 | NCBI WGS metagenome assembly LNFM01 (sample SAMN04254537, study PRJNA301005) | activated carbon metagenome | isolation source: dual media filters at the Ann Arbor, Michigan drinking water treatment plant | place: USA: Ann Arbor | reverse complement strand
CTTCGACGCGCAAACTCTCAAGCTCGCTGTCGAGATAGGTTATGACTATGTCGGACAATTCGCCCAAATCGACGCCGCAGGCCTGCATGACCTTGGCCGCATCGGCATCGTCGATCAATGCCAGCAACAGATGTTCAAGCGTTGCATATTCATGCGCCCGGTCACCTGCATGCTTGAGAGCATTGTGGAGCGTGGCTTCCAGCGATTCCGCAAATGATGGCATAGTTAAATTCCTTAAACTGGGTCGCTGGTTCTTCTATAAGCTATATCGGCGTCGGCTTTTCCGCTTTCAAGCGGCGCAACATTAGATAACGTACGAAATGCCAAATTTGTTAGGAGGCATTCGCGGCGCGTCACTTCTTGAACAACGCATCGGCGACGCTGCGGTGGCGGTCGGCAAATGCGATTTTGCCTTCGCAACGACCAATTTCGGATTTGAGGAGGGCAATCCGTTCTTCGAGTTCGGCCACTGACAATGGATCAAGGTCCTGCTTGACCAGATTGGTCAAAGGATCGTTCCGGTGCAGCGGCAGATTTTCGTCGCTATCCATGTACATATTTTGACACCACTACGCTTGCTGTCAATACAGAAGCTGCGTAATAGCCGCGTCATCCAACGGGGGCATTGGGGGCGAATGACTGATCTACCGGAAACGATGACTGCGATTGAAATCAGCACGCCTGGCGGGCCTGAGGTTTTGGTGCCGTGCCAAAGACCTGTGCCGGTTCCCGGCGACGGAGAGGTGCTGTTGAAAGTCGCTTTTGCAGGTGTCAATCGGCCTGATGTGATCCAGCGCAAAGGCCTATATCCGCCGCCGCCTGGTGCGAGTGATATTCCCGGCCTTGAATTATCAGGCACGGTTGTCGCGGTTGGAGAGGGGGTCGATAAGCACGAAATCGGCAATCGTTTATGTGCCCTGGTTTCTGGCGGTGGCTATGCCGAATATGCGCTGGCACGGTTCGAACTTTGCCTGCCCGTGCCCGCTGCGCTGAGCATGGCCGAGGCTGCGGCACTCCCTGAGACATTGTTCACGGTCTGGCATAATGTCTTTGAACGCGCTTATGCGTGCGAAGGCGAAAGCATTCTCGTTCACGGCGGCACCAGCGGCATCGGCAGCATGGCGATCAAACTGGGTAAGCTATTCGGACTGACGGTGGTTGTAACCTGCGGATCGGACGATAAATGTGCGGCGGCTAAGGCGTTGGGTGCTGACCATGCGATCAATTACGCCGCTACCGACTTTGTCGAGGAAGTTAAGAAAATCACTGGCGGCACAGGCGTGCATATCGTGCTCGACATGGTCGCGGGCAACTATGTTGCGCGCAATTTGCAATGTTTACGTGAAGATGGCCGCCATGTGACCATCGCAGTGCAGGGCGGCATGGTTGCCGAAATCAACATGGCCTATGTCATGAGCCGCCGCCTGACACTCACCGGATCAACGCTGCGTCCACGTTCCGCTGAGTTCAAGGCGCTGCTGGCTCAGGAAATCTACAACACCGTTTGGCCAATCGTCGCCGACAGCGGGCTTCGTCCCGAAATGGACAAAAGCTTCCCGCTTACCGACGCGGCGGCTGCCCACGCATATATGGAGGCAGGCGAGCATGTTGGGAAGATTGTGCTTGAGGTTTAGCCGCTATTCGCGGGTAACGCATCAATCCACGCCTTCACATCTGCAGCGCTGCGCGCTGGCACTTCCTCCATCGGGATATGGCCGACCTTGGAATAAATGACCAGCTTTGAACCCGGAATGGCGTCAGAAAACCACCGTGCCGAGCTGACTGGGATGAGCTTGTCGTCCTCGCCCCACATGATCATAACTGGCACTTTGATTGTCGATAGCTTTTCCTTCGACCCCGAACCTATGCCTCTCGGATCGCTGAACCGCTTCATCGTTGCCTCGCGGTTGCCGGGGAAGCGGTTGAGCTCCCAATAACGGTCGATCAGGGCGTCGTCGATTTTTGACTGGACGCTCATCGTGTTCTTGATGCTCGATTCAAAAATGCTGCGCGGCGCAATCAGGCGAGCGGCTTCCTTGATGACTGGTGTTCGCATCAACCGGAAACCGATTGGCAGTTCATCGGGCTTGGCCTGAGGCTGGCCGCCTGCATCGACTAGCAGCAGCGCTTCGGTCTTTTCAGGATGTGCCAGCGCGTACATCCACGACACGCCACCACCCATTGAGTTGCCGCCGATCACGGCTTTGGCGACACCCAGCCGGGTCAACAACGCATTAACGACCCCCACATAAGATTGGTTGTCATACAATCCTGACGGATTGACGCCGGTCAGGCCGTGGCCGGGCAGGTCCATGCTGATGATGCGATAATCCTTGCCGAGAATTTTGACCCATGGTTCCCATGTATGAAGCGAAGCATTGGAGCCGTGGATCAGCACCAGCACTTGTCCGTCGCGTTTGCCTTCATCGCGGTAATGGACATTCAGGCCGGGCTGTAATTCGGCAAACTGCGAGGTTCCACCGCCATATTTGGCCTTCATCGCTGCAACATCGGTGTCTGGCGCATATCCCCAGAAAAACAAGGCCGCGACCAGCAATAACAGGATCGCTACCAACCACTTCAAAAACCGCTTCATTCACGCCTCCCGTTTGCTTGCGGACGGATGCACATTAGCCGGCGTACGCGCAAGCATCTTTGCGACTTGCCGCCGCGCCAAACTTGGCCTAATACCGCGCTTAACAGTTTCAGGCCGCTCCGAAAGGGGCGGCCCTTATTATTGGAGTTTCAGACATGGCCACCCCATTGATGCCGCACGCAACCGCCGCTTGGCTGGTTGATAATACCGCACTTGGTTTTGCGCAAATCGCAGAATTCTGCGGAATTCACATTCTCGAAGTGCAGGCAATGGCCGATGACATGACGGGTTCGAAATATACCGGCCGCGATCCGGTTCACGCTGGTGAGCTTTCGATGGAAGAAATTGAAAAGGGTCAGGCAGACGAGGATTATGTCCTGAAAATGAGCGTCGGCCCCGATCAAGTCCGCCGCACCAAAGGCCCGCGTTATACGCCGGTGTCAAAGCGTCAGGACAAGCCCGACGGCATTGCCTGGCTGATCCGCAATCACCCCGAAATTTCCGACGGCGCGATCTGCAAACTTATCGGCACTACGCGTAATACCATCGCAGCGATCCGTGAGCGCAGCCATTGGAATATTGCTGAAATTCAGCCGAAGGACCCGGTTACTTTGGGCCTGTGCTCGCAACGCGAACTCGACGCCATCGTCACCCGCATCGCGAAGAAGGCAGGTATCGACAACACCGCCGCCGACGACCTGCGTTTGGGAACGGACCGTGAAGCCCTGATCGAAGAACTCCGCGCCGAACGCACCGAAGCCGCTCGCAAGGCCGAAGCCGCGCTGAACGGTGAAGAGGAAGACGACGGCGCGAAGCCTGAATTGACTGCGGATACGCTTTTCAAAAAAAGCGGCGAATAAGCTCGGTCCTTCCCTAACGTCACCATTGCCTTAACCGCGCGGTTAAGGCACGGGTTGGGGAATGGCCACTAAAGCTCCCCCTGCATATGATATGTCGCTGGTCGACCACGGGTTTGAAGCCAAAGAGCTGAAAGGCCTGACCTATCCGCTTGGCGATCATGCGCCGGGCTGTGGAGAGATTTATCAGCTTGCGTCTGACCTCGGCTGGACCCGGATGCCGGTGCCGGGGAATCTCAACCATATCAATCTGTGGTTGCTCGACGATGATGCTTCAGTTGGTAATGGCTATGCCATCGCCGATACGGGCCTGTTCATGCCTGACACGGTGGAGCATTGGAAATCTATGTTCGCAGGCGTCTTGTCGGAGCGCCAACTGACTCGTATTTTTGTGACGCATTTCCACCCTGACCATGTCGGATGCGCAGGCTGGCTTGCCAACAAGTTCAAGGTGCCAGTGTGGATGAACCGCACCGAATGGCTGTTGGCGCGGTTGATGAGCGCTGATGTGCGGGACCACCCTCCTGAAGAAATATTGCGCCGCCGCAAATTCTACGGCTATGACGAAGAGCGTATCGAAAAAATGCGCAGCGGCGGTTGGGGCAATTTTGCCCGCGCGGTATCGCGACTGCCCACTGGTCATCACCGGCTCGATGATGGCGCTGTGGTTGTTATCGGCAATCGGAACTGGAGCATAATGACCGGCGGAGGGCATACGCCCGAACATGTCTGCATGGTCGACCATCACAATGGCGTGATTATTGCTGGCGACCAGATTTTGCCGCGCATCACCTCGAACGTGTCGATTATGGATAGCGAACCTGAGGCCGATCCGCTCGCTGAATGGCTGGCATCGATTGCGAAATTCCGCGCCGCGTTGCCAGACGATATGCTGGTTCTGCCCGCGCACGGATTTCCTTTCAAGGGTGTGCATGCTCGGCTCGACAAGCTCGCATCGGGGCATCACGAGCAACTCGACCGGCTGGAGGCGGCGTTGCGCGAAAAGGAAATGCGCGGCGTCGATACGTTTGGACTGCTATTCGGTCGCCCAATTGACGCCAGCATTTACGGCCTCGCGACTGGCGAAGCGATGGCGCATTTGCGCTATCTGGAACGCGCAGGCCGTGCAGTAGTTGAAATCCGCGATGGCGTTGGCTGGTATCACGCGGCATAACGGTGACATGAACTGGACTACAAACTATCTTCACCCGACAAAATGGGATCAACATTTCGCGCCGCTAGCGCTGCATGACATGTTTTTCCAATCGGCTGAGCGTATGGGTCAGGCCTCGCTCGCCGACTTCATGGGCCGCAAATACAGCTATGCAGAAATGGCGGATGCCGTTCGCCGCGTCGCCAAGGGATTACAGGACAAGGGTATAGGAAAGGGCGATCGGGTGGGCCTGTTCCTGCCTAATGTGCCGCATTATATCGCGGCTTATTACGGTGCGCTCGCTGCGGGGGCGATAGTGGTCAATTTCTCGCCGCTATATACCGTCGATGAACTTGCGCATCAGGTGGCCGATAGTGGGACGAGCATATTATTTACCGTTTCCGCGGCCGCGTTGTTGCCAACCGCGATTAAGGTGCTGGATAATTCAAGCCTGAAGGAACTGGTTGTCGGCAGTGTCGCCGAAGCCCTGCCAACAGCGAAAAGCTGGGCCTACCGAATGTTCAAGCGCAAAGATGTAGCGCCTATTCCAGTTGATAGCCGAATAACCACATATGCTGATCTACTCAGCAACAGCGGCGACTATACAGCACAACCATGTAATCCGGAATCCGACATCGCGCAGTTGCAATATACCGGCGGCACGACGGGCACACCAAAAGGCGCGATGCTGAGCCATCAGAATATCACCGCGAACGCACGGCAGATTAATTGCATCGATCCTGAATCGCATTTTAACAAACCTGATGCGCCAAGCGATGACCGAATCCTCGGTGTTTTGCCTTTCTTCCACGTTTTCGCCAACGCGACCGTGCTCAACCGGACCATTTCTAATGGCGGCGAGATCATCATGCTGCCGCGTTTCGAGGCTAAAGCAGCGCTTGCTGCGGTCAACCGGACAAAGGTTACCTCATTGCCGGGCGTGCCAACTATGTATCAGGCTTTGCTCGATTGTCCCGATATCGAAAAGACCGATTTCACTTCGCTGCGCGCGTGCATATCGGGCGGCGCACCGCTTCCTGCCGAATTGAAAGCGAAGTTTGAGAGCCTCACTGGCGCGGTCGTTATCGAAGGCTATGGCCTTACCGAAAGCTCGGGAGTGGTGTCGTGTAACCCGTATCAAAGCCTCAACAAATTGGGCAGCATAGGGCAGCCAGTTCCCGGCACCGATGTAAAGCTTGTCGACAAGGAAGATCCAACTAAGCCGGCGCCTGACGGCCAGCCAGGCGAACTGGTGTTTTCTGGTCCGCAAGTGATGCGCGGTTATTGGGGGCGTCCCGAGGCAGACGCAGAGGTTTTCCTTGGCAAATATCTGCGCACCGGCGATGTCGCGACGATTGACGAAGATGGGTTTATCCATATCGTCGACCGGCTGAAGGATATGATTGCGGTTGGAGGGTTCAAGGTTTTCCCGAGCCAGATTGAGGATATCTTGTACAAGCATCCATCGGTCAAGGAGGCGCTGGTGATCGGCGTTCCCGACGCATATCATGGCGAGCTTCCGCGTGCTTTTGTCACTTTGCAGGAAGGTGCGCGCGCCGACGGCGATGCGATCGTCGCTTGGCTGAATCCGCAACTTGGCAAGCATGAGCGCGTGCAGTCGGTGGTGGTGATGGATGTTTTGCCCAAGACCATGATCGGCAAGCTCGACCGTAAGGCGCTAAGGGCGGCGGTCGGGGTTTAAGCGGGCCAAGGAAGCCGTGTGTCCGATTCAGCCGAGCATCCAATCCGAAAAATCATCCATGTCGATATGGACGCCTTTTACGCCAGCGTCGAACAGCGCGATAATCCGGATTTGCGAGGAAAGCCGCTCGCTGTCGGGGGCTCATCGAAACGTGGTGTTGTGGCAGCAGCAAGTTATGAAGCCCGCGCCTTTGGTGTGCGCTCGGCCATGCCGTCGATCACCGCTCAGCGCCAATGCCCCGACCTAATTTTCGTTAGGCCCCGGTTTGAGGCATATAAAGAAGTCTCACGTCAAATCCGTGAAATATTCGCTCGGCATACGGACATTATCCAGCCGCTATCGCTTGATGAAGCCTATCTGGATGTCACAGAGGACAAGACCGGGTTGGGCTCGGCAGTCAAAGTTGCCAAAGCGATCCGTGCCGCCATCCGCGCAGAAACTGGCCTGACCGCCAGCGCCGGCGTTAGTTATAACAAGTTCATCGCAAAACTCGCCAGCGATCAGAACAAGCCAGACGGGTTGTGCGTCATCTTACCCGAACAAGGTGCCGATTTTGTCGCCGGGCTTCCCGTCCGCCGTTTTCACGGGGTCGGACCGCGGACGGCGGAGAAAATGGCAAAGCTCGGTGTGCACACGGGCGCCGACCTTGCGCAAAAGGACGAGGCGTGGCTGGCGCATCATTTCGGTAGCTGGGGGAGCTATTTGTTCAACGCTGCGCGGGGGATCGACGATCGGCCCGTTAACGCCAACAGCATCCGTAAATCACTTGGTGGCGAGACCACCTATTTCGATGACAAAAAGAGCGAAGCTGAATTGCGTGATGCACTCGAAGGCATCATCGAACTCGTGTGGGACAGGATCGAGCGTTATCAGGCGCGCGGTAAAACGTTGGTTCTAAAGGCGCGGTATAGCGATTTCCGTACCGTTACCCGGTCCCGGACAATAGGCCATACCATCGCCGAACGAGGCGAATTCGCGCAATTGAGCCATGCTCTACTCGATCAAATATTGCCTGCCGAACTGGGCATCAGGCTGCTTGGCCTGACGTTGTCGGGACTGGTTGGTGAGGAGGGGATACAGGACATTACAACATTGCAGACAAGTTTTGCATTCGACCCCATTGAAAACTGAAGATGCACATCGCACATGTCATGAAACCGAGTTAGGTGCCTAACACAGGGAGTGAATAATGGCCCGCCCTCAGACCGATATTGACGCAGGCAGGGAGCAACTTTTGGAGGTTGTCGACGACCTCGTCCGAAAACGTGGTTCTGCCGATATTTCGATGACCGACCTCGCCGCAGCTGCAGGCATGTCGCCGTCGAACCTCTATCGTTTCTTCGAAAACCGCGATGCGCTGCTTGAGGCAGTAGCTGAGCGTTTTTTCGCCGAAAAGGTGAAGATAATGGAAGACGTCACTTCCGCCGACCTGCCGATTCGCGACAAGATGCTCCACTTTTTCGGTCGCCGTTTCGAATTGATGGTCAAACAATATGAGGCTGAGCCGGATTTGCTGAAAAGCTATCTTGAAATAGGCCAGCAACATTTCGAAGTTGTGCGCGGCTATGTCGACCTCGGAGACCATTATCTCGCTCTGATTGTGGCGGAAGCGATGGAGCAGGGCTATTTCGAAGGGCTTTCGATTGATGAAAGTGTATCGCTGATCAACCAGATGATGCAGTGCTACACCAATCCTGAGGCGATCATCTACATTGGCACGGTCAAGCTGAAGGTTGAGAAACTCGCGCGGATTGTTGATACGATTTTTGCAGGATTGAACGGCAACGCGTCCAAGGTAACCACAGCGCAACCGCATATCAAAGTCGTTTCCTGAATACTTGCAAATGCTGGGGTGGTCTGGCAAAGGCGCGCGTTCTGTCCATTACCGGACGGGCGATTAGCTCAGCGGTAGAGCACTCGCTTCACACGCGAGGGGTCACAAGTTCAAACCTTGTATCGCCCACCATTTTCGCTTGCGGCGAAAATTAGTCAGACGATTAAACTCCATTTGGATATCGGCCCGGTCCATTCTATGCCTCTCGAGAGGGAGAGCCAGTTTGAGACAGATTCAGAACCGCATCACCGAATTGCTGGGTGTTGAATATCCGATCGTGCAAGCTCCGATGGGGTGGATCGCACGGGCGCAGTTGGCATCGGCTGTATCGAACGCCGGCGGGCTCGGGATTATCGAGACTTCGTCGGGGCAACTCGAAGAAGTCCGTGCTGAAATCGTGAAAATGCGCGAGCTAACCGACAAGCCATTTGGCGTGAACATCGCACAAGCCTTTGTTCGTGACCCCGGCATCGTCGACTTCGTTGTCGATCAGGGCGTGAAGTTCGTCACGACATCTGCCGGTGATCCCAACAAATATTGCGGGCCGTTGAAGGCCGCTGGGCTGACGGTCTTTCATGTCGTCCCGACGCTGGCAGGTGCGCTCAAAGCAATAGCTGCTGGCGTCGACGGCTTGGTTGTCGAAGGCGGCGAGGGCGGTGGATTCAAGAACCCGAATGATGTTGCGCTAATGGTGTTGTTGCCGCTGATCCGAAGCAAGGTCGATGTACCGATTATTGCTGCGGGCGGCATGGTGTGTGGTCGCACGATGGCCGCTGCATTTGCGTTGGGGGCTGAGGGCATCCAGATGGGCACGCGCATGGTCAGCGCAGCGGAATCACCGGTGCATCACAATTGGAAAGACGCGATCATAAACGCGAAAGAAACCGACACTTTATTCCTGAACCGCCACGGCCCTGGCCCCGCATTGCGGGCGCTGAAGACCGAGCGGACAACCAAACTCGACCATGAACCGACCGACAATATCATGGCCGAAATGCGCGGCGTGCTCGACCTGTATTTTGGCGGAGACATGGAGGCGGCGATTGCCTTGTCGGGGCAGGTGGCTGGGCGCATTGACGAGGTGAAGCCAGCCAAACAAATCATCGATGAGGTGATCGCCGAATTCCATGACATCATGGCGGCGATGGCCAAAGACTATCTTTAGGAGCACAATTGGACCCGGTCCTCGAAGACTTCCTGAGCGATCCTGCGGCAGACCTATCAGCGCTGCACGACGTTGCGCGGATCAAGAGGATACTTGAGCATTGCGCGCGCGAGGGCCGGGCGATCAGCTATTCGGAATTGCTGTTGTATCTGGGTTTTCGCTTCACCCGACCAAAAATGCGGCAGGTGTGCAAGACGCTTGATAAAATCGATATGCTAACCGCCGAAGAAGGTGCGCCTGCGTTGGCGGTGCTGGTGGTGCGCGAGGGCGACGGTTTACCGGGGCAAGGCTGGTGGACCGGGCGGACTGACTATCAGGGTGAGTGGACCGGACCGCAGGCTCAGAAGCATGTCAGCGGATTGCAGGAAAAGGTATTTACCTATTGGAAGCACCGGGCGGGATGAGCGATAAATTCGCCACTGACCTTTTGCACTTTGTTCGCCGCGTGCTGGGCGGAGCTGGCGAACCGGAAAACCTGCACCGGCTGACAGGCGGCGCAAATATGGAGAGCTGGTCGTTTGACTATGACGGCACCGGCTATGTTCTACGCCGTTCGCCTTCGGCTGAGCTGATGGCGGGCCGCGCATATGGCCATGATGTCGAAGCCGCCGTCGTCCGCGCTGCAATTGCGGCTGGTGTAAAGGCTCCGGAGATTGTCGGCGAAATTGAACAGTGGGACAACCTAGGCACAGGTTACCTAATGCGCCGGGTCGAGGCTGAGGTGAACCCTGCAAAGATATTTTCCAAGCTACCACCATCTTTACTTGCCGATTTGGCGCGCGAGCTCGCTGCTATTCACGCAGTACCAATGGCAGTGCTGCCTGCTTTGCCATGGCCGGACACGGCAATTTTACTGGGCGATCTCAAGCAAAAATTTATCGACTATGGCGGTGATCGCCCAGTCATGGCGCTTGCGTTCAAATGGCTGGAAGACCATCTGCCAACGCCCGTTGCCCCGGTGCTTCTCCACGGGGACTTTCGAATGGGCAATATTATGGCGCAGGCCGACGGTCTGGCGGTTGTGCTCGATTGGGAATTGGCACATCTTGGGGATCGTCATCAGGATTTGGCGTTTGGCTGTATCAACAGCTGGCGATTTGGTTTTATCGACCGGCCCGCCTTCGGCGTCGGCCAGCTGGATGAATATTTTACGGCCTATGAAAGGGAAAGCGGGACGACAGTAGAACCCCTACGATTCCGCTGGTGGCTGGTTTACTCGACATTGTGGTGGGGCATCTGTTGTCTCCAAATGGCGGACATTTGGCGTAGCGGGCTTGATGCCGGGCTAGAGCGTGCAGTGATCGGACGCAGAGCGTCGGAAACCGAAGTC
>LNFM01032532.1_pt1 | contig 10638 bp, 11 predicted proteins | sample 596031 | NCBI WGS metagenome assembly LNFM01 (sample SAMN04254537, study PRJNA301005) | activated carbon metagenome | isolation source: dual media filters at the Ann Arbor, Michigan drinking water treatment plant | place: USA: Ann Arbor | reverse complement strand
TTCTGCACGGCGGGGTGCGACGGCTGACCGCGATGGCCCATGCTGGCCGAGAGGTCGGCCGGGCCGAAGAACACGCCGTCCACGCCCTCGGTCTCGGCAATGGCCTTGAGGTTGTTGACCGCGGTCACGGTCTCGGCCTGCACCAGCAGGCACATCTGGTCGTTCGCCTGGTTGAGGTAGTCGTCAACCTGGTTCCAGCGCGAAGCGCGCGCGAGCGCCGCGCCCATGCCGCGAATGCCTTCGGGCGGGTAGCGCATGGCCTTCACCATCAGCGCGGCCTGCTCGGCGGTGTCGATCATCGGGATCAGCAGGGTCTGCGCGCCGATGTCGAGGTATTGCTTGACGAGGGCGACGTCGGCCTCGACCGCGCGCACGATGGCGTGGGTCTTGCCATAGGGCGCGATGGCGCGCAGCTGGTCGAGGGCGCTGCGCGGGTTGTTGGGCGCGTGTTCGCCGTCGGCCAGGGCCTCGGCCACGTCGGGCGAGGCGAAGCCGACCCAGCAGCCGATCTGGGGCCGGCCGGCATTGAGGGCGTCGCGGAAGGTGTTCTGGGGGATCTTCATGGTGTGTCGGGGTACAGGTGTTTCATCTGGCCCATGAGCCGAGTCAGGCCCATGAGCGCGTCCATGTTCGGCGTGGCCACACCCAGGTGCTGGCCGATCTCGCGCACCGCGCCCACCAGCGCGTCGAGCTCGATGGGGCGGCCGGCTTCCACGTCCTGCAGCATCGAGGTCTTGAACGAGCCGAGCTTGCGCGTGACGGCGTGGCGGTCTTCGGGGCTCTGGTCGATGGGGATGCCAATGCGCTCGCCGATGGCCTTGGCCTCCAGCATGATGGCGCTGACGAAGCCGCGCACCAGCGGGTCGTCGAGGATGCGGTCGCAGGGCGCGCCGGTGATGGCCGAGATGGGGTTGATGGTCATGTTGCCCCAGAGCTTGAACCAGATGTCGCGCTGGATGCGCTCGGAGACGGTGACGCCGAAGCCGGCTGCGCTCAGCAGGTCGGCCACGGCCTGCACGCGTGGCGACACGCCGCCGGCCGGCTCGCCGATGATGAGCTGGTTGGCGGCGCGGCGGCGCTGGCGTGCACCACGCAGCCGATGACCTGCGCCGTGGGGATGTTCTGCGCCGTGATGCCCAGCGGGTCGACCGCCTTGAGCTGCAGGCCCGCGGCCTCGCCCGGCAGACCGTCAAAGAACCACCAGGGCACGCCGTTCATGGCGACCAGGACAGTCGTTTGTGGGCCCATGAGCGCGCGCACGGCGGGCGCGACGGCGGGCATTGCCGGGCCTTTGACCGAGACGATCACCAGGTCCTGCAAGCCCAGGCTCGCCGGGTCGTCGCTGGCGTTCACCGCGGCGCGGTGTTCCGCGCCGTCGGCATCCACCCAGGTCAGGCCACGTTCGCGCAGGGCCCGCAGCGTCTCGCCGCGCGCCACGGCCGAGAGTTGCACCTGCCCGGCCGGCAATCGCGAACCGAGCCAGCCGGCGAACAGGCCGCCGATGGCACCGACGCCGACGATGGCGACTTTCTGAAAGGTCGTGGAACTCATGCGCGGTACCCCGGGTCGATGCGGTCGATCAGCCGCTGCATGGCGGTGAAGGAGTCTTCGCCCGCGCCGAACTTCGGGTTGAAGTTGAGCGAGTCGCGCACGCAGGCCTGCAGCGCGGCTTCGGTGATGGGCTGCAGTTCCCCCAGCGCTTGCGAGGCGACCTGGATTTCGCAGGCGCGCTGCACCAGCCACATCAGGTTGAACGCCTGCGCCAGCGAACGGCCGATGACCACCGGGCCGTGGTTGCGCAGCAGCAGGACGGGTTTGCCGCCCGATGACGCGAGGATGCGCGCACCCTCGTCGCGGTGCACGGTGATGCCCTCGAAGTCGTGGTACGCCACCTGACCGTAGAGCTGCGCGGCGTAGAAGTTGGTGAACGACAGGCCTTCCTTGAGACAGCACACGGCCATGGTCGGCGTGGTGTGCACGTGCACCACGCAGTGCGCGTCGGGCAAGGTGGCGTGAATCGCGCCGTGGAAGGTGAAGCCGGCCGGGTTGATGGGCCAGTCGCTGTGGCCGATAACGTTGCCATCAATGTCCACCTTGACCAGGTTGGACGCGGTGACCTCGGTGTAGTGCAGACCGAAAGGGTTAATGAGGAAGTGGTCTTCGGGCAGATCAGCTCGGCCCAGCCCAGGTGGGCAAAGATGCGGTAGCAGGCGGCGAGCTGGACGCGCGCCTGCCACTCGGCTTCACTGAAGCGGGCGGGTTTGAGGAAGGCGTCGGCCATGGTGTTGCTCCGGCGGGATGGATCAGACGAACTTGAAATTCAGGCAACCGAGCGGGCCGTAGTCGGCCTCAAAAAGGTCGCCCGCCTTGGCCGCGACCGGCCGCGTGAAGCTGCCGGCGAGCACGATCTCGCCAGCCTCCAGCCGCTCGCCCCAGGGCGCCAGCTTGTTGGCGAGCCAGGCGATGCCGATGGCCGGGTCGCCCTGCACGCCGGCGGCCAGGCCGGTCTCTTCGACCGCGCCGTTCTGCCGCAGGATGGCGCCGCACCAGGGGCGGTTGGTGGAGCGCGGGTCGGCCTTGAACGCAGGACCGCCCGCGCCGATCACGATGCCGGCGTTGGCCGCGTTGTCGCTGATGGTGTCGTAGACCTTGCGCATCACCTTGGTGTGGCGGTCGAATTGTTCGATGCGCGCGTCGATGATCTCGATGGCGGGGGTGATGTATTCGGTGGCGGCCAACACGTCTTCCACCGTGACGTTCGGGCCCACCAGCGGCGCCTTGAGCACGAAGGCCAGCTCGACCTCGACGCGCGGGGCGATGAAGTTCTTGACTGGAATTTCCAGCACCTGCCCGGCCTGTGCGGTGTAGAGCATGTCGTCGAGCAGGGTGCCGTAGTCCGGCTCGTCGATCTGGCTGCTGATCTGCATGGCGCGACTGGTGAGACCGATCTTGTGGCCGATCACCTTCTTGCCACTGGCCTTCTCCAGATCCACCCAGGCGCGGCCGATGCGGTAGCCGTCTTCAATGGTCATGCGGGGGTGGCGTTTGGAAAAGTGCTCCACAGGCGTGCGGGTCTGCTGGGACCGCTGCAGTTCGGCGGCGAGCTGCTGAACAAGGGTGTCGTCGAACATGGTCTTTACGTCTTCTGGAAGAGCGGGTGCAGCGAGCTGTTCTTGGCGTCGAAGACCTCGTGGCCTTCGTCCACCTGCACGGTGATGCCGATGGGGCGCCGGGCGAGCTGTTCGGCGAAGTGTTCTTTCACGCAGGCGTTGAGCGCCTCGCCCACGCGCTGGTGCACGACCACGCTGCGGCCCTTCGCCATGCGCACGTTCATGTAGACAAAGGCGTAGTCGCCGCCCAGGCCTGCGGCTTCACCGGCCGCGCCGCCGTCAGAAATGGCGCTGTGCGCCGCCGGGTAGGCCAGCACGCGTGTGCCGCCGGTGGGGAAAACCTGGCGGTCCTGTTCGTCGCGCACGGCCAGCATGGCGTCGCACAGGGCGCGGCACAGGCCGCTCATGTCGACACCGCCTTGCGAGGCGGGCTTGTCGAGGTTGGGGGTGTAAAGGATGACTAGGTGGGGCATATGGACACTTCTGGTCAGAGGCGCGAACTCACGAGGCTGAAGCCATCGGCGGCCGAGGCCTGCGCCTTGGGGATGGCTTTGCCGGTGACGGGCGTGACCGGGAAAACGGCGTTGATCTGGCCAGTGCCCGACGCGCCGAAGTACGGCGTGATGATCTCGGCCTTGCCTTCGTATTCGCTCCAGCCCAGCACGCCCAGCATCATGGCGGTGTCGTGCATGAAGCCTTCGCCGTGGCCCTTGGCCGCGTACTCGGGCAGCATGCCGCAGAAGTCGGCCCACTCGCCGTTCTCCCACATTTGCACCACGCGGTGGTCCAGCGTTTCGAGGAAGGGGCTCCAGACCTTGAAGGCGAATTCGGGCGCGAGGCCGTTCTGCGCAAAACGGTGGCTCAGGCTACCACTGGCGAGGAAAGCCACGGTGCCGTCGTAGTGGTCTTCGACAGCGCGGCGCATGGCCCAGCCCAGCCGTGCGCTGTCGTTGAGGTAGTGGACCGTGCACAGGGCCGAGACCGAGACGGCCTTGAAGTGCTGGTCGGCGTTCATGTAGCGCATGGGCACGAGGGTGCCGTATTCGGGGCCGAGCGTGGTGGCGTGGTGGGCCAGGGTTTCGACGCCGTGTTCGTTGCACACCCTGGCCAGCAACTGGCCCAGCTCGGGGTTGCCGGGTATGGCAAACGGCAGGTTGCTGATGAAGTGGGGCAGCTCGTTGCTGGTGTAGGTGCCTTCGAAGTGCGGCGCGCAGTTGAGGTGGTAGCTGGCGTTGACGAGCCAGTGGGTGTCGAAGACCACGATGGTGTCGACCCCCAGTTCACGGCAGCGGCGCGCGATTTCCTTGTGCCCGTCGATGGCGTCCTGGCGGGTGCCTTTGCGGGGACCGTCGAGTTCGCTGAGGTACATCGAGGGGACGTGGGTGATCTTGCCTACGAGTGCTACTTTGCCCATTTCGTCTGTCTCCTGTTGCCTATTGGCTGACGTGTGTGGTGGAAGGCGGCGACGCGGGCCTGCCTCCGCGAATGTCCCCCGGTCTTTGCTGCGCAAAGCCCTCCTCCTTTATTTTGCTGCGGCAGACCCGCATCACCGCCTTCTCGCTGCGCATCGGCACTCGAACCGTGGAACGTCACCATCGCTTCTGAATGGCGAGCGTGGGGTGCACGACGCAGCGAAATAAAGGAGGAGAAATGGGCGCAGCCCATTTCGGGGAACATTCGCGGAGTCGTGTACCCCGCGCTCGCCATTCCGCCCGGGTCTGTGAGCGAGACAGGGAAGCGCAACTCAAACACCCCAATGAGGAATGTGGTGCGAACCCATAGAGACAGCGACGTTCTTGGGCTCCAGGAACACCTCGTAACTCCAGGTCCCGCCCTCGCGCCCCGTGCCCGACGCCTTGGTGCCACCGAACGGCTGCCGCAGATCGCGCACGTTCTGCGAGTTCACGAAACACATGCCCGCTTCCACCGCAGCCGCGACGCGGTGCGCCTTGCCGATGTTCTCGGTCCACACATAGCTCGACAGACCATAGGCAATGTCGTTCGCCAGCTCGATGGCGTGCGCCTCGTCGCGGAACGGAATCAGACAGGCCACCGGGCCGAAGATCTCTTCCTGCGCAATCCGCATGCGGTTGTCCACATCGGCGAACACGGTCGGCCACACATAGTTTCCAGCCGCCACATGCGCCGGCAGCTCGGCCGCATAACTCGGCCGGTCGATGCCGCCGCAGAGCATCGTCGCGCCCTCCGTCGGTCCCAGCTCGATGTAGCTGCGCACCTTGGCCAGGTGGCCCTGGCTGATCATCGGTCCGATGGTCGTCTTCTCGTCCAGCGGGTCGCCCACCACGATGCGCTTCGCACGCTCGGCGAACTTCGCGGCGAAGTCGGCGTAGATGCTCTGCTGCACCAGGATGCGGGAGCCCGCCGTGCAGCGCTCGCCGTTGTTGCTGAAGATCATGAAGAGTGCAGCGTCGAGGGCGCGGTCAACGTCGGCGTCGTCGAAGACCACGAACGGGCTCTTGCCGCCCAGCTCCATGCTGAATTTTTTGAGGCCCGCCGCCTTGACGATGCGGTTGCCGGTCGCGGTGGAGCCGGTGAACGAGATCGCGCACACATCCGGGTGCGCGCACAGCGGCTCGCCCGCTTCCTTGCCGAAGCCGTGCACGACGTTGAGTACGCCGGCCGGGATACCGGCCTCCAGCGCCAGCTCACCCAGGCGCGTGGCGGTCAAAGGGCTGAGTTCGCTCATCTTGAGCACCGCCGTGTTGCCAAACGCCAGACACGGCGCCACTTTCCAGGTGGCGGTCATGAAGGGCACGTTCCACGGGCTGATCAGCGCGCACACACCCACCGGGTGGAACAGCGTGTAGTTGAGGTGCGTGGGCGTGGGGTAGGTGTGGCCGTCCACTCGCGTGCACATCTCCGCGAAGTAATAGAAGTTGTCCGAGGCGCGCGGGATCAGCTGCTTGCCGGTCTGCGCGATCACCTGGCCGGTGTCCTCGGTCTCCGTCTGCGCGATCTCGGGCACGTGTTTCGCGATCAGGTCGCCCAGCGCGCGGATCTTCTTGGCGCGCTCGGTCGACGGCATGCCCGCCCATTTCGGGAAGGCGTCCTGTGCCCGATGCCACTTCGGCGAGCACACCCTGCGTGGCGGGGTTGATGGTTTCGAAGCAGTCGCTGCCGGCGACGGTCTTGCCGTTGATGAGGTGGTCGATTTTCAAAAGAGTCCTTCTCCGGCCAGACCGCAAAGGGGGTCAGAGCCTGATGTCGTTCAACGTGGTTTTGGTCCGAGGCGGTCACTGTCCTGAATCAGGATCCGACCCCCTTTGCTCTGCGGTGATGGTGTTGATGAGCGAGCCGATGCCGTCGATTTCGGTGACGATCACGTCGCCGGGCTGGCAGTCGACGACGCCGTCGGGCGTGCCGGTGAGGATGAGGTCGCCGGGCATCAGGGTCATGAAACTGCTGAAGTATTCGATCAGCGTGGGCACGTCGAAGATCATGTCTTTCGTGCTGCCCTGCTGCGTGAGCTTGCCATTGACGGTGGTGCGCAGCGCGAGGTCCATCGGATCGGGGACATCGGCCGCGTCCACCAGCCAGGGGCCCAGCGGCGTGCAGGTTTCGCGGTTCTTGACCTTGAGGTTGGGGCGGTACCAGTTCTCCAGGTAGTCGCGGATCGCGTAGTCGTTGGCCACGGTGTAGCCGGCGACGTACTGCAAGGCGTCTTCCTTCTTCACGCGCTTCGCAGGCTTTCCGATCACCACCGCGAGTTCGCATTCGTAGTGCATGAAGTTCACGCCGTCGGGCCGCACGGTGAAGGCGCGGTGGCCAATGAGTGATGCCTCGCCTTTGACAAAGGCCAAAGGCTCTTCGGGCGCCTTGAAGGCCAGTTCTTTCGCGTGGTCGGCGTAGTTCAGACCCAAGGCGAGCACGGTGCGGGCGCGCGGCACGGGGGTCAGCGGCGGCAGCCAGACCACCTCGTTGAAGCCGACGCGGCGGCCTTTGAACGCGGGCGTGAGCAGTTCGAGCTGCCCGTCTTGTTCAACAGCGTCATGGATCGCGCCGGCCCAGGCGATGCGGGCGCGTTTCATGCGGCCTCCTGAATGAAGTGATTGACCAGCGGCACGAAGCCAGTGGCGGTGATCTCGACCGAGTCGCCCACCTTCACCCGTGGCCGGGTGCCGTCGTCCAGGCAGTCGGTGCCGAGCATCAGCACATCGCCCGGCCGCATGGACTGGAACGCGTTGACGTCCGCCCACAACGTGGCCGCGTCGCGCACCAGGTCGGTCAGTGCGGTGCGCTGTCGCATCACGCCATCCACGCGCAGCTCCAACACCAGCGAGGCAAGCGACGACAGATCGGCCAGCGGTCGCACCACGTCGCCCACGCCGAGGAAGCCATCGACGCAGCGGAACTTCACCGGCGGGCGGTAGTAGCTCTCGTGCGGGATCGCCACGTCGTTGAGCAGCACCGCGCCCGCGACCACGCCGCCCTCGCCCGCCACCAGGCCGAGCGCGGCGCTCACATCCAGCTCGGCCACACCGGGCGGCAAGACGATGGCGTGACCCGCGGGCGTGACGGTGTTGGCGGTCTTGATGTAGAGCACCGGCGCCTGCGGTGGCGCCTGGTAGGGCGCCTCCTGCATGCGCGATGTCCACAGCGCGTGCTCGCGCCGGAAGTTCAGCAGGGTGCCGTAGACCGTGCCGGCGGGAAGGTAAGGCGAGGCATTCATGCGCGATCTTTCATCCTTCAGTTTCCTCGGCCACCACGCCATCGGGCGCCTCCAGGGCGATCACGCCGTCCAGCAGTTCGTAGAGCTGCGCCAGCCGCGCCTTGCCCAGCTGCGCTTCCATCCACTGGTAGTGCGACTCGATGGTCTGCGACAACGTGGCCACCAGCGCCAGGCCCGCCGGCGTGGCGCGCACCACCGTGCGGCGCGCGTCCTGTGGGCAGCGCGCCCGGCAGATCCAGCCGTCGCGCTCCATGCGCGTGAGCACGCCGGTCAAACTGGGGCCCAGCAGCAGCGCCTCGCGCGCCACGCGGCCAGTCTCCAGGCCTGCCGGCTCGCCCGCGTGTTCCCCGAGCACGCGCAGCACGCGCCACTGCTGGTCCGACAAGCCGTGCTCGCGCAGGCTCGGCCGGGTATGCAACATCACCGCCTCGCGCGCCTCCAACAGCAGGCGGGGCAGGTTGCGGTGAACGAAGGAAGGAGCTGGCGTGGTCATTTATTTAATATATTAAATTATTTCATCGGGACGGCTCAACAGGGGTTAACCCGGGGACGTCCACCGGGTGGACAATGCTCAGCCATGACGACCTTGCTGGCCCTGCTGGGCACCGACTTTCCCTTGATCCAGGCTCCGATGGCGGGTGCACAGGGCTCGGCACTGGCCCTTGCCGTGTGCCATGCTGGTGGTCTGGGCTCCCTGCCCGGCGCCATGCTCACCCCCGAAGCGCTGCAGCTGGAACTGAAGGCGCTCCAACAAGGCACGTCCAGGCCCTGGAACATCAACTTCTTCTGCCACACACCTCCCGTGCCCGACGCGGCCCGCGAGGCGCTTTGGCGCGAGACCCTGGCGCCCTTCTACGCCGAAGCCGGGCTCGATATCCACGATGTTCCCGCGGGCGCCGGTCGCGTGCCGTTCAGCCACGCGGTGGCCGATGCGATCGAGGCCTTCCGCCCGCCGGTGGTGAGCTTCCATTTCGGCCTGCCCGCGCCCGATCTGCTGGCCCGCGTCAAGGGCTGGGGCAGCGTCGTGCTGTCCACCGCCACCACGGTGATGGAGGCGCGTTGGCTGGCGGCCCACGGCGCGGACGCCGTGATCGCACAAGGCGTCGAAGCCGGAGGCCACCGGGGCATGTTCCTCACCGACGATCTCACCACGCAAATGGGCAGCTTCGCCCTGCTGCCGCAGATCGTGTCCGAGGTGGACGTGCCGGTGATCGCAGCCGGCGGCATCGCCGACGCGGCGGGCGTGACGGCGGCCATGGCACTGGGTGCGGCCGGCGTGCAAGTGGGCACAGCCTACCTCTGCAGCGACGAGGCCACCACCAGCGCCGTTCACCGCGCAGCGCTGCAGAGCGAGGCTGCACACCACACCGCCCTGACCTCGCTCTTCACCGGCCGGCCGGCGCGCGGTATCGTCAACCGGGTGATGCGTGAACTGGGCCCGCTCAACCCGGCGGCGCCCGCCTTCCCGCTCGCCACCGCCGCCATGGCCCCGCTGCGCGCGCACTGGGAGAAACAGGGCAGCGGTGACTTTTCACCCCTGTGGTCGGGCCAGAACGCCAGCGGCTGCCGTGCAGGCCCTGCGGCCGATATCACGCGCCGGCTGGCACTCGGCTTCGAATGTGCGTTGTGAACCCCTGCGGCCCAGCCCGCCCGACCGAAGCCGACCGCGCGCCTTGAGCAGCCAGGCAACCCCCGCGGTGGGGTGCCTGCGCGGCCACCTCCCGGCCAAGCGGCGGTGATAGGCTCGCTGCATGGCCAAAGAAAAGACCCAGTACACCTGCAACGAATGCGGCGGCAGCAGCCCCAAGTGGCTGGGCAAATGCCCGCACTGCGGCGCCTGGAACACGCTGATCGAATCGGTGGCCGAATCCACCGCCCCGGCGAAGAACCGCTTTGCGTCGCTGGCGAAGACCGCAGAAGTCACGACGCTCGCTGACATAGACGCCACCGACGTGCAGCGCACGCCCACCGGCCACGACGAGCTGGACCGGGTGCTGGGCGGCGGCATCGTCGAAGGCGGCGTGGTGCTGATCGGCGGCGACCCGGGCATCGGCAAGTCCACTTTGCTGCTGCAGGCGCTGGATTCGCTGCAGCGTTCGGGCCAGAAAACACTCTACGTGACCGGTGAAGAAAGTGGCGCGCAGGTGGCGCTGCGTTCGCGCAGGTTGGGGCTCGATGGTTCGCAGGTCAGCGTGCTGGCCGAGATCCAGCTGGAAAAGATCCTCGCCACACTGGACCACACCAGGCCAGCCATCGCGGTGATCGATTCGATCCAGACGGTGTATTCCGAGCAGCTCACCAGCGCGCCGGGCTCGGTGGCGCAGGTGCGCGAATGCGCAGCGCACCTGACGCGCGCGGCCAAGGCCAGCGGCACCGCCATCGTGCTGGTCGGCCACGTCACCAAGGAAGGCGCGCTGGCCGGGCCGCGCGTGCTGGAGCACATGGTGGACACGGTGCTGTACTTCGAGGGCGACACGCATTCGAGCTTCCGATTGATCCGCGCGATCAAGAACCGCTTTGGCGCGGTGAACGAGATCGGCGTGTTCGCGATGACGGAAAAGGGCCTGAAGGGCGTGAGCAACCCGAGCGCGATTTTTCTGAGCCAGCACCGCGAGCCGGTGCCGGGCAGCTGCGTGATGGTGACGCTGGAGGGCACGCGGCCGATGCTGGTGGAGATCCAGGCGCTGGTGGACAGCGGCGGCCCGTCGCCACGGCGCCTGTCGGTCGGGCTGGACCGCGACCGCCTGGCCATGCTGCTGGCGGTGCTGCACCGCCACGCGGGCGTGGCCTGCATGGACCAGGACGTGTTCGTCAACGCGGTGGGTGGTGTGCGCATCA
>LNFM01013170.1_pt1 | contig 10638 bp, 7 predicted proteins | sample 596031 | NCBI WGS metagenome assembly LNFM01 (sample SAMN04254537, study PRJNA301005) | activated carbon metagenome | isolation source: dual media filters at the Ann Arbor, Michigan drinking water treatment plant | place: USA: Ann Arbor | reverse complement strand
AGCGGCTGCGCCACTGCGCGCAGCGCTACCGCCACGATGACTGCTCCGAAAAGCAGCAGCAGCACGTCGGCGAGCTTCCACGTCAGCAAAACCACCGCGCCGAGGACAACGATCTGGATCAGCGCGCGGGTGAGTCCCGAACTCGTGCGATTCCCCGGTGTCGAGAATTCGGCCGACGCCGCTCGTGTTCGGCTCTCATCTTGTTGCATTGAACCGGCTTCCCTTGGCGCGCCGGACGCAGCGCGTCCGAAGTTCATACGGTGCGACTTGGCCTCACGCCTCTGCAGTGGTTTCTACATCCCAGGCTCGCGTGCCAGCGAGTGTCGGAGCGGCGTTGGAGCTTGGGGAGGACAGTCAGGACCAAAGCCCGATTTTCGCTGACTTTCACAAGTACTGCGTGTGGCCGAGGCCGCAAACCAGTGGGTTACGTGAAGATATTCCGCGTGGCGCTGAGGGTGTTCACCACCGTGTTCACCTTGGTGCAGGCGCTGCAGGGTGCTGTTTCCGAGGCTCATCGGCTGAGAAGCGGCAGCGCGATGAGCGGGCAACGCGGCCACGCGCGTAGCGGCCCGTGGGGGTGGCCCGTCATGCAATCGGCCGAATCGCGGCGCAGAATCTGCGGCGATCATCGGTGCTGCTTCGCATCGCTGCTTCGTATCGCCGCTTCATATCGCCGCTTCATATCGCCGCTTCGTATCACTCCTTTGCGTCGCTGCTTCACATCACTCCTTGCATCACTCCTTCGCATCGCTCCTTCCGCCCTCTCCATGTCCCCGCAAAACGTGCTTCACGCCGCGCTCGTGCTCGCGGCCCTCCTGCTGCCTTTCTCCGCGTGGGCGCAGCGCACCGACCCGGCGTTCTCCGATCCCATCGACTACAGCCACGCGCTCGGCGGCAAGCTCGGCACCTCCGGCCCCGGTTTCGAATACAGCTTCAGCCGTTCCGACCTGCCGCAGTACGGCCTGCGTGCCAACCTGAACTACGGCCAGTACTCGCGCAGCCGCACGGTGTCCGACGTCCTGTACCGCGGCACGATGGAGTTTCGCTCGCTGATGCTGCTGGCCGACGCGCATCCCTATCGCAACGGCTTTCGCATGAGCGCGGGGCTCGTGTTCAACGACAACACGTTCCGCGCCAGCGGCCAGCCCAAGCTCGCCACCTTCAACCTGAACGGCAGTACCTACCCCGCCACCGCGGTGGAGAGCATCAATGGCGAGGTGTATGCGGCGCCGCTGAGTCCGTACTTCGGTGTGGGCTGGGGGGCGGCGCCCAGTGCCCGCGGCAAGTTCTTCTACAGCTTCGACTTCGGTCTGCTGTACCAGCGCGCCGACGTACGTCTGAGCGCGACCTGCACCGCCAGCTTTCCCGCCGCCGAGTGCGCACGCCTGCAGGCCGATCTGCTGGCCGAGGAAGTGGACTTCCGCCGCGACCTGATCAAGTACGGTCGCTGGTATCCGATCCTCACCTTCGGCGCCGGCTACCGCTTCTGACGCCGGCTGGGCGGCTCAGGCAGCGCTGCCCTTCGGCCGCTGCGTGCTCAGCGTCAGCAGTTCACGGTTGACCGGATTGCGGTTGAGAAAGCTGTCGCGAAACGGCGCCGGCACATGGCGCTGCTCGCAGTCGTTGACCCAGGCCACGCCCGTCTGCAGCACGCGGGTCGCTTCCGCATGGCGGCCGAGCGCGCTGAACACCTTGAACCCGACCAGCCACAGCTGCGGCATGTAGAAGCTGTCGGGCCAGTACGTGTTGGCCAGATGCAGCGCGTGGTCCACGTGCGGCGCGGCGCGCGCCGCCGCGCCCTGCGCAAGCGCACAGGCGGCAGCGCGCACGTGGCCGGCGAGCGCCAGGCCGCCGCGCTGATGCGTGGCCGCCCAGACAGCCACGCCGGCAGCGAGCGCCTCGCCTTCATCGGGCGGCACGATGGCGCTGGCGAACAGGCAGCCGATGCGGTGGTAGACATCGTTCGGAGGAAGCAGCGTCAGCGCCGCGCGCAGCGGCGTCAGCGCATCACCGCCCAGTTGCTGCGCCAGATCGGCGCGATGCACGAGGCGCATCATGGCCAGCCCCGGCGGCGCGGCGGTGGCATCGGCGGCCAGCAGCGGCCGGGCCCGCGCCGGCTGGCCCAGCTGCATGAAGGCCTGCGCCAGCCGGTGTTCGGCGCTGATGCGCAGGACCGGACTGCTATCGGCGGCGTCGAAGTGTGCGAGCGCGCCCTCCAGCAGCGTCACCGCCTCGCTGTACTCGCCCAGGTCGCGCAGCCGGTGGGCGAGCGACACATGGGTCTGCACCTCGCGGCCGCGCTGCGCATCGGTGCCGGCGCGCGCCAGCAGAAGGGCCTGCCGGTAGCGGTCGGCTGACTGGCGCACGTGGCCCATCTTCGCTTCGGTTGCGGCGAGGTTGGCCAGCGCCTGCCAGGCGAGGTCGTTGCGCTGCATCTGCTGGGCGATGTCGGCCGCCATGCGCCAGGCCGGCAATGCATCGGCGAGGCGATTGGCGTAGTCGAGCGCGTAGGCGGTGGTCTCCCAGTACTGGCAGTGCAGTTCGGCGCCGCGGCCGCCGCGCGCGGCGGCCGATTCGGCCAGGCTGCGCAGCGGCGCCAGCAGCGCCACCGCCTCGTCGGCGCGACGCTCGTCGGCCAACGCGCCGGCCAGCGCGACCGCCAGTTCCAGCCGCAGGTCGTCGCGGCCGAGCGCCAGCGCGCTGGCCAGCGCGGCCGGTGCCAGGCGCAGCGTGTCATTGGTCTCGCCGCTCATGTTGCTCAGGCTCAGGCGCACCACCGTCGCACGCAGGCGCTGCTCGTCGCTGCCGGCGCGTGCCTCCAGCACCTCGATGCTGGCGCGTGCACTGGCGCCGATGTCGTAGTGCGCCAGCACCTCTGCACGCTGCACCAGCGCCTCGAAGGCAGCGTCGCCATCGCCGGCGTTGTCCAGGCAGCGGGCCGCTTCCGCCAGCAGCGACGCGTGTTCTACGTGGCGCGCAGCGTCGCGCGCGTGCTGGGCGGCCTGCAGGTAGCTGGCGCCCGCTGCCGACCATTGCTGCGCCTGTGCCTGGTGCGCGGCCACGCGTGCCGGCTGGCCAGCGTGGCGCACGAGAAAGGCGGCCACCTCGCGGTGCAGGTGCTGGGCGATCAGTGTCGGCACCGAGGCCAGCGCGGCTTCGAAGATCAGGTCGTGTGCAAACGCGCCTTCGCGCAGCATCTGCGCCTGCTCCAGCTCGGCCCAGGCATCGGCCAGATCGAGCGCGGGCACGCCCAGCACCTCGGTGGCGAGCGAGATCGAGAAGTCCTGCCCGGCGATCGCCAGGCAGCGCGCCAGCCGCACCGCAGCCGGCGACAGCCGCTGCATGCGCCGCTCGATCAGTCGCCCCACGCTGACCGGACGCGGCAGCGTGGCAGCAGTCAACGGCGCAGCCGCGGGCCGGCCGAGCGACTGCTCGACCCAGGCCTGGCGCAGCGTCTCCAGCGCGAACAGCGGATTGCCGCCAGTGTGCTGATGCAGTTGCAACGCCAGCGCCTGCAGGGCGTCGTGATCGATGGCGTCGATTTCGTCGAGCCCGAGCGACGCCACGAACTCGCGCATCTGTGCCACGTCGAACGGCTGCAGCGCGAACGGCGCGAGCAGTTGCTCCTCGAGCAGCGCATCGTTCAGCGCAGCCACCGATGCCGAACCCTCGGCCGGCCGCTGCGCGAAGGCAAAGCGCAGCGCCGGCAGCACGCCCGGGCGGGTGAGCACCGTGAGCAGATCGAGGCTGGCGTCATCGGCAAAGTGCAGGTCGTCGAGGATCAGCGCGGTCACGCCGCCCTGGCTGGCCGCCGCCAGCACCGCGGTCACGCCCTGCTGCAGTGAACGCCGCTGCGACATTGCGTTGACAGCGGGGCTGTCGAGGATCGCCGCACCGCGCGTGCCGGCGTCGGGCAGCAGGCGCTGCAAGTCGGCCTGATGCGCGGCGCTGACCGCGTGCGGTACCCGTGTGGCCACCTCGCGCAGCAGGCGCGCCAGCGCCGCGTACGGCACCGCGGCGTCGCCCGGACGCGCCTGTGCCACCACGGCGCCGGGGCGGCGGCTCGCCAGTTCGTACAGCAGGCGGCTCTTGCCCATGCCCGCCTCGCCGCTGATGCTCGGCGCCCGCCCCATGTCCCACGCTGCCAGCGCCTGTTCCAGCTCGCGGGTGCGGCCGACCAGCCGCGGCGGGCGCAGCATGCCGGTCGGCGGCGGTCGCGCGCCGCGCGTGGCCACCGGCTGCGCTGCCTCGATCGATTGAAGCAGCGCGCGCGTCTCGCTCGACGGCCGCGCGCCGAGTGCCTGCGCCAGGGCCTGCTCGCAGATCCGGTACGCCGCCAGCGCGGCGGCGCGATCTGCGCGCAGGTAGTGCAGGCGCATCACCCGCCGATGCGCATGTTCCGATTCGGGTTGGGCCTGCGCCAGCGCAATGGCGTGCGCCAGCGCGGTCGCCAGTTCGCCCTCGGCCTCGGCCTGCTCGGCCGCCGCAGCCAGCCAGGTGGTGCGGCGCGACCGGTGGCGCTGGCGCTGCACCTCCAGCCAGTCGCCCAGTTCATCGCCGTCGGCGGTCACGCCGGCGAGCAGTTCGAACGCTTCGTCCTGCTGCACGTCGATGCCGGCGACGATCTCGAGCACGCTGTCGCCCTGGATCGGCTCGAGTTCCAGCCGCTTGCGCAGCTGAAACAGGCGCTGGCGCAGGCGGTTGCGCGCCTTGTCGTCATCGACACCCGGAAACAGCAGCTCGCCCAAGCGCCCGCGCGCCGTCGGCCCCTCGAGCGCCAGCCAGGCGAGGAGCAGCGCATCGCGAGTTTCCAGCGGCTTGTCGGTGGTCCCAATGAGCAGGCGCGGCGCGCCGCTCAGTTGCAGCGTGACGCGCACGGCAGTCGGGGTCTCGCCAGCCAGCGTGGAAGGAGTGCGGCTCATCGTGCGCCGGATTGTCCGTCACGCCGACCCGGCGCCGGCGGAAGACACCCGCTCGCGGCCTGCGGTGACGCGTTGTGCATGCCTGTGTCGCTCCAGGATCCCGGCCAAGACGTCGGCCAGCCAGCCCGGGTTGTAGCGACGCAGCGTTAGCGTTGCGTTAGGCCGTTGCCATGGGACGGGATTTGCGTTGCGATGATTGTGGCGACCGGCAGTTTCGGCTACACAGCCCCGTCGATCTCACGACAGCATCCTGCAAGCGACTCGAGGCCACGCGCTGATCCCCACCACCTCGCCCACCGATCCCGGCGCCGACCTGGCGCGGCACATTGCGCTTGGCGCACTGCTGTTGGCCAACATTGCCGTCGCGGCCCTCGCGTTTCGTGACGACCACGGCTACCAGTTGCTGCTGTTGGTTTACGGCGCCGAAACGTTGGTCATCGCCGTGCTGAACCTGCCCAAGATGCTGATCGTCGCCGCCACGCGCCCGCGCGCGCAGGTCGGGGTGAAGCAGGCGCTGTCAGGCATCGTCGGCGTGTTGATCGGCCTGTGGATCTACGCCGTCGCGCTCGGCTTTCTCCTGATGCTGGCGTTCGTCGGCGCCGGCATGCTCGGCTGGGCGTTCGACTTCGATGCGCGCAGCGGACGCGCGTTGCAGCTTCCTGAGGGCGACGGGTTGAGCAAGGCGACCGCCGCGTGGGCGGTGGGCCTGCTTGCAATGAGTCACCTCGTTTCGTTCGTCGCCAACTTTCTCGTCCGCGGCGAGTTCCGGTCTGCCAGCCTGGTGCTGCTGCTGGTGCAGCCGTTCCTTCGCACTGGTCTGCTGATCGCGCTGGTGATCATCGGCGCGATCCTCGGGGCGGCCAAGCCGGCGATCGCAGCGGCCACGCTGTTCACCGCGCTGCTGGTGGTGGTCAAGATCGCCAGCGATGTGATCGCGCACCAGGCTGAGCGCGCGCGGCTGCGGCCTGGTTCAGTACGCGCCGGCCGCGCGCATCGGGCTGGTTAGCTGAGCTACGCACGCAAGACGCCGCGCTGCGGCCGTGCCATGCGGGCGGCTTCGCCCAGCCGCCGAAGCATCGTCCGCGGGCACCACGGAAGCGGGCGCCAAGCTCGCGATCCAACACGTCGATCGCGATCGCGTGCCTCGTCATTGCACGACCAGCTCGACCCGCCGATTGCGCGCACGGCCAGCCTCGTCGGCATTGCTGGCGACGGGGGCATAGCTGGCCACCCCCGCGGCCGCCAGTCGCTTGGCGTCGATCCTGTGCGTCTTCACCAGCGCATCGACGACCGCTTGCGCGCGAGCACGTGACAGCGACACATTGGCGTCCACGCTGCCCTGGTTGTCGGTATGACCGACGATGTACACCCGCAGCGCCGCGCTCGACTGCAGCAGCTTTGCCATCTCGTCGAGCTGCGCCTTGCTCTGCGGCCTGAGCTCGGCCTTGCCGGTGTCGAAGAAGATGCCATAGAGCGCGATCTTGCCGTCGGCCTGCAGCCCCTTGGCGAGGGCGGCAGCGTCCACCGTGACCATCCCCGTGTCCATCGCGCGTGGTTCGATGATCTGCACCAGCGTCGCCACGTACTTGTCGGCCAGCTGCACGATGCCCGGCTTGCCGGACAGCACGTTCACATGCACCGGCGTGCCGCGCACGTTGAGCGTGCCGGACCACCAGCGTGCGGTGTCCGGCTGCAGCCATTGGTCGACCAGCGTTTGGGTGACCCAGCCGTCAAGAACACCCGTGGCGAGTTTCTTGCCGCTGCTGGAGCCGAACATGCGAAGGTCGCGCGCCGCGCAGTTGGGTGCGGCGCAAGCGTCGCGGCGCGTGGCGCCGGCCTTCTCCAGCGCCTGCTCGTAGTTGCGCTGCACCTCGAGCAGCGCGCGACCGGCGGGTGCGAGGTAGAACAGGCGTGTGATCTTCCCTTCCACCGTGGCCTGCTCACCCGCCTTGGCGCCGGCGGGAAAGGTCGCCGCGTCGAACGCGAGCGTCTCGCCCGCCACCAGCCACGAACCGGCATAGCGACTCAGCAGCGGGTGATCCTTCTCGCCCGCCACGTCAGCCGGGAACGACTGCGCCATGGCGGCAACGGCCATGAGGTGGAGCAGCACGCCAGCGACAACACGTCTCATCCAGGTCTCCTCGAGGGGTGACGCCCTGCGCTCGTGCCGGGCGGAGCGAATATAGAGAGCCGCCGGGTTGGCGACCGGGCCGCACGTCGCGCCCGCACGCTAATGCGCGCAGCGCGCGAGCGACCCATCGGCGGCGGCCCGCCCGCGTTTCGCGACAGCCTCCCGCAGTTCGTCGCGCGCGGGTGGCGGGGTCGGGGCCTGCCCACGACGATGCAGCCTCTACCTCCTGGAGACTGTCATGACCCGCGCTTCGCTCGCCCACCGCCTTGCCCCCCTGTTTGCGCCGTTGCTGGTCACGCCGCTGCTGATCGCGACGTTGTTGCCGGCGCCGTCGGCCGCCTCCGAGGCCTGCACTGCAGTCGAGGTGCAGAACGTGCGCCCCGCGCAGGGTCTGCTGATGATCGCCGTCTATGCCGAGGAAGCCGAGTTCCGTCGCATGCCGGTGCTGTCCATTTCGCAGCGCGCCGGCGACAAGGAAACGATGCGCTTCGCCGTGTGCGGCCTGGCAGGCCGCGAGGTGGCGTTCTCGCTGTTCCAGGACGTCAACAACAACCGCAAGCTCGACAGCAACCTGGTCGGCATGCCGAGCGAGCCGTGGGGCGCCTCCGGCACATCGCCCGGGTTCTCTGCACCGACCTGGGAGTCGAGCAAGGTGCGGCTGCAGGGCACGCCGCTCACGATCGCGCTGTCGCGTTGATTGGAGGCCACGATGAGCACCGACCTCGCCAGCCGCCGTCGCCTGCTGCAGGCTGCGGCCGCGCTCGCGGCCCTGCCGTTTGCCGCACGTGCGGACGCCCTCGCCGAAGCCGAGCGCATTGCCCGCTTCGATGCCGCCGCCGCGCGCGATGCGCGCTTGCTGCCGCTCAAGGGCGTGACCGATGCCACCGGCACGCGCGATGCCGCCGCGCTGCATCTGGCCGGCCGCTGGCCCGCCGAGCTGCGCGGCCGCTTCTACCGCAACGGCCCGGCGCTGTTCGAGCGCGGCGGGCGTCGCTATCACCACTGGTTCGACGGCGACGGCATGGTGCAGCAGTTCACCTTCACCGGCGGCACCTCGCCCGCGGTCTCGCACCGCGGCCGCCTGGTCACCACCGACAAGCTTGCGCGCGAGCGGCACGCCGGCCGCTTTGTGGTGGGCGCCTTTGGTACCGGCATCGGCATGCCGGCCGACGCGCCGGTGCAGGGGCCCGACACCTTCAACACCGCCAACACCAACGCCATCGAGCACGCCGGCCGCGTGCTGGCGATGTGGGAAGGCGGCTCCGCCTACGCGCTCGACCCCGCCGATCTCGCCACCCGCGGCCCCGTCACCTGGGCCGACGGCCTGGCGCAGGTGCCGTTCTCCGCGCATCCGAAAGTCGATGCCGCCGGCCACCTGTGGAACATCGGCACCAGCGGCCGCACGCTGGTGCTGTGGCACGTCGACCCGCAGGGCAGGTTGGTCAGCGCGCGGCCGACCGCGCTGCCGCTGCCCGGCGCGATGGTGCATGACATGGCGGTGACCGCGCGCCACCTGGTGGTGCCGATCCCGCCGCTGACGCTGCACCTGGCGCAGCTTGCGCACGGCGCGACGATGGAGCAGGCGATGCGCTTCCACCGCGACCAGCCGCTGCGCATCCTGGTGCTCGACAAAGCCGATCCTGCGCGTTCCCGCCTGTTCGAGCTGCCGACGCAGATGGTGTTCCATGTGGGCAATGCGTTCGAGCGGCGCGACGGCCGCATCGAGCTCACCTACATCGGCGCCGATGACGCGAGCTTTCTCACCAGCGGTGCCGCCGCCATGATGCGCGGCGAGTGGGGCGCCGTCGGCGGCCGCTCGTCCACCCAGCGCGTGGTGCTCGACCTGATCACCGGTCGCGCCCAGGCAGAAGCGTTCGACGACACGGTGGAGTTCCAGCGCGTGGACCCGCGCCGCGTGGGCGAGGCCACGCGCTGGCTGCTCACCCCGGCCGAGTGGCTGCCCGGCCGCGAGGGTGGCCTGTTCCACGGCCTGCAGCTGCGCGACCTGGCAGGCGACCGCGTGCGCCGCTTCGACTACGGCGCGCATAGGGTGGTCGAGGAGCACCTGATCGTCCCCAAGCCCGGCCGCAGCGGCGAACTCGACGCTTGGCTGCTCGGCACCACCTTCGATACGCGCCGCAAGGTCACCGTGCTCAACCTGCTCGATGCGCAGCGCATCGAAGACGGCCCGTTCGCGCAGGCGTTCCTGCCGTACGCGCTGCCGTATGGGTTCCATGGGAACTTCACGGCGGCGTGACGCACGCCCACGGCGACGCTAGGACCGCCGGCACGCCGCCGTGGCGACAAAGTCCGATGCGCAATCGCCCGGCTGGTCGCCGCGCGGCGGGTAGCTCGCCTGCTCGATGAAGCGCGAATAGTTCCTCGTGATCGCTCCGGTTCAAGCCTAGGCACACGCGCCCACGCCCCGATTCGCCGATCAGTAGGAGATCCGCAGGATCGCCGCTGCCAAGCTGGCTCCACTGTCTTCAGCGAAGTTGGAGGTCAAGCGATGAACACCCGACCCATGTCGCCGAACGCGGCATCCGCCGCGTCGTGGGCGCCGACGGCGCGCCGGCGGCGGCGACCGACAGGAGACCGTGCCGATCCGGCCGCAGCTTCCTCGCACACGCCGCACATGCCGCAAACCCCGGCCACCGCCATCCGTTTGGTGCGCGCGTTGGCGCTTCCATTCCTTACCACGGAGATACGCCATGCTCGCTAACTGCATCAACCGCACTGTTCTCACGACCGGCTTCACCGCGGCTTCGCTCGCCCTCCTGAGTGCCGGCGCGTCTGCCGCCGAGGTCTCGCAGGTGCAACTCGGCTTTACGGATTCGGGCAGCAATCTGTGCCCACGCGTGGTGACGTTGAAGGCCTGGGCCCACACCGACGGGCCAGGCGTGGTCGAGTTCGTGATCCGCAACAGCAGCGGCAACAAGACCGGCGTCATGACGGCCGCCGCGGTCAAAGGGCCGACCGGAAACTGGCTCGCGACCCTCACGCACAAGTTTCAGATCACCACCGACGTCGACACGAAGTACATGGCCGAAGTGAGGGTCTCGCAGGCGGAATTGAAGGGTTCGTTCATGGGAGACGCGAAGGGTCCGCCGAAAAGCTCGGCCTGGGTGCCGCTGAAGGAAGACTGCGTCGGCGTAGCGCCGAAGACCGTGCCGGGCGGTCCGTCGGCCAGGCACGTCAGCGAGAGGGACCAAGACGACGCACCCAAGCGGCACGTCCCCGGCAAGCCGGTGCCCCAAGGTGGCGGCAAGCCCATCCCGGACGGCAAGCCCATCCCGGATACCAAGCCCATCCCGGACACCAAGCCCCTCCCGCAATGCGCCAGCAAGACCGTCACCGCAGAGCGTGCCGGGGCAGTGACCAGAATCGGCGGCATTCAAACGGCATGGATCGCCTGGGAGCACTCGGTGAAGAAGATCTACGGCGCCCAGTACGCGAACTCGATGCGGGCCAAGAACACCAAGGAGGACTGCAGATTTAGTGGCATGTTCAATTGCATGGTGTCGGGCATTCCGTGCCGCCCGTGACAGCTGACGCGACGATGACAGCGTGACGCGATGGCCCCGC
>LNFM01013169.1_pt1 | contig 10638 bp, 7 predicted proteins | sample 596031 | NCBI WGS metagenome assembly LNFM01 (sample SAMN04254537, study PRJNA301005) | activated carbon metagenome | isolation source: dual media filters at the Ann Arbor, Michigan drinking water treatment plant | place: USA: Ann Arbor | reverse complement strand
CCGCCGCGGGCCCGCTGGCGCGGACGGTGATGCGCGTGCCGGTGCTGGCCTCGGCCGGGCCTTCGAGGGTGCCTTCGACTTCGGTCACGGTGAGCGGACGCTGCGCCAGCACCGCCGCGTTGCGCAGCGCGCTGACGTAGCGCAGCTCGTAGGCGCCTGCGGCAGCGGGTGTGGGCACGCTGACCTCGCCGTTCTCGGCGTTGGCGACCCAGGCGTAGGTCAGCTCGAGTTCCCCGGCGGTGGCGGCGGCACGGTACAGACCGATGAAGTCACCGCGGTCGGCCGGGCCGGTGAAGCCCACCGTCACGCTGGACACCGCAGAGGCGCTGTCGGGCGCCTCCAGCGTAGCCGTCGCCGGCGGCAGCGCGGGCTCGGTGCTGACCGCCACCACCGCCCCCAGCGCGCCGGACAGTTCATCGGCGTTGCGGGCATTGAAGTAGCGGCCGCCGGTGTTCTCGGCCAAGCAGCGCAGCTGGGCCTGGTGCTGCCGGTTGGCGACGTCGAAGCCGATCACGTGGGCGGTGAAGTCCACGCCCGCGGCCTCCAGCTCGCGGCCGACCTGGCAGGGGTCCAGGTTGCAGGTCTCCTCGCCGTCGGACACCAGGATCACCGTGGCCTTCTGCTCGACATGGCGCAGCGACTCGGCCGCCTGCATCACTGCGGCCGACAGCGGCGTCATGCCCTTGGGGTTGAGCGCGTTGACCTGCCGCAGGAAGGCGGCCGAGTCGAGCGGGCCGGATTCAATCAGGGTCTCGATGTCGGCGCAGTCGCCCTTGCGGCGATGCCCGTAGGCGACCAGGCCCAGGCTGTTCTCCGGCTTCCACTCGCCGACCAGGCCGGCGACGGTTTCGCGAGCGATCTCGACCTTGCTGCGGCCCTCGATCTGGCCCCACATCGAGCCGGAGGCGTCCAGCACCAGTACCACCCGTTCTTCGGCGGCAGCGGTGAAGGACAGGCTGAGGGCGGCAGCGAGCAGGGCGGAGCGCAGCATGGCGAAGCCTCGGCAAGGGTGGAGATTGGCCGAGGATACGGAACCCGCGCACGCTTTCGGACAGCGGCTGCGCGGATCAGCCGCAGCGTCGCCAGCCGCGCAGCTGCAGATAGTGGCCAAGCGCGATCAGCAGCGCACCGCCGCTGACCGCCGGCACGCTCCACAGGCTGTGCGCCAGCGGCGGCCACCACAGACCCGCGCTCACGCTGCCTGCACCGATCAGCAGCAGACTGCGAGCCGCCGGCGCGCGCAGCTTGCGCAGCGCCAGCAGCAAGGCCAGCGTTGCCACGGCCAGGCTGGCGCCGGCGATCCAGCGTTCGGCCTCGAACAGCCACAGGTACTGCGGCGCCTGGTAGCGCAGCTTCAGCCACAGCGCGGGGAAGCTGATCAGTACGATCGCGGTGGCGAGGCAGTGCAGGGCGCACAGCACGGCGAGGCCGAGGCCGAATCGGTCGATCCATCGGCGATGGAGGCGAGGCGCAGGGAGCGAGGACATGGGATCGCCAGAGACAGAGTTATAGATATAACATAACGCACTCGCCCATGTGCTTCGCGAGATACTCGGCGCGTATCGCCACTGGCGCAAGACGCCATGCCCAAGACTTCATCGACAGGAGACGCCCATGCTTCGTCCTCTTTCCACCCTGCTGATCGGTGCCCTGCTCGGGCCGAGCCTGTGCCTCGCGCACGGCAAGAGCGGCCATGCCCATGCCGACAGCCACGACCATGAGGCCTCGCGCGAGCAGGGCGCCCACGAGCACGGCGCCGCGCGCCTCGACGTCGCGCTGTCCGGCAAGACGCTGGAGCTGCAGATCGAGGGTGCGGCCTACGGCTTCCTCGGCTTCGAGCGCGCACCCGAGGGCGCCGAGGAAGTGGCCCGCGTCGAGCAGGCGCAGCTGCTGCTGAACAACGCCAGCGCGCTGTATGCCTGGGAAGCCGCGGCCGGCTGCACGCCACAGTCCGCGCGGATCGACGCCGCCCTGCCGGCGGCCGCGGCGGGTAGCGCCGACGACGATCACGATCATGCGCACGATCACGACCATGAAGACGCGCACGAAGGCCATGACGATGGGCACGGCGGGCATAGCAACTGGCGCAGCTACCATCGCTTCGACTGCAGCCGACCCGAGGCGCTGGGCGCGATCGAGGTGCGGCTGTTCCAGCATTTCCCCAAGCTCGAGCGCATCGACTACCAGCTGGTCACCGACACGGCCCAGGACGGCGGTCGACTCGCGCCGGGCCAGAGCGTGATCCGACTGCAGCCATGACCGACACGAACGCGCCGGCAACGGCGCTGGAACTCGACGGCCTGCGCTTCGCCTGGCCGGGCAGCGCCGCGCCAACGGTGGCGATCCGTCATTTCCGCCTCGCAGCCGGCGAGCGCCTGTTCCTGGCTGGGCCCAGCGGCAGCGGCAAGAGCACCCTGCTCGGCCTGGTTGCCGGCACGCTGGCGCCGCAGGCCGGTTCGCTGAAGATCGCCGGCCACGCCGCCGAGCGCCTGTCGCAGCGGCGTCGCGATCGCCTGCGCGCCGACCATATCGGCGTGATCTTCCAGCAGTTCAACCTGCTGCCGTTTCTGTCGGCGCTGGACAATGTGCTGCTGGCGGCGCGTTTCTCGAAGCGCCGCGGCGAGCGTGCGGCGGCGCGTGACGGCAGCGCACGCGCCCAGGCGATTCGCCTGCTGGCCGAGCTCGGCCTGCGCGACGCCCTGGTGCAGCGCCCCGCCGCCCAGCTCAGCGTCGGCCAGCAGCAGCGCGTGGCCGCGGCGCGTGCCCTGCTCGGTGCACCCGAGCTGATCCTCGCCGACGAACCGACTTCGGCGCTCGATTCCGACCTGCGCCAAGAGTTCATCGCCCTGCTGCTGCGCGAGTGCGCGCAGGCCGGCAGCGCCCTGCTGTTCGTCAGCCACGACCGCGGCCTGATGCCGCTGTTCGACCGCAGCCTGTCACTGCCCGACCTGCAGGCGGCAGGCGCCGCCGCGGAGGCCGCCGCATGAGCGCGCTGCTGCGACTGGCCTGGGCCAGCCTGGCCAACCGCCGCTTCACCGCCCTGGTGACGGTGGCGACCATCGCGCTCAGCGTGCTGCTGCTGCTCGGCGTGGAGCGCCTGCGCAGCGAAGCGCGCAACAGCTTCCTGCGCACCGTGGCCGGCACCGATCTGATCGTCGGCGCACGCGCGCACCCGGTGCAGCTGCTGCTGTACTCCGTGTTCCACCTGGGCGACGCCACCAACAACGTCAGCTGGGTCAGCTACCGCGAGATCGCCGAGCGCGAGGACGTGGCCTGGACGGTGCCGATCAGCCTTGGCGATTCGCACAAGGGCTACCGGGTGGTCGGCACCACCGCGGGATTCTTCGAGCACGTGCGCACCGGCGGCAACCGCGCGCTGCGCTTCGAGCAGGGCCAGGCCTTCGACGGCCTGTTCGAGGCCGTGCTCGGCGCCGAGGTCGCCGAACGCCTGGGCTACACGCTGGGCGATTCGATCGTACTGGCCCACGGCACCGGCGCGCTCAACCCCAACCAGCACGACGACCGGCCCTTCAGCGTGGTCGGCGTGCTCGCCCGCACCGGCACGCCGATCGACCACAGCGTGCACGTCAGTCTGGAGGCGATCGAGGCCATCCACATCAACTGGCGGGCCGGCACGCGGATCGGCCGGGCGCCGGATGAGATCCCGCCGGAGCGCCTGCAGCCGCGCTCGATCACCGCCTTCTTCGTCGGCCTGGAGTCGCGCATGGCCACCTTCGCGGTGCAGCGCGCGGTCAACGAGTTCCGCGCCGAGCCGCTGACCGCTGTCCTGCCGGGCGTCGCCCTGCAGCAGCTCTGGGGCATGCTCGGCGTGGTCGAGAAGGCGCTGATGCTGACCGCCGCCTGCGTGGTCGCCGCCGGCCTGCTCGGCATGCTGGCTGCCCTGCTGGGCACCCTGAGCGAGCGCCGCCGCGAGATGGCGATCCTGCGCGCGCTGGGCGCGGGCCCTGGCACGGTTTCGGCCCTGCTGCTGCTGGAAGCCCTGCTGTTGACCGCGGTGGGCCTGCTGCTGGGCCTAGCCCTGCTGCACGGCGGGCTGGCGCTGATGGCGCCGACCATCGAGCGCGCCTCGGGCATCGCCATCGCGCTGGGCTGGCCCAGCCTGGCCGAGCTGAAGCTGCTTGGCCTGGTGCTGGGCGCCGGCGTGGCGGTCGGCCTGATCCCTGCCTTCCTGGCCTATCGGCGCTCGCTGGCCGACGGCATGATGGTCCGCCAGTAAGCCCAAGCGGCCCTCTCCCACTCCCCGGAACCCCACGATGAAACGTCTGCTGCTGAGCCTTGCGCTCGCCCTGTTCGCCCTGCCCGCCCTCGCCGAGGTGCGCACCTTCGACTGGCTGGAGCTGATCCCCGAAGACGAGCTCAAGCTGCTGCAGGACCAGGCCGTGGTCGACCACGACGGCGAGCCGGTCGCGCCGGACTACAGCGATTCGACGCCGGTGCTGGCGCTGAACGGCGCCGAGGGCCGCCTGCCCGGCTACATCGTTCCGGTGACGATCACCGAGGACAACAGGATCAGCGAGTTCTTCGTGGTGCCCTACTTCGGCGCCTGCATCCACGTGCCGCCGCCGCCGCCGAACCAGATCGTGTTCGCCGCCCCCGAGGAGCCGATCGAGATGACCGAGATCTGGGCCGCCTACTGGGTCTACGGCACGCTCGAAGTGAAGCCCACGCGCAACAGCGTTGCGCAGTCGCACTACGTGATCGACGTCGAGAAGGTTGAGCCCTGGGAGTAATCCCGTACGGCTGAGGGCTTATGCCGTCGCGATGCGGGGCGCCGCGCGGCATGGCTTGATCAAGCGAACCGCCGCTCAGGCCTCGTGCGCCCGCTTCGCCATGGCCGCGAGCAGCGCGTCCAGATCGCGGACGAAGCGCTCGCCGATGTCAATCAGCCCGGCGCGCTGCGCGCCTGCAGCGGCGCTGCCTCCTGCGGCATGCGCGACAAGCATGGCATCGAACTGCTCATGTAGCTGCTGGTGCAGCCGCCAGACGGCCCGACCGGCTTCGCTCTCGCGCACGTTCGACGGCAGGCTGGACAGCCAGCGCCCCAGCCCGCGCACAGGCCGCGTCGGCGGTGCGGCGTCAGCCCTGTCGGCGTCCAGCCAGGCGCGGATCTGCTGCAGCCAGCCGCGGTGGGCGACCAGCACGAACATCGCCGGGTGGCCTTCGAGCGGCAGTTCACGCACGCCGGCCCAGGCCGGATCCGGCCGCCAGGCGCGCAGCCAGTCGGCCACGGCCTCGGGTGGCATCGGCCTCGCGATTCCATAGCCCTGGGCGTGGTGGCAGCCGATGCGCAGGAGCGCGCGCGCATGCTCGGCGCTCTCGACGCCCTCGGCGACAAGGCGCAGATGAAAGGCGCGGGCAAGGCCGACCACGCCCTGGATGATCGCCAGGTCTTCCGGGTCGACGAGCATGTCGCGAACGAAGCTGCGATCGATCTTGAGCTCGCTGAAGGGCAGGTGCTTCAGGTAGGCCAGCGAGGAATAGCCGGTACCGAAGTCGTCGAGGGCGAAGCCGACGCCAAGATCGCGGCAGCGCGCGATCACCGCGGTGGCCCGCTCCAGGTCGTCGAGCACGCTGCTCTCCAGCACTTCCAGCATCAGGCTGCCGTAGGGCAACAGCGGATGGCGCTGCAGCAGGGCCTGCAGCTGCTCGACGAAACCCGGGCTCAGCAGGTGGCGCGGCGCGATGTTGACGCTGACGCCGAGCTCCCCGCCGGCGGACGACCAGCTCGCGAGATCGGCGAGCGCGCGCTGCAGCGCCCATTCGCCGAGGTCGACGCCAAGCGCCTCGCCCTCGGTGGCGGCGAGGAAGGCGTCCGGCGCGAGCAGGCCGCGCTCGGGATGGTTCCAGCGCATCAGCGCCTCCAGCCCCAACACCCGACCCGTGCGCACGTCGACGCGCGGCTGGTAGTACAGCACCAGCTCGCCGGCATCGAGGCCCTCGCGCAGACGCACCAGCAGCTTCTGTCGACTGCGGTTGCTGGCGTCGAGTGCCGCGTCGAAGTAGCGGATGTGGCCCTTGCCGCCGTGCTTGGCCTCGTACATGGCCTGGTCGGCCTGGCGCAGCAGCTGCTCGGCTTCGAGCTCGGCCTCCTGCGGATAGCGGCTGACGCCGATGCTGGCCGCCACCGGCAGCTTCAGGCTGTCGAGCTGCAACGGCGCCGACAACGCCTGCGAAAGTCGCTTCAGCAGCTCCTGCAGCACCTCGCCCTCGGGCAGGTCCACCAGCAGCACCACGAACTCGTCGCCGCCGATGCGCGCCACCGTGTCCCACTCGCGCAGCTGGCTGCGCATGCGTTCGCCCACGGCGCGCAGGAAGCGGTCGCCGATGTCGTGTCCATGCTGGTCGTTGATCGCCTTGAAGCCATCGAGATCGATATACGCAACGGCCACCCACTGCTGCTGGCGACGCGCACGCGCCATCGCCTGGTTGAGGCGATCGGCCAGCAGCACGCGGTTGGGCAGGCCGGTCAGCGCATCGTAGTGGGCGATCCGCTCCAGATGCTGCTGGTAGGACTTCTGCGCCGTGATGTCGGCGAACAGGCCCACGAAGTTGACCACCTTGCCGGCCTCATTGCGAACCGCATTGATCTTCAGGAATTCGGCGAACAGCTCGCCATCGCGCCGGCGGTTCCAGATCTCGCCGGCCCAGTGACCGTTCTCGCGCAGGCTCGTCCACATCGCCTCGTACAGCTCAGGCCCGTGGCGATCCGAGCTGAGCACCGCTGGCGTGCGCCCGATCACGTCCTCGCGGGCATACCCGGTAATCTCGCAGAAGGCCCGGTTGACCTCGATGATGCGGGCCTGCGGATCGGTGATCAGCACGCCCTCCTGGGTGTGGGTGAACACGCTGGCCGCCAGCCGCAGCTGCTCTTCGGCGCGGCGCAGCGGGCCGAGGTCGATGTCGACGCAGAACAGCTCCTGGCGGCCATCGCTGGTGCGCTGCATGACGTGGCTGGACAGCACCTGCACTGCGCTGCCGTCGGCGCGCAGCAGGCGCAGTTCCTCCGGCGGGCTGAGCGCGGCGCCGGCGAACCAGGCCATCGCCCGCTGTCGCACCTGCTCGCGCGCGGGCTCCGGGATGATCAGCTCGGTCAGGCTGCGCCCCAGCGCCTGCCGGCGGCTGTAGCCGTACAGACGCTCGCTGCCGGTGTTCCAGAAGGTGACCCTGAGCGCGCTGTCGTAGCCCTGCACCGCGATCTCGGGCAAGGCTTCGAGCAGTTCGCGGAAACGCTCCTCGCTCTGCGCCAGGGCGCGCTCGAAGCCCTTGCGGGCGCTGATGTCGCGCGAGATCGCCAGCGCGCGCCCGCCATCCAGGCGAACCAGCCGTAGCTCGAAGTCGAGCGGACGGCCCGACACCTCGATCCGATAGTCGAAGCGCGCCGGCGCGCCCCCGTGCAGCACATCGGCAAGCGCCGCGCGGGTCTGCGCCGCCAGCGCGCCAGGCAGGACCGCCTCCATCGACTGCCCGAGGAACTGCGGGGGCGGCAGCAGCAGGGGCGCGCTGTCGCCGCCGCGGAAATCCAGGAAGCGCCCCTCGGCATCGAGCACGAAGATGAGGTCGGGAATGGCAGCCAGCAGGCCGTCCAGCTCCGCCAGCGCCTGCTCGCGCTCGCGTTCGGCGCGACTGCGCAGCAGGGCCAGGCTGAGCAGCTCGCCGACAGCCTGCAGCAGGCCGATGTCGGCTTCGCCCCAGCGCTCGCGCGGGCGCAGCACATCCAGGCCGACGATGGCGGCGAGTTCCCCGCCTGCATGCAGAGGCAGCAGAAGCAGTGCGCCGATGCCCTGCTCGCGCATCTCCTGCAGATCCAGGGCCGCCTCCGCCGGCAGCAGGGTCGAGTCCAGCACTTCGACGCGCCGCCCCTCGCGCAGCTGAGCGCTGGCCCAGGGCCAGCGTCCGTCAAGATCGCAGTCCTGCAGGCGGCCAATCTGCGGGCTGACGCCCTCGGCACACCATTCATGCGTGTTGTCGGCGCGCTGGCCGCCGGGGTGCAGCAGGAAAAGGTAGGCGCGGTCGGCCCGGGTGATGCCCCCCACCAGGGCCAGCGCGCGGCTGATCGCTGCCTCGGCCTCGACCCGACCGCCGCTGACCAGCTGACGCGAGATCAGCAGGAGTTCGCGCTCCAGCGCGTAGCGCTGCTGCAGCTGCGATTCGGCCTCGCGCTGGGCGGTCACTTCGGTGGCCATCGAGATGACGCCCTCGGGCCGCCCGCTGGCGTCCAGCACGCGCACCTTGATCAGGTCGTAGTGGCGGCGGCCGCCTGCGTCCGTCCGCGACTCCTGTCCCAGCACCGGCTCGGCGCGGGCCAGCGCCTGCGCATCGCGGCCGGCCATGCGCGCCGCGGTCACGGGATCGAACGCATCGAAGAAGCGCGCCAGCGCCTGCAGTTCAGCCTGGCTGCGTCCCAGGGCCTCGCAAAGCCGTCGGTTGGCAAACACGAGTCGCCCGTGCGCGTCGGTTCGCCAGATCGCGGCCGGGGCGTTGTCGAGCAGCTGGCGCAGGCTTTGTTCAGCCACACGACCGCTGTCCAGAGCCTGCTGCAGCCGCCGCTGCGCACGCCGCCACAGGATCAGCAGACCTGCGCAGGCCAGCACCAGAACGGCCAGCACAGCCAACAGACCCGGAGAGCTCACGGGCACGCGGCTGCCGCCGGCCTGCGCCGCGAGAGGCCAGAGCAGCGCAGGCCACGGCCACAGGCACAGGCACAGGCTGAGGAGCAGCGACGCTGGCGGGCGTCGCCGGACGGGGCAAGACGGGTATGGCGAACGCGCGGACATCCGCATCCGCCCAAGCAAGCGGCATGCCGAAAGACCCGGCGAGTGACCTTCGGCTCTTACCCTCCGGCCCACGGTCGCGAAAGTAGGCGGCCGTCCACCCGCCGAACCGGAGCCCTTCGATGCCGCGTCCCCTGTTGACCCATGCCCTCGCTGGCGCCCTCGCGCTCGGGCTCGCCGCCTGCGCGCCCGCACCACAGCCGGGCTCGACGCAGGCGTTCGACGAAACCGGCGCCGCGCGCCGCATCGAGGCCGACCTGCGCTTCCTCGCCGACGACCTGCTGGAAGGCCGCGCCGCCGGCACCCGCGGCTACGACATCGCCGCCCACTACGTCGCCGCCGAGTACCGCCGTCTCGGGCTGGAGCCCGGCGGCGATGAGGGCAGCTACTTCCAGCGCGTACCGCTGATCGAGGCCCAGCGCGTGCCGGGTGCGGCCGAGCTGGTGCTGGAGGGCCTCGGCGACAACGCCGGCCGCAGCGAACGCTTCGAGTTCCAGGCCGACTTCCTGCCGGGCGTGAACTTCAACGCCAACACCCATTCGCTGGAGGCGCCGCTGGTCTTCGTCGGCCAGGGCGTTGCGGCTCCTGAGTTCGAGCACGACGACTTCCGCGGCCTCGACGTGCGCGGCAAGGTCGTGGTCGTTCTCGGCGGTGCGCCCTCGAGGTTTCCGAACGATGAGCGCGCCTACTACAGCTCGGGCATCGTCAAGAACGCAGGCTTCGTCGAGCGCGGTGCGATCGGCGTGATCAGCCTCGGCGACCCCGAGCGCGAATCGAAGTCGCCCTGGGCGCGCGGCGCCCGCAACTGGCTGGTGCCGGCCATGCGCCTGCGCGGCCCGGACGGCAAGGCGGTCGACAGCTTCCCCGAGCTGACCGCCACCGCGGCCATGGGCGCGCATGTCGCCGAGCGCCTGTTCGCAGGCGCGCCGATGGCGGCGGAAGAAGTCTTCGCCCGACTCGAACGCGGCGAGCTGGTCGGCTTCGAGCTGCCCTGGCGCGTGCGCATGGCCGGCCAGACGCGCCAGCAGCAGGTCGACAGCGTCAACGTGGTCGGTCGCCTGCCGGGCAGCGATGCACAGCTGGCTGACGAGCATGTGGTGCTGACCGCGCACCTCGACCACGTCGGCATCGGCGCGCCGGTCGACGGCGACAACATCTACAACGGCGCCTTCGACAACGCGCTGGGCAGCGCCATCCTGATGGAGGCCGCGCGCCAGGCCATGGCCGCGCCGCGGCCGAAGCGCTCGCAGCTGTTCATCGCGCTCACCGCCGAGGAGAAGGGCCTGCTGGGCGCCGAATACTTCGCGCGCTGGCCGACGGTGCCCAAGGAAGGCCTGATCGCCAACGTCAACATGGACATGCCGGTGATGCTCACCGACCTGCGCGACGTGATCCCGATCGGCGTCGAGAACAGCTCGCTGGCGCCGATCGTGAAGCAGGCGGCCGCTGAGCTCGGAATCGAGCTGTCAGCGGACCCCAAGCCCGAGGAAGTGGTGTTCGTGCGCAGCGACCAGTACGCCTTCATCCGCCAGGGCATTCCGGCGGTCTACATGGACGGTGGCGTGGTCGCCCGCGACCCGGCGGTGGATGCGCTCGGTCAGCTCGACACGTTCCTGCGCGACGGCTACCACCAGCCCAGCGATGACGCCAACCAGCCCATCCACTACCCCAGCGCCGCGCGTCTGGCGCGCTTGAACCAGGTCGTCGCCCAGCGTGTGGCCGACGCTGACCAGCGGCCGCGCTGGAACGAGGGCAATTTCTTCGGGCAGCGCTTTGCTGCGGGTCGGGATTAGGGATTGGGGATTGGGGATTGGGGATTGGGGATTGGGGATTCGGGATTCGGGAT
>LNFM01013168.1_pt1 | contig 10639 bp, 8 predicted proteins | sample 596031 | NCBI WGS metagenome assembly LNFM01 (sample SAMN04254537, study PRJNA301005) | activated carbon metagenome | isolation source: dual media filters at the Ann Arbor, Michigan drinking water treatment plant | place: USA: Ann Arbor | reverse complement strand
GCCGAAGCCCTTGGCTTCGGTCACGGTGATGCGCTGCAGTCCAACTTCCTGAAGCGCTTCCTTTACCTCGTCGAGCTTGAATGGCTTGATGATGGCTTCGATCTTCTTCACTGAGCGCCTCCCGGGCATTTCCGAAATACAAAATGGGTTCGATGTCGCGCGAGGCGCCGTCTGGTTTGATCCTTGCTTCCGGAAAAACCGGAGTGCCCATAATTGCCGCGCAGCTGCGACGATTCTGAGCCGAGGTCAGCTAACCGACTTCCTCAAAAGCAGGGTCTATGCCAAGTTGTTAATGCGTCTGATTTCGGAATGTTATCAGACTTTTAACAGGCAATTGGAAGAGGTCTGCGCGAACGCCTCATGATAGCTCAGCTTAACAAATAGGCAAATAGGTCAATTCGTATGCAGTCTAAGTCAAGTGTACCGCTCGCGCGCCGGAATATGCCTCTGTAAAAGGCGGGTGGACTGAGGATTCAGCATGGAAGTCTTGACCACCACTGAAATGGAGCGCGCCGACCGGCTGACGATCGCAGCCGGCACGCCAGGCTTCGCGCTGATGATGAGCGCGGGACAGGCCGTGGCCGAAGCCGCGATGGATCTCGTCGAGGACGGACCGATCGTGGTGGTCGCGGGCCGCGGCAACAATGGCGGCGATGGTTTTGTGGCGGCGGCCGAACTGGCGGCGCGGGGCCGCGAGGTGTCGGTCATCCTGCTGTGCGAGCGCGACAGCCTGCAGGGCGATGCGGCGCTCGCCGCACGCGGCTGGAAGTATCCGGTGTTGCCGTTCAACCCGCAGGCGATCGGCAAGCCGGCGCTGATCATCGACGCGCTGTTCGGCGCCGGGCTCAATCGCCCCGTCAAGGGCGATCCGCTCGAGATGATCGAGGCGATCAATGCCAACGGCGCGCCGGTGCTCGCCGTCGACCTGCCGAGCGGTATCAACGGCACGACCGGCGCGGTGATGGGGGCTGCGATCAACGCCGCGGAAACCGTGACGTTCTTTCGCCGCAAGCCGGCGCATCTGTTGATGCCGGGACGCAAGCACTGCGGCCGGGTGCGCGTCGCCGACATCGGCATCGATCCCAGCGTGCTCGTCGAGATCGGCCCGCAGACGTCGGAGAACGTGCCGCAGAGCTGGCGGAAATCCTTCCCCGTGCCCGATATCGACGGCCACAAATATGCCCGCGGCCACGCCGTCGTGCTGTCCGGCGAACTCGCATCCACCGGAGCCGCGCGGCTGGCCGCGCGGGGCGCGCTGCGGGCAGGGGCGGGACTCGTCACGGTGGCATCGCCCCGCGATGCGCTGGCCGTGAATGCTGCGGCGCTGACGGCGGTGATGGTTCGCGCGATCGACAACGTCATTCAGTTTGCCGAAATGCTCGATGACAGGCGGCTCAATTCCGTGGTGATCGGACCGGGCGCCGGCGTCGGCAGGCGCACGCGCGATCTGGTCCACACCGCGCTGTCGGCGCGCCGTGCTCTCGTGCTCGATGCCGACGCGCTGACGAGTTTTGCCGAGGCGCCCGAGCGGCTGTTTGAGCAGATCAAGGCGAGCCACGATCCGCAGGTCGTCCTGACCCCGCATGAGGGCGAGTTTCCGCGGCTCTTCAGCGATATCAGCAACAAGCATCCCGGCCGCTCGAAACTGGAGCGGGTGCGGGACGCCGCCGAGCGCTGTGGGGCGGTGGTGCTGTTGAAGGGACCGGATACGGTGGTGGCATCTCCGGACGGACGCGCCAGCATCGCCTCCAACGCGCCGCCCTGGCTCGCCACCGCCGGCGCCGGCGACGTGCTGGCCGGAATCATCACAGGCGTTCTGGCGCAAGGCGTGGCGGCCTACGAAGCCACCTGCATCAGCGTGTGGATGCACGGCGAGGCCGCGCGCGAGGCGGGACCGGGGCTGATTGCGGAAGATCTGCCGGAAGTGCTGCCCGCGGTGTTTCGGCGAGTCTATGACGAGTTCGGGATCGAGTATTGAAGGCTTGATTATCGATAGTCCGTAGTTTATAAACTACATGCGTTTGAGCCGAAGCAGACAGAAACTTTTCGAAAGTGGCGCCTGCGGCTCAAAGATCACCGCGCTCGTGCGATGATCGCTTCGCGACTGGATCGGCTGGCTCAAGGGCACGCTGGCGATGTTGAGCCGGTTGGCGAAGGCATCAGCGAACTGCGCATCCACTTCGGCCCCGGCTACCGTGTCTATTTTCAGAAGCGGGGAAACACGATCGTCGTTCTGCTTTGCGGCGGCGACAAGAGCACCCAGGCGAAAGACATCAAGACGGCGAAGCAACTTGCCAAGGCATGGAGTGAATGAGATGGGCGAGAAGCTGACAACCTATGACCCGGCTGAGGATCTGCAGTCCGACGAGGCGATCGCCGTGTTTATGGGTGAAGCCTTCAAGACAGAAGATGCAGGCTATATTGCACATGCGCTTGGCGTCGTTGCCCGTGCAAAGGGGATGACTCAAATTGCCAATGAGACCGGACTTTCACGCGAGCAGCTCTATCGCTCGTTCAGCACAAACGGAAATCCGACCTTGAAGACGACGATTGCCGTGATGAAGGCGCTGGGAATCGAACTCACGGCAAAGCCCGCATCCAGTGAAGACGCGGCGGCGTAGGGCGGCAGGTCACGTCACCAGATATTTCGTCACCGCCGCTTCGTCCCATTCCATACCGAGCCCGGGTCCTCGCGCAGTCACCGCGCCATCGACGATCTCGGCGGGATGGACGAGGATGACGCGGGCAAAATCCAGAAATTCGAGCCAGTGTGCGGTCGGCGTCACCGCCAGCAGGTGCGCGCTGGCCTCCGCAAAAAGATGGCTCGACACCGGAATGTTCGCAGCCTCCGCTTGCGCTGCGACCTGCAGCCAACCGGTGACGCCGCCGCACTTCATGACGTCGGGCATGATGAAGTCGCTGGCACCTAGCGCGATTGCTTCGGCGAAGCCGCGCGGAAACCACCAGTTCTCGCCGGCCTGGATCGGCGTCGGCGAGGTCTCGCGCACCTTGGCGTGGCCTGTGAGATTTTCCTGCGGCACCGGCTCCTCGATCCAGTGCAGATCGTAGGGTGCGAGGCGGGCAATTCGCCGCGACGCTTCAGCGGGATCGAGCGACTGGTTGAAGTCGAGCATCAGCGCCACATCAGGGCCGAGCAGGGCGCGCACGCCCTTGACCATGCGCTCGTCGTTGGCGACGTCGCCATCGCCGCCCTTGATCTTGATGCCGCGAAAACCCTGTTCGAGCGAGCGCCGCAGCGCCCTCTCGTCGGCTGTGGGATCGACCACGCCGTAGCTGTCATACGCCTTGATCGGCCGCGGCGAGCCGCCGAGCATCTCGGCCAAGGGCCGGCCCGCGATCTGGCCGACTGCATCCCAATAGGCCATGTCGAGGCCGGACACCGCCATGCCGACGAGCCCCTGCCAGCTCAGCAGCCGGAATTTGGCGTCCATCGTCGCCATCAAGTCGTAGGGCGCGACCGGCCGACCGGTGAGTTCGCGCCCGATTTCCTCGATCAGATGCACCAGCGGATTCACGGTCAGTCGGGCGTAGGCGAAGATGTAGGCCCGGCCGGTGACGCCCTGATCGGTCTCGACGTCGATCAGCACCAGCGGTGCGGCGTCGATGGTGGTGAAGGCCGTCTTGACGGGGCGGGCGATGGGCACCACGACGCCGCGGGCCTTGACGTTGCGGATCGCGGGGACTGACTTGCTCATGCGGGCCTCCTCCCTCACTCGACAGCGTACCATCGAACCAGCCGCGGCGCTGCCCAGTCGGTAGCGACGGATTCGATCAGCCAGCGGCCGGAATATTCGGCCAGGAAGGCGATGCGCTGGGTCTGGCCGGGTTCGATGGCGAGCGTATCCAGCCAGAACGGTTTCCAGCCGTCGTCAAGCCGGTCCAGCAGCCGGAAGTGATGGCCGTGGAGGTGGAATACGGTCGCAATCGCAGCGCGGTTGGTCAGCGCCAGCACCACGACACGGCCGGCCCTGGCGCGGAAGGCGGGCGGGGCGGCAGCCTTGAAGTCCGCCGGGCGAGCCCAATCGGGCGGGGCGCCGAGCGCGAGATCGAAGCGCTGGGCGTTCTTCAGGTCGAGTTGGGCCGGCAGCCCGTTGGACGGAAGCGGTGGCGCCGGGAGAAGGGGCGCGCGGCGCTCCAGCGAGCCCGAGATCGTGAGCTTGCCGATCGTGTGGGCCTCCTTGCCGTCATGGAGCACGATCGAGGCCGTGGTCGCCGTGTCCACGAACGCGTCGATGCGGCTCCCGGGCGCCAGCACCAGCGCGCCATTGCGTGCCGGGAACGGCTCGGCGGGCTGGCCGTCGATGGCCATGACGCGGACCTCGTGGTTCTCCAGTTTAAGCGCCACGACAGTGCGTTGGGAGCCATTGATGAAGCGCAGCCGCAGTCGCTGATTGCGGAGGGCTGTGAGTTCGAACGAGGTTTGGCCGTTAAGGGTATAAAGCGGCTTGGTATCCTTCGCATCGAGGCCCGGCGCGATCGCGGTGCCGTCGGGCCGCAACCGCCATTCCTCGATCAGAAGCACCTCGTCGCGATCGACGGGAATCGTTTCGCTTTCGAGGACGAGCAGCGGCTTGCTGCGCGAGGGCTGGGCCTGGCCGTCGCCGAGCAGGCCGGGATCGCACAGAAAGGTGCCGGCATGGCGGAAGGTGAGCCGGAAGGCTTCGCTGGCGCCGGCAGCAATCGGGGGCCGCGCCAGCAGCGGCTCAGTGGCATTGTTGCCGTCTACGCCCCGCCAGTGCAGCGCCAGCGGGAGCTGCAGCCCGTTACCGATGCTGACCTCAGCCGTCGCGCCGCGCCTTGAGGAGAGATCGCTCCCGGAGAGTCCCCAGGCCGACGTTTCCGGCCCGTCGGGACGCCAATTCAGACGCTCCGGGGCGGCCTTGAGGGCCAGGGAGGCGGCGGGGGCCGACGAAGAGGAGCGCCCCTGGGCAAGGGCTCTTGCGGGCCAGACCGGGGCCAGCGCGACGGCGCCCAAACCTGCCATCAGCTTTCGTCTATCCAGCTCGGATTCGGGGCTTGCCATCGGACCGATGCGGACCATTTTTGAGGTGAGAAGTCCAGTCGCAGCGGGTGCAACGGAAGGGCACAAAACCGGCCATTTTTTTGCTGCGAACCGAGAGGCTCATGTTATAAGCCCGCCGCCCGCGGCATCGCGGCCGGATTGGATGCTATCACGCGGGCGTGGCGGAACTGGTAGACGCGCTGGATTTAGGTTCCAGTGACGAAAGTTGTGGGGGTTCGAGTCCCTCCGCCCGCACCAAGCGCTTTCAGCGTTTGCCTGACGAATTCTGGAGGGCCTATATCCCGAATCGGGATGTTGGGCTCGCCGAGCCACTGGCGCAGGCCGAGAAGGCCATGTGTCGACGAGATTTTCACTGTCGGGCCAACAGGCCCGGCGCAAGCGGAAGAAGATTGACGCCATGCAGGTCACCGAAACCCTCGCCGAGGGATTGAAGCACGAGTTCAAGATCAGCGTTCCCGCATCGGACCTCGATGCCAAGGCGGACGCCAAGCTGGTCGATCTCAAGGACAAGGTGAAGCTCAACGGCTTCCGTCCCGGCAAGGTGCCGGTGAGCCACCTGAAGAAGGTGTATGGCCGCTCTGTCATGGCCGAGACCATCGACCAGACCATCCGCGACACCAACACGCAGATCTTCACCGATCGCGGCTTCCGCCTCGCGACCGAGCCGAAGATCACCATGCCGACCGAGCAGAAGGAGGTCGAGGAGCTGCTCGCCGGCAAGACCGACCTGACCTACACGGTTGCGATCGAGGTGGTGCCGACGATTCAGCTCGCCGATTTCAAGTCATTCACCGTCGAGAAGCCGGTGGTCGATGTGAGCGACGCCGACGTCGATGACGCGATCAAGCGCATCGCCGACCAGAACAAGCCCTATGCCGCGAAGGAAGATGGTGCCAAGGCCGAAACCGGCGACCGCGTCACCATCAGCTTCAAGGGCAGCATCAACGGCGAACTGTTCGACGGCGGCACCGGCGAGGGCATCCCGGTCGTGATCGGCACCGGACAATTCATTCCGGGCTTCGAGGAGCAACTGGTCGGCATGGCGGTCGGCGAGACCCGTACGCTGAAAGTGTCGTTCCCCAAGAACTACGCCAGCGAGAAGCTCGCCGGCCAGCCGGCCGAGTTCGAGACCACCGCAACCCTGATCGAAGCGCCCGGCGAGACCAAGATCGACGACGAATTCGCCAAGACGCTCGGGCTGGAATCGCTCGACAAGCTGAAGGAAGCCGCGCGCGAGCGCCTGGTCGCCGAGTTCGCCGGTGCCACGCGCCAGCGCGTCAAGCGCGCGCTGCTCGACCGTCTCGACGACAGCCACAAATTCGAAGCGCCGCCGTCGCTGATCGAGGAAGAGTTCAACCTGATGTGGAACTCGATCAAGGCCGAGATGGAATCCTCGGGCAAGACCTTTGCCGACGAGAACACCACCGAGGACGCCGCCAAGGAAGAATACCACAAGATCGCCGATCGTCGTGTGCGGCTCGGCCTCGTGCTGTCGGAGATCGGCGAGAAGAACAAGATCACCGTGACCGACGACGAGGTCGGCCGCGCCGTGATCGAGCGCGCACGCCAGATGCCTGGCCGCGAAAAGGAAGTCTGGGACTACTATCGCAACAACGCCAATGCACTGGCCCAGCTTCGTGCGCCGATCTATGAAGACAAGGTGGTCGACTTCATCCTCGAACTCGCGACCGTGACCGAAAAGAAGGTCTCGCGCGAAGACCTGTTCAAGGAAGAAGACGAGAAGAGCGCGGCCTGACCGGTTTGGTCGGGCCAATGTTAATGATGAACGGCGAAACCGTCATGGCTGCGGCATCCGCAGCTATGACATCGCCGCCGAATCAGTTTGAATTTCTCCAAGTTCGGCACGCGATGGCCCGGCCTTGTCGTCGGGAAATTGGCTCATATCTGTGAGCGGCTCGCTTGAGGTGAGTTCTGTGTTGAAGTCCCTGCATCACGGGACGTTCGTCCGCGCGCGGCAATGCATGCCGGCCCTTTGACTGGCCGGGCTTGCCGATGGATGTTCGCCCACCGCCTGATCGTTATCTTTCTCTACCTAACCCTTGGGGTGACTAATGCGCGATCCCGTTGAAACCTACATGAACCTCGTGCCGATGGTGGTCGAGCAGACCAACCGCGGTGAACGCGCCTACGATATTTTCTCGCGGCTTCTGAAGGAGCGCATCATTTTCGTCACCGGCCCTGTCGAGGACGGCATGTCCACGCTGACGGTCGCGCAGCTGCTGTTCCTCGAAGCTGAGAATCCGAAGAAGGAAATCTCGATGTACATCAACTCGCCCGGCGGCGTGGTGACATCGGGGCTTGCGATCTACGACACCATGCAGTTCATCCGTCCGCCGGTGTCGACGCTGTGCACCGGGCAGGCGGCTTCGATGGGCTCGCTGCTGCTCGCAGCCGGCGAAAAGGACATGCGCTTCTCGCTGCCGAATTCCCGCATCATGGTGCACCAGCCCTCCGGCGGCTTCCAGGGCCAGGCGACCGACATCATGCTGCATGCGCAGGAGATCCTGAATCTCAAGAAGCGCCTCAACGAGATCTACGTGAAGCACACCGGGCAGACCTACAAGGCGATCGAGGATGCGCTGGAGCGCGACAAGTTCCTGACCGCCGAAATGGCCCGCGACTTCGGCATCGTCGACAAGGTGATCGAGCGGCGGCCGGAGGAAACGTCAGCGACAAAAACCCCGTAAGGTTACGGGGTTAGCGCATTGCGTTCACCTTAATGGTTGGTTGAATTGGCAATTCAGCCCGCGCGCGGTGCATTTGTGCGCCGTACAGGCGGGAAGTTCCGCTTTCGTGCCGGTTTTATGGCGTGGCAATACCGCAACGCTGGGCTGATTTCGTCGACTTATCCTCACGCCAAGGCCGAAAATCACGCTATTGTCACGTTATCGGGTCGGCTCCCGATTAGCGAATTCTTGATAGTCGGGTGTCAGCATGGTTGGCTGTATGGGATCAGTTGGGATCGCGGGATTCTAGCGAGCCGTGATTCGCACGGCGCGTAATTGGTTAAGGGTCTTTTCTGGTACGGAATTTGCTCTATCTACCTTTAGGCCGGTGTCGTGCCGGAATGGGTCGATCGGGTAACGGATCGAACGGCGGACGGAGACGAGAATGAGTAAGGTTGGCACGAGCGACTCCAAGAACACGCTGTATTGCTCGTTCTGCGGCAAGAGCCAGCACGAAGTCCGCAAACTGATCGCGGGTCCGACGGTATTCATCTGCGATGAGTGCGTCGAACTCTGCATGGACATCATCCGTGAGGAGAACAAGTCCTCGCTCGTGAAGTCGCGCGACGGCATTCCGACGCCGAAGGAAATCTGCAAGGTGCTGGACGACTACGTGATCGGCCAGAGCCATGCCAAGAAGGTGCTGTCGGTCGCCGTCCACAATCACTACAAGCGGCTGAACCACCAGACCAAGCACAACGACGTCGAACTGGCGAAGTCGAACATCCTGCTGATCGGTCCGACCGGCTCGGGCAAGACGCTGCTGGCGCAGACGCTGGCGCGCATCCTCGACGTGCCGTTCACGATGGCGGATGCGACGACGCTGACCGAAGCCGGTTACGTCGGCGAGGACGTCGAGAACATCATCCTGAAGCTGTTGCAGTCGGCCGACTACAACGTCGAGCGCGCGCAGCGCGGCATCGTCTATATCGACGAAATCGACAAGATCAGCCGCAAGTCCGACAACCCGTCGATCACCCGCGACGTGTCGGGTGAGGGCGTGCAGCAGGCGCTGCTGAAGATCATGGAAGGCACGGTTGCCTCCGTACCTCCGCAGGGCGGCCGCAAGCACCCGCAGCAGGAGTTCCTGCAGGTCGACACCACCAATATCCTGTTCATCTGCGGCGGCGCCTTCTCAGGGCTCGAGAAGATCATCTCGGCGCGCGGACGTTCGACCTCGATCGGTTTCGCCGCCCAGGTTCTGGCGCCCGAAGACCGCCGCACCGGCGAGATCTTCCGCCATGTCGAGCCGGAGGACCTTCTGAAGTACGGTCTGATCCCGGAATTCGTCGGTCGTCTGCCGGTTGTGGCGACGCTGGAGGATCTCGACGAGACCTCGCTGAAGAAGATCCTGGTCGAGCCCAAGAATGCGCTGGTGAAACAGTACCAGCGTCTGTTCGAGATGGAGAACATCGAGCTCACCTTCGCCGACGAGGCGCTTGGCGCGGTCGCCCGCAGGGCGATCGAGCGCAAGACCGGCGCGCGCGGGCTGCGTTCGATCCTCGAGAGCATCTTGCTCGAGACCATGTTCGATCTTCCGGGCCTCGAAGGCGTCGAAGAAGTTGTGATCTCGCGTGAAGTGGTCGAGGGAACCGCCCGTCCCCTCTATATCTACGCCGACCGTTCGGACCGGGCCGTCGAGAGCAGCGCCAGCGCCTGATCGGGCGCCCGCGAGGTACGATCTGACCAGTCAGATGTCACGGCTGCCGGGAGCTCCGGCGGCCGGTTGTAGCGTACGTGTTTTCGCGCATTTGGCCCGGATTTGCGGGCATTTACTCTGACTTGACACCCCCGTACCCGATAGCCACCTAATGCTCTCGGTGACGAAGATCATGCTTGAGATTCGTCGCTCAATGATCCGGAAGAAGGGGCAGCGAAGGCGGCCAGATAACCCGGAACCTCCCGGCACCTTGTGGCGGTTGCGCAAGCGAGCGGACTGCGTGCAAGGGGGCAAAACAGAAGGAACAGGCCATGACAACACCAAAAACCCGGCCAACCATCGTCCTGGGCGAAAGCCACTCTTATCCGGTGCTGCCGCTCCGCGACATCGTCGTATTTCCGCACATGATCGTGCCGCTGTTCGTCGGCCGCGAGAAATCGATCCGCGCCCTTGAAGAGGTGATGAAGAACGACGCCCTGATTCTGCTGGCAACGCAGAAGAACGCGTCCGACGATGATCCAAATCCGGATTCGATTTACGAGGTCGGTACGCTTGCCAGCGTGCTGCAGCTCCTGAAGCTCCCCGACGGCACCGTGAAGGTGCTGGTCGAAGGTCTGGAGCGCGCGCGCGTGCAGAAATACTCCGACCGCGCCGAATACTACGAGGCGACCGCGGTGGCGCTCGCCGACACCGACGCCACTTCGGTCGAAGCCGAAGCCCTGGCGCGCTCGGTCGTGTCCGACTTCGAGAGCTATGTGAAGCTGAACAAGAAGATCTCCGCCGAAGTCGTCGGCGTGGTTCAGGCGATCACTGACTTTGCGAAGCTCAGCGATCAGGTTGCCCAGCATCTCGCCGTCAAGATCGCCGATCGCCAGGGCATCCTGGAGACGTTGTCCGTCACGCAGCGCCTGGAGAAGGTGCTGGGCCTGATGGAGAGCGAAATCTCGGTGCTGCAGGTCGAGAAGCGGATCCGCTCGCGCGTCAAGCGCCAGATGGAGAAGACCCAGCGCGAGTATTACCTCAACGAGCAGATGAAGGCGATCCAGAAGGAACTCGGCGACGACGAAGGTCGCGACGAACTGGCCGATCTGGAGGAGAAGATTGCCAAGACCAAGCTTTCCAAGGAAGCGCGGGAGAAGGCGCAGCACGAGCTGAAGAAGCTGCGTCAGATGTCGCCGATGTCCGCGG
>LNFM01013167.1_pt1 | contig 10639 bp, 10 predicted proteins | sample 596031 | NCBI WGS metagenome assembly LNFM01 (sample SAMN04254537, study PRJNA301005) | activated carbon metagenome | isolation source: dual media filters at the Ann Arbor, Michigan drinking water treatment plant | place: USA: Ann Arbor | reverse complement strand
TGCCTTCGTGCGCGCGCCCTACGACCGCTACGTGCGCAACGACTCCAACTTCTGGAACGCCTCGGGCCTGTCGATCTCGCTCGGCGCCAATGGCGTCAACATCGAGATGGAATCGCTGCGCGCCATCCTGCTGGGCGGCATCGCCTTCGATACGGCGCACGATTCGACGGCGCCGATCAGCCCGTCCGGCCAGCGCTTCAAGCTCTACACCAACATCGAGGAAGCCAAGTCGGCGGGCTTTGGCCAGCAGATCAAGCTGATCTCCTATTTCCCCGGCTCGGTCGCCGGTGTGATCGAAGGCGCCGACGTCAGGTTCCACGGCCTCAAGATTGGCGAGGTCACGCATGTCGGGCTGGTCTACGATCCGAAGACCGACCGCATCGTGGCACCGGTCCACTATCGCGTAGAGGCCGGCAGGGTCAGCAACCTTGCAAGGGCGCAGGGAATGGAGCCCATCAACGTGGCCGAGGAGATGATCAAGCGCGGCCTGCGCGCGACTCTGCAGGCGCCGAGCCTGATCAGTCCGCAGAAGATCATATCGCTGGAGGTGGTGCCGGACGCCAAACCGGGCGAGCTCATGCAGGAAGGCGACCACTATGTCATTCCGGCCGCCGAGATCGGCGGATTCGACAGCATCACCGCCTCGGCCAGCGAACTGTTGAGCAAGATCAACCGCATCGACTTCGACAAGATCGGCAACAGCCTGGTCAGCGCCGCCACCGGGATCGACCAGACGGTCAACGGGCCGCAGATCAAGACGACGCTGGCGGCTCTCGAGAAGGCGATGGTCGACGTCCAGGACATCGCCCGCAAGCTCGACGTCGACGGCACGCCGGCGCTCAAGCGCCTGCCCGACATTGCCCTGCAGTTGCAGGAGGCCGTCACCAAGGCCAACCGCCTGATCGGCTCCGTCGACAAGGGCTACGGCGACACGTCGAAGTTCAACCGCGAGCTCGACCGCCTGCTGCCGCAGCTCACCGACGCCGCGCGCTCGATCCGCGCCCTGGCCGATCTTCTGTCGCGCAACCCCGAAGCCCTGATCAAGGGCCGCACCAACACGGGCAAGGAATGACCTCCATTCGTTTCGGCCGCCGCCAGTTCGGCCTCCTCGCCCTCCCGGTGCTCGTCGCGCCGGCGCTTCAGGCCTGCGGTTCCTCGCCGGAACCCGTCCTCTACACGCTCGCAGTCCGGCCGGGTCCGGTCCTGGCGCGCGGGCCGCGCATCGTGCAGGTGCGCGATATCGGCCTGCCCGGCTATCTCGACCGCAAGGAGATCGTCCGCTCGACGGACGACCTGAAGCTCGACGTCCGTGCGAACGCCTGGTGGGGCGAGCCGGTCGACGGGATGCTGGGGCGGACCATCGTGCTCGAACTCTCGCAGCGCCTGCCCGCCAGCCAGGTCTACAGCGAGGCCGGCTCGATCACGGCGGATCCCTACGCCACGGTCGGCATCGACATCCAGCGCTTCGACGGCGACAAGGCCGGCAACGTCATCCTGCTGGCGCAGGTCGCCATCCAGTTCAACCGGCCGACCCGAACGGCCGCGCGCAACTTCTCGATCTCGAAGCCCGTACCGACGCCGGACACGCCGGGCCACGTCGCCGCCATGAGTGACGCGCTCGGCGAGCTGTCGGACGGCATCGCGACGCTTCTCCAGTAACGCCATGCTTCGCGCCTTCGCCGTGCGACGCGACCCGGGTCCTCTGGTGACGCCGCCGCAGCTGCGCGAATGCCACGGCTGCGGCCTGTTCCAGGTCGTGCCGGCGATGGCGGCCAACATGCGGTCCGACTGCGAGCGCTGCGGCACACCGCTGCGGGCCACGCGGGCCGACCCGACGGGCCACTGCCTGGCGCTCACCTTCGCCTCGCTGGTGCTGTTCGCCATCCTGTGGCTTTCGATGCTGATGAAGGTCTCGACCGCGGGCATCGTGCACGAGACCACGATCCTCTCCGGCCCCGCCGAGCTGGTGCGCCACGGCCTGTGGCCGCTGGCCATCGCCGTCTCCTTCACCACGGCGTTCGCGCCGCTCATCAAGTTCGCCGGCATGCTCTACGTGCTGGTCGGCCTGCGCATGCGGACCCTGCCGCCCAACCTGCGCGGCATCTTCCTGATCTCCCGGCGCATGGGCACCTGGGCGATGCTCGAGGTCCTGCTGCTGGGCGTGTTCGTGGCCTACACCAAGCTGGGCGATCTGGTGACGATCGAGCTTGGGCCGGCGGTCTATGCGCTGGGCATCCTCACCGTCGTGATCGTCTGGGCCGAGCTTTCACTCGATCCGCAGGCGGTATGGGAGGAGATCGAACGCCGTGGCCAGACCCATGCGCCCCTGCCGCCGCTCGCGCCGCTCGAATACAGGCCCGGCGCGGCCGGGTGCGAGGAATGCAAACTCGTCTGCGTGCCGGCGGAGCATGACGGGCGGTGTCCCCGCTGCGGTTCGCGCATCCACGAGCGCAAGCCCGACAGCCTCAACCGCACCCTTTCCCTCGTGCTCGCGGGCGCTGTCCTCTACATCCCCGCCAACGTCTATCCGGTGCTGACGGTGATCCAGCTCGGTGCCGGCCAGCCCAGCACCATCATGGGCGGCGTCGAGGAGCTGGTCTCGTCGAAGATGTATCCGCTGGCTCTGCTCGTCTTCTTCGCCAGCGTCCTGGTGCCGCTGTTCAAGCTGATCGGCCTGGTCGGCATGATCTCGGTGACCTCCCTGCCCGGCACGGCGGAAACGGCCGGTGTGTTCCTGCGCCAGCGTACGAGGCTCTACTTCATCGTTGCCTGGATCGGCCGCTGGTCGATGGTCGACATCTTCATGGAGTCGCTGCTGGGCGCGCTCGTGCAGTTCGGCCGCGCCGTGACCATCGATCCCGGCATGGGCGCGCTCGCTTTCTGTGCCGTGGTCATCGTCACCATCCTTGCCGCCGAAGCCTTCGATCCACGACTCATGTGGGACGCCGCCGCGCGCAATCCCCATCGGCAGGGTCTGCCGTCGGCGGCCCGACGCGGCGCTGCGACCGGAGCGCTCAGTCCGGGCTGAACGGCCGTCGAAGGTTCGACTGCGGACGTTTCTGCGCAGCGAGTGGCGTCGCCTCGGCCGGATTGACTCGCTCCGGCTCGAATGTCCTAATGTCATAATAATAGAAGAGCTGGCGTCATGAGGCGCCGGCCGCAACATCCCTGGGAGGGAACGATGAGGGCTTTCAAGGCCGCCACCCGTGCGTTCGCGTTTGCAGCTCTCGGTATTCTGTCCATCGCGACGGCGCGCGCCGAGGACATTGTCGTCACCCATTACGGATCGCTGCTCTATGGCGTGCCCTACGCCATCGCGATGGAGAAGGGCTACTTCAAGGAAGCCGGCGTCGACGTCACCGGCATCCTGACCTCGAAGGGCGGCGGCACCAGCGTCCGCAACATGATGGCGGGCGACACGCTGTTCGCCGAAGTGGCCCTGCCGGCGGCGCTGGCGGCCATCAAGGAAGGCTTCAACATCAAGATCATCAGCGGTGGCACCAATGGCCGCAGCTCGTTCTGGGTGACCCGCGTGGGCGAGGCGATCGACAAGCCGGCCGACCTCAAGGGCAAGCGCTTCGTCTATTCGCGCCCGAAGTCGGTCAGCGAGGCGATCACGCTCTCCGCCCTCAAGACCTGGGACATTCCCGCGGCCGACGTGAAGATGATCGCCATCGGCGATTTCGGCGCGGGCCTGACGGCGCTCGAGCACAACAAGGTCGACGTCGCCATCATTCCCGAGCCGATCTACTCCCAGAAGGAGAAGGCGGGCACCAAGTACAAGACGCTCGGCTGGCTCGACGAGAAGCTGCCGGCCTATGCCCAGACGGTCGGCATCGCCACCGACGAGGCCATCGCCAAGAACGGGCCTAAGCTGAAGGCGGTGATCGAGGCGCGTCGCAAGGGTGTGGAGTTCCTGCATGCCAATCCCAAGGAAGCCGCGCAGATCGTCGCCAAGGCCTACAACCTGCCGCTCGACGTCGTGACCAACGCCATCGCCAACGTCACGAAGATGAATCCGACCTGGTGGGGTAGGGGCCAGCTCGAGATGCCGCTGATGCAGTCGATGGCCGATGCGCTGGGATCGGTCGGCGCGCTGCAGCTGCCCGTCGACTGGAAGGCGGCCACCGACCCGCAGTTCGCCCCTGCCGCGGCGAAGACCCAATGATCGCGGGAGCGCCGCGCCTGGCGGCTGTGGAGAACGAGGCCGCCCACAACGTCCATGCGCGGCTCGAGGGCGTGACGCGCGTCTACCCGCCGCGCGCGGGCCATGGTGAAGTCCACGCCCTGGGACCGATCTCCTTCGACCTCAGGGCCGGCGAGTTCTTCAGCGTCGTCGGACCGTCCGGTTGCGGCAAGTCGACCCTGCTCGACGTGTTGTCGGGCCTCGCCGTTCCCTCGGCCGGTACGGTCGAGTTCGAGGGCAAGCCGGTGCGCGGCGCGGTGCCCGATGGCGTCGGCGTCGTGTTCCAGGAGGATGCGAGCTTTCCCTGGCTCACCGTCGAGGACAATGTCGCTTTCGGCCTGCGGCGGGCCGGCGTCGATGCGGCCGAGAGCAAGCGGCGCGTCGACTTTGCGGTCGGCTTCATGGGGCTGCGCGATTTCAGCCGCGCCTATCCCAGCCAGCTGTCCGGCGGCATGCGCCAGCGCGTCTGCATCGCCCGCACGCTGGTGATGCAGCCGCGGCTGATCCTGCTCGACGAGCCGTTCGGCGCGCTCGACCAGCAGACGCGCCTGCTGATGGGCGACGAGTTGCTGCGGCTGTGGCGCGAGACCTCGGCCACGGTGCTGCTGATCACCCACGCGCTCGACGAGGCCAACCTTCTGTCGGACCGCATCGGCGTGATGTCGGCCCGGCCCGGGCGCTTCCTCGACATCGTCGAAACCGGCTGGCCGCGCGACCGCGATTCCCGTCTCGCCGAGCGGGCCGATTTCGGCGCGGTCACCTCGCGCCTGTGGTCCTATCTGCGCGGTGAATCGCTGCGCGCCCTGGGGCAGGGGACGGCGGCGCGATGAGCAAGGCGGGCTGGATCCGCACCGTCCTGCTGGTGGGTGCCGTTGGCGCCCTCGAACTGGCCTGCCGGACCGGCGCGATCGCACCGACCATGGTGACCGCCCCGTCGAAGATGGTGACGACGCTCGTCGAAACGCTGCAGTCGGACGAGATCGGCATGCACCTGCGGCACACGCTGTCGGCCGTGGCGATCGCCATGTCCATCGCCATCGTCGGCGGCTTCGTGATCGGCTTCGTCCTCAACTGGGTGCCGCTCCTGCGCCGGGCCTTCAGCCCCTTCCTCGCGGCCTACTACGCCATCCCGCACTTCGCCTTCTACCCGCTGCTGATCGTCATCTTCGGCCTGGGGCCGGTGCCGCTGATCGTGCTGGCGACCCTGTTCGCCATGGTCGCGATGATCCTCGCCACGATGGCGGGCCTCGACCGCGTGCCCCGCGTGCTGCTGAAGACGGCGCGCATTCATCGCCTGTCCCTGATCGAGGAAATCTGGCGGGTCCGCCTGCCAGCCGCGGCGCCGCACATCCTGTCCGGCCTCAAGCTCGCCGTCGCCTATTCCTTCATCGGCGTGATCGCCGGCGAGTTCATCCTGTCGACCAGCGGCATCGGCCACGAGATCGCCTTCGCCTACGACAATTTCGACAATCCACGCATGTATGCTCTCATCCTGTTCGTGCTGGGGATCGTCACCCTGTTCAACATGGCGGTCTTTGCCTGGGAGCGTCGCATGCTGCGCCGCCGCGGCGCATGAGCGGCGGCATGCTGACCCTGCGCGCCTGGCGCGACCCCATCCTCGTCGCGATCTCGCTGGTCGCGTTGTGGCAGGTGCTGCACGAGATTGCCGGCGATTCGGCCGTGACGGCACCGGCCCCGACACTTGCCCATCTCTGGGAGATGATCGGGCAGGCGCGGTTTCTTCCGCACCTGCGCGAGACCAGCCTCGCCTTCCTGCAGGCGCTGGCCATCGCCTGCGGCGGTGGCGTGCTGATCGGCGTCGTGCTGGGCGGGCACAAGCTCACCGGCGAGGTCGCGGAGCCCATCCTCGTGGCCCTCTATTCGGTGCCGAAGATCACGCTCTATCCGGTGATCCTGCTGTTGTTCGGTCTCGGCATGCCGGCCAAGGTCGCCTTCGGCGCCCTGCACGGGATCATCCCGGTCGTCCTCTTCACCATGAACGCGGTGCGCAACGTCAACCGGACCTATCTGCGGGCCGGCAGCGCGATGCGGCTCACCCCGGCGCAGACCGGCTGGTACGTGCTCGTCCCCGCCACCCTGCCCGAGATCTTCTCGGGCCTGCGCATCGGCTTCTCGCTCACCCTGCTCGGCACCATGCTGGGCGAACTCTTCGCCTCGCAGCGCGGGCTGGGGTTCCTGCTGATGACGGCGATCGACCTGCACGACGTGAAGACGATCCTGTCGATCGCGGTGCTGATCTCGGTCTTCGCCATCGCGTCGAACGCCGCGCTTCTGGCGATCGACAAGCACCTGCATCGCGGGGCGGCGCCGGAGGCCTCAGAGAAGTCATGAACAGGATCGCCGTTGCCCGCGAAATGGGCTCGCCGCTGCATCACCAGATCTACCTGGTGCTGGCCGACGGCATTTCGACGGGACGCTACGCCGAGGGCGAGCCGCTGCCGACCGAGGAACAGCTCACCCGCATGTTCAGCGTCTCGCGCATCACGGTGCGTCGCGCAATGACCAGCCTTCACGATGCCGGCCTGATCGAGCGCGGCGCCGGGCGGCGCACGATCGTGCGGTCCCAGATCGGCCAGCCGATCCGCCTGCCAGTGTCCTCGGTGATCGAGAACATCGTGGCCTATGGTGCCGAGACCGTCGCCGAGGTCCTGGAGTTCGGCTACGTGGAGGCCCGCGGCTTCGCGCGCGACCGGCTGTGGGATGCAGACCAGAATCCGGTCCAGCGCGCCGTGCGTATACGGTCGCAGGACGGCACGCCGGTCATGCATCTGACGAGCTACGTTCCCGCAGCGTTTGGCCGGACCTTCACCCGGGCCGACCTCAACAGCATCCCGATGTTCCAGCTCCTGGGACGGGCGGGCGCCCATATCTGTGGCGCCGAGCAGCTCGTCTCGGCGGTGCTGGCCGAGCCGCTGGTCGCCTCGCGCCTCGGCGTCAAGGTGGGCGCGGCCCTCATCGACCTGCGCAGCCTGATGATCGACCAGAAGGGGCGGGCGGTCGAATATGTCGAGATGCTGGCGGTTCCGGAGCACGTGAAGCTGCGCTTCAACGTGCATCCCGAGACGTCGACGTCGCCCCAGCGCCCAGCGCCCACTGCGAAACGCAAACGCTAGAGGAAGAACCATGTCCAACGCTGCCAATTTCCGCAAACTGCTGTCATCGGGGAAGATGGTCGTCGCACCCGGTGCCGTCGATTGCATCACCGGCCGAGCCATTGCGCAGGCCGGCTTCTCCGCCGCCTATATGACCGGCGCCGGCACCTCGGCGACCCTGGGCTATCCCGACTACGGCCTCATCACCATGAGCGAGATGGTCGGCAACGCCAGCCGGATCGCGAACTCGATCGACATCCCGCTGATCAGCGACAGCGATACCGGCTTCGGCAACGAGCTGAACGTGTTCCGCACGGTGCAGGAGTTCGAGCGGGCCGGCGTCGCCGCGATCCACATCGAGGATCAGGTATTCCCCAAGAAGTGCGGCCATCTCGACAACAAGGAGCTGGTCAGCCGCGAGGACTTCATCGCCAAGATCCGCGCCGCGGCGGCGGCCCGCAAGTCGAAGGACTTCTGCGTCATCGCCCGCACCGACTCGCGCGCGGTCGTGAGTCTCGACGAGGCGATCGAGCGCGCCAATGCAGCCCTGGCCAACGGGGCCGACGTGGCCTTCGTCGAGGCGCCGCAGACCATGGCCGAGATCGAGGCCGTACCGAAGCGGGTCAAGGGCCCCTGCCTGCTCAACGTCGTGCGCGGCGGCAAGACGCCGGAGATCGAACTCGAGGCAGCGGAGCGCATGGGCTACGCCATCGCCATCGTCCCGGGCCTGCTGCTGGGCGGCATCATCCAGACCTGCGACCGGCTGCTGGGTGACCTGAAGCAGGGCAAGTTCCCGCCGGTCACCGGCTCGCCCGGCAAGACCTTTGCCCGCTTCGGCGCCGCCGAATGGGACGAGCGCCGCACGGCGTTCCGCGACCAGGTCAAGGCCGCGGCGGAGTAGCAGGTTCATGTTCCTCTCCCCCTAGCGGGGAGAGGAGAATGAATATTCAGGGAGGAAGTGCATGGCCGCCGCGCGCACGATGTTCGAAAAGATCTGGCAGCGTCACGTCGTCGTCGATCGCGCCGACGGCTACACGCTGCTCTACATCGACCGCCACCTGATGCATGACGGTTCGGCGGCGGGCTTCGCCAAGCTGCGCGAACGCAACATGAAGCTGCGCCGGCCCGATCGCGGATTCGCGACGCCCGATCATTATGTCCGCAGCGACAGTCGCGCGATCTCAGCCATCGCCGATCCGCACCACCGCAAGCTGGTCGAGCAGATCCGCACCAACACGGCGGAGAGCGGCGTCACGCTGTTCGATCTCGGCGACGAGCGCCAGGGCATCGCCCATGTCGTCGGTCCCGAACAGGGCGTCACCCAGCCGGGCCTCACCCTGGTCTGCGGCGACTCGCACACCTCCACGCACGGCGCGCTGGGCGCGCTCGCCTTCGGCATCGGCTCGTCCGAAGTGGCGCATGTCATGGCCACGCAATGCCTGTGGCAGCGCAAGCCCAGGGCGATGCGGATCAGCGTCGACGGCGCGCTGGGCGAGGGCGTCACGGCCAAGGACGTGATCCTCGCCATCATCGCCCGCATCGGCACGGCCGGCGCGGTCGGCCATGTCATCGAATATGCCGGCAGCGCGATCCGCGGCCTGTCGATCGAGGGCCGGCTGACGGTCTGCAACATGTCGATCGAGGCCGGCGGCAAGGCCGGCATGGTGGCGCCCGACGACACGACGATCGCCTATCTCGAGGGCCGTCCCTTCGCGCCCAAGACGGCCGAATGGGACAAGGCGGTCGCGTTCTGGCGTACCGTGCCGAGCGACGAGGGGGCCGCCTTCGACCGCGAGGTCAGCCTCGATGCCGCGTCGATCGCACCGATGGTGACCTGGGGCACCAGTCCCGAGGATGCGCTGGCGATCAACGGCCGCATCCCCGAGCCCTCGACGGCGCCCGATGCCGCCAAGAAGGACAGCATGACGCGGGCGCTCGACTATATGGGTCTGGTGCCGGGCACGCCGCTCGAACAGGTGCCGGTCGATCGTGTGTTCATCGGCTCCTGCACCAACAGCCGGATCGAGGATCTGCGCGCCGCCGCCCAGGTCGCCAAGGGCCGCAAGGTCGTCATCCCGTCCTGGGTGGTCGCTGGATCGGGCCTGGTGAAGAAGCAGGCCGAAGCCGAAGGGCTGGACAAGATCTTCCGCGCTGCCGGCTTCGAATGGCGCGAGCCGGGCTGCTCGATGTGCGTCGGCATGAACGGTGATACCGGAAAGCCGCAGGAGCGGATTGCCTCGACCTCGAACCGCAACTTCATCGGCCGGCAGGGACCGGGGGTGCGGACGCACCTGCTCAGTCCGGCGATGGCGGTGGCCGCGGCCGTTTCCGGCCGCTTCGCCGACGTCCGCAAGCTGGCCTAGCCAGGAGGTATCGCCATGGAAGCTTTCACCATCCTCGACGCGGTCGCCATCCCGATCGACCAGCCAAACCTCGACACCGACCAGATCATCCCGGCGCGGTTCCTCGGCAAGCCGCGCAATCTGCAGGTCGAGGCGCTCTTCCACGACCTGCGTTACGCGCCGGACAGGACTCCGCGGCCGGACTTCGTCAGCAACATGCCGGCCTTCGCCGGCGCGAAGATCGTGGTGGCGGAGCGCAACTTCGCCTGCGGCTCCTCGCGCGAGAACGCCGTTACGGTGATGGTCGACAACGGGCTGCGGGCCTTCATCGCGCCGAGCTTCGGCGACATCTTCTTCAACAACTGCTTTCAGAACGGCGCCCTGCCGATCCGCCTCGACGCCGCGCGGGCGGCGGAGCTGCGGGGAATGCTGCACGGCTCCCCGGGCGCCCGGATCAGGATCGATCTCGCGAACCAGACCGTGGTCGGGCCCGATGGCAGGACCGACCGGTTCGAGATCGATTCCTTCCGCAAGGACTGCCTGCTGCAGGGTGCGGACGAGGTCAGCCTGACGCTGAGCTACGACAAGGACATCTCGGCCTTCGAAGCGAAGCAGCGGCAGGAACTGAGCTGGCTGTAACGCGGGAACGCTACGGCGCGGGCCCGAACCCCTGCAGCGTCCAGACGAGGGGGGCGGGGTCGATCCTGACCTCACCGGTTTGCGGACGGTCGATGTCGATGATCAGCACGATCGCGAGGGTCCAGACGCCGAGCAGCAGCACGGAGAGTCCCGGCTGGCGGCTGCCGACCAGGCCGAACCCGTAACCCACGGCGCCCACCGCAAAGACGGAGACGGTCAGCAGGAGCCGCAGGATGTAGGGCGGCACATGGCTGGCGAAATTGCGCCGGTTGGTGAGCGAGAGGTCGATCATGTCGTTGAGCGAGGAGAGCAGCAGCCCCGAGATCGGCGTCGGCGAGCGCTCGGCGACGGTGCGGGCC
>LNFM01013165.1_pt1 | contig 10641 bp, 7 predicted proteins | sample 596031 | NCBI WGS metagenome assembly LNFM01 (sample SAMN04254537, study PRJNA301005) | activated carbon metagenome | isolation source: dual media filters at the Ann Arbor, Michigan drinking water treatment plant | place: USA: Ann Arbor | reverse complement strand
GGCGGCTTCACGGCGAGCAAATCGAGCAAGGTCGGGAACAGGTCGATCGTGCTCACGCGGTCCGCGATCGCGCGCCCGTGGGCGCGCGGCAGTTTGAACACGAGCGGCACGCGAATCAGTTCGTCGTAGAGCGTGAACCCGTGGTCGAACCGGCCGTGCTCGTGCAGTTCGGTGCCGTGATCCGAGACGATCACGAACAGCGTGCGCTCCGCGATTCCGAGCTTCTCGAACTCTTCGAGGAACGCCCCGAACTTCGCGTCGGCGCGCTGCACCTTCTCGTCGTACACGCCGCGCCACAGCGCCACGTCTTCGGGGCGCAGGGTCACGCGCCCGCGCTCGAGTCCCTCTTCGCGCAGCAGTTCCTGTTCGTGCGGGGACCCGGTGAAGCGGCGGTCGTACCCCTTCGGCGCGAAGCGCAGGTCCAACCCGCCGTCGGGCGCGTGTTGGCCGTGAACGTCGTACCCGTGGAGGAACAGGAAGAACTTGCGGTGCTTGTTGGCGCGCAGCCACGCGAGGGCGCGCGGCGCGCTCTCCTCGAACCCCGCGAACGTCTCGCGCGGCGCGGCGTAGGTGTCGAACCCCTGATCGAAGCCGAACGCCGGCCCGACGCCCGCGTTGCCGGTGAACCCGGCGGTCGCGTACCCGTTCAGCCGCAGCACGTCCGCGAGCGTGGCGAGGCCCGGGGCCCGCTCGCTCAGCCGCGCGACGCGCTTTTCCTTCGCCGTGTACACCGCGAACTTGTTCGTCATGCCGTGTTCGGACGGGTACACGCCGGTGAACCACGACATCGACGCGGGCACCGTCCACGACGCGACCGAGCGCGCTTTCGTGAACCGGAACGCGCCTTCGGAGAAGCGGTGCAGCGCCGGCGTGAGCTTCGGCCCGACGCGCGCGGCCTGAAGCGCGTCGAAGCTGACGAACACGAGGTTGTGATCGCGGTACGCGAACGGCGCGGGCGGCGGCGCGTCGGGCGGCGGTGGCGAAGGCGCGCGCCCGCACCCGGCGGCGAGGAGTGCGACGGCTACGAGTGAAACGCGCATGCGGGCGCTCAATACGGGCTGCGGGCGACGCGGAAGCCGGTGGTGTTCTTCGCCTCGCCGGGCGGTTGGAACGCGCGGGCCGCGCTGCGGCAACTCGTCGATTGCAGCGCCCACGCGCCGCCGCGCACCACGCGGTGGTCGCCGGCGTCTGGGCCGCGGGGGTCGTCGCGCGGGCTTTTCTCGTAGTAGTCGGCCGCGTACCAGTCGCCGCACCACTCCGCCACGTTGCCGTGACACTCGTACACGCCCGTCCGGTTCGGCTTGTAGGTGCCGACCGCGGTCGTGCGACCCAAGAAGATGACGTCATCGCCGCCGTAACCGCCCGGAATGGTCACGCGCCAGTTCGCGCCGCGCGGCGGCGGCGAGCGGCCCATCCAGTACGCCTCGTCGGTGCCGCCGCGGCACGCGAGTTCCCACTCCGCTTCGGTGGGCAGCCGGTACCCGCGGCCACCCAGCACTTTCACCTTCGCGCTTGCGATCGCGCCGCCCTCGCGCTTCTCGTCGGTCAGTTCGTAGTACGGGTCGAAGCCGTCGAGCTTGCTGAGCGCGTTACAGAACGCGACCGCGTCGAACCACGTCACCTGTTCGACCGGGAACTTCGTGGTGTTCAGGCCGCGCACTTTGTCCCTGCCGCCACCGTCCGCGCAGAACCAACTCGGGGTGCGCTTGCGCACGGTGTCGTACTGCTCCTGCGTCACCTCGTGCGCGCCGATGAGGTACGCCTTGGTGATGCGAACGGTGTGGCGGGTTTCGTCCGCGCGGCGGCCGGCCTCGTCGCGCGGCGACCCCATCTCGAACGCGCGGGCGTACACCGGGCGCATTTCGAGTTTCGTGCTCTTGCTGACGCGCGCGCCGGAAATGATGGTGCGCACCAACCCCTGCGCGCGCGCGCGCACTTCCGGGTCGTCGCTGGCGGCGGCTTCGACCACCGCGGGCAGCGCCGGTTCGCCGATCTCCTTCAGTTTCTCGGTGGCGCGCTCGCGGGCGGCGAACTCGGGCGCGCCGAGTTCTTTGATGAGCGGCGGGACGCGCTCGTCGCCGGCCCCCGGCGGCGGCAGCGCCGCGAGGGCAGCGAACACGAGCGCGGGCGCAGCGAACCGCGCGAACCGGGAGCGGGCCATTCGTGCGCCCTCCGCGGGGAAGAGGTACGCACAGTGTACTGCGACGCGCGCGCCGCGCGAAGCCTCCGAACGAGCCGGAGTTGCCGCGGGCGCATTTGCGCACTTCGAAGGTGGCCAACAACCCAAAGGACGCCAACACACGGCCGAAGTTGGCCAACCGCTGGCCAACTTGGAAACATGCCTAGAAATTCCAGCATTTCGTGAGGGGGCCGGGGGGTAAGTTGGCCAAAGATGGCCAACTCGCGCGCTACCCCCCTTCGCGGCGACTCTGCGCGGGATTGGCACATCACAAGCGCAATTCCGTACACTTCGTGATTCGAGACGAACGGCCGCGGCGATTCGGAATCAGAACAGGTCGATGCGCCCGCCGAACCGTTCGAGCAGTTGCGGGTACACCGCCGGCCCGATTTGGTTCATTCGCAGGTTCAGGTGTTCGAGCGGTGACGGCGGTGCCGCGAGCAGGATTTCGGCGGCGGCGTCCGAGAGTTCGTTGCGCGACAAATCGATGCGGCGCAATTGCGCCCACTTCGGCGACGCGACGATCGCTTGCAAGCCCGCGTCGGTGATCTCGTTCTTTTCGAGGTCGAGTTCCGCCAGGCGCGGTAGGCCGCTGCCGTTGAGCAGGAGCACCAATTCGGGGTCGCTCACTAGCATCGAACTGAGGTCGAGCACTTCGACCCGCGCCAAGTGCGGCGCGTTCCCGAGCAGTCCAAACACGGGATCGGGGATCGGCTCAGGACACTCACCCGCGATCGGGCACACGGTCAGCGCTTCGATGCACCGCGCCTCCGGGCACACGACGAGCGCCGGAACGTGCCCCCGCCCGAAGCAGGTGAGGCGCACGCGCGGCGCGGGGCGCAGCGCCGCGACTTCCGCCAAGTGTTTCAGGAACTCGAACGCGTTCAGGTTCAGTTCGCTCACGAAGCCGCGGTCGAACACCACATCGAACGTACCGAGATATCCGGTAAAGGGTGCGAGCAGGTCGCGGCGGTGGTTGTCGAGCAGTTCCTGTTGCCGCCGCCACAGGTGAACGTGCTCGCGCTGTTCGCTCGCGGGTCGGTCTTCGAGGCGGCGCACCGCGACCTGCACGCGAATGAACTCGGCGCGGATCGCGTTAGTTCCCGGTCCCGCGCCGCCCGAGCTACTCGCTCGCCCGGCTGGACCGGGGGCGTCGTCGTGCTCGTCGAGCCAATCGGCGTAGACGAGTCGCGGGGTGTCGTCGTCCGGGTGCGCGGCAATGGCCGCGAGCAGCGCGTCGCCGTCGCTCATGGGAGTTCCCCCGCGCCCGGTGCGAACCACGCGGGCTGACCGTGCCGCGCGAGCAGCACGCGCACCGTCGCAATGTAGGTGTCGAGATTCGCCCGCGCGCGCGCTTCGGGCGAAACGTCTTCGTCGTCGTCGAACTCATCGTCGGCCTCGTCGTCGGCCGGCAACACGTCTCCGCGCGCGGCTCTCACCGCGCCCTCGCCAAAGATCATGCACAGCGCCGTTTGGTAGCGGTCGAGCGTCGCTTCGAGTAGGTCCGCCGGCTTTCTGCGCAGCGTGCGGCGGCGGCTTTCGAGCGCGTGGAGGTGCGCGCGCATCGGCCCGGGTGGCGCGCGCCGCGCGAGCGCGTCGGCGTCCATGAGGTACGCAATGAGCGGGTGGTGAAGCCGAACCGCTTGGTGTCGCCGAACGAATACGCCCGTGACGAGGCTCGGCCGTTCGGCAACGAGTTCGATCGCTCCCGGGTTCGTCGAGAGCAAGAGCAACGGCTGACCGGCGGCGACCGTAGCGCCCGGTTCCACAAGCACCTCATCGACGATCACGTACTCGGCACCGGCGGTTCCCAGTTCCGTGACCGTGCGCACGACGAGGCGGTTGAACAGCGGGTCGAGGTCCGCGAGCCAATCGGGTTCGAGGGTCTGGCGCAGCGCCGCGAGGCCGCGCACGCAGCGCAGGAACTCGGCGCTCAGGCGCGCGAAGTCGGCCCGCGGGTCGTCGCGTTCCGCGAGCCAGTCCGCGTACACCAGTCGCGCCGTTTCGTCGGCCGGGTTCGTGCGAATCGCGTTCAGGAAGGCCGCTTCGTCCGGGTTCATTGTCGCGCTCCGGTTCGGCACCCGTCGTTCGGCGCGCTCTTTTGGAAGCACGCACTTTCTTCCGCGAGTTCGGCCGATTAGAGTGTGTGCAGCGTTTCGCTGCCACCCTCTCTCCATCCTCACGCGCCCGGCACCCGCCGGGGGAACATTATGGACGTTTTCAGCCGTCGCGAGTTCCTGAACCGGTCCGCGATCCTCGCCGCCGCTGCCGCCGCGGCCCCGGCCGGTACCGCCGACGACAAGCCCGCACCCGCGAAAGCCAACCGCGAGGACAAACTGCGCGTCGCGGTGGTCGGAGTGCGGAGCCGCGGCATGAGCCACGTCGGCGGGTTCCTCGGCAAGAACAACTGCGAGATCACCACCGTCTGCGACTGCGACGAGGCCGTCATCGGCAAGGCCATGACACAGATCGAGGGCAAGCAGGGCAAGGCCCCGAAGTACGAGAAAGACATTCGGAAGGTGATCGAGAACAAGGACATCGACATCGTCAGCATCGCGACGCCGAACCACTGGCACGCGCTGATGGCGGTGTGGGCGATGGAAGCCGGGAAGGACGTGTACGTCGAGAAGCCCGCGACGCACAACGTGCACGAGGGCGCGATCATGACGGCCGCGGCGCGCAAGTTCAAACGCATCTGTCAGGTGGGCACGCAGAGCCGCAGCAACCCGGGCATGCGCGAGGCCATCGCGTTCGTGCAGGGCGGGAAGATCGGGAAGGTCGATCTCGCCATCGGCCTGTGCTACAAGCCGCGCGGCAGCATCGGCAAAGTGGCCGGCGAGCAGAAGCCGCCCGCGACGATGGACTACGACCTGTGGTGCGGCCCGGCCCCGCTCAAGATCCCGCACCGCAAAACCGGTTACGGCACCGTTCACTACGACTGGCACTGGATCTGGGACTTCGGCAACGGCGACCTTGGCAATCAGGGCGTTCACGAGATGGACAAGGCCCGCTGGGGCCTCGCGAAGACCACGATGCCCAGGACCGCGCTCAGCTTCGGCGGGCGGTTCGGCTACGAAGACGACGGCGAGACCGCGAACACCCAACTGTGCCTGTTCGACTACGGCGACGCGAAGATGGTGTTCGAGGTGCGCGGCCTGACCACCGACGCCTACAAGGGCGCGAAGGTGGGCAACATCTGGGTCGGCACCGAGGGCTACGTGGTGTGCCCGAGCTACGCCGGCGGCACCGCGTACGACCCGAAGGGCAAAGAGATCGGCAAGTTCAGCGGCGGCAACGATCAGTTCCACTTCGACAACTTCGTGAAGGCCGTCCGCAGCCGCAAGCACGAAGACCTGAACTGCGACATCGCCGAGGGGCACCTGAGCGCGGCGCTGTGCCACCTCGCGAACATCAGCTACCGCATCGGGTTCACCGCCCCGCTCGCCGCGCTCGCCGGCGACGACTGCCCGAAAGACCTGAAGCCCTACGCCGAAGGGATGCTCGCGCACCTCAAGGCCAACAAGGTGGACGAAAAGACCACTGCCAAGTTCGGCCACGTGCTGACGATCGACCCCAAGACCGAGCGGTTCGTATCGCCGAACAAGACGCTCGCGGAGGTCGCCAACCGGTTGCTGTTCCGCGAGTACCGCAAGGGGTTCGAGTTGAAGGACCACACCGCGTAACCGCCGGTAACGCCCCGCGGCACTGCGCGCGAGTCGCGCCGCCGCGGGGCGTCTCTTTTTCGCATCGCCGGTTCTTCCCTCCCACGAGTTCCCACCACCATGCGCTCGTCTCTCTTCGCGCTCGTTGCGCTCGCCTTGCCGCTGATCGCGGCCGACATCCCGACCCCGAAACCCACCAAGCCCGACGAACCCATGGCGAAGGCGTACTCCGCCGAGAAAGCCGCGGAGTACCTCGACGGCGTCGGCATCGGCTGGACCCGCGACCGCAGTTGCATCACCTGTCACACGAACATGCCGTACCTCACCGCGCGCCCGTTGCTGAAGGGTGACGGCTGGAAGGAAGTGCGGGAGTTCCTCGAAAAGGACGTGGCGAAGTGGCAAACCGGCGGGAAGCCGCGCGGCGACGCGTATGTGGTCGCCACCGCGTTCGCGCTCGCGTTCAACGACGCGCAGCAAACAGGCAAACTGCACGACGCGACCCGTGCCGCGCTCGACAAGATGTGGGACGTGCAGGCCAAAGACGGCGCGTGGAACTGGCTGAAGTGCGAGTGGCCCCCGCTCGAACACGACGACTATTACGGCGCGACGCTCGCGGCGCTCGCGGTCGGCTACGCCCCCGGCGACTACGCGAAGACCGAGAAGGCCCAAGCCGGCCTGAAGAAGCTGAAGGCGTACTTCGCCAAAGTGTCGGCCCCGGACCTGCACCACCGCGCGATGCTGCTCTGGGCGTCCACCAAAGTGCCCGGCCTAATGACCGCCGACGAGCGCGCGAAGACCGTGGCTTCACTCAAAGCGAAGCAGCGCAAGGACGGCGGTTGGTCTCTGCCGTCGCTGGGCGCGTACAAGCGCCGCGACGCCGAGAAGACGCCGAACGACCCGAACGCGGAGAGCGACGGGTACGGCACCGGGTTCGTGGCGTATGTGCTGCTGACCGCCGGCGAGAAGCCGAACGACGACACCATCGGGAACGCGGTGAAGTGGCTCAAGGCGAACCAGCGCGAGAGCGGCCGGTGGTACACGCGCTCGTTGAACAACGACAAGGCGCACTACATCGCGAACGCCGGCACCGCGTTCTGCGTGCTGGCGCTGCACGAAGCCAAAGCGAAGTGACGCAAGGCTAAGCGCGGGCCGCGGGCCGCGCTCGTGTTTACGGCTTTAGGACCGGTAGTTTCGCGGGCGGGATCGTGTCGCCTTCGCCCTTTGCGGGCTTCGGCGGCGCGGCGGCCCGCAGCGCATCGAGCCACGCCTCTTCGAGGTCGTCCACCGTTTTGAAACCGAAGTAGGTGTGCGGGGTTGTGCCCCAGCTTTCGAGCGTGTTCTCCGCCGAACCCGCCTCAAGGAACGGCGGCGTAGTGAGTGCTCCCCGAGTTCGGTCGCGGTGTGCGATTGAGTGCGGAGCGTGCCTGCTGCCCTATTTAAACGCTTCCCACTCCTTGCCCATCACGGCGGAAGCGATCTTCAGTTTCAGGATTTCGTCGGTGCCCTCGTAGATGCGGCACACGCGCACGTCGGTCAGGTGCCGGCCCGGGCGGTACAGCGTGCTCCAGCCGCGCCCGCCGAACACCTGCACCGCGCGGTCGGCCGCGTCCCACGCCGCGTTCGTCGCGAAGAACTTCGCCTGCGCCGCGAGCAGGTCCGCTTCGCGCGCGAGTTCCTTGTCGCCCTTGTTCGCCTCACTGCGGTCCTTCATCGCCGCGGCCCGCAGCACCATTGATTCACTCGCCACGCGATCCATTTCGATCATCGCGATGTGTTCTTGAACGAGTTGGTGCCGGCCGATCTCCTTGCCGTGCTGCGACCGCACCTTCGCGTACTGAATCGCCTCCGCGAGGCAGTCTTCGATCACGCCCAAGCACCCCGCGGCCACGCTCAGCCGGCCGCTCACCAGCGTGCCCATCGCCACACGGAACCCGTCGCCCTCTTCGCCGAGCAGGTTTTCGAGCGGCACTTCCGCGTTGTGCATCTCGAACATCGCGGTGTTCGACGTGGGCATCCCCATCTTCGCGTTCGCCGCGAACGACTCCTTCTCGAAGCCCTTCTGCGCGGTGTCCAGCACGAACGCCGAGATGCGCCCGGTGCCCACCTGACCCGCGGGGTACGCGAATACGATGATCGCGTCCGCGATGCCGCCGTTGGAAATCAGGTACTTCACCCCGTTCAGGATGAAGCGGTCGCCCTTCTTTTCGTAACTGCTGGTCATCTCGCGCGGGTTGCTGCCGGCGTCCGGTTCGGTGAGGCCGAACGCGAGCACCTTCTCGCCGCGCGCCGCGGCCGGCAGGTACTTGCGCTTCAGTGCGTCGCTGCCCCACGTCTGAATCGGGTACGCGCCGATGCTGAGGTGCCCGGAGAAGAAGGTGCGAACGGTGGTGCCCTCGCGGCCGATGCGCGCCAGCGCCTTGAAGTAGCTGACGTTGTCCGCGGCGCGCCCGCCGTACTCTTCGCGCACGTTCATGCCGAGGAGGTTGTGCTTCTTGGCGAGCGGGACGACGTGCTCGTTGAACCGGCGCTCGGCGTAGGCCAGTTCCTCTTCGGGGCGCACCTCTTCGCAGAACGCTTCCACATCGGCGGCGAGTTGGTTGGGGTCGAACGGCATGACCGGCTCCTGTGCAAGAATCGAGTGCCCGGTAACGGCATTCTACGCACCGCGCTTGCGGTTCCGTTCCTGACCGAATACCATTCGCACGACACAACCCGCGCGCTCACGGAGCCGACGCCGCATGTCCCAGACGTTCAACTTCGAGGAACTCGATCAGGCCACGCACGACTACCTCGTCGCGGTGCGCGACGCGGAGGGCGCGGGCACCCCGGGCGTGTTCGTGCCCGGCTCCGACTCGCTGCCCGGGTGTGGGTGCATCGTCGGGCCGATCATCATCGGCACCACGCTCGCCCTCACGCTCACGGACTGGCTCGACGTGATCCAGAACGAGCCGCGGGGCGTCGCGCTGCTGCAAACCGCCGGGCTGCTGCTCGGCGGCTGGCTGCTCGCCGCCGGGTTCCGCGGGAGCAAAGGCTCGGACAAGGTCGCGGGGTGCTGGGCCTACGCCGACCCGCTGTACCTGTACGAAGCGTTCCGCGAGCAAGTGACCGTGACGCCCATCGACGACGTGGTCGAGGCCCAGTTCACGCACAACTACAACAACGGCTCGTACCAGAACAGCGCGGTCACGATCCGCCTGAGCGGCACCGGCGGGAAGACGCTCACCGTGAGCGGCGAAGCGCCCGCGGAGCGCATGGTGGTGTACCTGAACTACCTCGCGTGGGCGCGCGGGGGCGAGGGCGGCGACCGCGCGAACCTGCCGCCGGCCACGCTCGGCGGGTTGGCGAAATTCGTCGCGAAGAACGACCGCGAACCGCTCGATAACGAGAACAACATCAACCTGAGTGAGATCGACCTCGACGTGACCGAGGTGCCGGAGGAGCCGACCCGCGACCGGACCGCGACGCCGTCGTTCCTGCCCTACGTCGTGATGCTGGTGGCCGCCGCGGTGTGCTGGTGCCTGTTCGCGTTCGTAGTGAACCCGCCGCTCCGCGACGACGTGGTGTACAACATCCTGAGTAAGCCGGCGATGCCGCTGAGCCTGCGCAAGTACCTGCTGGACGACCGCAATACGAAACACCGCACGGCCGCGCTGCAGCGGCTCGAAGCGTTTTACAGCAGGGCGATTACCGAGTGCCGGAACCAGAAACAGAACCCCGCCCTCGGCGAGGGCATGGCGAAAACGTTCGAGGCGCTCAGCACGGCCGTTAGCCCGGTGGTCACCCTGCGCGTGACCGAGCGCGCCGCCCCGGACGCACTGAAGGAGGGGCGCGGCGCGCGCGAGAACGACCTGCGCACCCAGTTCGCCGACGGCATCAGCCAGACGCTCGCGTCGCTCGACGGCTACGGCGTTCCGAAGCCGGAAGTCGATGGCCCAATCGACCCACTGAACCCGCCGCGCTGGGAACCCGCGCCGCCGCCGCCCATCGGGCACCAGTTGGCGGACTTCGTCGAACCGCCCGAAGACGCCAAGGGCGTTCACATCGACATCAGTTACACCATCGAGCAAACGGGCGCGCAGTACACGATCAAGGCCGTTGTGGAGATCCGCTTGAAGGTGGACGAGGACCCGATCGCGCGCGGCACGGTCGGCGCGCCCGGCGCGTTCACCGGCGCGGACCTCGCGTTCCGCGGGATGACCGCACTGCGCGACCAACTGATTCTGGCGCTGTTGGGCCGCACGACCGGGAACGGCGCGCCGGTGATCCCGCAGATCCCGCAGTTCCCGTTTCCCAAGGTGCCGTAGCGCCGCTCAGGTGACGACGACCCCAACGAGCACGTTGTAGCCGGCGTGCGCACCGACCGCGACCCCGTAGCCGCGGAACACGTACAAGAGCGTGAAGAAAAGACCCGCGACCGCGCGGAACAGGAAGGTATCGGCCCGCATCGGCTCCCCGTAGGGGCCGATGTGGTGCGCCGCGGCGAACAGCAGCGCGCCCGCGACCGCCGCGAGCGGCATCGCAACGATCCACGGCATCAGCACCGTTCGGAACATCAGCAGCAGCCCGCTAAATAGCACGAGGCGGAACAGCACTTCTTCGTAAATGCCCGCGCCGATGTATCGCAGGATGTCCCCCGCCGGCGCGGGGCGCACCGCGATTTGCAATTTCACGCCGAGGCCGTCTAGAACCGGCCCGAAGTTCCGAGCGAGTTGCCAGAGAATCGCCGCGAACAGCACACTTTCGAGTGCCATCCCGAACCACGTCTTGACTGGGTCGGTCGGGCGGTCGGCCCAGCGCCAC
>LNFM01014942.1_pt1 | contig 10642 bp, 7 predicted proteins | sample 596031 | NCBI WGS metagenome assembly LNFM01 (sample SAMN04254537, study PRJNA301005) | activated carbon metagenome | isolation source: dual media filters at the Ann Arbor, Michigan drinking water treatment plant | place: USA: Ann Arbor | reverse complement strand
GGGCGAGATATCGAAACAGGTTAGTTAATAAAACAGCACAAACTATGATGAATGTAATAAAATAAAGTGCATATACAGGGCTAATGGCCTTTAAACGATAAACCTGGTAGTAAAAAATATCCCGGATAAAGCCAGTGGAAACGGAGAAAGATGGAGCTGATAAAATCTCGTTGCCACTTTTATGTTCGAAGAGTACATTTAATAAAGGAATGATTAATGCAAATTGAAATACACTAAAGATGACAGCGAGAATAGTGAAAATAAAAAAGGGTATTACAAACCACCTGTAAGGGCGGGCATAAGCCAAAAGACGTCTGTAAACTTTCATGTACCAGTAAAGATATTTTAATATAACGAACGATAAACTTCCAGGTATTGCCTGGCCGATTTATGCCAATTGAAACTCAAGCCTCTTGCTTTTATTTTTTCCTGAAAACCGTTAGCATCATATTGCTCCATGCCGGTATTAAATACCTGCTGCATATTGTCTGAATTAAAATCATTAAAATAAAAAGATACATCACCACCAATTTCCGGCAAGGCCGTTTTATCTGATAGGAATAACGGCTTACCGCAACTCATAGCCTCTACTACCGGTAATCCAAATCCTTCTGAAACGGAAGGAAATGCAAAAGCCCGGCAATTATTAAAATACCATGATTTTTCATGTTCAGATACTGAACCAAGCAGATGAACATTTTCTGCCACACCCATGTCTTTCGATTCCTTTTTTATAAAAGATAGATAATCGGGGTCATCATATTTTCCTGCAATTAATAATTCCATAGTATTTTTTTTCAGCAACGGTAGCAGCACATGAAAATTCTTTTTGCGGTTGATAACACCAATAGAAAATAAAAATGGCTTCTTTGGTTTATAGGATTGAGCACTAAGCTCAGGAGACATGAGTAGGTTGGTGCCGTTATGTATTACGAGCAACGGTTTGTTTTTTACTTCACAATGTTGAAGCACATCCTTCTTGCTGAATTCAGAAATACAAATGATGGCATCAGCCCGGTTTATTAACCCTTGCAGATATCTCAAATATTTTTGTTTTTTAGCCGCTGTTTTTCTTTCATCGTACATAAAGTTCAGATCGTGTATAGATAATACAACCTTGATCTTCTTATTCAGCATTGGCATGTAATGGGTATTCTGGTAAGTGGAATGCCAGATATCAAAAGACTTTACTGATGGTAAGATAAATTTTTGGAGCGGATTTTGTGTTAGGTGATTTGTATTTGTAAACGACCAGTTTTGTTTTCCCGGCGGGGTATAAAAAAATAATTGTTCTTGCTGTAGATGAATGTTCTTTTCCAGATAAATTCCCAAATTCATACAATAGTGATAAAGACCTGTATCAGGGAACTTCATTCTTTCACAGTCAAGAATTATTTTTTTCATAGATTTTACAAATCCACAGCAATAATAAGGCCGTTATTTGGTTAGATATGGTACTTGCATCACGGTTACAAATGATTTAAGTCATATTTATAAGAAATTGGTTAATCAGGTATTTATAAAATAGAGATATCGGATAATTAATGGGAGAAAGTCATTTTTTTAAAAACTCAAAGAAGATATTTTTGGACATGCCTGGAATTATTCTTGATTGTGATTTAATGCGGTACCGAAACTCGGGTTTATACCACTATTGCCTCAACCTCGGTAATTATGTAAACCGCCATCTGAAAAATCATGGGAAAGAAGAAATTTCTTTTTATGTGCCTCCGGCAGAAGCCGGCACATTTGAAAGCAATAAAAATTGCATCGTCGAACGAAAATGGCATCATAAGCTTTTGAAACCTTTCCTTTGGAATTGTGATATCTGGCATGCACCCTTTCAATCTGGTAGAATAGTGCCATCGGTAAATAGCAAAACAAAAGTCTTACTCACAATACATGATTTAAACTGTTTGCATGAGGATACAACAGCAAAGCAAAGAAGACTTAGCCTGGAACATACTCAAAAATTGATTGACAGAGCAGATGCACTTGTTTGTATATCGCATCATTGCAAAAAAGATGTACTGGGAAACCTGGACACTGCTGGAAAACCGGTTTATGTAATACATAACGGCACACACCATGTAAGTAATCCACCTGCAACACCAATAGGCTACAATCCTGCAAAACCATTTTTATTTACTATGGGGTATGTGAATAGAAAGAAGAATTTTCATACGCTGGTTCCATTACTAATTAAAAATGACATAGAATTGTTAGTAGCCGGCCGATTGGATGAGCCAGACTATATTTCTAACATGAAGAAAAATGCTGAGCAATTAGGCGTAGGAGACCGATTGAAAATATTGGGGCCGGTGCCAGAAGAAGATAAAGCCTGGTATTTTAAAAACTGCATGGCGTTTAGTTTGCCTTCATTAGCAGAAGGCTTTGGAGCACCGGTTGTAGAAGCAATGGCTTTTGGTAAACCAATCTTTTTATCTAGTTGCACTTCCCTTCCGGAAATTGGCGGGGATGTTGCTTTCTATTTTAAGTCGTTTGATTCATACCACATGCAGTCAGTATTTGAAACAGGTATGGCAGAATACCAGCGAAATGGATTGGCGCAAAAAATTATACAAAGAGGGCACCAGTTTAGCTGGGAAGAAAAGGCAGCGGCCTATTGTAAAGTATACGAATCTCTGGCCCGATAAATTTTTATTATGATAGCATCAAGCGAACAACGTAAATGGAATACCGGCTTACAAACTGATTTTGGGAAACGCCGTTCTGAACTTTGTAAGGCCAAAGATTTTTCCCGGGAATGGTACAAGAGGTGGTGTAAGGAAATGGGTGAAGAGCCAAACTTTCACCGGAAGCAGTGGGAGTTTATATATATAATGCAGGCTTTGTGGGAAAGAGACTGCCTGCAATCCGGCAAAAGAGGATTAGTGTTTGCGGTAGGCTCCGAACCATTACCTTCAGTTTTTGCAAAATATGGATGTGATATTTTAGCTACCGATATTTTCCCCGAAGAAGGCATTGCTAAAGGTTGGGATAATAATAACCAGTTATGTTTCGGTCTCGATGGGTTGTATAAATGTGACATTTGCGACAGGCAAACCTTTGATAACAGAGTGGAGTATATGGCGGTGGATATGAATAGCATACCTGCTGATTTAAGAAATTTCGACTTCAACTGGAGTAGTTGCTCATTTGAACACCTCGGAACTATTGAAAAGGGGGCTACTTTTCTAAAAAATCAACTGAAAACGCTGAAGCCCGGAGGTTGGGCTGTTCATACAACAGAATTTAATATTTCATCTAACGATGATACACAGGATTATAATGATACTGTTATTTATCGCCAAAGAGACATCAATGCAATTGTTGATTATCTGAAAAATGAGGGCCATTTTGTAGAAGAACTGGATTTTTCGTTGGGTGGATTGCCTGAAGATTTTCAAGTTGATATTCAACCACATCAACAGAAAGTGCATGTCAAACTACAGATTGGCCAATATGTGGTTACATCCATTGGCTTAATTATTCGTAAAAAGTCCGATTAAATTTCAATTCCGAACACTCTTTTGTAATAAAACCGACTTTTTCACCCCCTTTTCCACACCACAAAAATCTTTCCTTTTCAAATTGGAGGATTAATCTAAAGAATTCCTCGAAGCTCTGCTTCGGGGTGGGGCGGGGGTAGATGCTAAGTTATTAGATTTGCTGAATGAGTGAGCATATTCATAAGCGGCATAATAAGAGTTTGTTGTTGTATCATTTGGTATGCCCAATAAAGTATAGAAGAAGTGTGTTGTCAGAAGTTGTTGAAGGAAGCTTGGTGGAGGTTTGCAAGAATATAGAGGATCGCTATGAAATAAATTTTTTGGAGATTGGTGCAGATTTAAATCAGGTGCATTTTATGATACAAAGTGTTCCGCTGTTAAGTGCTAAGACAATAGTTCAAACCGTAAAAAGTATTATAGCGAAAGAGTTATTTCGTTTACATCCGGAGGTGAAGCAGCAATTGTGGGGAGGTCAGTTTTGGAGTAGTGGGTACTACATAAACACGGTAGGTCAATATGCAAATGAAGAAATGATACTGAAGTATATAAAAGGACAAGGAGCAAATCCGAAAGAGTATAAGCAATTTCACAAGAGCCCGCTACGGCTGTTCGATTAAACCGATACCTCGAAGCTCTGCTTCGGGGTTATTCATTCTGGCTGTTACTTCCGAAAGCAGCGGCATAATTTCAATCATTTTTGCAGTAAAAACAAAGCATTTTCCTGTTATCTTTATTCTAGGTTGGTCAAAACAGCCACACATTATATCACCCTAAAGAAAAAAAATGCATAAACTATGTTTGTTGGGAGTTTGCATGCTGCTACTCTGCACCACCAACTCCCTGGCTCAAACAGTAGCTGATGAAGATGTTTCCACTGCTTTGGCGTTAAAAAGAAAATTTAAGGAAGACACTTATGCAGCCGTTACAATGACGCAACGCTATACGTTTGAAAAAGGGAAGAATGAATTTAAACAGCCCGTTGTAACTGTAAAGGAAGACGGTGAAATTGAATTTATTGCACTGAAAGATATTGCCATGTTTCAGTATTATAAATTTCATAATCGCTTTATTAAACTAAAAACTTTTAACCGTTATGATAAATACCTGAAAAAGTATTCACAAACCGGAAAGAGAGGTTTTGACCGTTCCGTAACAGACGACAATATTTTCTTTGATGATAGCCGGGTGCAGATATATTCTTTCCGGTTTTTGCAGAAAGGGAAAATGGCGAAGCTTAGTTGGGAGCAAGAGTTTACTGATGGTAAATACCTGACCCGAAATTTCTTCAATGAGTATTTCCCTGTTGCTGAAAAAATTATTGAATTTGACGTGCCTTCCTGGCTGGAAGTTTCTTTTATAGAAAAGAACTTCGGAAAATTCAAGATTGAAAAATCGCAGAAGCCATCTGGGAAAAGCACACTTTATACGTTCAAGGTAAAAGATGTACAAGCAATAAAAAATGAATACCGTGACCTTGGTATTGCTTACACGGAGCCACATATTATTATTCAGATTAAGTCTTTTGAAAATGACGGACAGCGTACTGACCTTTTTAAAACTACCAAAGACCTTTACAAGTGGTATGCGCATTTATATAATATGGCGGGCAATGATGTTAGTAGTTTGAAGCAACAAGTAGCCTCTCTTACCGCAGGTAAAAAAACTGACGAAGAAAAAATTAAAGCCCTTTATTACTGGGTGCAGGATAACATTCGCTACATAGCTTATGAAGATGGCTTTTCAGGTTATATACCCGCCAAAGCACAAGATGTGTTATCAGAAAAGTATGGCGACTGTAAAGGAATGGCAAACCTGCTAACTGAAATGCTGAAGATTGCCGGCTATGATGCCCGTTTTACCTGGATAGGTACACGGCATATTCCATACGACCATAGTGTACCTGCTATGTGTGTTGACAATCATGCCATCACCACTTTATACCATAAAGGGAAAGAATATTTTTTAGATGGAACAGAAAAGTATGCGCCATTTGGTGAAGATGCATTTCGTATACAAGGGAAATCTGCATTGATTGAAAAAGGTGAAAATTATGATGAAAAGAAAGTGCCTCTAACAAATGCTACTAACCACAAGATGAGAACAACGGCAAGTCTTGTATTAAGTGATGGTTCATTAAAAGGGCATGTGAAAGTTACATTGACAGGTGAAGAAAGAAAAGATTTTCACAACGGTTTTCATAGTATGCCTAAACATGCGCAGCAAGATTTTCTTCAGGGAATGTTAGAGTTTGGTAACAGTAACCTTACTGCTGCTAATATTAAGAACAGCGATTTTTCAAACAGGGAAATTCCGGTAGTAGTGGAAGGTGATATTGACCTTACCAACAATATCAATGTAATTAGTGGCAATCAGTATTTAAGTATTGACTTCTTCCCTAAAACACTCCGCAATTATATGCCCGGAGAGAAAAGAACAAGGGGCTATGATTTTGAATCGGTGTTTTCTTTTGAAGATGAAATTGAACTAACAATACCGGCCGGTAAAAAATGTATTGATATTCCTGCATCTCTTTCAATTGATAAGCCGGGTTATGCGTTTACTGGTTCATACGAAGTAGTAAATAATAAAGTAAAGCTGAAGAAAACATTGACAATAAAGGATTCTGTAATTCCAGACACAGAACTGGCTAACTGGAAAAGTTTCCTAACACAGCTAAAAGAATTCAATAGCTACCTGTTAACCGTAACCAAATAATCAACTCAAATTTTAGTCTATGGACTTTAGAAATATAAGAATACTATTTCGGGCATCGCTGTTTTTCTTGGCAGCCTTGTTTTTTGTACCGGCTGCAAAAGCCCAGGAAATAATTGATGAAGACTTCATTGAAGTGCTGATAAAAAATTCTAAAGAAGTATTGGCGGAAGCCGACCCGGATTTTTCATCGAACAATGTTCCTGCAAAATGGGCCGACGAATCAATGGTGATGATTGGATACCGGAAACATATTTTGTTTGATAAGAAACGTTCTGGATTGTTAGGAGGCAAAGAAAATCTTGTGTTGTTAGAAAAAAAGCGGCTGAAAATTAAATTGCTGGATAAAACAGCCGTAGAAAGATTCTCTCAATTATACTTTCGATACAGCTCAGGCTTTGATGGCTTTGGCGCTGTTGTTTACAAGCCCGATGGAACCAAAAGAGAAATTGCTCTTACTAAAGCTGTAAGTATTGAGGATAATGACAACGTACCGGAATTCTTCAAAAGCTTTTTTGATCAGAACGTACGAAACAGGAATGAATATTATAAAGTGCCGGTAGCTGATTTGTTGCCCGGAGATGTACTGGAATTTGCCTCTATGACCAGCAGCACACTGAACGTTAAAAAAACATCTTACTACCAATTTGATGCGCAGTATGAGCTTTGTCAAAAGGGTATGCCTGTGCTGAAGCATAAGATTATTATAGAAACAGATAATAACTCATTTGTTACAGCCCGTAGCATTAATGGCGCACCGGAATTTAAACATACAACCAACAGTGATTTTAATGTGTACACATGGGAAGACAACGACCGGGAAAGACTAAAGGATGTAAACTTTGTGAATGAGTACATGATTCTTCCATCGGTAAAATTTCAAATTACCTATACTGATGGCCGTGAAATAAAGTATTTGTTTGCAGGAACCAAAGGGCAGATTAAAAACACTTTTGATGTAGCAGAGATTGGTAAAAAGGCATACGCAAATTATACAGGAGTGGGGGGTAGTTATGTATATGGGGCAAGTGGCGCAACAGTAGATGCAATATCTTCTATGTTGTGGGGTAAGTTGAAAAATGCTGGTGGCAAAGATGTTCCGGAAGATAAGTTTATTGAGATGGCGTATTACTATATCCGACATACCCAGGTATTTAATAATTATTACTACTCTGATAAACAGTTCTGTTATTTACTGGGGCAGTTATTATATACCCGCAAAATAACTTCTGAGATAATTGTAACCACTCCTAACAACCTGACATCACCAGCCAATCTTTTATTTGAAAATGAATTGTCGTGGTGCCTGCGGGTAAAAGGGAAATATATTTTTAAAGCCACAGAGCATTCTAATCTCTATGATGTGGATGAAACAATGATTGGTAATGTGGGGTATAAGCTACCGATTACTGCCAAGGAGCAAACGGAAGAAGTGAAAATTGCTGATGTGAAAGCAGAAAACAACAAAAGTCTTTTTCAGTTTAATGTCGCTGTTGATACCTCATTAAAATGGTTAAATATAGAACGTACAACAGCTTACACCGGTATTCAAAAAGAAAGGAATAGTGGTTCAGCCTTACAGTTTACAACCTATATGTTTAATGATAGCAGAACATTTAACGGTCCGGACGACTATGAAAATGTACCCGCAAAATACATGGACCAGATATACCAGCAGAAAAAAGCAATTACAGAGGAATTCAAAATACGGAAGCCTGAGTATATGAAAGAACAGATGGAAGGTGATTTCGGTGCTACAGTTAATTATAAAGATTTTCAGATGATGACCGAAGGAAGAACTTTCAAAAAGCCACAATTGATGTACAAAGAAATTGCACAGGTAGGTGAAAAAATCAGGAAGGCTGGAAATAAGTTACTAATTAATCTTCCCGGCCTGATGGGGTCACAGTTGCAAATAAGAAAAGAAGAACGTACAAGAAATTTTGATATTGATGTGCGTTACCCGAGAGACTTAAAATGGCAGATCAATATGACGGTACCGGCAGGATATACTGTAGAGGGCATAGAGGAATTGAAAACAAATGTAGATAATGAGACAGGTGCTTTCATTACTTCGGCTAAAGTTGAGAATAATGTGTTGACGATTGATATTCAGAAAACGTATAAGCAAAAAAATATCAGCAAAGAAAAATGGTCGCAGATGCTTGACTTTGTAGATGCGGCCTATAATTTTACACACAAATTGATATTATTAAAACCAATTAATTAAAAATCAAAACTGGAATTATGAAATTCAGACTCTATGTATTAATGCTCGTTTTATTTGGCTGCACCCTTCAAAGCAGTGCCCAATATAAAGACCTGGAGGGTGTTTTTTTTGGGAAAGTAGTTGCCCTTGGAATGGGAGGTTCTGTGCATCTTTATCAGGATAAATTAATCTCAACTGGCGCATCAATTACTCCTTTAAGCTATAGTGTTTTATTAAACCAGAAGACAATTTTTTCCTCAAGCATTACTTTTCATAAAAAAAGTAAGATTGTTTACAATGGTAATGATGGATTTGCCAATTATACAAAGACTATTGAACCTAAAACCTTCGAGTACCAGCTAGCTCTTAAGTTTGCACTAACCAGCGAGGGGCTTGATAAACCAACTTCTTTATTTATGAGTTTGAGTTATGGAGGTTTATTGGGGAAAGGGAAAGTTACAGACACCCGTTGGAGTGAAGATGATATAAATAGTCAACTTTATCTTGGTGCAGGTCTGGCTGTATTTCATAGACTTGGCTCTCGATTTGTTGTATTTGCCGAACCTTCTTACAGGCAAGACATGACACCTAAAACCAGCAAAATATACCTGGATGATAATGGGCAGAGAAAGCTAAGTTTTAGTAACATAACCGGTCAGGTAGGCTTTATGTTCCTGATTGGTAAGAGCAACTAAGCTGTATAATCTTGAAACGGGGCAGAAAGCCATTTTGCTTTCTGCCCCGTTTTCATGCGTTTTCACCCCCTTTTCCACACCACAAAAATCTTTCCTATTCAAATTGGAGGATTAACCCCGCACCCTTACCTTTGCGGCCTGAAAATACCGGTAGTTTCCGGGATTTTTTATTAAACACTTTATATGGCAAACGTTGGTTGACGTTCAGTTCAACGGCACTCTCCCGGAAATTTATAACTCCTTAGAATTAAAAAGAGAAAACGGCGACATCCTTGTATTGGAAGTACAGCAGCACCTCGGTGAAGACAGCGTACGTACCATTGCGATGGACGGAACCGAAGGTCTTGTTCGTGGAATGGAAGTAGTGGACACCGGTATTGCTATCACCATGCCTGTTGGTGATGAGATCAAAGGCCGTTTGTTCAATGTAACCGGCGACCCGATCGACGGTTTGCCTGCTGTATCTAAAAAAGGTGGCCGTCCTATTCACAATGCACCTCCGGCATTTGAAAACCTGAGCACTGCCTCAGAAATTTTATTTACCGGTATTAAAGTAATTGACCTTATTGAACCTTATTCCAAAGGTGGTAAGATCGGTTTGTTTGGTGGTGCCGGTGTGGGTAAAACAGTATTGATCCAGGAACTTATTAATAATATCGCAAAGGCTTATTCCGGTGTATCTGTATTTGCCGGTGTAGGTGAAAGAACCCGTGAAGGAAATGACCTGATGCGTGAAATGATTGAAGCAGGCATTATGAAATATGGTGATGCTTTTAAACATAGCATGGAAGAAGGTGGATGGGATCTGAGTAAAGTGGATATGAAAGAACTGGCTGATTCAAAAGCTACTTTCGTATTCGGACAGATGAATGAACCTCCCGGAGCAAGAGCAAGGGTGGCCTTGTCTGGTTTGACTATTGCGGAATACTATCGTAACGGTGATGGCACTGGCAAAGGCCGTGACATCCTGTTCTTCGTTGATAATATCTTCCGTTTTACACAAGCCGGTTCTGAAGTATCTGCGTTGTTAGGTCGTATGCCTTCGGCTGTTGGTTATCAACCTACGCTGGCTACGGAGATGGGAATCATGCAGGAACGTATTACTTCAACTAAAAATGGTTCGATTACATCTGTGCAGGCAGTTTATGTACCTGCGGATGACTTGACCGATCCGGCTCCTGCAACAACATTTGCTCACTTAGATGCGACAACTGTATTGAGTCGTAAGATCGCTGACTTAGGTATCTATCCTGCGGTGGATCCATTGGATTCTACTTCAAGAATTTTGACTCCGCTGATCGTAGGTGATGCTCATTATAATTGTGCTAACAGAGTGAAGTTGATGTTGCAGCGTTATAAAGAATTACAAGATATCATCGCTATCCTTGGTTTGGATGAGTTGAGTGATGAAGATAAATTGGTAGTAAGCCGTGCAAGAAAAGTACAACGTTTCTTATCACAACCATTCCACGTTGCAGAAGCATTTACTGGTTTGAAAGGTGTGTTGGTTCCAA
>LNFM01013164.1_pt1 | contig 10642 bp, 8 predicted proteins | sample 596031 | NCBI WGS metagenome assembly LNFM01 (sample SAMN04254537, study PRJNA301005) | activated carbon metagenome | isolation source: dual media filters at the Ann Arbor, Michigan drinking water treatment plant | place: USA: Ann Arbor | reverse complement strand
GGCGCCGGAGACCTGTCGCTCGAGCGCTGGACCGCGTCGCGAAAGGCCGACCTCTTCGAGGAGGTGTTCGAGCGCAGGGTCCGCGTCGAGGGCGCCGAGGATGTGGGCACCTTTCCCGCCCGACCCGGCGTCGCGCGCTCGGACTGACAGCCCGCGAGTGGGGATCGCTTGCGTCCGACAAGAAAACGGCGCTATCTCCCCAGCCGCAATGGCGGACGCACACCACGACGCACACCACGATTCGCACGACTCACACGACGACGCTCACGATGCTCACGACGAGCACGAGCACGACGTGGCTGATCCCGACGAGAGCACGATCCGCACGCCGCTGTGGCTCCCGTTCGTAGGGCTCGGGTTCCTCGCGACGCTCGCCGTCACCGTGTTCTTGATGATGGCTCCGAGCGGCCCGAGCGGGACGGCGACGGACGGCGACGCGGGCGGTGCCCCCAGCGCCGCGGCGCCCGAAGGCGCGCGCTGAGCGCGAGCAGGCGCTGCGACCGTTGACCATCGGTGTGCCTGGGGAGTACGACCGACGTCGCCATGGCGTCTTTTCCCGCAGAGCTCAAATACACCAAAGATCACGAGTGGGCGCGCATCGACGGCAACCGCGTGAAGGTCGGAATCACGCAACACGCTGTCGATCAGCTCGGTGACATCACCCTCGTCAACCTCGACGCCAAAGTCGGCGCCCGACTCGAAGTCGGCAAGGCGTTCGGCACGGTCGAGTCCGTCAAAGCAGTGAGCGACCTCTACGCCCCGCTGTCGGGCACGATCGTCGAGATCAACAAGAGCCTCGACGCGAACCCCGAGCTCATCAACGAGAGCCCCTACGACAAGGGCTGGATGGTGGTGATCGAGATCTCTGGAACAGCCGACGATCTGCTCGACGTCGCCGCGTACACAGCGCACGTCGAAGCGGGCTGACGGACTCCGAGCGCCCTTCGCGCTCTGTCACAAATTGGGCTTCGCCCGTGGTGCCACTGTAATCTCGTGGCACACATGAGCATTCGTACAGTACATCACCGCTCGCTCGCCGCCCTCTTCGTTGGCGCGGCTTCGATCGTGGCGCTGTCGCTCGCCCCCTCGATCACCAGGACTGCTGGGGCAGACCCGGTTCGGTGGGACGTTCCTCGCGAGGGGGCTTTGCCCGCGAGCGCGCGCTCGTTTGTGATCACCGACCCCAACAACGCCGTCGTGATGGTCGAGCCCATGGGCACCGGCGCGCTCGCGGGGCATGTGCAGTTTCGCGCGGGGTTCGCCGTGCGCCGCGCGCAGCGAGGCAGCGGGTGTCGCTCGCAGTGGCTCGAGATCGAAGAGCGCGCGTGGGTGTGCGGCGACCGCGGCGAGCTCAGCGCCAACGCCCCGAGCGCGCCGAACCCGATCGCTGCCACCGAAGAGGCGCTGCCGTGGCCCTACGCGTTTACCGGGCGCGACGATGTCCGCGCGTACAAGACCGAGGCCGCCGCCCTCAGCCTCTCGGAGAGCCCTGCGGACTTCGAGCTGTGGGAGGCCAACTGGGGATTCGCCGTCGATTCGCTGAGCGGCGCCGGTGACGCGCGGGTGCTGCGCACGCGCAGCGGCTTCTTCGTGCGCAGGCGCGACGCGTATCGCGCGAACCCGACCTCCTTCGAAGGAGGCGCTTTTCGTCAGCTCGAAGGCGCGGACCGAGGGATTCCCTTCGGGTGGGTCTCGCTCGGCGCGACGCGCGTGTACGCGGGCCCTAGCGAGACGGGCCCGAGCGAGCCGCTGCTGCGCCTCTCGCCCATCCGTGTGTTCGAGGTGCGCGGAAGCGGCCGTCGACCGATGGCGCGCATCGGTCAAGATCGCTGGGCGCGCGCGGATCACCTGCGCTGGATCGCGCCCGAACCGCCGCCGTCGCGCGTCGATCTCGCGCGACGCGAGCGCTGGATCGACGTGGACGTCGCCACGCAGACGCTGATCGCGTACGAGGGCGCAGAGCCCGTGTACGCGACGATGGTCTCGACCGGAGGCGAGCGCTCGCCCACGCAGCCGGGCGTGTTTCGCATCTGGGGCCGATACATCGCGCACACGATGGACAACACCGAGAGCGCGCACCTGCCGAATCACTTTCGGCTCGGCGACGTGCCGTACGTTCAGTTCTTCGACGACGACCGCGGGCTGCACGGCGTGTACTGGCACGATCAGTTCGGCACGCCGCGCTCTCACGGGTGCGTGAATCTCAGCCCGCGCGACGCCCGTTGGCTGTTTCGCTTCGCCGCTGGGCAGCTTCGTCCCGGCTGGATCTCGCGCGCGATGGCCGACGGCGAGGGCACGATCGTGCGGGTGCGCGGGCGCTTTCGGCACCGCTGATCGTCGTCGCGATCGGGGACGGGTGTAGTACCGTCCGCGCCGTGAAAGGCGCGCGACAAACAGTCCTCGAGGTGGTCGGCGAGACGCCGCTCGTCAAGCTTCAGCGCGTGAGCGCGGGGCTCGCAGCGGAGATCTTCGTCAAGCTCGAGTACTTGCAGCCAGCTGGCTCGATGAAAGATCGCCTGGCGATCCACCTCGTCGACGAAGCGGTCGAGAGCGGCCGCCTCGAAGCTGGCGGGACGATCATCGAAGCCACCAGCGGAAACACTGGCGCCGGCCTCGCGATGGTCGCCGCCGTGCGCGGCTACAAGTGCGTCTTCGCGATGCCCGACAAGGTGTCGTACGAGAAGGTCGCGACGCTTCGCGCGTGGGGAGCGCGGGTGATCTTGTGCCCGAGCTCGGTCGACCCCGAAGACCCGAGGAGCCACTTCTCGCTCGCGCGAAAGCTCGCCGCCGAGACGCCTGGCGCGGTGCTCGCCAACCAGTACTTCACCGCGGCCAACGCGCGGTCGTACTACCGCACGCTCGGGCCCGAGCTCTTCTCGCAGACCGGCGGCGAGCTCGACGCGCTCGTCGCAGGAATCGGAACCGGCGGAACCCTCACCGGCGCGGGCCGCTACCTCAAGGAGCACAAGCCCGCGTGCCAGTTGGTGGCCGTCGATCCCGTGGGCAGCGTGTACTACGACAAGTTTCGCTCGGGGCGCGACACGCGAGCGTTTGCGTACAGGGTCGAGGGCATCGGAGAAGAGTTTCATCCGCCGTCGATGGACCCCAAGCTGATCGACGAGATGGTGCGGGTGGACGATCGCGAGTGCTTCGCGATGGCGAGGGACCTGCTGCGGCTCGAGGGGCTCTTCTGCGGAGGATCATCGGGGGCGGCCGTCGCAGGGGCGATCAAGTACGCCCGCGCGCGCGACCGCAAAGAGAACATCGTGGTGCTCTTGCCCGACAGCGCGTCGAGATACCTCTCGACGGTGTTCAACGACGAGTGGCTGCGGGACAACGGGCTGCTCGGCGGCGATGGAACGGTCCGCGACCTGCTCGAGTCCAAGAGCGGTCGAACGACGATCACCGCGCGCCCCGATGACACCGTTCGACACGTCGTGCAGACCATGAAGCAGCACGGGATCTCGCAGCTCCCCGTGGTGGGAGACAACGACCGGCTCTTCGGGATCATCGCCGAGGTCGATGTCCTTCGGCACCTGGTCACCGGCGAAGGACACTTCGACGGAACCATCGAGCACTTGATCGAGAGCGACTACGCCTCGGTCACCCCCGAGACGCGCGTCGACCTTCTGCAGAGCGTCCTGGCCGAGGCGAAGATCGCCCTGGTGACCGAAGACCGCAAGCTCGTTGGATTGATTACAAAAATCGACCTGATCGACTACCTCTCGCGCCATCCCTGAGCAGCATAAACAGCGGTCGCGACGAGGGGCGGGCGGTGTATGCTCCCGCCGAGTTATGGCGACTGAACCTCCGCGGACCGCGATGTCCGCCCCTCGCAGCGTGACGCCCTCGGGTCGATCGAGGGTGCGCGATCCGTACGCGGACTTGTTGCGAGACACGCGCGGACTGAGACGCGAACAAGCCGCGGCGCGCGACGCGTGGTTCGCTGGGCTCTCGTGGGAGCGCAAAGAAGAGACGCTCTTCGAGCTCGAGATGCTCTTGAAGGGCCTCGTGTGCTTCGCCAACCCACGAAATCATCCGGGCGCGCCGCGCAAGACGCCCGTGGTGGCCTTGGACTTTCGCGAAGAGCTGGTGATCGCGCGCCTGACGTTGCATCGCATCGTCACGCTCTGCCGAAACCTGCTCTCGACCCGCGACCGCGCGTACGTGTTTCAGCGCTACCTCGAGACGCTTTTGCCCGAGGATCCCGCGCGCGCGCGCCTCCAAAAAGACGCGTCCGTCCAAGAGTCGCCCGAGGACGCGCTCTTGCACCTGCGCCACTCGCTCACGTTGATCGGCGAGATGATGGACGGGATCTTGCGGCTCGAGCGCGTTCCGTACCGTCTCTTTCACGCGTCGCTCGCGCTGGTGCAGCGAGAGATCGCGCGCAATCAGTTCTTCAATCCCCTCATCGCGCTGGAGTTTCGCCCCGAGTTCGATCGCATCCGCGCGATCGAGGTGCTCGACGTCATCCAGGTGGTCGACAACGACGCGGCGCACAGGGTCGTGGCGCTCGCGTTTCTCTCGTGCTTTCGGCTGCTGCGCTACACGCAGCTCATCCGCGCCGCCACGGCGGACCCCCAGCAGGTCTCGCGGGCGTACGTGTTGCTCTCGCTGCTTCGCTCGGACGCGCGAGCGATCATCTCGTACCTCCGCGGCCGCGCTGGCGCGGTGCTCGCTGACGGCTTCGAGCGCGAGCTCTTGAAGGTCCCCGCGCGCGACATCGGGCCTCGCTTCGACCAGCTCGCGCAAGAGGCGCATTGGCTCTCGGCGCTGCGCGGCTCACTCGAAGCGGTGTCGGCTTCGCTGCGCGTCGAGATCCGAGGCGTCTTCGAGGTGAAGATCCCGTCTTCGCAGACCGTCCCGACCGCCGCAGAGCTCGCGCGCGGCGTGCACGGCGCGATGGATGGGCTTCGAGATGTGCTGCAGACGGCGATCGCGCGCATCGCTCAGACGGTGCGCACCGAGGTCGACGTCGGGCAGTTCTTCGAAGACCCCAACGCCAGGCGCACCGTGAGCGAGCGGCTCCGGCGCGATCTCTGGATGTTCGCCCAGGTGTTGAGGGCCTTCGTCGCCCGCGCGCGCGCCACGCCCGACGCGCCAGACCAGTGGTCGAGCTACTCGAGCTTTCAGTTCGTTCGAGAGTTTCTCGGGTACTTTCGCTCGATGGGCTACCAGCTCTTGCGCGCCAGCGATTACCCGGATTTCGATCGGTTTCTCGCGGCCGTCGAGGGCCTCCAAGAAGCGGACTTCCTCGAGCCTGTGCGCGTGATCGCCGCGGTCAACGAGTGCGAGCGGTTTCAGCACTATCTCATGGAGACCTTCGAGCGCATCAGCCAGCGGTCCGAGCTGCAAGGCGTGGGCTTCGACAAGCGCGCCGCGGCAGAGACGCTCAAGCTCTACCTCGGGCAATAGTCACGAACCGGGCGTCTCGAAGGGGGGCTTTGCGCTCGAAGGGGGTTGTGTTAGGCCTCCGCTCCCCCTTCTGACGGGCGTACAGACATCGGGCCACGCAGCGCGAAGGACCGAAGGCCGAGCCGCCCTACTGCAGGAGCAACAGAGGATCCCCATGAAGGCTGAAATCCACCCCGAATTTCCTTACTGCACGATCTCTTGCGCCTGCGGCAACTCGGTCGTCACCCGCTCGACGCGCGGCGACTTCACGGTCGACGTGTGCGGCGCTTGCCACCCGTTCTACACCGGCAAGCAGAAGCTGATGGACACCGCGGGCCGCGTCGACAAGTTCAAGAAGCGCTTCGAAAAGGTGGGCGCCGTCGCCCCCGCCAAGAAGAAGTGATCGGCGCAGAGGGGTGAACGCGGGGGGTATAAACCGTTCGATTGCGTGCGCGAGAGACGCGCGCGGGGTAGCTTCACGCCCACGAACGAATGAGTGGTGAGCTGAAGACCAAGGTCGGCGGACAAGCGGTGCTCGAGGGCGTGATGATGCGCTCGCCGAGATGCTTCGCCGTCGTCGTGCGGCGCAAAGACGGAGCGCTCGTCGTGCGCGAACAGCCCTGGAAGGGCGAATGGGCGCTCCGCCTCACGAAGATCCCGTTTCTGCGCGGCGTGGCGACGCTCGTCGAGTCCATGTCCAACGGGTACAACGCGCTCAATTTCTCTGCCGAGCAGATGGAAGAGGACTTGATCGCGGAGGAAGACGCCAAGGCCGCGAAAGAGGCCGCCGCGACCGCCAGCGCTTCGGGCACGGCGGTCGCAGCGACGGCCCCCGCCAAGAGCGCCGCGGCCAAGAGCGAAGGAGGCATGAGCTCGGGCGCGGCCAACAAGCTCGCGATGCTCTTCGCGATCGCGTTCTTCATCGCCCTGCCGCAGCTCTTGGCCTGGGTGGTCGGAAAGCTCTTCGGCCCCGGCCTCGGGATGCAGGACTTTCTCTTTCACGCGCTGACCGGCGCATTCAAGCTCGCGCTCGTCATCGGCTACATGCTCTTGATCCGCCGCATCCCCGAGGTGCGCCGCGTGTTTCAGTATCACGGCGCCGAGCACAAGGCGATCGCCACGTTCGAGGCAGGAAACCCGCTCGAACTCGAATACGCGCGCAAGTATTCAACACGCCACGCCCGCTGCGGCACGACCTTCTTGATGGTCGTCGTCATCGTGAGCGTGTTCGTCTACGCCGCCGTGCTGCCTCCGCTGCTCAAGGGCATCGGCGCGGGCGCCGCGCAGCTGTACGCGATCGCCATCAAGGTCATGATGCTCCCGGTGATCGCCGGCTTCTCGTACGAGCTGCAGCGACTGGGCGCGCGCTTCTCGAACAACCCGCTGACCAAGCTTCTTCTCGGCCCGGGCTATCTCGTGCAGGGGATCACGACGATCGAGCCCGACGACGATCAGCTCGAAGTGGCGCTCGCGTCGCTCAAAGTGACCCTCGCCCGCGAGGCCGCCGAGAGCGCAGGAAAAGCCCACCCGGTGTCCGAGCCCGTCGTGCGCAAGTTCCACTCGTTTGCGCACTTCAGCGAGCAGTTCGCGATCGCGGGCTTCAAGGGCTGAACGGCCCCGTTCGCGGGGCGGCGCCGGTGGGGTCCCGAGAGTTCAGCGCTTCAACCAGCCGCGCTTGAACTTGCGGTCGAAGATCCTCACGCGGCGCAAGAGCAGGTCGAGCAGCAAGACGGCCACGGCGCCCATCACGGGGAAGCGCCACAGCGGCTGCACTTCGGTGATCTTCTCGCCGTGCGGGTCGAACAGCTGCGGAGGCGTCGGATCCACGCGGCCGCCGGTCGCGCGCGCGAGGCGCTCGAGCGTCTCGCGGTCCGGCTCGAGCACGGCGTACTCGCGGGGGTACGGGTTGTTGATGCGGCCGTGGCTCTCGGCGACGACGCGGCCCTCGCGGCGGTGCACCGCGCGCAACGCAAACGCGCCGTAGCGATCGAGGGGAAAGTTGGCCTCGTAGCGCCCGGGCGCGACGGCGCGCAGCGGCAGGCTCTCTTCGCGACCGCCAGGCTGCGGGCCGCGAATGGTCAGCGTGCTCTCGAGCCCGTTGTCGAAGCGGTCGTCTTGCGTGATCGCGTCCACGGCCACGTGAACGTTGCCCGCGACGATCTCTGCGCGCAGGCCGAGCTCGCTGCGACGGCGCTGGCGCATGTGCTCGCGCACGAGCTGCGACCAGAACTCGCGCCAACGCGGCCAGCGAATCCACTCGAACGCCCAGCGATTCTTCAGGTCGCTCGTCCACGCGAGAGACCAGCCGAGCCCCACGCGCCAGCGGGCGAGCAGGGGTTCGGCCGAGTCGTCGTCGGTCTCGAGGATCACCTGCGCGGGCTCGGGCTTGGCGCGGGTCGAGACGTACGCGAGGAGCATGGGCATCGAGCTCGCTTCGATTCCACGCAGAAAGCTCGCCTGCGTGACGACCCTGGGCTGAACGGGCTCTTCGATGACCGAGTTGCGCTGGACCTGCTGCGTCTCGCGCAAGAAGATCTGCGGGAGGTTGTTGGGGTCGCTGGTGATGTACGTGCGGCCTCCGCCCCAGATGCGGCCGATGTTCTCGAGCAGCGTGCGGTCGACGCCCGAGCCGAGGCCGACGGCGCTCACGGTGATGCCGTCGGCGACCATGTTTTGCACGAGCTCGCGCATTCCGTCGGTGGGCGCCTGGCCGTCAGAAAGGACGATCACGTGCTTGGTGACCGCGCGCGTGACTTGAAGGTCTTGATACGCACGGTCGAGGGCGGGGCGAATGTCCGTTCCTCCGCCGGGACGGAGGCGCGAGATGTCGTTGGCGATGCGGACGCGGTTGCGCGCGGACTGCATGCGCACGACGGTGATGGCCTCGGTGTCGAAGCCGATGACCTCGATTTGATCGTCGGGCCCGAGGATCTCAGCGGTCCTTCGCGCGGCGGTCTTGGCCATCTCGAGCGGCTGACCTTGCATCGAGCCCGAGCGGTCGATCACCAGCGCGAGCGCGATGGATGGTTGGTCTCGGCGACGCTCACCCTCCATGCGCACGGGGAGGAGCCGCTCGATCTCGGTTCCGCCCCAGCCGCCGAGGCCGAAGGCGCGTGGCCCGCCGGCCATCATGAAGCCGCCGCCCAGGTTGCGGACGTACTGCGCGATCGCTTGCTGCGATCCGACGCTCACGCTCGCGGCGTCGATGTCGCTCAGCACCACGAAGTCGAAGCGTTCGAGCTCGCGCAGCGAGTTGGGGACAGCGCTGCCCGGTCGCACTTCGATCTCGAAGTCTCCGCTCGCGAGCGCGTCCCTGAAAAACTGCGCCCGTCCCGGATCGCCCTCGATGTAGAGAATCGCGGGACGGCCCGGGACCATCGCCGTGGTGACGTAGCGGTTGTTCTCGCGAAAGCGGTCTTGCACGCCGGGCCCGGGCTGCGCCGAGAGCGCGTAGGTCACGTCGCCCGGGACGCGCACGATCGAGCGAAATTTCACCTCGGTCTCGCCCGCCGCGAGGTCCACGGTGCGGCTCGGCTCTTCTCCGTTGGGCGCCTCGCCCTGCATGAGGTTGAACGTCACGCGCGAGGGGCGCGAGGCGAAGACCATCGCGCGCACTTCGAAGGGCTCGTTGACGCGGATGCGATCGGGCAGACGCATCTCGCGAACGGCGATCTCTGGAGGCGCTCCGCGGCGCGACGGCACCACGCTCACGCGCACGCCGAAGCGCTGCGCGCGGGTCACCTCGGCGAGCACGTCGCCGTCGGTCTGAACGCCGTCGCTCAACACCACGACGCGGCGCAGATACCCCGCGGGAAAGAGCCCGTAGGACAAAGAGAGCGCCGCGCCCAGGTCCGTGGCCGCTCCGGGCCGATCAGCAGGTGTCTGTTCGACGCCGCTGTCTGCGCGCTGGGTCGGCTGCGCGGGACGCGAGCCAGGCAAGGGCGCGTGACGCTCGAACGCGGCGATGCGCTGCCCAGGAACCAGCCGTTCGGGCAGCTCGATCACGCGTGGCCGGCGCGCGAAGGTGATGGCGCGCACCGGGTTTTCTCCGCGCGCGCGGACGACGCCCTCGATGTGGCGACGAAAGTCGTCGAGCGCTTCATCGGGCACGCTCTCGCTCACGTCGACGAGGAAGATCGTCGCGACTTTTTGCGTGAAGGTCGTGCTGGTCGGCCGTGAAAACGACGTGATCAGCACCGCGGCCATGAGCGTTCGAGAGAGCACGCCGAGCCAGCGCTGCGCGGCGGGCAGGTCCGCGAGCGACGCGCCTGCGACCACGGCGAAGTATGGAACGGCCACGAGCCCCCACAGCGCGCGCGGCCACAACAGCTCGACTTCTTTGTGACCGATCTTCGGTCCGAAGTAGGGAACGCGAAACAGGTCGAACTTGGGGGGAGCGCTGTTCCACCCGACGAATTTGCGGAGCAAGAGGGCGATGGCGACCGACGCGACGAGGGCGAATGTGACTCGTACGACCCAGGCGGTGCGCTTGCTCATCGAGGATCCTGCGACGACTGGGCGGGCGAAAGGTTCTCGCTCTCGTGCGGAAGTCTCTGCCCGAGCAAGGTTCGTACGGCGACGCTCGCAGCGACGAGGCCGAAGCTCCCGGTGACCCACGAGGCGCTGCCGTCGATGCGCGCGCGCTTTTCGCAGGTGTGCAGGTCGTTGTCCGACTGAGGACACACGCAGTGAAATCCGTCTTCCATGTCGTACGAGAGCTGGCTCGGCGCGATGGGCGCCTCGTCGCTGAAGACCGCAGGGATCCCGAGCGGCTTGGATCGCTTGAAGACCCAGTGGTATTTTTGCCGAAGAATCTCGCGAAAATGATGGGCCATCGGGTCGTGGTGCGTCCTGGCGAGGTCGTCGACCTTCACGCGCGTCGGGTCCATCCTGGCCGCGGCGCCCATGCACGTGACGACGGGCGTCCCGCGCTCTTTGCAGCGAACGACGAGGTGAGCCTTTGCGGTGAGGTTGTCGATCGCGTCGATGACCAGATCGGGAGCGGACGAAAACAGCTCGTCTGACGCCTCCGGGTTGTAGAACGCCACCTGGGCGTCGATCCTTCCCTGCGGGTGCACGAGCCGCAGGCGCTCGGCCATCACTTCGACCTTGGGCTTGCCGATCTGGCCGCGCATTGCGTGGAGCTGACGATTGGTGTTGGTCACGCACACCAGATCGAAATCCACGAGCGAGATGTGACCGACCCCCGTTCGCGCCAGCGCTTCGGCGGCAAATGAGCCGACGCCGC
>LNFM01013162.1_pt1 | contig 10644 bp, 8 predicted proteins | sample 596031 | NCBI WGS metagenome assembly LNFM01 (sample SAMN04254537, study PRJNA301005) | activated carbon metagenome | isolation source: dual media filters at the Ann Arbor, Michigan drinking water treatment plant | place: USA: Ann Arbor | reverse complement strand
TCATGATATGCGGCTTGATCCCGAACGTCTCCGACCCGAACCAGTTGCCGGTCCGCCCGAACCCGGTGATCACCTCGTCCGCGATCAGAAGGATGCCGTACTTGTCGCAGATCCGCTGGATCTCCGGCCAGTAGGTCGATGGCGGCACGATCACGCCCCCCGCGCCCTGAACCGGCTCGCCAATGAACGCCGCCACGTTTTCGACGCCAAGTTGCAGGATCATCGTTTCCAGCTCTTTCGCCCGCGCCAGCCCGAAATCCTCGGGCGTGTGATCGCCACCTTCCGACCACCAGTCCGGCTGGCCGATATGCACGATCCCCGCGATCATCCCACCGTGCTTGTGGATGCCCGACATGCCGCCAAGGCTGCCGCCCCCCATGGTCGAGCCGTGGTAGCCGTTCTTCCGCGCGATGATGATCCGCTTTTCCGGCTGGCCCTTGATGTCCCAATAGCGCCGCACCATGCGGATGTTGGTGTCGTTGGCCTCCGACCCTGACCCCGCAAAGAACACGCTGTTCATTCCCTCTGGCGCGATCTCGGCGATCTTGGCTGCAAGGGCGATGGCTGGCACATGGCTCGTCTGGAAGAAGGTGTTGTAATAAGCCAACTCCTCCATCTGCCGCGCCGCGACCTGGGCCAGTTCCTTGCGGCCGTAGCCGATGTTCACGCACCAAAGACCGGCCATCCCGTCGATGATCTTGTGGCCTTCGGTATCCGTCAGCCAAACCCCCTTGGCCGATTTCATGATCCGCACGCCCTTCTTCGCAAGCGCAGCGTTCTCGGTGAAAGGGTGCATGTGGTGGGCCGCGTCGAGTGCCTGCAGTTCTGCAGTGGGCATGTGGTTGGTGATCTTGTTCATGACGGCCCCTTCAGGAATCAGCGGGGCGTCCTTGCCCGACTTCAGGGCAGAATATGATCAAACGAAGCGGTGTTCAAGAAATTTGATCAAATTATTTGGGGCAACTCAGCCACCTTCTGCCAGGGCCTGTCGGACGTGATCGACGCCTTGCTGGATGTCACGCTCGATGGCGGCGGCAAGGGCCTTGGCGTCGCCTGCGCGCATTGCTGCAAGCGCTTCGCGGTGCAGGTCGGGAGCGGCTTCACGACCGTAGCGCGCAATGACGGCGCGCAAGGAGGGACCGGCGCGCAGCCAGAGCGAGCGCGCCAGGTCATAGAGCACCGGCGCATCGGCAGCCTCGTAAAGGGCGAAGTGGAAGGCGTGGTTCGCGGCAAGGTAATCCGAGAGTTTCCCGGCATCGATTGCCCGGTTCACAGCACCGTCGATCGCCTCCAGACGTTCGATCCGTTCAGGCGTAAGGCGGGGCCCGGCAAGTTCGGCAAGCTTCGGCTCGATCGCAAGGCGGGCGAAGGCGACGTGGTCAAGCATGTCGGCCGAAAGCTGTGGCACAGCCACCCGCCGGTTGCCTTGTGGCAGCAGCGCGCCTTCGGCCATCAGCCGGCGGATCGCTTCGCGCACGGGCGTCATGCCAGCCCCAAGATCACCCACAAGCCCTTGAATTGTAACGGGTTGACCCGGTTCAAGATGGCCGTAAAGCACCATGTCGCGCAAGCGCGCGTAGGTGACTTCGTGGCTTGGTATCTTGCGGTTGTCGGCGTCCATCGGGGCTCCTCTCGCTTGCCCCTTTATGACGGCAAAACACTGGCAATCAAGATGTGATCAAATCTGGTCCGCGTAACGGAAGCGCGTGACATCGGCTGTCCAGCCCTGTCCGGTCAGATCATGCGCCACGACACCCACGAAGGCGCCGGTAAAGGAGGCGTGTTCGCCCCTGCCGCCTTCGTCGGAAACGAGCGAGGCGTCGAGGGTTGGGCCGATGGCGGTACCGTTCACCGTGAACCGCTGAACGGCGCGGTCAACGGTGACGCCGATGGTGACCTTGCCGTCGGCAACCGGGAACTGGCCGTGGAAGGTCAGCGCTTCACCGGGCCAGTCGCCTTCGCACGAGACCAGCGTCACGACCCGTTCGCCGGCTTCGCGGGTGATCAGGGCTGCATGGAATTTGTGGCGATTATAATAGGTTATGAGACCAGCTGCACGTTGCCAGTTGGGCGGATCGCACAGGAAATCAGCCTCGGCCTGATACGCCGGTTCCTCTTGCCGGCGGGCTTCGGGGTGCGGGGTGCGGAGCCACTGGAAGTCAGTCGGCAGGGTTGGGCCGCTGAAGTCGTGCTCCACATGGGCGGAGGGATTGCGGCTGGCGGGCAGGTCGATGGTGGTCGGCGGCAACTGGCCGCCGCCTTTCAGCCAAAGCCAATCGTCGCGCCAGACCATTTCCGCAAGCCCGGTTTCGCGGCCCGTTGCGCAGAACAGACCCTGCGGCCCCTGCTGCGGACGGCCGCACAGGTAGCTGTGCCAATGCCGCCCGTCGTGGCCTTGGACATACTGGCCGTGGCCCATGCGCTGGATCGGATTGTCGGGCGAAAACCGCGCCGTGATGATATGGCTTTCGGGGTGCGTTACGTATGGCCCGCGTATGGCAAAAGATCTGGCAAGCGTGACCGCGTGGTCGTAGCCGGTGCCACCTTCGGCGGTCGTAAGGTAATAATAGTCGCCACGCCGGAAAAGATGCGGCGCTTCGGTCAGGCCAAGAGAGGTGCCGGTGTAGATCGTCGTCACCTCACCCAGAAGCCCGCGTTCGGGGTGCCACTCCTGCAACTCGATCCCGTCGAAGAGATCATTCGCGGGGTTCAGCCCGGTGCCCTTGCCGCGGTGGTTCCAGCGCATGTTGACGAAGTATTTGCGCCCGTCGCTGTCGTGAAAGAGCGAGGGGTCGAAGCCGGAGGAGGTGACGTAGGTCGGGTCAGACCAATCGCCGTCGATGGTGTCGCAGGTGACGATGTAGTTGTGGGCATCCTTGAAGGCGCCATCGAGGCGTTTGACATCGGTGTAGACCAGCCAGAACTTGCCGTCGGCATGGGACAGGCAGGGCGCCCAGATGCCGCAACTGTCGGGGTTTCCGCGCATGTCAAGCTGGGAGGCGCGGCGCAGCGGGCGGGCGACCAGCGTCCAGTTCACCAGATCGCGGGAGTGATGGATCTGCACGCCCGGATACCATTCGAAGGTCGAGGTCGCGACGTAATAGTCGATCCCTACTCGGCAGAACGACGGGTCGGCGTTGAAGCCACGGATGACGGGATTTTCGAGCATGGCGTCCTTTGGGGATTGAAGCGGGCGGGCTGATGTTGGGTCAGCCCGCCCGGTTGGCCCGCCGCCGGCAGGGAGTGGGGCCGGGGCGGACCTGTCTCGGGACTTCGCTACAGCAAAAGCGCGCGCGCCTCGTCGGGTGACAGGGCGGCGGGGCGGGTACAGGTGGTGGTCAGGGTGACGAAGCCACCGGTCTCGCCGGACTTGAGACAGGCGGTCATCACCTCGACCCCGTGCAGGGTTCGTTCCAGCGAACAGCGCGCGTCCCGGCCGCCTTGCAGGGCGGCGACCATGTCGGCAAGGCCGGCGGTGCGGTAATTCGCAAGCTCGCGCCCGTTGTGGTTCTGGTTGATGACGCCAAACGGGTGGTCCCACGGTTCCAGCGCCGTGAGGCTGCCGTCCTTGCCGCCGATCTCGACCGTGCCGCCGAAGAAGTTCGGGTCGGGGACATAAAGTGTGCCTTCGGTGCCATAGAGTTCAAAGTGGTTGCGCTTGTGGTGCCAGACGTCCCACGAGGTGGAGAGGTTGATCGTGGCGCCGTTGTGAAACTCCAAAAGCGCATGGATGTTGGTGGGTGTCTTGACCGGCACGGTCTCGCCGTTGCGTGGGCCGTTGGAGATGGTGCGTTCCGCCGCGGCAGAGGAGGTCAGCGCACCGACCCGGCGCACCGGGCCGAGGAAGTTGATCAGGTTGGCGATGTAATAAGGGCCAAGGTCCAGCATCGGCCCCGCGCCGGGAAGGAAGAAGAAGTCGGGGTTCGGGTGCCAGTGTTCCATGCCGTGGTTGAGGACGGCGGCGCAGCCTGCGGTGATGGTGCCGACGCGGCCTTCGTCCAGCACGGCGCGGGCCTGCTGATGCGCGCCGCCAAGGAAGGTGTCAGGTGCGCAGCCGACCGCGAGGCCTTTCGAATTCGCCAGATCGCGCAGGGTAACGCCCTGTTCCAGCGTCAGGACCAGCGGCTTTTCGGAATAGGCGTGCTTGCCTGCCTCGAGGATCCGCTTCGTAACGGCGTAATGCGCGTCGGGGATGGTCAGGTTGATGACGACATCCACCGCCGGGTTGGCCAGAAGGTCTTCGACCGACTGCGCGTTGGTGTTGAACTCCTCGGCGCGGGCCTTTGCCGCGTCCATATTCATGTCCGCGACCGCGCGCACCTCAAGCCCTTTGAACAGGGGTGCAAGGCGCAGGTAGGAGGTGGAGATGTTGCCGCATCCGATGATGCCGATACCAAGATTTGCCATCATGTCCCTCAATTCGTCCGCAGGGCCAGGATCGACCGCTTGGCAAAGCGGGCGTGGTCGGACGGGTTGTCATGTTCCATTACGAAATGCTTGCAGCCGACAGCGCGCAGCGCGGCCATCAGGCTTGGCCAGTCGACAGTGCCGTGGCCGACATCGGCCCAGCCGTCCTCATCGGCGTTCTCGCCCGCGGGGGCGATGTCCTTGACGTGGGCGGCGGTGATGCGGGGGCCGTAGCGGCGGATCCACTGCACGGGATCGGCCCCGCCGCGAATGACCCACGCCACGTCAATCTCCCATTCGAGGGTCGGGCCGCCGGCCATGATCTCGGCCTGCGGGATGGCGCCGTCGGCGGTGGGGACAAACTCGAAATCGTGGTTGTGCCAGCCAAAGCCGATGCCTGCGGCCTTGTACGGGCGGCCTGCTGCCTCAAGCCGCGCGCCGAAGGCGCGCCAGCCGGGGCCATCGGTGGGGCGCTGGTCGGGCATCAGGTGGGGGCAGTAGATATGCTTGATGCCAAGGGTGCGGGCGATGTTCAGGACGTGCTCGGGCTGCTTTTCCAGCATGTCGATGCCGAAGTGGCCGGTCGGCATTTTCAGGCCCGTCGCCTTCAGTCCGGCGGCAAGCTCGGCAAGCTTTGCATCATCGGCATAAAGCCCGCCGAAGCCTTCGACATCCTGATAGCCGAGGCCCGCCAGCATGGTCAGCGTGTCAGTAAGCGGCGGGAAGTTCCGCGAGGAGTACAGTTGATAAGACGGCATGTCCTTGGTCCTTTCAGGTCTGGCCGTAGGTCGCGGCGCGGAGGTCGCGAAGGGTGAAGCGCGGCTCGGTGCCCGGTATCGCGGGGGTGAAGGTCACGGTGGCGGGATCACCGGGGAAAAGCGCGAAGGCGTTGTTGGAGAACCGGCCGGGCTGGTCGGCCTCCAGCGCGACGAAGAAGGCGGCGGCATCCGTCTCGACTGTGATCTGCCAGTCGGTTCCCGACGCCGTGACCTTCTGGGTCAGGGTGGTGGCAGGAAGATCATAGGCTTTCCAAGGCTTTGGCGCATGAACATCGCCCTGGTTCGGCGCGCCGGGCGGACCCCAGGTGAAGGCGAGGATTTCGTCAGCGGACAGGGTTTCGGCTGACAGCGTTGTGACCACGACAGCGCGGTCGGAGGGTACTTCGACGCGGTGAATGCCGAGCGACCGGGTCTTGCCGGACATCGACACCGCGTTTGCCGTTACCTCCAGCGCCACAACGGCGGGGCTGTCATTCACGGCGCGCAGTTCGATCGTGCCGTTGACTGGCACCGCCGTCACAAGGACTGGCGCGTAGAAGCGGCGGGCCATGTGGTGCAGAAGCTTCCAGTTGCCGCCGTGGTCAAGGCTGGCCCAACTGCACACCGGCCAGGTGTCGTTCAACTGCCAGTAAAGCGTGCCCTGACAATGCGGTTTCAGGCTGCGCCAATGGGTGACGGCGGTCTTGATCGCCACGCCTTGCTGCACCTGGCTGAGGTAGACGAAGCTTTCGAAATCCACCGGAAAGCGGAAATAGCGGAACATCGTTTCCGCGATGCGGGCGTTGCCGCCGGCGTTCTTCTGGTGGCTTTCCATCACCGGGGCGGCGATGTTGAAATCCGCCGGATCGGCAAAGCGCCGGATCGCCGACATCGACGGATAGGATTGAAAGCCGAATTCTGAGCAGAACCGCGGACTGACGTCACGGTAATGGTCGAAGTCACGGCCCTCGTGCCAAACGCTCCAGAAGTGCATGTCGCCCGAACTGTCATCATGCCACGCGTCGCCAAAGGCCAAGGGGCCGGGGCTTGGCGAGGATGGCCACCAGTTCGCACCGGGCAAGACGGAATGGAGGGCAGCCTCAACCGTGCGGTTCAGGCGGTCGTAGTTCACCAGATACCGGTCGCGCTCCTTGCGGCTTTCAGGGAACCACGTCAGCGCGCCGATAAGTTCATTGTCACCGCACCAGAGGGCAAGGCAGGCGTGGTGGTTGATGCGGGCGACCACATCGCGAACCTCGGCATCGACCTCGGCCAGAAATTCGGGCGTCGAAGGGTAAAGGTGGCAGGCGAACATGAAGTCCTGCCAGACCAAAAGGCCCACCTCGTCACAGAGGTCGTAGAACCAGTCGGGTTCATAGCGCCCGCCGCCCCAGATGCGGATCATGTTCATGTTGGCGTCGACCGCCGATTGCAGCAGGCCGCGCACGCCTTCGACGGTGATGCGTCCGTTCAGGGCATCGGCGGGTATCCAGTTCGCGCCGCGCGCAAAGACGGCGCGCCCGTTGACTTCCACCCCAAAGGAGCGGCCCGCCGCATCCGGCTCGGATTTAAGGTGCATGGCGCGCAGACCGATCCGGCGCGAGGCGCTGGCCCCCCCGCCGGAGACGGCCAGGTCGTGCAGCACCTGCGCTCCCTGCCCCGCCGGCCACCACAGGACCGGGTTCGCTATCGTCAGGATCGTCCGCGCCACGCCGTTCACGACACGCGCGGTCTGCGTCACGCCGCAGAGAGTGGCGGTGACCTCTTCAACCCCGTCCGTGTGAATGGCAAGCGCCACTTCCGCCACGCCGTCGTGGTGGCATTGGCTGACCACGATATCGGTAATGCGCGCACCCTTCGGCTCCAGCGCGATCTTGCCCGAAACGCCAAACTGGCCAAGGGCGATGTTCCAGTCCCAGCCGAAATCGCACTGCTGCTTTCGCAGCATGTTGGCATTGGGGATCGGGCCGTTCACCTCCTGATAGGGAATCGGGAACGGCATCTGCGCCTGCCGTTCGGCGGCTGCCTGAACCGGGCTGCGGAAGGCGATCTCGATCTCGTTGGCACCACGCCGCAGATTGCCGGACACATCGACACGAAAGCGGCGATGCACGTTGGCGGCTTGCAAGACGGGCGTGCCGTTCAGCCGGACCTCGGCCACGGTATCCAGACCCTCGATCACCAGATCGAACGCGCCGCCGGGGTGGTCAAAGCTGCGCCGCGCCAGCCAGTCGCGCTGACTGACCCAGCGGCAGTCGTATTCATTGCGGCCCCAGTAAGGGTCGGGGATCACCCCTGCCGCATGCAGCGCCGTGATGCCGTCTCCGGGCAAGGACAAGGAAACGCTATGCTCACCGCTTTCATCCGAAAGCGTCCAGACACCCGCCAGGTCGAGCATTCCTCAGATCCTTTGTTCCGTCTTCGCGTCAAAGAGCGAGGCTTTCGGCATATCCAGCAACAGGTGAACTTGCGTCCCCGACGGCAAGCGCCCTTCCACCGGGATGCGGACGCACATCTCGCGCCCTTCGGCCTTCAGCCACAGCAGGCTGTCGGCACCGAGGTGTTCGTCGATCTCGACCTCGGCCGGGATCGTGCGGCCCGGCACCGGCTCGGTGCGGATGGTGATGTGCTCGGGGCGAACACCGAGAATGGCGTTGTCACGTTCAAGGATCGCGCCGCCTTCGTAGCCCGCGAGATCAATGCGGGTTCCGCCGAACTGGAAGGCCTTGCCGCCCTCGATTGTCTTGCCGTGTAGCATGTTCATCGCGGGGCTGCCGATGAAGCCGGCCACAAACAGGTTCGACGGGCGGTTGTAGATGGTCTGCGGATCGGCCAGTTGCTGTATCACGCCGCCTTTCATCACGGCGATGCGGTCGGCCAGCGTCAACGCCTCGATCTGGTCATGCGTCACATAGACCATCGTGTTCTTCAGGCGTCCGTGCAGGCGCTTGATTTCCACACGAAGTTCGCTGCGCAACTTGGCGTCGAGGTTGGACAAAGGCTCGTCGAACAGGAACACGTCGACATCGCGCACCAGCGCCCTTCCAATGGCGACACGCTGGCGCTGGCCGCCTGACAAGGCACCCGGCTTGCGGTCCAGAAGCGGCCCGATCTGCAGGATTTCGGCCGCGCGGGCGACGCGCTTTTCAATCTCGGTCGCAGACATCCTGGCGTTCTTCAACCCGAACGACAGGTTCCCGCGCACCGTCATCTGCGGATAAAGTGCGTAAGACTGGAACACCATGCCGATGCCGCGTTCGCTCGGTTCGGCCCAGGTGACGTTCTTGCCCTTGATCCAGATCTGCCCGTCGGTGATGTCGAGAAGCCCGGCAAGGCAGTTCAGGAGCGTGGACTTGCCGCAGCCCGAAGGCCCCAGCAGCACGATGAAATCCCCCTCGGACACGTCGAGGTTCATCTTTTGCAGGACCGAGACCGAGCCGAAGTTGAGCGTGAGGTCCTTAACGGAGATGGATTGCGTCATGTTTCAGCCCTTCACGGCACCGGCGGCGATGCCGCGAACGAAAAGCTTCCCCGAAAGGAAGTAGATGAACAGCGGGACCAGCCCCGTCAGCAGCGTTGCCGCCATGTTGACGTTGTATTCCTTCACCCCCTGGACCGAGTTGACGATGTTGTTCAACTGCACGGTCATCGGGTAGAGGTCGGGCTTGGTGTAGACCACGCCGAAGAGGAAATCGTTCCAGATTCCGGTTACTTGCAGGATCAACGCGACGACGAAGATCGGCAGGCTCATCGGCAGCATGATCCGCAGATAGATCGCCCAGAACCCTGCCCCGTCCACCCTGGCTGCCTTGAACAGCTCCTCCGGAATGGTGGAAAAGTAGTTGCGGAATAGAAGCGTCAGGATCGGCATCCCGAAGATCGTGTGGACCAGCACCAGACCCCAGAGCGTGCCGTAGATGCCCATTTCACGCAGCAGGATCACGATCGGGTACAGCATCACCTGATAGGGGATGAACGACCCGAAGATCAGGATCGTGAAGAACAGGTCCGACCCCTTGAACCGCCAGTTGACCAGCGCGTAGCCATTCACCGATGCCACGAGGATCGACAGGATCACCGAAGGCACCGTGATTATGACCGAATTCCAGAAGCCGCGTGACAGGCCGTCGCAATTGAGGCCGGTGCACGCCTCGGACCAGGCCTTGACCCAGGGCTCGAAGGTGATTTCCACCGGGGGGGCAAAGATGTTGCCAAGCCGGACCTCTGGCATCCCCTTGAGCGAGGTCATCACCATCACCCACAAGGGCAGGATGTAATAAAGGCAGACCACGATCAGCGTGCCGTAAAGCATGATGTTGCGGCCTGACAGGCGGCGGCGCGGTTTGGTGCCACGCGGGCCGACCATCGCGTCGCCGTGCAGGTTGGTTCGGGCGGGCGAAGCGGCCCCGGCGAAGGTCTCAGCCATGCTTCTTGCCTCCGAATTCAAGGTAAGCCCAGGGGATCAGCACGATCAGCACCGAGACCAGCATCATGGTCGAGGCGGCGAAGCCCTGGCCAAGGTTCTGCGCCTGGAACATGTAGTCATAGACATACATCGCCGGCACCTGGCTGGCGTTGCCCCCCGGGCCACCGGAAGTCTGCGCCACCACGAGATCGTAAAGCTTGATGATCCCGGCGGCGACGATGACCAGCGTCGTGATGAACACCGGCCGCATCATCGGGACGACGATGACAAGATAGGTTTTCCAGGTGGGAATGCCGTCGACGCGGGCGGCCTTCCAGATGTCTTCGTCGATACCGCGCAGGCCCGCCAGCATCAGGCACATCACAAAGCCCGTGCCCTGCCAGAGACCGGCAATCAAGAGGCCGTAAAGCACGGTGTCGGGGTTGTTCAGCGGGTCGAAGTTGAAGCTCTCCCAACCCCAGCTGCGGACGATCTCCTGCACTCCGAACTGCGGGTTCAGTATCCATTGCCAGACAAGGCCGGTCACGATGAACGAAAGCGCGAAAGGGTAGAGCATGATGGTGCGGAAGGTGTCTTCGTAGCGGATCTTCTGATCCATCAGCACGGCCAGAAGAAAGCCCATGCCGATTGTGAACACCAGCGACATCACCCCGTAGAACATGAGGTTTTCGATCGAGACAAGCCAGCGGCTGTTCGACCAGAGCCGCTCATACTGATCAAGGCCCACCCAACGCATTCGAGGTAACAGCTTGGAATCGGTGAAGGAATAGACCACGGTCCAGATCGTGCCGCCGACGAACACCACCAGCGTGGTCAGGATCATCGGGATAGCGGCGATCTTCGCATTCAAGTTGCGCAACAGGCGCTTTGGCTGCCCGGACATGCATTCCCCCCTTGGCCTTGAGTGCAGAAAGGGCCGCCCGTCTGGCGGGCGGCCCCTTCCGTCAAGCTATGGTCACAGACCGGACTTCAGGATCTCGACCCACTTGGTGTGGGCTTCTTCAGCCGGCATGTCCGACTTCCAGAATTCGACCATCAGGTCCTCGGCCTGCT
>LNFM01013161.1_pt1 | contig 10644 bp, 8 predicted proteins | sample 596031 | NCBI WGS metagenome assembly LNFM01 (sample SAMN04254537, study PRJNA301005) | activated carbon metagenome | isolation source: dual media filters at the Ann Arbor, Michigan drinking water treatment plant | place: USA: Ann Arbor | reverse complement strand
GCTCCATCTGCGTGCCCAGCACCAGCTCGGGTTGGGCCGCGGCGATGGCGGACTCGACCTCGAGGTAGTCATCGGTGATCAGCGCCTCCAACCCGTGGCGCTTCGCGGCCTCACGCACGTCGCGCGCCTGTTCGCGGGAATAGGTGCCGAGGCCAACGACCTGGAAGCCCAGTTCCTCAGCCGCAACGCGCGCCGCTGCGACAGCATGCGTCGCGTCGCCGAAGATGAAGACCCGCTTGCCGGTGAGGTAGGTGCTGTCCACGCTGCGCGAATACCAGGGCAGGCGCGAGCTCTCTTCGGCGAGGAACTCACTCGCATCCACGCCGGCCAGCGACGCGACTTCGGCGATGAAGTCCCGCGTGCCGCCGACGCCGATGGGGATGCAGCGCGTGAAGTTCTGGCCGAGGTTGCGCTGCATCCAGGACGCCGCCTGACCCGCGACCTCGGGGTAGAGCACCACGTTGAAATCGGCATCGCCCAGCCGCGCCAGGTCGGCGGGGCGCGCACCGAGCGGTGCCACGACATTCACCGTGACGCCAAGCCGCGCGAGCAGCCCACGCACTTCCTTGATGTCATCGCGGTGGCGGAAGCCCAGCGCCGTGGGGCCCAGGATATTGCAGCGCGGCGCAGCGCCGGCCGGGCGCTCCATCTTCACGGCGAAGCGTCGGATCAGCTGGTAGAGCGTTTCGGCCGCGCCCCAGTTTTCCTTCTTCTGGTAGGCCGGCAACTCCACCGCGATCACCGGAATCGGCAGGCCCGAGGTGGCGGCCAAGCCGCCCGGATCATCCTGGATCAGCTCGGCCGTGCAGGAGGCGCCGACCAGCATCGCCTCGGGCTGGAAACGCTCATAGGCATCACGCACCGAGGTCTTGAACAGCTCGGCCGTGTCACCGCCGAGGTCACGGGCCTGGAAGGTCGTGTAGGTGACCGGCGGGCGCGAATTGCGCCGCTCAATCATGGTGAAGAGCAGGTCCGCGTAGGTATCGCCCTGCGGCGCATGCAGCACGTAGTGCAGGCCTTCCATGGCGGCGGCGATTCGCATCGCACCCACATGCGGCGGGCCTTCATATGTCCAGAGGGTCAGCTGCATCGCCTCAGACCCTCAGGACGTCGCGCCGCGCGAAGGGGCGCGCGAAGAGGCCGGCAAGATCCGCGGCCTGATCGTAGCCCTGCACAGGCGTGAAGACGAGTTCGATGGACCATTTCGTCGTGATGCCTTGCGCCTCCAGTGGATTCGCCAGGCCGAGGCCGCAGACCACGAGATCCGGCCGCGCCGCGTGGCAGCGGTCGAGCTGCTTCTCGACATCCTGCCCTTCGGAGATCAGCGCCGATTCGGGCAGCAACGGCATCTCCGCCGCCAGATGCTGGCGGTGCAGATAGGGCGTTCCGATCTCAATCGCCTCCATGCCGCATTCCCGCGTGAGGAAGCGCGCCATCGGCACCTCCAGCTGCGAATCCGGGAAGAAAAAGACGGACTTTCCGGCAAGCCGCGCGCGCGGCGCTGCGAGAGCCTGACGCGCCCGTGCCTCACCCGCTGCGGTCACCTCGCTGAAGCGCGACTCGCTGACGCCAAAGGCTTGCGCGGCGGCGCGCAGCCAGAGCGTCGTGCCCTCGGCGCCGAGCGGGAAAGGTGCTGCGAGGTGCTTGGCACCGCGGGCTTCCAGCAGGCGGCCGGTCTCGGCCAGGAAGGGCTGGGCCAACAGGAATTGCGTGTTCGGCCCCACCACCGGCATGCCGCCGGCGCGCCGCGCGGGAAGGAACGCCACGCGCTCGATTCCCATGGCCGCAAAAAGGCGGATGAACTGGTCCTCCACCACATCGGCCAGGGCGCCCACGACGAGAAGCTGCGCCGCATCGCTCTGCGCCAGCTCCGGCACCAGCGCGGCCAGGCAGGCATCCTCGCCCTGGGTGAAGGTGGTCTCGATTCCCGAGCCCGAATAGTTCAGCACCCGCACACCGTTGAAGCGGCGGTCCAGCCGCTGCGCCGCCCGGTTGAGATCGAGCTTGATCACCTCGGATGGGCAAGAGCCCACGAGGAAGAGCAGCTTGATGTCCGGCCGGCGCTCCAGCAGGCGTGTCACGTTGCGGTCGAGCTCTTCCTGCGCGTCAGCGAGGCCGGCGAGGTCGCGCTCGTCCAGGATGGCGGTGGCGAAACGCGGTTCGGCGAAGATCATGACGCCGGCGGCGGATTGCAGCAGATGGGCGCAGGTGCGGCTGCCAACCACCAGGAAGAAGGCATCCTGAATCTTGCGATGCATCCAGACGATGCCTGTCAGCCCGCAGAAGACCTCGCGCTGGCCACGCTCGCGCAGGATGGGGCGGGCCTCGCAGCCGGCCTCGGTCACTGCCTTCGGAGCCGGGCGATCCAGCGTGACGCTCATGCGCCGCTCGCCTGCAGACGCGCCGCCCGCAGCTTCAGCACGAATTGGGTGGCGTTGATGACGTAGGCGGCATAGGCGGCCAGGGCGAGCCACATCTGGAAATGCGTGTCGCCCCAACCGGCGAAGAGCGCGACGAGATAGGCCGTGTGCAGCGCCAGGACCAGCATGCTGAACACATCCTCCCAGAAGAAGGCCGGCGCGAAGAGGTACTTGCCGTAGACCGCGTTCTCCCAGATCGAGCCGGTCACCATGATGGTGTAGAGAAGCAAGGTCTTCAGCACGATGGAGCCCTCGGCCCAGGCCAGGCCCTCGCCGCTGCCGAGATAGCGGATGACCAGGCCGACGCTGACGACGAAGACCAGGAACTGCAATGGCGCGAGGATGCCCTGCACCAGTGTCCAGGGCGTCGCGTCGCGGCGCGCCTTCTCCTCGGGCGTATAGAGGGCGGGGCGCGCCGGGGGGTGCTTGTGCTTGCGGCCTGATGCCATCCCGTAGGGGCAGGAATCCACCGCGTTGATCAGTCGATCGAGAACGGGATGGGAAAGCATCTCTGGACTACCCCTCCGCTGTGGCGGCCGCGAAGGCTGACTTGGCAAGCGGGCCGGGGTCACTCCCCGCTCTCCGCCTGTGCCGGCCGTCTCGTGACCCCTTTGGATGTTGTGAGGCTAGGTGAGAGGGGCTCGGGGTGTCAAGCAAGATTGACGTAAAGATCAATTGACAATCCGCGCCGGCCCGGGGAATGATCGGGCTCCAGAGGGTTCTTGAGGACGCCGCCATGATGTTGCACAGCTCGGCCAGGCAAGCGGCCCTCCAACCCCGGATCAGCAAGATGGAACGCCCCGCCGCCAAAGCCATTTTCGGCCGTCGCCTGGGGGTGATCTCGCAACAGATCGCACTCGCGCTGGGCCAGGATGTGGTGCCCTTGCTGCATGAACTGCGCCAGCCGCTCGAGGTCGCGGAGATCGAGCGCCTCACCGCCGCAGCCGCGCGGGGCGATGCCGAGACCCTTGCCGCCACCGTTCGTCAGAAGCGGGCGACAGGCCAAACATCCGAGCACCTGTGTCTGACTTTATTGACACTGGTGGCCCGTCGCCTGGGCGAATGGTGGGAAGAGGATCGCTGCACCTTCGTCGAAGTCACCCTCGGCATGATCGTCCTGCACCAGCAACTGCGCGACCTTGCGCCCGGCCTCGTCACCTCGGGCTCCATCGGCGGCGCCCGTTCCGCCCTGATGATGACCGCCATCGGCAGCCAGCACAGCATGGGCATCGCCATGGTGGCCGAATTCTTCCGTGCCGCCGGCTGGGACGTCTCCGATGAGACCATCGCCAGCGAGGAGGCGCTGATCGGCCGCGTCTCCGAGCAATGGTTCGGCCTGGTTGCGATTTCAGTGGGCTCCTCCTCCAACATCCCGGGCCTTGCGGGCCATGTCGCGGCCATCCGGGCCCATTCGCGCAACCGTGAGGTGGCCGTCATGCTGGGCGGCCCCGCCCTGCTCGCCAACCCCGAAATCGCCGTCGCCGCGGGGGGCCGATGCAACGGCACCCGATGCCGCGGAGGCATTGCGCCGCGCCGAGTCCCTGGTCGCGCTCATGCTTGGGGCCGCGTGACCGAATCGCGCCGCGTACCGTAACCCTCCAGGAAGGATCAGACATCGCGTGTTGGGTTTTGGCACTCCGAGCCAGTCGCTGGGGGACATGGATGCGGAAGCCGCATCGCGCCTGATTGCCGCCGCGGCTGACGCCACGCTGGTGCTCGATGGTGACGGTGTGATCCGCGACATGGCCTTCGGCAATGCCGACCTTGCTGCCGCGCTCGGTGGGCGCAAGGCCTGGGTTGGCCGGGCGCTCGCGGATTCGGTGGCCGAGGACAGCCGCGGCAAGGTCACGGACATGCTGGGCAGCGCGGCCGCGCATGAACCTCCCCGCTGGCGCCACCTCAACCTGCGCGGCATGGACGGGATTAGTCTTCCGCTGCTTTGCGCCGCCAATCACGTCAGCGGCTCCGATCGCAGCATTGTCTTCGCGCGCGACCTGCGGCTTCTCGCCTCGCTCCAGCAACGCCTGGTCGAGGCGCAGCAGGCGATGGAGCGCGAATATGGCCGCCTGCGCCAGGCCGAGACGCGCTATCGCCTGCTCTTCCAGATGTCGGGCGAGCCGGTGCTGGTGCTGGACGCCGCCAGCCTGCGCGTGCTGGAGGCGAATCTCGCCGCCGACCGCCTGTTCGGCGCGCAACCGGGCTTCCTCGATGCCTTCGCCCTGGAGGACCGCCCCCGAGTCGAGGCGCTTCTCGCCGCCGTCCGCGCCGCCGGCACAGCCGAAGAGCGTCGCGTGACGCTGGTCGGCACAGGGCGGGAAGTCCTGCTCTCCGCCTCGCTGCTGCGGCATGAGCGCAGCTCGCTCTTCCTGGTGCGCCTGGCGTTCCTGGGCGCCGAGGGCCCCGCCACCGCAGCGCCGGTCAGCAGCGCGCGACTCGCTGAATTCGTCGAGAGCACGCCCGATGCCTTCGTGCTGATCAGCGCCGATGGCCGCATCATCACCGCCAACCCGGCCTTCCTCGAACTCGCGCAGCTGCCCAATGAGGCGCAGGTGCGCGGCGAGGAGCTCTCGCGCTTCCTCGGCCGCCAATCCATCGAGCTCGATGTGCTGCTGGCCCAGGTGCGCGGCCGCGGCCCGGTGCGCATGTTCCGCACGCTGCTGCGCGGCGACCAGGGCTCAGAAGCGGATGTCGAGGTCTCGGCCGTGTCGGTGCTCGATGGCGGGCAGACCTGCTTCGGCTTCACGATTCGCGACATCGGCACCCGCGCGCCCCTGCCGGCCGAGTCCTCCCCCGCCCTGCCCGCCGCCGGCCAGCTGACCGACCTGGTTGGCCGCGTGCCGCTGAAGGAGCTGGTGCGCGAGGCGACGGACGTGATCGAGAAGCTGGCGATCGAGGCCGCGCTGGAGCTCACCGGCAACAACCGCGCCTCGGCGGCCGAGATGCTCGGCCTCTCCCGCCAGTCGCTCTACGTGAAGCTGCGCCGCTACGGCATCGGTGAAGCCGATGCGGATGAGGAGGGGTGAGCTGCATGTCCGACGCCACCCTGACCCGCAGGCCCGACCCCGCCGCCATCCTGGAATTGTTCAAGCCCGTCACCTGGTTCCCGCCGGTCTGGGCCTTCCTGTGCGGGGTCGTTGCCTCCGGCGCGCCAATGCAGGGGCGTTGGGGCTACGCCGCGCTGGGCCTGCTGCTGGCCGGCCCCATGGTCTGCGCCACCAGCCAGGCGGTGAATGACTGGTTCGACCGCCATGTGGACGCGATCAACGAGCCCAACCGCCCGATTCCCTCGGGCCGCATTCCCGGCCGCCTTGGGCTCTACATCGCCATCTTCTGGAGCGGTGTCTCCCTGCTGGTCGGCGCGACACTGGGCCTCTGGGGCTTCGCCGCGACGGTGGTGGCGCTGATCCTGGCCTGGGCGTATTCGGCTCCGCCGCTGCGGCTCAAGCTGAACGGCTGGTGGGGCAACCTCGCCTGCGGCCTGAGCTACGAGTCGCTGCCCTGGATCACCGCCGCGGCCGTCATCTCGGGCGGCGCACCGGCCATGCCGGTCATCATCCTGGCGCTGCTCTACGGGCTTGGCGCGCATGGCATCATGACGCTGAACGATTTCAAATCCATCGAGGGCGATACCCGAACCGGCGTGCGCAGCCTGCCCGTGCAGCTCGGCGCCGAGCGTGCGGCGCTGGTGGCCTGCTGGGTCATGGCGATCCCGCAGGCAGTGGTGATCGCGCTGCTCTTCGCCTGGGGGGAACCGATCTACGCGCTCATCATCGTGGCGCTGCTGGGTGGCCAGGTCGCCGCCATGGTGAAGATGCTGCGCGACCCGAAGAAGCTGGCGCCCTGGTACAATGCGACGGGCATCGGGATGTATGTGCTCGGCATGCTCGCATCGGCCATTGCGGTCAGGGGGATGGCATGAACGGCCTCTCCTGGATCAGCATCGTCCGGCTCGGCCTGGTGCAGACGGCGCTGGGCGCCATCATCGTGCTGACCACCTCCACGCTCAACCGCGTGATGGTGGTGGAATACGCGCTCCCGGCCATGCTGCCGGGCGTGCTGGTCGCGATTCATCACGCGGTGCAGATGCTGCGCCCGCGCCTGGGCTATGGCAGCGACATGGGCGCGCGCCGGACGCCCTGGATCATCGGCGGCATGGCCGTCCTGGCCCTGGGAGGCGTCACCGCCGCGGCCGCCGTGGCCCTGATGAGCGTCTCGCTCGGCTGGGGCGTGGCACTCGCCGCGCTGGGCTTCTTCCTGGTGGGGCTGGGCGTGGGGGCGGCCGGCACCTCGCTGCTCGCCATGCTGGCTTCGATGGTGGAGCCGGAGCGCCGTGCGCCGGCGGCCACCATCCTCTGGGTCATGATGATCATGGGCTTCGCCGTCACGGCAGGCATCGCGGGCAAGCTGCTCGATCCCTTCTCACCCTTGCGGCTGGTCGCAGTGACGGGCGGCGTTTCCCTGGTGGCCTTCCTGCTGGCCTGCGTGGCGCTGATCGGCATTGAACGCGGCGCGCGCGCCCCGGTGGCGCATGAGGGTGAGCGCCCGGCCTTCTCTGCCGTGCTGCGTGAGGTCTGGGCCGACCCGGCGGCGCGGCGCTTCACCATCTTCGTCTTCATCTCCATGCTGGCCTACAGCGCGGCCGACCTGGTGCTGGAGCCCTTCGCGGGCGAGGTCTTCGGTCGCACCATCGGCCAATCCACCGCACTGGCCGGCATGCAGAATGGCGGCACGCTGGGCGGCATGATCGTGATGGCGATCTTCGGCTCCGGCCTGTTTGGCCAGCGCCTCGCTTCGCTGCGCGGCTGGACGGTCTGGGGGTGCCTGGCCTCGGCCGCGGCCCTGGTGGCGCTCGCCCTGGCGCCGCGCCTGACCGCCAGCATCCCGCTGGAGGCGCTTTATGTGGCGCTGGGCCTCGCCAATGGCGCCTTCGCCGCGGCTGCCATCGCCTCGATGATGCAACTCGCCGGTTCCGCCCGCACGGGCACGCGGATGGGCCTTTGGGGTGCCGCGCAGGCCATTGCCTTCGCGCTGGGCGGCTTCGGCGGCACGGTCGTCTGTGACCTGGCGCGCTGGACGCTGGGCAGTGCCGAGCAGGCCTATGCCGTGGTCTTCCTGGGCGAGGCCGCACTCTTTGTTCTCTCTGCGCTGATCGCGCTCCGGCTGGCCGTCCCACGGCTCGCCCAACTCCGCATGACCCCGATGAAGGAGGCCATTTCGTGATGCAAGACACCTATGACGTGCTTGTGGTGGGTGGTGGCCCCTCGGGCGCCACGGCGGCGCATGACCTGGCCCGGGCTGGCAAGCGCGTGGCCATGCTGGACCGCGCGGGGCGCATCAAGCCTTGCGGCGGCGCCATCCCGCCGCGCGCCATCCGGGACTTCGCCATTCCTGACCATCTGATCGTGGCCAAGATCAACAATGCCCAGATCGTCTCGCCCAAGCGGCGCCGCGTGGACATGCCGGTCGAGAATGGCGGCTATGTCGGCATGGTGGATCGCTGCGAATTCGACGAGTGGCTGCGGGAACGCGCGGCCAATGCTGGCGCCGATTGGATCCGCGGCACGTCGCATGACCTGGAGCGCGACCCGGACGGCACCGCCGTCATCACCTATGAGCCGAAGGGCGGCAGCGGCCTTGCGCGCATCCGGGCGAAGATGGTGATCATCGCCAATGGCGCCCGCAGCGACCTGGCGATGCAGGCCATCCCCGGCCAGGGCCATCCCAAATGCGTCTTCGCCTATCACGAGATCGTGAAGGTGCCGGAAGGGGCGGCCTTTGACGGCCAGCGCTGCGACGTCATCTATGACGGCCGCACCTCACCCGATTTCTACGCCTGGATCTTCCCGCATGGCGACACCGCCAGCATCGGCACGGGCAGCGCGAAGAAGGGTTTTTCCCTCCGCGGCGCGACCGCCGCCGTGCGCGAGGAGAACGGCCTGGCCGATGCCCAGACGCTGCGGCGCGAGGGCGCGCCCATCCCGATGAAACCCTTGAAGAAGTGGGACAACGGCCGAGATGTGGTCCTGGCCGGGGATAGCGCGGGCGTGGTGGCACCCGCCTCTGGCGAGGGAATCTACTACGCCATGCTGGGCGGGAGGCTCGCGGCCGAGGCCGTGCAGATCGCGCTCGCCACCAACGATGCCACGGCCTTGAAGAGCGCCCGCAAGCGCTTCATGAAGGATCACGGCAAGGTCTTCATGGTCCTCGGGATCATGCAGTTTTTCTGGTACCGCAATGACTGGGTGCGGGAGCGTTTCGTGAAGATGTGCATGGACAAGGATGTCCAGCGCTTGACGTGGGAATCCTACATGAACAAGGAATTGGTCCGGAAGGACCCGGTGGCCCACGTGAAGATCTTCTTCAAGGACATGGCACACCTTCTCGGATTGGCGCGCGCATAATGGATCTCGCAACCCCCCACCACGCCCGGGCCCGCGCCAAGCGCCACCACGGCCCGACGCTGCCCATGAAGGTCGGCACCCGCGGCTCGCCGCTGGCACTCTACCAGACGCGGCACTTCCTGGACCTGATCCGCGCCGTCTGCCCGCTTCTGCGCGAGGTCGAGGCCTTCGAGGAGCATGAGATCAGCACGGCGGGGGACCGCGTGCAGGATCGCCGCCTGGCCGAGATCGGCGGCAAGGGCCTCTTCGCCAAGGAAATCCATGAGGCTCTGCTGGATGGCCGCGTGGATTTCGCGGTGCATTCCCTGAAGGATCTGGAAACAGAGCTTCCGCCCGGCATCGTGCTGGCCTGCACGCTCCGCCGCGAGGACCCGCGCGATGCCATTGTCCTGGGCGATATCTGCCACCGCAGCGCCTTCCGCGACCGCCGCGGCTTCACCAGCGCAGCGCACCACGCAACGACCGACCCCTACGCCGCCCTGCCCAAGGGCGCCCTGATCGGCACCGCCTCGGTCCGCCGCCAGGCGCAACTGCTCTACGCCCGGCCGGACCTGCGCTGCGAGGTGATCCGCGGCAATGTGCAGACCCGGCTCTCCCGCGTCGCGACCGGGGAGTTCGATGCCTCGCTGCTGGCGCTGGCCGGGTTGAAGCGCCTGGGCCTGGAACACCATGCCGGCGTGATCCTGGATGAGGACGACATGGTGCCGGCCGCCTGCCAGGGCATCATCGGCGTCACCGTCCGGGCCGATGATGTGGAGCTGCATGAGCTGCTCTCCGCCATCTGCGACCCCTGCTCGCGCCCCGTCAGCCTCTGCGAGCGCGCCTTCCTGGGCGCGCTGGACGGCTCCTGCCGGACGCCGATCGGTGGCCACGCCACGCTGCTGGATGGTGGGCAGATTCGCCTCACGGGCCTGATCGCCCGCGCCGATGGCAGCTTCGTGCTGCGCCGGACCGTGACCGGCGATGCCTGCGATGCCGAACGGATCGGCCGCGCCCTGGGCGAGGAGATCCTGATGGAATCGCCGGCGGACGTGTTTGCCTGATCCCTTGTCCGGCAAGGTTCTCGTCATCGGGGCCGGCATTGCCGGCCTGACCGCCGCGGCGATGCTGGCCGCGCGTGGCCATGACGTGACCGTGCTGGAACGCCAGGCCGCCCCCGGCGGCAAGATGCGCCACCTCGCCATCGGCGAGGCGCGGATTGATGGCGGCCCCACCGTCTTCACCATGCGCTGGGTCTTCGACGAGATCTTCGCCGCCTGCGGCACCACCCTTTCCGACCACCTGACCTTGCAACCGGTCGAGGTCCTGGCCCGCCACGCCTGGGATGGCGCGCCCGGCCGGCTGGACCTGTTTGCCGATATCCAGCGCTCGGCCGAGGCCATCGGCGCCTTCGCCGGCCCGGCCGAGGCGCGCGGCTACCTCACCTTCGTGGCGCGGGCGAAGAAGACCTTCGCCGCACTGGAGGCGCCGTTCATCCGGGATTCCCGGCCTTCGCCCATGGCCCTGGTTGGCCGCGCGGGCATCGGCGGGATGGGCAGGCTGCTCGCCACCTCGCCCTTCACCACCCTCTGGAACGCGCTGGGCGAGCATTTCAACGACCCGCGCCTGCGCCAACTCTTTGGCCGCTACGCCACCTATGTCGGCTCCTCGCCCTTCCTGGCGCCGGCGACCCTCATGCTCATCGCCCATGTGGAGCAGGAAGGCGTCTGGCTGGTCGAAGGCGGGATGCACCGGGTGGCCCGCGCTTTCGAAGCGCTGGCGACCGCCAAGGGTGCCCGCTTCCGCTACCAGGCCGATGTCACCGAAATCCTGGTCAGGAATGG
>LNFM01014719.1_pt1 | contig 10645 bp, 9 predicted proteins | sample 596031 | NCBI WGS metagenome assembly LNFM01 (sample SAMN04254537, study PRJNA301005) | activated carbon metagenome | isolation source: dual media filters at the Ann Arbor, Michigan drinking water treatment plant | place: USA: Ann Arbor | reverse complement strand
AAGGCTTGAATGTTTGGGTGACGGCCATAGAATGCATGTACTGGGTATTTATCCAGCATAACAGCGCCACTGGAGCTAAGTGGATACCCCATATGTGTGTACAGTATCGCAAAGGCCGATCGGTGTCCAGCGGTCTGGCTTGGGCCGAGACGCTGCTGCATGCGTCGGTAGCGTGATCGCGGCGCGCAAGCGGGCACTCCAGACGCCGTCGACTGCGGCGTAAGTCACGGTTGTCCGGGCAAAGACGCGTTCACGCTGCGCTGTGAGCGGCACCGAACATACAGGCGAGGGTCCCGTCCGTACCGTTCACCACCGTGCCCAGATGCGCGCGGCCTGTGTCTTTCGACACAAGCCATGCATCCGTCGCAACCTACATTGCCGCTCGTGTTCGACGCTGCGGCTTTTTCGAGCGCTCACCGCGCCACCAACAAGGGGAATCCGATGAAACGCCTGGTCCTGGCCTCACTGCTGACACTCGCGGGCCCGCTGGGGTTTGTGGGCTCGGCCCACGCCAACGGCGATCATGTCGCCACCTTCAAGAACGTGTCGGGCGACATCGGCATCGCCCGCAACGGCACCACGCTGGACGCCGTGTCGGGCTCGACGCTCTTCGTCTCGGACCGCATCGTTTCCGGGTCCGGCTCCTCGGCGGGCATCGTCTTCAGGGACGGCACGCAACTCACCCTGGGGCCCTCCACGGACATTCAGGTCCGCGACTACGCGTTCGAGCCCAAGCAGGCGAAGTTCGAATTCTTCGTCTACCTGGCCAAAGGTGCCGCGGTCTATTCGTCCGGGATGATCGCGAAACTGGCGCCGGAGTCGGTCAAGGTGGCCACGCCCGCGGCGACCATCGGCGTGCGCGGAACGCGGTTCATCATCGAAGCGGATTGACCACCACCATGAGGACAAGCCACCTGCGCAGCGCCCGGCTGGCGGCGCTGCTCGTGATCGCCGGTGCCTGGCTGGCGGGATGCGCCACCCCGACGAGCACAAGAACCACGGTGGTGTTGCTGCCCGATGAGGACAGCACGGTGGGCGCCGTGTCGGTCGAGTCGGGCTCGGCCACCCAAAGGCTGGACAAGGCGTACAGCTATGCGAGTGTCAACGGGGCCGACGCCACACCATCGAAGGCCAGGACGCTCGGCCGCGCCACGGTGGACGCGGCCTACGCAGAGTTGCTCAGGGCCAACCCGCTGGCACCCCGGATTTTCGTGCTGCAGTTCCTGCTGGACAAAACCGAGCTGACCGAAGAATCCCGCTTGCTGCTCCCGGCCATGTTCCGGGCGGTGCGTGCCCGCAAGCCCACCCGCATCACCATCTTTGGCCATGCCGACGCCTCCGGCACATCGGACTGGAACCTGCAGTTGTCGGCCGCTCGGGCCGAGACGGCGGCCAGCCTGCTCCAGGCGAACGACCCCACGCTCAAAGACATCGAGTTGCAGTATTTCGGGGACACGAAACCCTTGGCAGCCACGGGAGCGCGTGCGGCCGACCCCCGAAACCGACGCGTCGAGGTGCTGATCTTCTAGCCCGTGTGGTTGGCCGGGCGCCCGGCGGGGGCCAGACCCATCGGTCGGGCCGCACGGTTTGGATAGGACAATCGGCGGCATGCAGCCCACGACACCCCATCCCTCGCGCCAGCGCTCCGAGCGCAAGCGCATGAGGATCGCACTGCTGCTGTCCCTGCTGTTCCACGCGCTGCTGCTGGGTCTGACCTTCGGCGGTCAGGGGGTGGGACTTCCGGGCTTTGGCTTCCCCTGGCAGGAGCGGCGCGCCGAGGTGCCCAACCTGCGCATCGTGCTGGCGGCCGCGCCCGGCACAACCGACGCCGCTGCAACACCGGTTGCGCAGCCGACGCCGTCGGCCCCGCCCCAGCGGGCAACGCCGGGCGCAGCCAGCCCATCGGCATCCAGACCGCCCGAGTCCCCGGAGCCCGGTCCCACACTGTCCGCCGCCGTGCCGGACGCCACCCCCACAGCGGTCAACACGCCTGCGCCGGGTGAGCCGCTGGCACCAGACGCTGTGCCGCCGCGTCAGCAAGCCTCCGAAGCGCCAGCCACCCCTGCCGCGCCACCGGATCGCCCGGCCGAAGCGGCCCTGTCCGAGCGAGCGGTCGACCAAGACCAGGGCGACGCCGAGCGCCAGCCGGTCAACAGCGGCGAGGCGCAGCGGCTGGAAACCGAGCGACGGGAGCAGGAGCAACTGCAAGCGGTGCAGCAGGCAGAAGCCAGGCTGGCAGCAGCCCGGGAAGAAGCCGCTCAGCAGGCGGCGGCTCAACGGGAAACGGCACGGCAGGAAACGGCACGGCAGGAATTGGCGCAGGTGGAAGCGACGCGGCTGGAGGCTGCCCGCCAGGAGGCGGCACGCCAGGAGGTGGTGCAAGTCGAGGCAGCGCGGCTGGAGGTGGAGCGCCAGGGTGCCGCGCGCCGCAAAGCCGCCGAACTCGCGGCAGCACAGCAGCTGGCGGCGGAACAGGCGGAAGCGGCAAGACAGCTCGAGGAACAACGCCGCGCAGAAGCCGAAGAACAGCGTCGGGAAGCTGCCCGGCTGGTCGCCGAACGCGAGGCTGCGGCCCGGGAAGACTCGGCGCTCCAGGAAACCGCCCGGCAGGAGGCCGAACGGCGGGCAGCCGCTCAGCAGGAAGCCGCAAGGCAAGAGGCCGCGAAACAGGCCATGGAGCAGCAGGCTGCGGCCAGAGAAGAAGCCGCCCGCCGGGAGGCCGAGCGGGCGGAAGCAGCGCAACAGCAAGCGGCGCAACAGGAACTTGAACGCCAGGCCGCGGCACAACAGGCCGCCGCCCGGCAAGCCGCGGCCCAGCAGGAAGCCGCTCGCCAGCAGGCGGCACGTGCGCAGGCCGAGCGTCTGGCCGCTGCGCAGCAGGCCGCGGCCCAACAGGAGGCCGCACAGGCGGCCGAACGCCAGGCCACCGCGCAAAGGCAGGCGGAACAGGCCGAAGCCTCCAGGCAGGTCGCCGAACGCCAGGCGGCACAAGCGCAGGCGGCCCTGCAAGCGGCCGCGCAGCAGGAGGCCAGCCGCCAGCAAGCCGCACAGGCAGCGCAGGCCGCCGCATCGGAAGCCGCGCGCGTGCAAGCCGAACGGTCAGCGGCCGAAGCCCAACGTGAAGAGCGGCTGCGGGCCATCGGGCGGCAGCTGAACGAAGAAGCCGACCGGCGCGATGCCGCGGCCAAGGCGGCCAACCAGTTGCCCTATTCACTGAGCACCGCGCGGCGCGCGCGGCTCTTCGGGCGCTCCGACCCCAACACCGACCTCATCCGCTACGCAGAGGCCTGGGCCCGCAAGATCACGATGAACATGACGATCGATCTGGTGCGCGAAGCTGCGAAGCAGCCGCACACCCAGCCCGTGGTGATGGTGGCGATCCGCAGCGACGGCTCGGTGGAGTCGGTGACCATGGTGCGTTCCAGCGGCGTGCCGGCACTGGACGAAGGGATCGAACGCATCGTGCGCAGCCAAGCCAGTTACCCGGCGTTTTCGCCCGCCTTGGCCAGCAAGTACGACGTGGTGGAGATCCGCCGGACCTGGCATTTCGACGTGGCGGTGCGCTTGTACTGAGCCTGCGGTCAACGCCTGATTTTTAAGCACACCCCGCAACGCCAGGCGGGCAGCGGGCTGTGGCGGTTGTCCACCTGGTTATCCACAGCGTAGGGCACAGTCTCTGTGCGTAAAGTCACGGGCCAGGATCACACGCTCACGACAGCGACAGCATGTGTCCCACGCGTGGGTCCCCTTGGCCACCCAGCACCAGCGCGTGCGCGGCCTGCACGGCATCGGGGCCGCGGTGGTGCTGCGCCACCACCCAGGGCTGGGCGGGGTTGTTCACCTGGGCCATGAAGGCGCGCCAGGCCTGGGCCATGCGGTCGTTGAAACCGGCCGCACCCCAGTCGCCATGGCGCTTCTTGGCCTGTGCGGGGGCAAAAAACAGCACCGGGCGCGGCCCGGCCAGGTCACGTCCCCCGGCGAGCTGGTCCACATGCGTGCCGCCGATGGAGCAGCTGTAGGCCAGTGCGCTGAAGCGGCTGTGGATCGCCTTGCGCAGCGTGCCGTTCCCCGCAAAGTCCACGTAGACGCACGGCGTGTCTGGCGGCAGCTGGTCGAGCTGGTCGTAGGTGAGCACGCGGCTGTACACGCCCAGGCTTTCACAAAACGCCACGTTGCCCGGCGAGGTCAGGCCCACCACCTCGACCTCGGGCCGCTGCGCCAGTTGCGCGGCGGTCGCGCAGGCGGTCTTGCTGCTGGCCGACGAGAGCAGCATCACGCCGCGCTGCCCGGTCTGGTTCGTGCCAAAGAAGTCGTTGTCGGCCAGGAAGTCGTCGATCAGCCAGGCGGTGAGGAAAAGCGGGCGCAGCAAGGCCTGCAGCGGCTCGGTGGCCGGGTCGTAAAGCGTGTCCACCGCGCAGCGCAGGTACTGGTTGTAGACCGGGTGCAGCGCGGCGCGGTGCGGCGCACCGTCAAAGAAACCCTCCGGCGAGAGGCGCGCGGGAGCGAGCACGGCGTGCGAGGCCATGGGCCAGTAGCCGTAGAGCCGCTCGCCCACGGCCACGCCAGCGCACCGGCTCTGCTCCACCACGCCAAAGCCCCACACCGGGACCACGCCCCAGGCGGCAGTGTCATCCCCCGCCGACGCCACCGGGAAGAACTGCCAGTAATTCATGGCATCGCCAAAGGCGGCGTAGGTGATGTTGTTGGCGGTGTAGGCAAAGTGCGCGATGCGCACACGCACCTCGCCCTCGGCCAGCGGGGTGTCGGTCAGCTGCACGGCGCGGGTGGTGGCGAGCTGGTCTTTGCGAACCTGGAACTGTGTGGTCATGTGGAGGTCTGCGTCGTGATGAAGGACGGCCACATGGTGCACCGAAAGGGCCCTGGCGCTTGTCACGCGCGTTGCCCTGCCGCGCTCAGACCCTGGAACGCGCACGCCCATCAACACCCGGGTACCCTGCACGCCATGATTTCCTTCATCGTGCCGGCCTACAACGAAGAGCGCCTGCTGGGCGCCACCCTGCAAGCCATCAACGCGGTGGCGTTGTCGCTGGACGGACCGAGCGAGGTGATCGTGGTGGACGACGGCTCCACCGACCGCACCGCCGACATCGGCCGCGAGCACGGCGCGAAGGTGGTCGCGGTGGCCCACCGGCAGATCGCAGCGACGCGCAACGCGGGGGCCCGCGCAGCGCGGGGCGATGTGTTCATCTTTGTCGATGCCGACACGCTGGTGCACGAAACCCTGGTGGTTCTTGCGCTGCAGGCGCTGCGCGAGGGTGCGGTGGGCGGCGGTGCCGTGGTCCGTTTTGACGGCGCCATGCCGCTGCACGCCAGGGTGACGGTGCCGCTGGTGGTGAAGCTGCTGCAGGTCTGCCGCCTGGCCGCGGGCTGTTTTGTCTTCTGCACGCGCAGTGCGTTCGAAGCGGTGGGTGGGTTTGACGAGACCTACTTCGCTGCCGAGGAGTTGAAGCTGAGCCAGGCGCTCAAACAGCAGGGAAAGTTCGTGATCCTGCGCGAGCCGGTGCTGAGCTCGGGACGCAAGCTGCGCACGCATTCAGCGCGTGAGATGTGGGCGCTGCTGGGCCACCTGTTGCGCGGTGGCCTGGGCGCAGTGAGACAGCGCAAGGGGCTGGACCTCTGGTACGCCCAACGGCGCGAAGACCCGCACAAGGGTGTGTGAGCCCTCGCGCGAGGGTTCAACGAAACACGAGGAAGAGGATGATGATGAGCAAGATAGCGCCGCCGCCGATGTACATGGTTTTCTCCTGAGGGCTGCCGGCCCTCGGTGAGGGTCCATGGCTTTTGCCTGAACGGCATCTGATCACCCGCTGCCACGGCGGTCTGTTCGCCATCACACAGAGATTTCTGCTTCCCCATGTGCAACCTCTACAACATGACCGACAAAGGCACCGCCGAGCGTTACCTCGGCAGTGTGGGCGCGAGCGTGGACGTGGAGGACTTCACCCAGGCCACGGTGGGCCCGTTCCAACACGGCCTGCTGGTGCGACCCGGGCAGCCCGGCGAGGCCGCGCAGCTGGTGGGCCGCATGGGCCAGTGGGGCATGATCCGCCCGGGCAGCCCCACGCGGCGGCCCGCCTCGCGCGCCGTGCTCACCAACAACGCGCGCATCGAAGGCATTGCCGAGCGAGTGACCTACCGCGGGCCATGGATGCAGGGCCAGCGCTGCCTGATCCTTGCCGACTGGTACCAGGAGCCCAACTGGGAGACGGGCAAAAACATCTGGTGGCGACTGCGCCGCGCCGATGGGGCGCCCTGGGCACTGGCGGGTTTGTGGTCGCAGTGGACCGACCCGCAGACGGGTGAGCTGGTGCCCAACTTCACCATGATCACCTGCAACTGCGACGGCCACCCGCTGCTCGGCCGCCTGCACAAACCCGACCCGACGCTGCCGCCCGACCAGCAGGACAAACGCGCCGTCGCCCACATCGATCCCGCCGACTGGTCCACCTGGCTGCACGGCCCGGTGGCCGAAGCCCAGGCCTTGGTGAGGCCACAGGCTACCGAGGTGTTCGATCTGGCGGATGCGCGCGCCACCGACGCGCTGCTGGTCTCGAAGGAGCGCGGTGTGGGCGCCCAGGGCAGCCTGCTTTAGGGGGCGGACCGCACCGGCGCCGGTTTGACGACCCGCCGGCGGTTCAGCACCACCTGCGCCACCAGCGCCACGCTGCCCAGGCCCAGCATCAGCCAGCCCAGGTTCACCGCGCCCTCGTGCGGCACCAGGCCCACGGCATAACCGCCCACCGCACCCATGAGCTGCTGCGCCAGGCCCGCCACCGCAGCGGCCGAACCGGCCAGCGCCGGCACCAGCCCCACCGTGCCGGTGAGCGCCGGGGGCACCAGAAAGCCGTTGCCCAGGCCCAGCAGCATGAGCGGCAGGGCAAAGGCCAGCGGCGTGTCCACGTTGGCCAGGGCCAGCCCCAGCATGAGCGCGATACCGCCCACCGAGAACACCTGGCCCAGCATCATCATGGTGCGGTCGCCGGTGCGGTGCACCAGGCGGGTGGTGAGGTAGTTGCCCACGATGTAGGACAGGGGCACGACCATGATGTAGTACCCAATGCCCGCCGGCCCCACGCCATAGCTGCCCAGCACGATGGGCGCGCCCGCGAGGAAGGCGTAGAAGGTGCCCGTGGTGAGCGAGAGGATGAGCACAAACAGCAGAAACGAAGGCTCGCGCGCCAGCCGGACATACGACGCGAACATGGCGCCCAGCCAGTGCGGCTGCACCGTGGTGGCGGGCTTGTGGTCGGGCAGGCCCTTCCATGCGGCGACGAACAGCAGAACGGCCAGCACCGCCATCAGCGCAAAGTTGGCCTGCCAGCCCAGACGCACGTGGATCTGCCCGCCCAGGATGGTGGCGGTGGGCGGAATCAGACCCATGGCCATGCCCACGTAGGCCATCACGCGCGTGCGCTCGGGGCCGGTGAACAGGTCCTGCACCATGGCGCGGCCCACCACCATGCCGGCCGCACAACCCGCGCCCTGCAGCACGCGCGCCGCCGTCAGCCAGGCCAGGCTGGGCGAGAGCGCCGCGAGCACCGAACCGAGGCCGGCGAGCGTCAGCCCGAACATCAGGACCTTCTTGCGCCCCCACCGGTCCGACCACGGGCCGTAGAGCAGCTGCAGGCCGCCGTAGGCCACCACATAGCCGCTGAAGGTGAGCTGCACGCTGGCCTGGTCGGAGCCGAACAGCGCGCCCCACTCCTGCATCGAGGGCAGGCAGATGGTCATGGCCAGCAGGCCAAACGCCAGCTGTGCGATGAGGTTGGCGATCAGCGGGGCGTGGGAGGGGGTGGGGGATGGGGCAGCGGACATGAGGGACCCAGGGGGAGGCGGGAGTCTAAGTCAACGCCCATGACTTGACCCGCATCAAGGTTGAAGGGGGGCCCGGGTGGTCGAATGGTTGCAGGCATTTTTCGCCCCACCCCACCGATGAACGCCGCTCCACCCGACGCCGAACCCGTCTTCATCGCCCAGGGCCTGACCAAGGTCTATGGCGCGGGCGCCACCGCCGTGCACGCGCTGCGCGGGGTGGACCTGTCGATCGTGCGCGGCGAGTTCGTGGTGTTGCTCGGCGCCTCGGGCAGCGGCAAGTCGACCCTCCTCAACATCCTGGGCGGGCTGGACAGCGCCAGCGCCGGCACGGCACGCTGGGTGCACGCGGGCGAGTCGCACGAGCTCACCGGTGCCAGCGACGCCGAGCTCACGCGCTACCGGCGCGAGCACGTGGGCTTCGTGTTCCAGTTCTACAACCTGATCCCCAGCCTCACCGCGCTGGAAAACGTGGCCCTGGTCACCGACCTGGCCGACGACCCCATGCCGCCCGAGGAGGCGCTGGCGCTGGTGGGCCTGGGCGAGCGCATGAACCACTTTGTGTCGCAGCTCTCCGGCGGCGAGCAACAGCGCGTGGCGATTGCGCGCGCCATCGCCAAGCGGCCCGCGGTGCTGCTGTGCGACGAACCCACCGGTGCACTGGACTGCGCCACCGGCGTGATGGTGCTCCAGGCCATCGAACACGTGAACCGCACGCTGGGCACGACCACCGTGGTGATCACGCACAACGCACCCATTGCCGACATGGCCGACCGTGTGCTGCGTCTGGCCGATGGGCGCATCACCGACACACGGATCAACGCCCACAAAGTGGCCGCATCCACCCTGAAGTGGTGACACCCCCATGAAGGCCCTGGACACCAAACTCTTGCGCGACCTGCAGCGCCTGCGCGCGCAGGTGATCACCATCGCGGTGGTGGTGGCCATTGGTGTGGCGGGTTTTGTGGGCATGTTCTCGGTGCACGAGTCGCTGCAGGGCTCGCGCGACAGCTTCTACCGCGACAACCGCCTCGCCGACCTGTTCGCCAGCGTCAAGCGCGCGCCGGTCCACCTGGGCGCGCGGCTGGCCGCCATTCCCGGCGTGGCTGAGGTGAAGCTTGACGTGGTGATGGACGCACAGATCGCCCTGCCCGACGCCGACGCACCGGTGACCGGCCGCTTCATCGGCCTGAATCTGGCCCGAGCCCACGCGCAGCGCCAGGGGCTGAACGCACTCACGCTGCGCAGCGGACGCTGGCCCGAACGCGGCCGCGCACTGGAGGCGGTGGTGAGCGACCGGTTTGCGGTGGCGCGCGGTCTGAAGCCCGGCGACCGGGTCAACGCCATCCTCAACGGCCGGCTGGAGCAGGTGCATCTGGTGGGCACCGCCATCTCGCCCGAGTACGTTTTCGCCTCGCGCGGCGGCGCACCCGACGACCAGACCTTCGGCATCTGGTGGATCGACCACGAACGCATGGCGCACGCCTTCGACCTGCAGGGCGCGTTCAACCAGGCCGCGCTGCGGCTGGATGCCGGCGCTTCACAGCCCGCCGTGATCGAACAAACCGACCGCCTGCTCGACGCCTACGGATCCCTGGGCGCTGTGGGCAGGGACAAACAGCTCTCGGCCAAGATCGTGGCCGACGAACTCCGGTGGCCATGTTCATCCTCAACGTGGTCATCAGCCGCCAGGTGGCCACGCAGCGCAGCCAGATCGCCGCGCTCAAGGCGCTGGGCTACAGCGACGGCGCCATCGCCTGGCATTACATCAAGCTCTCGCTGGTGATCGCCGGGCTGGGCGTGGTGGCCGGTCTCGGCCTGAGCCTGGTCATCGGCCAGCTGATGCTGGGCCTGTACGACGAGGTGTTCCGCTTCAACCACCTGGCCTACATCACCACGCCGTGGCTGGTGGTGGTGGCGACCGTGCTGGCGTTTGCCGCGGCGGCCGCAGGCACCTGGACGGCCATCCGCGCCGTGGTGCGCCTGCGCCCCGCGCAGGCCATGCAGCCACCGGCCCCACCGAGCTACCGGCAGACGCTGATCGAACGGCTGGGCCTGGGCCAGCGCGTGAGCACTGGCGCGCTCATGGTGATCCGCAATTTCGAGCGCCGCCCGCTGCGCGCGGCCTTCACCGTGACCGGCATCGCGCTGTCGGTGGCGCTGCAGATTTCGGGTGCGTTCTGGCTCGACGCCATCGCCCACATCGTCGACGTGCAGTTCCGCCAGGTGCAGCAGGGCGACGTGCTGGTGAACTTTCACCGCCCGGTGCCGCTGACGGTGGTGCAGGACCTGCAACGCCTGCCCGGTGTGATGGATGCGGAGCCCTACCGTAGCGAGCCGGTGCGCGTGCGTCTGCACGGCCTGACCGAAGACGCGTCGCTCATGGGTCTGGTCGACGATGCGCAACTCCTGCGCGCGGTGGACGACGCACGCGGCCCGGTGGCCATGCCCACCAGCGGGCTGGTGATGTCGTCCCTGCTGGCCGACGCCGTGGGCGCGCGCGTGGGCGACCGGGTGGAGGTGGAGTTCCGCCTCTGGAACCAGACGCGCACCACGGTGGAGGTGGTCGACATCGTGCACACCATGATGGGCAAACAGGCCTTCATGAACCTGCACGCCATGAACACCTTGGCACGCGACGGCGCCGGCGTGGCCGAAGCCGCGCTGCGCGTGGACCCGCTGGCGATGCCCGACTTCTGGGACGCGGTCAAACGCGCGCCGGTGATCAACGCGGTGTTCGACAAGGCCGGCTCCATGGCCAGCTTCAACGAGACCACCTCGCGCAACATGGGCGTGTTCAGCGGCATCCTCA
>LNFM01002493.1_pt1 | contig 10645 bp, 6 predicted proteins | sample 596031 | NCBI WGS metagenome assembly LNFM01 (sample SAMN04254537, study PRJNA301005) | activated carbon metagenome | isolation source: dual media filters at the Ann Arbor, Michigan drinking water treatment plant | place: USA: Ann Arbor | reverse complement strand
CGATTCGCGGCAGCCGTACAGGTTGTCGAACTTGCTCTTGGTCACCGAGTCGTTCACGTTGATGGCGCGGAACATCAGGCTGCCCTTGGCGGCCATTTCGTTCAGGCGCAGCACGCCGGTGGTGGTTTCTTCGGTCACGCCGATGATGTGCGCGCCCTTGCGGCTGTACCAGGTCGGGTCCACCGCCAGCTTGGCCTTGATGGCGTTGAACAGGCAGGTCTCTTCTTCGCTGGTGGGGTTGGCGATCAGCGAGGCGTCTTTCTCGGCGCGCTTGCCCAGGTGCATGAGCAGCGTGGCGTCGCCGCCGTCGTCCAGGATCATGTTCGGGCCTTCGCCCTCGGTGCCGGCGGCGCCGAAGTCAAAGATGCGGTGGGTGTAGTCCCAGTAGTCGGCCAGGGTTTCGCCCTTGATGGCGAACACCGGCGTGCCGGCGGCGGCAATCGCGGCGGCGGCGTGGTCCTGGGTGGAGAAGATGTTGCACGATGCCCAGCGCACATTGGCGCCCAGGGCCTGCAGGGTCTCGATCAGCACGGCCGTCTGGATGGTCATGTGCAGCGAGCCGGTGATGCGCGCGCCCTTGAGGGGCTGCACCTTGGCGAATTCTTCGCGGATCGCCATCAGGCCGGGCATCTCGGTCTCGGCGATCTTGATTTCTTTGCGGCCCCAGTCGGCCAGGCCGATGTCGGCGATGACGCAGTCTGAGTTGACGGTGGAAGGAATGCGTGCGTTCATGGAAACTCCAGTTGAGGTTGGCAAAAACCACTGGAAGTGAACGGGCAAAAAAAAGCCCATCTCACATTCAGTGGATGAGCGTCGTTGCATGGATGTTCCGAGCCTCACGAACCGCGCCGACCGGGGGTCGGGGGTGCGCTGCAACGCTCCTCGGATGCAGAGATTCTATCGCAGCCGCCGGATTCGCGCATCTGCGAAACTGGTCACCCTTTATGCCTCACTTTGCCCTTTCCGACTGGCCGCTGGCCGAGCGCGCGCGCATCCACGGCGTGCTGACCGACATCGATGACACCCTGACCACCGACGGCGCCATCACGCCCGATGCGCTGGCCGCGCTCCACGCCTTGCGGGCGGCGGGCCTGCCGGTGTTCGCCATCACCGGGCGCCCGGCGGGCTGGAGCGAGGCCTTTGCGCTGGCCTGGCCGGTGAATGCGATCGTGGCCGAAAACGGTGCGGTGGCGCTCTGGCGCGGCGCCAGCGACACGCTGGACAAGGCGTATCTGCAAGACGCGTCCACGCGCCAGGGCAATGCGGTTCGGCTGCAATCGGTGGCGCAACACGTGCTGGGCACGATGCCGCAGGCCCGGCTCTCGCAAGACAGCCCCGGACGCGAGACCGACATCGCCATCGACCACAGCGAGTTCGCGCACCTGAGCGAGGCCGACATCGCGCAGGTGGTGCGGCTCATGCGCGACGGCGGACTCAACGCCACCGTGAGTTCGATCCATATCAACGGCTGGATCGGCGACCACAACAAGTTGGCCGGGGCGCGCTGGATCGTGCGCGAACAGCTCGGGCGCGATCTGGATGCCGAGGCCGACCGCTGGGTGTACGTGGGCGACTCGACCAACGATGCGCAGATGTTCGACCATTTTTCGCACAGCGTGGGCGTGGCCAACGTGGCGCGTTTCTGGCATCAGCTGCAGCACCGGCCGCGCTATGTGACCCGCGGCGAACGCGGTGCCGGCTTTGCCGAGGTGGCGCAAGCCGTGCTGGCCGCCCAAGGAACCGGAGCCCACCCATGAGCGGCCCGCTGCTTCCTCCGCCGCGCACCGTCACGGCAACGCCACCGCTGGCCCGGCGCGGCCTGTGGGCGATCTTCGTGGCCACCTTCTTCGAACTGGTGGGCTACTTCATGCTGCTGCCCCTGCTGCTGCTGCAGCTCAAAGGCGATGGCGTGTCGACCAGCATGGCCGGGCTGTTCGCGGCCAGTGGCTGGGTGGGCATCTTCGCGATCACGCCGTTTGCCTCGGCCATCACGCAGAAGCTCGGGCGCCGTCCCACGCTGTGGCTGTCGGCCCTGATCCCGGTGATCGCCACCACCGGCTTTCTGCTCACCGACTCGCTCGCGGCCTGGTTCGTGTTCGAGTTCGTGGCCGGTCTGGCTTCCGGGTTGCGCTGGGTGCTGGCCGAAGCGGTGGTGGCCGAATTCGCACCGCCGCACCAGCGCGGGCGCATGGTCGGCCTGTTCGAAACCATGGTCGGCACCACCTTCGTGATCGGCCCGGCGCTGCTGGCGCTGGTGGGGCCCACCAGCCCGCTGGGGCTGTGGATGGTGCTGGGTTTTCTGCTGCTGGGCCTGGTGGGCAGCCTGTGGATTCCCAAACTGCCGCCGGCCCGGGACGCGCACGAGGCCCGCGTGGGTCTGCGCGGTGTGTGGCACGCACTGCGCGCCCACCCGCTGATCATGACGGTCGGGTTCGTGGGTGGGTTCTTTGAAAGCGGGCTGACCTCCATCCTGCCGCTGTACGGTCTGGCGCTGGGCATGGGTGCCACGGCGGCCGCGCTGCTGGTGTCGGCCAGCGGCCTGGGCAGTGCGCTGATGATGCTGCCCGCCGGCATGGCCGCCGACCGGCTGGCGCAGCGGGCGCCGGCGGGCGGCGAACACGGCGCGCGGCTGACCATCCTGCACGCCTGTGCGCTGATGACGCTCGCGGCCACCGCGCTGATTCCTTTCGTGGCCGGCGCGCCCTGGCTGGCCGCGGTGGTGGCCTTCGTCTGGGGTGGGGCGGGCGGCAGCCTCTACACCCTGGCCATGATCGACATCGGCTCGCGCGAGCAGGGCATCACCCTGGTCAACAGCACGGCGGTGCTGGTGCTGTCGTACACCTTGGGCGGTACGCTGGCGCCCGCCGCGGGTGCTGCCATGCTGGACTGGGCACCGGTGATCGGGTTTCCGGCGCTGTTGCTGGCCGTGGCAGGGCCGGGCTGGTGGCTGCTGCGCCGGGCCAACCGGGCCAGCCGGACCGAGGGCTGACCGACCTCAGGGCGCGGTGGTGGATGCCACCGCCACCGGCTGCGCGGCGGGCAAGCCCGGCACCTCAGCCGACTTGCCCTTGCGGGGGCGGTCGAGCAGCCGGTCGGCCACGCCGCCGCCGATCCACATGCCCACCAGCGTCACCCAGGCGGTGACTGCAAAGATCGCGCCGCCGGTCATGCCCGCACCCACGGCGCAGCCGCCGGCCAGCATGGAACCGAAGCCCATGAGCACGGCGCCGACGATGTAGCGCGGCATGGTGTAGCCGCCGCCGAAACCTTCGAGCTTCCAGTCGCGACCGACCAGCGCGCCGATCAGCGACCCCAGGAACACGCCGGGCAACAGCCCGAGGTCGAAGTTCCACGGTTCGCCGGGCTGGCTCAGCACCCGCATCAGCCATTCGGCCGACGGGCCGCTGAAGGTCATGCCCTGGATCTGCACCGGTTCGAACGAATGGGCCAGCACCTGGTAGGTGCTGAGCCACGCCAGCGCCACGGCCAGCCCGGTGCCGATGCCGCCGAGCCACTTCCACACGCCCCAGCCGCTGTAATACGCAAAGAAACCCGCCGTCACCATCCACACGGCACCGAAGGCCAGACCGTCGTTCGGGCCCACCCCCACCAGCGCGAGCAGGCTGCGCGCCGGGCCGCCGTCCACCACCCACCAGCCGGCGATGGCTTCGCGCCAGGGTGACAGAGCGCCTGACAAAGTGGCCTGTGCCGTCACGGCAAAGACCAGACCCGACAGCAGCGCCCGCAGGTTGCCGTTGGCCGACAGCACCAGCAGGCGGCTGGCGCAACCGCGCGTCATGACCATGCCGACACCGAAGATCAGGCCGCCCACCAGCGCCCCCGAGAGGCTGCCTTGCGACGACAGCTGGCGCGCGGTGCTCACATCGAGCCAGCCGACCACGGTGAACAGCTGCACCGCCACCACCGCGGTGGAAAACGCCAGCAGCCAGACCGCCAGCTTCTCGCCGAACTTGCCGTGCCAGAACTCGATCACCGCAGCCCGCAAACAGAATTTGGAGCGCTGCGCGAAAAAGCCGAAGGCCAAACCGGTCAGCAGCCCGCAGACCGCCAGCACGGCGGGTTCACCCCAACGCTCGATCCAGCCGGTCCAGTCCATGGGCGCTCCATCCATATAAATATACGCAAACGATGATGCTACGCCGATGTGGCGGGCAAACCTTGATGCGGCTCAACATCCGGTGAACCGGATGCCAGGGGTAAGCTCCAACCCGACGCGCCCAACACCGAACCGAAAGGAAACGCATGGCCATTCCCTGGCTGGTTGCTTTGAAAGTGATCCCCTGGGGGGATGTGATCGAACACGCACCCAAAGTCCTGAAGGCCGCGCGGCAGTTGCTGGACAAACAGCGCCAGCGGCGGACGGACGCGGCCACCACGCCCACCAAGCCGATGCCGCCCGGTGGCGACGTGATCGAGATGCCAGGGCCCACGCCGCCCGAAGTGCGGGCCCTGCAACAGCGGCTGGCCGAGGCGCGTGCCGACCTGGAACGGCTGCAGCAGACGCAGGATCAGATCACCCAGACCCTGGCCGATCTGGCCGAGCAGAACACCCGGCTGGTGCAGGCCGTGGAACTGCTGCGCAAGCGCACACGCCTGCTGATGGGCGCGGTGGTGTTGCTGGCGCTGGCCGGCCTGTGGTGGGCTGCGCGCTGAGGGGCCGCCAGGCTGGGGCGTTCAACGCCTTTTGAACGGCGCCTGGTACAGCCAGACCGGTTTGCCCGGCACCGTTTCCAGCTTCGCGGTGGGCCACCAGCCCGTGGCCTCGAACTCCAGGCTGACCAGCCAGGCGCCTGACTTGAGCTCCGCGCCCGCTTTCTCCAGCGCCCGGGCCATGCTCTCGGGCCGCTGGAACAGGTAGACCATCTGGTAGCCCGACCAGTCGGCGGACCAGATGTCGGCCCGTCGCACCCGGGCAAAACGGCAACGCAGCGCGCACAGCAGCGTGAGCGGCCAGCTCCATTCCAGCCCCTGAATGCGCGCCTGCGGGTATTCGCGCTGCAGCGCGAGCAGGCCGGCGCCCAGGCCGCAGCCCGCGTCCACCACCGCCGCCCCGGCGGGCAATGGCGCTTTCAGGGACAGGCCTTGCAAGGCCAGGGCCGGGGTGGGAAAGAGCGGCGCGTCGCGCCAGGTGTTCAGCGGATACAGCGCGAGCAGCAGCGCCAGCGGCAGCAGCCAGACCCAGCCCGGCAACCCGCCCGCCGCGCCGCTGGCCAGCAGCGACAGCGGGAAACCGGCCAGCATGAAGACCCGGCGCCAGGGTGTGCGCCCGGTCCAAGCCACCGCGCCCGAAGCGAGCAAAGCGAGCACCACAGCGGGCAAGGCGCCCAACCCGGCCGCGCCCACACCGAGGAACACGGCCCAGGCGAGCGCCCAGGTCAGCAGTGCGGGGATGGGCCAGATCAGCATGCGGGCATTGTCGCCGTCGGTTCAGCCGCGATCGCCTGTCAAGGAAGCGTCACAACCGATGCCGGCCGCGATCCAGCGCCGCGCGAGACGGCGCAGCAGCGGTGCGGCCCAGCGCCAACGGGCGCCGAGAACACCTTCGGCATCGCTGATCGCGCCACAGCGGTAGAGCCGCTGCGCCCCGTCCCAGCGCAGCGCATCGCAGGCGCCCACCCGCTTGCGCGAGATCAAACGCCCCAGCGGGCAAGGCTCCGCGAGGCAGCACACACCGCAGCCGTTGCAGGGCGCGCCTTCGGCAGGCTGGGCGGGCGCCTCCGGGTGGATGTGGATGACCTGTCCGCGTTCCATTCCAGGCTTCAGACACGGGCCAGCACCGGCCCCAGCACCTTGCCGGTGTGCGTGCCCAGCCGGACCACCTCTTCCGGCGTGGTCGCCGCCACCACACGGCCGCCGCCCGCGCCGCCCTCGGGTCCGAGGTCGATGATCCAGTCGGCTTCGGCCATCACGTCCAGGTCGTGTTCGATCACGATCACGCTGTGGCCGCCGTCCACCAGGCGGTGCAGCACGCGGATGAGTTTTTCCACGTCGGCCATGTGCAGTCCCACCGTGGGTTCGTCCAGGACATAGAGCGTGTGCGGCGCCTTCTGGCCGCGGCGCGTAACGTCGTCGCGCACCTTGCTGAGCTCGGTCACCAGCTTGATGCGCTGCGCCTCGCCGCCGCTGAGCGTGGGACTGGGCTGGCCCAGTGTGAGGTAACCCAGCCCCACGTCTTTCAGCAGCTGCAGCGGGTGGCTGATGGCGGGCATGGCAGCGAAGAACGCCACCGCCTCGTCCACCTCCATCTGCAGCACGTCGCCGATGCTCTTGCCTTTCCAGGTGACGGCCAGGGTCTCGGGGTTGAAGCGCGCGCCATGGCACACCTCGCAGGGCACTTTCACGTCAGGCAAAAAGCTCATCTCGATCGTGCGCATGCCCTGCCCTAGCTGAAGCGGCCCGGGCCGTAGCCGCGCGCCTTGGCCTCCAGCGTGTCGGCGAACAGCTTGCGCACCGTGTCCCAGAAGCCGATGTAGGTGGCGGGGCAGCTGCGTGGGGTTTTGCCGATGGGGGTCTGGTCGACTTCGAGCACGCGGTCCACGACCTCGGAACCCAGCAGCTTGTCGCAGCCCGTCCAGGCGGGGCGCTCGCCCGCGTCCCACTGCTGGCGGCCGGCGAAGGTGCTGCGCAGCGACACGGCGGCGGCCGCGTTGGTGAGCAGCACATCGCGCGCGATGGTGGATTTGCCGGAACCGCTGACGCCGGTGATGACGACCAGGCGCTGCAGCGGGACGGCGACATCGAGGTTGTCGAGGTTGTGCAGGCGGGCGCCGCGGACTTCGAGCGCAGGAGCCGCCGGATCCACAGCGCGGCGCGCCTGCAGCGGGTGCTTCATCGCGTGCAGCAGGTAGCGCCCGGTGACCGATTCCGGGTTGGCGGAGAGATCGTCCACCGAACCCTGCGCCACCACGCGCCCGCCGCGTTTGCCGGCGCTGGGCCCGATGTCGATGATGTGGTCGGCGCGGCGGATGGTGTCTTCGTCGTGCTCCACCACCACCAGGGTGTTGCCCATCTCGCCCAGCTTGTGCAGCGCGTTGAGCAGGATGGCGTTGTCGCGCGCGTGCAAGCCGATGGTGGGCTCGTCGAGCACGTAACACACGCCCTGCAGGTTGCTGCCGAGCTGCGCCGCCAGGCGGATGCGCTGCGCCTCACCGCCACTCAGCGTGGGCGCGCCGCGGTCCAGCGTGAGGTAGTTCAGGCCCACTTCTTCAAGGAATGCCAGGCGGCTTTCGATCTCGGGCAGCAGGTCGCGTGCGATGTCGGCTTGGCGTTGGGTCAACGAATGAAACCCGCCAGCCAGAGGTTTCGCCGCCGGGCCGCCCCAAGGCGAAACAGCCCCCTCGGGGGGCAGCGACCCGCGCAGCGGCGGAGCGTGGGGGTCAATCAAGCCCTGCACCCACTGCCGCACCTCGCTCACCGACAGGCGCGCCACGTCGGTGATCCCAACGCCGCCGAACTTCACCGCCCGCGCCTGCGCATTGAGGCGCGTGCCTTCGCAGGTGGGGCAAGGCCGGTCGGCGAGGTCTTCCACCTCGGGTTCGGCAAAGCTCTGCTCGCGGCCTTTCTGGTCGTCGTCGCGCACCGAATCGTCCAGCGCCTTGCGTTGTTCGCGAGAGAGCGCCAGGCCGGTGCCCACGCAGTCGGGGCACCAGCCGTGTTTGCTGTTGTACGAGAACAGGCGTGGGTCCAGTTCGGGGTAGCTGGTGGCGCAGACCGGGCAGGCGCGCTGGGTGGAGAACACCTCCAGCTGGCCCAATCCCACGGTGGTGATGCCTTGGGCCATGGCCTCGGCGAGCCCTTGCATGCGATGCAACACATGCACCTGCCCCTTGCCGATCTCCAGCGCCTTGGCCAGCTGGGTGCGCAGCCAGGCTTCGTCGGCGGGGTTCACCACGCCGTCGGCCACCGGCAGTTCGATGGTGTGTTCCTTGAAGCGGTCGATGCGCGGAAAGCCGGTGGTGGGCAGAAACTCGCCGTCCACCCGCAGGTGTGTGTAACCGCGAGGGCGTGCCCAGTCGGCCAGTTCGGTGTAGACGCCCTTGCGGTTCACCACCAGCGGCGCGAGCAGGCCGATGTGCTGCCCGGCGTAGCGTGTGAGGATGGCCGCCGCGATGCTGTCGGGGCTTTGCGGCAACACCGCAGCGCCGTCGTGCACGCAGTGCTGCGTGCCCAGCTTCACATACAAGAGGCGCAGGAAGTGCCAGACCTCGGTGGTGGTGCCCACCGTGGACTTTCGCCCGCCCCGCGAGAGCCGCTGCTCGATCGCCACCGTGGGCGGGATGCCGTAGACCGCGTCGACCTCCGGCCGACCGGCCGGCTGCACGATGCTGCGCGCGTAGGCGTTGAGCGATTCGAGGTAACGCCGCTGGCCCTCGTTGAACAGGATGTCGAAAGCCAGCGTGGACTTGCCCGAACCGCTGACGCCGGAGATCACATTGAACTGCCCGCGCGGAATGTCCACGCTCAGGTTCTGGAGGTTGTGCTCCTTGGCGTTGACGATGCGGATCGCGTTGCTGTGGCCTGCAGCGCGTGCGGCCGAGGCCTGCTGGCGCTGCGGCTGCTTCAGATAGTCCACCAAGCGGCCATCGTGCACCGCGTGCACTTCGCCCATGGACAGCGCGTAGTCGCGCAGGGCCTTGGCCGTGTGGCTGCTGGCGTGTTGGCGCACGTCCTCGGGGGGTCCTTCGGCCACCACCAGGCCTCCGGCCACGCCGCCCTCGGGGCCGAGGTCGATCAGCCAGTCGGCGGCGCGGATCACGTCGAGGTTGTGTTCGATCACGACCAGCGAATGGCCCGCATCGAGCAGCTTGCGCAGCGAGCGCATGAGCTTGGCGATGTCGTCGAAATGCAGGCCGGTGGTGGGCTCGTCGAACAGGAACAGCGTGCCCTTTTTGGCCAGCGCCTGGCGGCTCGCCGCGCTGTTCTTCGCCGCTTCGGCCAGAAAGCCCGCGAGCTTGAGGCGCTGCGCCTCGCCGCCGCTCAGCGTGGGAACCGGTTGACCGAGCTTCACGTATTCCAGCCCCACCTCCACGATGGGCTGGAGCACGCGAATCACATCCCGATCGCTGGCGAATAGCGCGGCGGCCTCGCTCACCGTCAGGTCCAGCACATCGGCGACGTTGAGCAAGCGCCCACCGCGTTCGATGCGCACCTCCAGCACCTCAGGCCGGTAGCGTTTGCCATCGCAGTCCGGGCAGCGCAGGTACACGTCGCTCAGGAACTGCATTTCCACATGCTCGAAGCCCGAGCCGCCGCAGGTGGGGCAGCGGCCGTCGCCGCTGTTGAAGCTGAATTTGCTGGCGGTGTAGCTGCGCTGGCGAGACAGCGGCGCGTCGGCAAACAGGGCGCGGATCGCGTCCCAGGCGCCCACATAGCTCACCGGGTTGGAGCGCGCCGTCTTGCCGATGGGCGACTGGTCTACGAACACCACGTCGCTCAGGAAATCGGCGCCGAGCAAACGGTCGTGCGCGCCCGGCGCGTCGGTGGACTTGCCGAAGTGGCGCAGCAGCGCGGGCGCGAGCACGTCCTGGATCAGGCTCGACTTGCCCGAACCCGAGACGCCGGTGACCACCACCAGCCGTTGCAGCGGGAATTCGACGCTCACGTTCTGCAGGTTGTGTTCGCGCGCGCCTTCGAGGATGAGGCGCGGCGTGCTGTCGGTCACCATGCGCTTGAAGCCCATGCCCACGGTCTTGCGCGCGCCCAGGTAGGCGCCGGTCAGCGTGTCGGCGCCGCGGATCGCTTCGGGCGTGCCGTCGAACACAATCTGCCCGCCGCGTTCGCCCGGGCCCGGACCCATGTCGATCAGGCGGTCGGCCGCCAGCATCACCGCCGGATCGTGCTCCACCACCACCAACGTGTTGCCGGCGTCGCGCAGGCGCAGCATGGCCTCGTTGATGCGCGCCATGTCGCGCGGGTGCAGGCCGATGCTGGGTTCGTCCAGCACAAACAGGGTGTTGACCAGCGAGGTGCCGAGCGCGGTGGTGAGGTTGATGCGCTGCACCTCGCCGCCGCTCAATGTGCGGCTCTGGCGGTCCAGCGTGAGGTAGCCGATGCCGACCTCGCACAGGTAGCGGATGCGGGTGTTGATTTCTTCAAACAGCAAGCGCACCGCCTGCGCCTGCCCGGCACCCGCGAGGTCCGAGCCCGCCGGGACCAGCGTCTTGTCCAGCGCCGCAAAAAACACGCGCAAGCGGTCCAGCGGCAGCAGCATCAGGTCGTGCAGGCACAGGCCGGGCAAGGCTTCGAGTTGCGCGCGCGACCACTTCACACCCTTGGGCAAATAGCGTTTTTCGGGCGGCAGCACCGCGTCGGCCTGCTCCTTGGTGCCGATGCGCCACAACAGGCTGTCGGTCTTCAGGCGCGCGCCGCCGCAGCTCGGGCATTCCGTGTAGCTTCGGTACTTGGACAAGAGCACGCGGATGTGCATCTTGTAGGCCTTGCTCTCCAGGTACTCGAAAAAGCGGGCGATGCCAAACCAGTGCTGGTTCCATTTGCCGTTCCAGTTCGGTGAACCGTTTTTGACCCAGTGCTGCTGTTCGGGCGTGAGCTTGTTCCAGGGCGTGTCGCGCGGGATGCCGGCGGCTTCGGCGTGGCGCATCAGGTCGTCCTGCGCTTCTTTCCAGGC
>LNFM01013159.1_pt1 | contig 10646 bp, 9 predicted proteins | sample 596031 | NCBI WGS metagenome assembly LNFM01 (sample SAMN04254537, study PRJNA301005) | activated carbon metagenome | isolation source: dual media filters at the Ann Arbor, Michigan drinking water treatment plant | place: USA: Ann Arbor | reverse complement strand
GCTGGGCGCGGCGACTCGATCTTGCGTTGTGGCGGTTGCGGCTGTTTTTTCGCAGGGCTGAACTACCCAAGAGGAAGGAGCCATGATTCCTGGCAGTCAGCTGCCGAGGGAGCTGACTGATGCGCCGTTACGCCCTGCGCGACGACCAGTGGGATCGGATCAAGGATCTTCTGCCCGGACGGGTTGGTCACGTCGGGGTGACAGCCAGGGACAACCGGTTGTTTGTCGATGCCGTGATGTACCGCTATCGCGCCGGCATTCCCTGGCGCGACCTGCCGGAGCGCTTCGGCGACTGGAAGGCAGTTCACACGCGCTTCAGTCGATGGGCCAGGAGCGGGGTGTGGCGCAGGATGTTCGAGCTTCTGGCGGCCGATGCGGATAACGAATACGCCATGATCGACAGCACCATCGTGCGCGCCCATCAGCATAGTGCCGGCGCCCAAAAAAAGACGGCGAAGACCAGGCGATCGGGCGCAGCAAGGGCGGGTTGAGCACCAAGATCCATACCTTGGTCGATGCCTTGGGCAATCCAATCGGCTTCTTCCTGACCCCGGGCCAAGCCCATGATCTGCAGGGCGCGGACGCGCTGTTGCCTCACATGCAAGCCGATACTTTGCTGGCTGACAAAGCCTTCGATGCCGACCGGCGCGTCATCGAACCCCTACAGGCAGCAGGCAAGACCTGCGTCATCCCACCCAGGAGCAACCGAAAAAATCCGCGCCCCTACGACAATGACATCTACAAGGCCCGTCATCTCATCGAAAACTTCTACTGCTGGCTCAAGCAATTCCGCGCCATCGCTACCCGCTACGACAAGACCGCCAGAAATTTCCTCGCTGCAATCCACCTCGCCGCCGCTATCGCTTGGCTCAATTGAGGACAGGCCCTAATAAGTCAATAATATAGGCTACACTCCGTAGCGCCGGGGTGACGTTTGGGCTACACTGTTTGGCAACGCGGATGCGCTCGGTCGCCAGCACGGGGTCAACGCACGGGAGCAGCAGGCTGGGCGCGATCTCCGGCTTCACGACGAGTAAGGAGGGCGCGCACGCCGTCAGAAACAGCCCGCATAGAAGGGCTGGCAGCACACTCGCGCGTGACCGAGGCGGCATAGATCTTCGCCGTGACGGTGATAAGCCGGCATGCCGCGGCGGCGGCTCAATCACTCGTGAAGGTCAAGATGGCTTGCGACATGCGGCTTCACTCGATAGCCGACTTCACTGTGGCCGCTATGGAATCAAATGGAGATCCATACCGGCCCTACCGGCCGGCGCCGCGCCCGGACCATCGACTTCGCGATCGGTGCGTCGCCGTTGAAATCGCTGTCGCCGGCGACGGTGACGCTCCTGTCCTTCAACAACCGTCCTATACGATGTGCCAGTCCGTGCCGGGATCGCCCAACGATATTGCCTTGGTGATCTGCAGGCCGTCCATCTGCCATTCGTAGACCTGGCCGGTGGTTGTATTCTGGAAGGCAAGGTCGGCTTTGCCATCTCCATTGAAGTCCCCGGTTCCAGCGACCTGCCAGGCCGTACCGGGAGTCCCGACGGTGCCTGAGAGAATCGTGGTGTAGCCGCTCTGCTGCCATATGGCGACATCGCCACTGCTCGCATTCTGGAAGACAATGTCGGCGTAGCCATCGCCGTTCACGTCGCCCGTGCCTTTGATTTGCCAGGCAGTGCCGGGACTGCCGACGGTCTTGTTTTGAACGATGGTGGGGGTGAGACCCGCCAGTTGGTAAATGGCAACATCACCGGTGGTGCTGTTTTGCAGCACAATGCCGTCTGCATTGGCACCGCCGAAGAAGTTGTCGACCCCTTTGACCTGCCACGCCGTACCAGGAGTGCCGATGGTTGCAGCCTGGCCGACGTTGGTCGACAAGCCATGTTGCATCCAGCCGAATACGTCGCCGGTGGAGCTGTTCTGGAAGATGATGTCGGCTGCGCCATCGCCATTGACGTCGCCGGCGCCCTTCACCTGCCACGCCAAGCCAGGCGTGCCGATGGATCCGAACGTCGAAATGGACAAGCCGTCCTGCTTCCAGAGGTAGACTTCGCTGGTGGTGCTATTCTGGAACAGGATGTCGGATCCTCCGTCGCCGTAGAAGTCGGCGACGTACTTGGCCTGCCAGGTCGGGTCGGGCGTGCCGATCTGTCCTCCGGTGGTGCTATCGCCGCCTGCAAGCATTTCCCAGCCGAAGACGGTGCCGTTCGTGTTCTGGAAGATCAGATCGGAAAGGCCGTCGGCATTGATATCGTGAAGCGCCCGCGCCGGCATGTTTGCGATGTCAAAGGTCGGGCTCCCGCCCGGTGCGAAGCTGAGCGTATAGATGGCGGGTGTGTTGGTCGTCGCTGCCTGCGTCGTCACTTGAACGGCTCGATCGACGACTAGGTCGGTGATGGCATGCGTCACCCCCTGCGCATTCCCACTCGCGGCATAAAGGTTGTAGATCGTCTGGTGGCCGGGTGCCCCGAATTCGAGTTGATACCAGCTCGTGCTGCCGTCCGCCGTCGTAGGCAGGTTGAAGAGAGCGAAGGCGCCCGCCGTTGTTTGTTGGGCGCCCGGTACCAGCGACCAGGTGCCTGAATTGTTGACCACAGTGTAGTTGTACCAAGCGCCATTGGGAGCCGTGATGGGCAATGTGATGAAGCCGTCCGTGCCGGCCTGTGGACTGCCAGGAGCGTAGAACCTGAAGTTGATGGGGGTGTCCAGGTAAGGCGCAAAATTCAGGGCGGCCACGCCAAAACTGAAATTGAACGTGAGTTCGCTCGCATAGCCAAAAGGAGTTGAGAACCCAGGAGAGGTCAGGGATGGCAGATACCCGCCGGCGGGGGGCGCCACGTAAACGGGGGGAGCCGTCTGAAAGCTCCCGGCAGGAGGCGTCTCGCCGTTGTCGTACAGGGAGACATTGATCGTCGAGACCTGGGCACCGGCGCCGGAATTGGCGGTCGGATCCCACATCGTGATCTGCGGGTTCACGCCGCCGGCGGAGACCAGGTCCGAGTAGCTCCAGCCGTAGGCGTTGCCTCGGACTTGGATCGCCTGCGCCCATGGATCGTAAGTCTGGCCTGTGAACGTAAGCGCGTTGCTGTAGGTCACGAGCCCCGGGTTCAATGTCCCGTTGTAGGCGTAGTTGACATTCCAGTTGGCGTTGTGATTGAGGTTGAGGGGTGTCGTGACCAGCGGATTGGGCGACGTGCCGCTCCCTCCCCAATAGCCGGCGTCAAACCCGGCGACAAACTCCCTCGACACGGTGCCGGCGGCGATGTTGGGCGTAAAGCCTCCCGTTTGGGTGGGTGGCGAGCCGATCGGGAGCGTCAGGATAGGGCCGGTCTTGCTGCCCTGATGTATCTCGAGGTTGGTCGGCTGAACGTAGATGTTTTCGGCGAGAACGCTCTTGGGAATCCTCATCCAGTCGGTATTGGTACCCCCGTGGGTGATGTCGGGGACGAGCCAGAAGCTCTGGTCCGTCGGGTCGTACTGCACGCCGTACACACTCAGCATGGGCGTTGGCTGAAAGGCAGTGCCGGTGAACGTGGTAACGATCTTGATGTCGTTCAGGACGGCGGCATTGGCGGCGAGGGCATCGATGTACGCCGTCCAGTTGCTCGCCGGGAAGTCACCCGTGATCGAGGCGGGCCCAATTCCCAAACGGTTGTTGGGAGAGGGGAAATTGGGGTTGGCGGTGAAGGTCTCGACGGCCGCCGATCCCAGGGCCGTGAAGACGTCGTTGGAACTGCTTAGAAAACCGCGACTGGCGCCGCCACCACCCTGGAACACCACTTCCAGGGTCGCGCCGAACCCGAAAGTGTTCAGTGCCGAGATGTCGCCCAAGTCGTTAGCGCTGCCGCCCAGCGATGCTTCGAACAGTTGATAGGAATAGTTGTTGGTACTCGAATCTGCTGGCGTGATGACGCCCAGCGGGTTCAAACCCAGTCCATTTGTACCCGCGGCGATGTGCGCCGGCAGGGTGCCGTTACCCCCTTGCTGGATCACGACGTAGACCTGACCGCTGGAGAAATTGGGGCCCGGCAGATCGATGTAGGACTGGGCGCCAACTTGGCCGTTGTTCACCAGCGTCGTCTGTGTGGCGAGGTTTCCGTCTGAGGTGAAAGCGAAGGCGTAGGCGTAGACGCCGTTGTTTCCCGCGCCATTCTGCGTGAGCGTGCTGATCAGGGTTGGGCTCAGATTAAAATTCATGCGCGTCGTCATGAGTATTCCCTCTGTGTGACCAGCTCCATGCGAAGCAGGATCGTCTCTCCCCTGGGCGCGACCGGTTCTTACCCCACATCCATCAGAGAACCTGTCACTGGAAGAAAGTATGTCGCTCTGGACGGCGTCCTGCAATCCCGTGAAGGCGGCTCTGCCGATTAACCGACATTCCCCGGATGACCCCTTGAAACCGCAGGAACCGTAACATTCTGCCGGGTTCCGGGGGAGCCATGGTCGGCCGGCACAGTTTTCCCGGCGCTTCCGCCGTGCCCATCGTCCCAAATGATGTTTGATCCGTCGCTTCGGCCCTTTCCCTCGTCATTCAGACGCACTCCTCCCGTGGTTAGGTCGTATCTAACCGTCCCAGCTCTACGTTGGAGCTGGCCGTCGTCGCAGCCCGTCGATCAGCCGCAGTATTTTCTCGAACAGTTCACACGGCACCGAGACCTCGGCCATCTGGAAGATGGCGTAGCGGGCGTGGCGCACGACCTTGGCACCGATCTTGATCAGCTTCTCCCGCAGGCTGGTCAGCGACCACCGCGCAACCGCCTCGGGTAACGCCAGGGTCCGCATGAAGTTGGCGAGATTGTAGGCCAGAGCGTGCAGCTGGAGACGCACCGCATTGGCGGCGAACGAGCAGCATGACAGCCGCGTCCACTTGATCGCGTCCTTGCCTTCCTTGATCCATTGCTCGCACGTCCCGCGCTTGTTGTAGAAGGCGACGACCCGCTCCACCGGACGTGCCAGGTTGGTGACGATGAAGCCGACGCGGGGATAGAGCTCGCCGGGGTGCCACTCGACCTTGGCCACGACGCGGCGTGGCATCGTCCAGCTTGCCGCCTGATAGCTGAAGCTGGCGTAGTATCGCCGGACCGTGATCGGCGGGCGACCAACAGGGCGCTTGAGCAGATAGCCGACCCTGTCCTGCAACACTCGGTTGGCCGGCAGCCGGATCGTGTACTTGTAGCCTTCGGCCTCCAAGAACTCGTAGACCTCGGGGTTCGCGAAGGCGGCATCGGCGCGGAAGTAGCGGCGGAGGTCACCCTCGCGGTAGCGGGCCACGACCGGTGCGAGCACGTCCTTCCAGCCGTCCGCCGAATGGACGTTACGTATTCATCCGAGGAAGGCCGCCTAGTGAGATTCAGGAGTTGGTGAGAGTGTAGGTGTCCACTTACCAATCAGTCAGTAATATAGGATATATTCTTGTTGCGGAAGAACGCGCGTACCAGCGCCGGGTTCTCCCCGATCGCCTTCATCTGCGCATCGATGCAATCCTGCAGGACCTCGCCGGCCGCCAGCGGTCGACGCGCCACGCCGGTACGCTTCATGTAGTTCCACACCAGCTCGTCGGGGTTCAGCTCCGGCGCGTAGCCCGGCAGGAAGTGGAGTTCCAGCTTGCCCCTGGTCGCCTCAACGTAGTCGCGCACGGCCTTGGCCTTGTGGCTCGGCAAATTGTCGAGCACCAGGTACAGCGGATTGCGCCGCCGGCGCATCAGAAGCTTGAGCATGGTCACGAACAGATCGGCGTTGAGGCCACCCTTGTAGGTCATGCACCAGAACGCGCCTTTGGCGTTGACCGCGGAAGCCGCCGACACCGTTTGACGCTGTCCCGGCACCGCCACGACAGGCGTCTGTCCCTTCTTGCCCCACGTGCGGCCGTGAACCGAATCGGCGCGGAAGCCCGACTCGTCCCAGAACCAGATATCCGCGCCGCTCCGTTTGGCTCGCGACGCCAGCTTCGGGAAGGTCTCGCTCTTCCACGCCGCGATCGCTTCCGGGTCGCGCTGGTAGGCGCGTTGCAGCGGTTTCTGCGGCGTCAGTCCCAGACGCCCCAACAATTGCCCGACCGACGCCAGGCTCAGGTGGACGGTGAACTTCTTCTCGACCAGCCTGCCCACCATCGCGCGCGTCCACAAACCGAAATCGAAACCGTATTGGCGTGGGTCCTTGCCGTTCACCCAGCCCAATACCTTGCGTTCCTGCCCCGCCGTCAGCTTGCGCGGTCGCCCGCTGCCGATACGCGACCGCAGCGCCTCCAGTCCCTTGCGACCCCGGGCCTTGCGTTGCCATTTGTAGATCGTGGTCCGGCAAAACCCGAAAGACGCCATCACCGCGCTCGCCGCCTCGCCCTCGGCCAGCCGCTCCATCGCCATTAGCCGCAGCGCTTCCAGCGTCTGGTGATCGAGGCGTCGCCCGTCGCGTTTCATGCCAAACAGTTTAGCCCAAACGTCACCCCGGCGCTACGGAGTGTAGCCTATATTACTGACTTATTAGTAAGGACGGGCGGCAGGTGAAGACTGAAATACTTGTAGGTCCGGAACGGCGTCGGCGTTGGAGTGCCGGAGAGAAGGCGAGCATTGTCGCCGAAGCGGCGATGGCGGGAGCCAATGTCGCGGAGATCTCGCGGCGGCACGGCATCAGCCGCAGCCTGTTGTATAGTTGGCGCAGCGAAGCGCGCTACGAGGCCGGCACGAGGCTGATGCCGCAGATGGTGCTGGCGATTATCGACGAGGGGTTGGATCGGGATATGGCGGTGGCGCCACTGATCAAACTGGCCACGCGACGCTGCGGCTTGAAGCAACGGCACGGCGTGATCGAGATCACATTGGCCGGCGAGGTCCGGGTGACGGTGCGGGGTGCAGTCGACGCCAAGGGGCTGCGCGGCATCCTCGCCGTGTTGCGGAGATGATTGCCCCTGGGGTTGGCATTCGGGTCTTGATTGCGACCAGCCCGATCGACTTCCGTAAAGGCATGGACGGTCTGGCGGCGCTGGTGAAGGAGCATTTAGGTGATGACCCGTTCTGTGGTTCGATCTTCGTGTTCCGTGCCAAGCGGGCAGATCGGGTAAAGCTGATCTGCTGGGATGGGACACAACTGGGTCGACTTTGGGTCCCCCAAACTTCAGACTCGGGACACTAGCGGTTTCGCGGGGTCGATCCGGCAATTGTCGTTTGAGAGGTTGCCCGCCGAGCCGTCTTGAGACTGCGCGGATGCCGAGGCGGCCACCGGCCATCGCGGAAGTAGCTTTCGTAGCTTCGTCGCCCTATACAGGATCGCAAACTATGGGGAGGATACTGGCCAGCCTGGAACGGGAAATTCGATCTCCCGTTTTTCCCTAACTTTGTCCGCGCGATCGCCGCGGCCGATGGTGCTGGTCTATCGCATGCTCATGGATCTTTATCCTATTCATCTAGCCAACTGGCCGCGTTCCACCGTGGAAGCCGCCATCCGGCGCCGAGTCCAGACCGCCTATCTCGGCGACGGCCTTGTCCTCGCCCGCATCCTCGGCCGGCACAAGATATTTCTGCGCAGTTCGGACCGCGGCTTTGCCTGCCATGTCATGCTCGACGGCTTCTGGGAGATGTGGCTGACCCAGTTCCTCGCCCGCCGCGTCGAACCCGGCATGACGGTGGTCGATGTCGGTGCGAATTTTGGATACTACACGCTGCTCCTCGGAGACCTGGTCGGTGCGTCCGGACACGTCATTGCCGTGGAGCCCAACCCGGACGCGGCTTCCCTGTTGCGGGAGACGGTGCTGCTTAACGGGCATCGGACGCGCACCAGGATCGTGCCCCATGCCCTGGGCGCCTGTGCCGGCAGCGGCCTGCTCTTCGCGCCGGATGGTGAACCCAAGAACGCCACTCTGGTCGGCCTCGAAGACCTTCCGGGCGGCAAGACGATCGAGGTCGCGACCGTCACCCTCGACGAGCTGGCGTTGGCCTATGCGAAGGTCGACCTGGTGAAGATTGATGCCGAGGGCGGAGAGCAGGGGATCGTCGCCGGCATGCGTCAGGTGATTGCCCGCGACCATCCCGTGATCGTGCTCGAATTCAATGCCGCCCGCTATGCCGACCCGCGCCGCTTTCTCGAAGAATTGCAGGCCACCTATGGTACGGCCCGGGAACTCAACTTCGATGGCGAGCTTCTGGCGCTCAACACCGCGTCAGTGCTGGACCAGACCAGCTTGGAAGACCGCATCCTGCTGTTCGAATGAACGACGTGGCCATCACTTCCAGGAGCCCACAGTCTGGCCCGCCCCCCCCGTCTGGCGCTTCCACGTCACGCCAGCGGACGATTCTGTACGAAGCCCACAACCTCACGCTGAGCAACGGAACGGGCATCGCCACCTATTCCCTGGCGCTCGCCCATGCGGCCGGCCGCCTCGGCTACAATGTCGACGGCCTTTTCGGCGTGGAGCACGGCCTCACGCGCAGTGATCACCGCCTCAACGAGGTTTTGGCCTTCGATGCGATCGACAACGATCGATGGCTAAGCCCTTTCGAAGTGGCGTGGCGCAACGTCTGCTATCCCTTCACGGCGCTAGGCGGGCTGCGGCCGACGGAGCTGCCCCGCAGCGGCCTCGTGATCGGGCCGATGGCCGACAAGCTACGGCCGTTCCGGCGCGTCTTTGTCGCCACCCGCCTGATCGATACCGCCATCGCACATTTCACTATCTACGGCCGTCTGCCGCAGCTTCGGCTGCCTGATCGGCCTGACGTCTTCCATGCGACACATCCCGTGCCGCTGGCACTAAAGGGCTGCCCAAACATCTACACCATCCACGACCTCGTGCCGCTGCGCCTGCCCTACACCACCCGGGACAACAAGAAATACTTCTATCGCCTGCTCACTGCGCTCGCCCGCACGGCCGACCACATCGTGACCGTGTCCGAATATTCCCGGCGCGACATCATCGAGCATCTGGGCGTGGACGAGCGCCGGGTGACCAACACCTACCAGGCCGTCGACATCCCGCCCGAGGCGCTGGCCCGCCGCGACGACGAGGTGGCGGCCGACCTAGCCAAGCACTTCGGCCTCGAGTTCGGCAAGTACTTCCTGTTCTATGGCGCCATCGAGCCCAAGAAGAACGTGTCCCGCCTGATCGATGCCTATGCCGCCTCCGGCAGCAAGCTGCCCCTGATCATGGCCGGCGGCGGCGGCTGGCAGAACCGGGCCGACCTCCGGAAGATCCGCGACGAACGCTTCACCAACTTTCGCATCGACGGCGACATCGTGCGCCGCCAGCGGCAGGTCCGCCGCCTCGGCTATCTGCCACGCGACCAGCTTTTCACCCTGATCCGCGGCGCCCGGGCCCTGCTGTTCCCCTCGATCTACGAGGGCTTCGGCCTGCCTGTGATCGAGGCCATGGCGCTGGGCACCCCCGTCGTGACCTCGGATGGCTCGTCCCTGACCGAGGTGGCGGGCGACGCGGCCCTGCTCGTCGATCCCTACTCCATCGACAGCATCGCCTGGGCCATCAGGGCCATCGAGGCGGACGCCGATCTCAGGGGCGAGCTCGTCGAAAGAGGGCGCCGGCAGGCGAAGAAGTTTTCACCCCTCGCCTATGACGAACGGCTCAGGCAGTTGTACGAGAAGTTTTAGGTCAGCCGGGGATTTCCAATGTCGCTCATCACGCCCGTCATCCTGGTTGGAGGCTCCGGCAAGCGCCTGTGGCCCCTGTCGCGCGAGAGCATGCCGAAGCAGTTCGTCCCACTGCTCGGCAAGCAGTCGACCTTCCAGCAGACGCTGCTGCGCGTCGCCGACCGCACGCTGTTCGGCAAGCCCGTGATCGCGACCAACGATGTGGTCGATGTCTTCCTCGAGGCACATGCGGAGGCGCCCGAGGAGATCGTGGTCGATCTCGATGCCACCGACGATCTCATCCATGGCAATCAGGAGGGCCGGTTCTACCACGGCTACTATGGCGGCTACTGCTACCTGCCGCTCTATGTGTTCTGTGGCCGCCATCTGCTGGCCTCGAAGCTGCGGCGCTCGAACATCGACGGCTCGGCCGGCGCGGTCGAGGAGGTCGCGCGTATCGTCGGACAGATCCGGGCGCGCTGGCCCGAGGTACGGATCGTGCTGCGCGCCGATTCGGGCTTTGCCCGCGAGGCCCTGATGGCGTGGTGCGAGCAGAACCGGGTCGATCACCTGTTCGGTCTGGCACGCAACGGACGCTTGGTCGACCAGATCGAGGCCGAACTCGCCGAAGCGGCGATCGAGAGCGCCGCGACCGGCGCTCCGGCACGGCGCTTCAAGGACTTCCTGTGGACGACGCTCGACAGCTGGAGCCGCCGCCGGCGGGTCGTCGGCAAGGCCGAGCACACCCAGGGCGAGGCCAATCCCCGCTTCGTCGTGACCTCGCTCGGCCGGCAGCGCGCTGACGCCCGCGCCCTCTACGAGGATCTCTACTGCGCCCGTGGCGAGATGGAGAACCGCATCAAGGAATGCCAGCTCGACCTCTTCGCAGACCGCACCTCGACCGCGACGATGCGCGCCAACCAGTTGCGCCTGTGGTTCGCCTCAATGGCCTATGTGCTGCCCGAAGTGCTGCGCCGTATCGGCCTCAAGGCGACAAAGCTCGCCAACGCCACCTGTGGCTCGATCCGTCTCAAACTCCTCAAGGTCGGTGCCCAGGTCCGCATCTCCGTCCG
>LNFM01013158.1_pt1 | contig 10647 bp, 14 predicted proteins | sample 596031 | NCBI WGS metagenome assembly LNFM01 (sample SAMN04254537, study PRJNA301005) | activated carbon metagenome | isolation source: dual media filters at the Ann Arbor, Michigan drinking water treatment plant | place: USA: Ann Arbor | reverse complement strand
ACGACTTTAGCAGCAAGTGGATTAGCTTCATTAAGCGGAAGCGCAACAATCACAACTGGGGCTACAGCCCTTAATTTAGCATCAGATGCTTCAACTGGGGCCGTGAATATCGGTACAGGGGCTGGAGCGAGAACGATCACTATCGGTAACGTGACCGGGGGTACAGCAGTTGCGGTAAACACAGGAACAGGGCACTTTACAGTTACGACAACAGGGGCTGGGGACATTCTTCTTAATTCAGCCGACACTGTTTTAATTGATAGCGCTGGAGTTTTAGAATTAAATTCATCTGCCGGTGTCATCGGAATTGGTAATGACGCAGTTGCTCAAAATATTAATATTGGTACAGGAGCTGCAGCTCGTACAATCACTTTAGGCAATAGCTCGGGAGCAACAACTTTAACTTTAAATTCGGGAACAGGTGGAGTTAACGTAGGCACAAACGCCGTTGCACAAACAATTACCCTGGGTAACTCTACAGGTGCCACAGGAATTGTTTTAAATGCAGGGACAGGCGGGGTAGGGGTAGGTACAAACGCTGTAGCGCACACAATCACCATCGGTAATATTACTGGGGCTACTGCCGTCACAATTAATAGCGGTACGGGGGCAAACGTTTGGACGACAACAAATGCTGCATGGTCAGTATTAACAGGTACCGGAGCAATCAGTGTAGGTACAGATGCCGCAGCGAAAACTATAACAATTGGTAACATCACAGGGGCCACAGCCGTAAATATTAACACAGGATCGGGTGGATCTACCTACACAACCACAAACGCAACCTTAGGTTTTGTAACAGGCACGGGCGCAATTAATGTCGGAGCAGATGCCGCCGCCAAAACAATTACTGTGGGTAACGTCACTGGCGCCACTGCTGTAAACATAAATACAGGGACAGGGGGATCGACTTACACAACAACCAACGGCGTATTCTCTTTAGTCACAGGGACAGGAGCCATCAACATCGGAGCGGATGCCGCAGCCCATACAATCACTCTCGGAAACTCAACAGGTGCGACTTCAATTGTACTTAATGCTGGTACCGGCGCATTAAATATCGGGACAAACGCTGTTGCCCATACAATCACGATTGGTAATGTCACTGGCGCCACCGCTGTTAACGTAAACAGTGGAACGGGTGCTTGTGCCTGGACAACGACAAACGGTGCATTTAGTCTCATTACAGGGACAGGGGCTATCAGTCTCGGCGGGGACGCTGCCGCAAAAAATATAACCATTGGTAATGGCACAGGAGCCACATCAGTAGTTATTGATTGTGGAACAGGTGCCTTGAATATTGGTACAAATGCCGTAGCCCACACAATTACAATAGGTAACGTTACTGGCGCCACAGCAGTCAATGTTAATTCTGGATCAGGCGCTTGTGCTTGGACAACAACGAACGGATCGTTCGGTTTAGTGACAGGGACAGGGGCTATCAATCTTGGAGCAGATGCGGCCGCTAAGACAATTACGATAGGTAACATTACAGGTGCAACCGCAGTGAATGTCAATTCAGGCACAGGAGCATGCGCTTGGACGACAACAAATGGTAACTTCAGCCTCATAACTGGAACAGGTACAGTGTCTTTGGGTGCCGATGCAGCCGCAAAAACAGTGACCTTGGGAAGTACGACAACAACTTCAACAACAAATATTCGTGCCGGTACAGGGGGCCTTGTATTCACAAGCGGACACACAGTAAGTATCACTACAGTAGCAACAGCCGCTTCACCATATTCAGTCCTAGGCACTGACTACTTCATTTCAACCAACTCTACTGGCGGGGCTATGACAATTACATTGCCAGGGACACCAGCTACAGGTAGAACTTTGATTATTTTTGATGGAGTGGGACAGGCAGCGGGCAATAACGTAACAATTGATGGTAACGGAAATAACATTGCCGCAGGTGGAACATCAGCTGCAACAAAATTAATTAACACTGCTTATGAATCTTATACTTTGACATATAACGGCACATTGTGGTGCGGTCAAAATACAGTTTAATTTTAACTTAAATCAGGAGGAAACATGGTTAAAAATAAAATAGTTTTGGAAGTCAAAAGAGACGAAAGACTCTATGAGTTAATCTGTGATAACAATTCTCCATTAGGCGAATTGTATGATTGTTTATCTCAAATGTTACATTTTGTGATTGAAAAAATCAAAGAAACGGAAGCCGCCGTCGCTGAAAAAAAAGCGGAAGACGAGAAAAAGGATTAAAAAATGCCAATATTTGCCAATCGGCCAGGTGCAAAACCAGATTCTAATTACGTAGAGAACACGGAATTCTTTATAGAAGAAGCCTTTAGAGGCGAATATACAGGCACTAATCTAACATATGCGGGGTTTGCTAGGCCAGGTTCCTCCGAAAACTCTCCCGTTTGGCAAATTTCCCGCTTTTCTTACGACGGATCAAATAACTTAATATCAGTCACATGGCCACTTAGAAAACTAGATAATACGGATACAGCAACAGCCAATACCGCTGCATGCAGTAATGATTATGAGTTTGTTTGGGCCGAAAGAACTAATTATACCTATCAATAAAGGAAGTTGATTGCAACAATTTAGATTTAATCCTCTTACGCACAGATTTGATCTTGTTGATACGAGTTCATCTCCTACAGGAGATGTTCAATTTTTAACGGGCAATTCAGGTGGACCTGTTGCTCCGGATGGAGGCGGTAACATTGATATTGTTGGGGATTCCACGATCGATGTAACAGGCAATCCAGGTACAAATACTTTAACCATTTCCGTAACCAATCCAGCAGAAGACCTTACAATTACCGGAAATACTGGTGGCGCTTTGGCTCCAACAGCAGGGAATTGGAATATAGTTGGTTCGGGTTCAATTACAACTTCAGGCGCAGTAAGTACTTTAACTGCTGAATTAACTGGTCTTACAAATCATAATATATTGGCCGGAGCAGGGACATCTACAATAACAAAAATCCCTCCTTCTAATAATGCAGGTATACCTTTAATATCTCAAGGAGCTACTTTAGATCCTATTTTCGGAACTGCTGCGGTAGTCGGCGGCGGCACGGGCGTTATGAGTAATACCCCTTATGCCGTTCTTTGTGGAGGCACAAGCCCAGACGGCGCAATACAATCAATCGCAAGCGTTGGAACAGCAGGTCAGGTTTTGAAAAGTAACGGAGCTGGGGCATTGCCAACATTTCAAAATGGCTCTTCGGGAAGTATCATACAATATCAAAGAACGATCAGAACAACCCTTGCTACTTGTTCAACCCAGCTGCCTTTTGACGATACAATTCCTCAAAGCGGTGAAGGCGATGAGGTAATGACAGTTACCATTACACCAACAAGTGCTTCAAGTATTCTCATAATTAGAGCGAATGCTTCAGGAAATTTAAGCAATACGACTAACAATTTACCAGGGATGGCACTTTTTCAAGATAATACTGCGGATGCACTAGCTGCTGTTTCTATGGGATCTCCCACTAGCAGTAGTTCTCTCAATGCTTCTAGTAATGGTACACTTTTTTATTCGATGACAGCAGGGACAACATCAGCCACAACATTTAAGATTCGATGCGGATGTAATAGTGGATCAATATTCATCAATGGTAGTAATGCCTCACGACAATATGGAGGCGTTTGGACAGCTTATATAGAAGTAACAGAGATTCAAGCGTAAAAGTTTTGTCCTGATGCTTTATTACAATTTATTTTATTAATCAAAAATTGGAAATTTATGAAATTTTATGACTTTGGTATTATTTTGTTTGTTGTTGTTATTTGTGTTTGTGTTGTCGGAGGAATAGGATCTGTTTACCTATTGGGTCCCGACAATGCCATCGAAGAAACAGCTGAAGCAATTATCGATAAAGAAACTGGTCTCGATGTAGATCTTTCTCCTCAATCTTTGGAGAAGAAAAAAAAAATGAAAAAAAAGAAAACTTGGCAAGAAAACCAATTAGCTAAAAAAGCTTTAGCTTGCGGTTGTTCAGAAGATCAATAATCTTTATATTTTCTTAAAATCCCTTATTTGTTAGGTTAAATTCTTAACCAATGGAGGGATATGTCATCAGTCACAAATCAAACTAATCAAAATATCAGCAATCCTTTTCAGAATACATCTGAAGAAATTGCAGCGCAGGAAGCAAGAAGAACAGAATTGCTTAAAGACCTCGCTTGGATAGATACAAAACAAAAAATTCAATGGGTTGCCCTTTTTATAATTGGCATGGCTGTCATTGCGTTAGCCTGCGTTTACTTAAGAAAAATTTAAGGAGGAATTATGGCAAGTAATATATCAGAGCGTCCATTTGGAATGCTGTCTTTGGATGCACCAGTACAAGAAAGAGTGGAAAAAACTGATGCTGAGAAGGAAAAAGAGAAAGCTAAGAAACAAGATGAGAATGAAAGAGCACTTATACTTCAAAGAGTAAAAGTTCACCAAGTGACTAACAAGTATGGTCTTTATAATCCTCAAAGACTTTCAATGCTAAACCCAGCTGACCTACATTCGTGCAAAAAAACGGTTTGCACATATGCTTCAATTGGAGCCACAGGTGGCGCTTGGGCTGGTTTTGCTATTGGAGGTGGCCCAACACCTACAGGAGCAATCGGTGCTGCTGGTGGTGCTGTTGTGGGAGGTTTAGGTGGGGCTGGCGTTGGTCTGGCTGTTTATATGAGCAAGACTTCAAACGATTATAAAAAATGGAGAACTGCCCAAACTGAAGAAACATTAGCTAAATTTAAAGAGCTATTAATGGGTAGTGAATTTTTCAGAGAATTTGAAGATCCAGATACTTTAGATTTCATGGAATTTCCAGTGGCAGACTCTTTTGGTCATGTTGTTGATTACCAAACATATGATAAATATTTGAAGCATTCAAGTTCTAAAGACAATGTAAAAACTTTAATTGAAAATGGTCAAAAGGTTGATAATCCCAACTATGGTCATTCTAGATGTTATTTCAAATGTCATTACATAAAACCTGAAGATTTAGACAATCCAAAAGAGCCGTTTTTACGTCCTGATTATTTCCATATAGGTAAATTAATTATGGCGATTACTAAATTTATTGATGGTAAGGCAATTCCTATAAAAGACATTAATCCTGAATTTATAAAAGGATTAAATGCGCTGAAAAAGGATCTACAAGCAAAGGCTTTTTGGTCTGCTGATTTAGAAGAAGCTCATTATCTAAAGCTTTGGAAAGATGGCAAAATCAAAAAGAGTGAATACCAAAAAAAATCAGGCGCAATTAATGAAGCGGTAGGTCGATAATCACCTTGAACTTAAATGAAGTGCCCCCTTTTTTAAGGGGGACTTTTTTTAGATGATTGGATGAGAGTTTTTCCAATTATACATCGCTTTAAATATCTCATGATATTGTTCACGTGTAGCACAGGGTCTTAATAAATCAATTCTCATCTGATATTTTTTGATGAAAATATCCATATTCACAGCTTGATTACTCAAAAATTCATGAAGCGCAATATCGAATCTTGAAGTATTGAGAAAGTTTTTTGGACCTAAACTTTTTTGATGAGTAAATTTTTTCAGCTCATTAATTTTAATGAAATTCTTCCTGATTTTTTCAATTTCTTCTTCAGCCGGATACTTAAATTTTCCGATTTTGAAGTCTAAATAATGATCACCACTACGACATAGCCCCATCATCATACTCACAAGTAAATGTGTAGAGATGTCAAGTTCTTGTTTAAGCATAAAAAATTTCAAGTAATCTTCGATCCCGGAATTCATGTAAAAGTTAAGATAGTCATCGCTACGCCAAGTTCTTTGGTTTGCGTTTAATAAGATGATATCTTCTTTTTGTGCTGATTCAGCTAATTGATAATAGATTTCAATATTCAGTGTCTTGGCTGCTTCCAGACGATGATTGCCATCAATCACTCTATATTCACTATCCACTAAGATGGGACGAAGTTTTAAAAGATTTCTGGCTTGTATTGACTTAACAATTCTATTGAGATTGATTTTGTTAATCTCACGGTTGTTCTCATGTTTCTTGAAAATTTCATATTTTACTGTAGACTTGATCATATTCTCCTTTAAATCTGACTAAGATTTATCTAACTCATATAATGTTTCCCTTCTTTTACGCAACGTAAAATTTTTTATTTAAACAACTTAACGGTATAGCACTTTAAGTGGCAACGATAATATTTTTACTTACAGGAATGATGTTTGAGTCGGTTTTTTACAGATATTGGCATTGAGAATTTCTAAATCATTCTTCAATTCATTGATGATTTTAGTTAATGCATTGTATCGAACAAAGTGACCTTTACGCATTTTGTCGCATTGTTCTTTTAAGCGTTCAATTTCTTTTGCTAATCTTTCTTCCCTAGTTTCCTCAAATAGTAGCAGTTGCTGTGGCATGAAAATTCTCCTTTTAAAAAATTGCCTAATTACTATAATGGCGAATATAGGTTCTCATATGACCTTTGGGGGGACGCCGCATACGTCCTCCCTCTCCTTTAATCTTTAAGCACCACATATATCAAAAAGATTGCCATCGTTAAGAAAGCGAAGCTTTCTACAAGCAAAACCCATTGATAAACTAACATACTAGGATTCTGTTATCTTCCAGTACTCGACTGGATCTTTCCTGTAGCTCTCTAAATTGACTCCTTGAAGCTCGGGTATCTTCGAATAGTCTATGTTGCCTTTGCGTAAAACTTTCGATACTTTGATCCCGCTCCCTAGCGTATTTTGATTTTGTGACAAAGAAATAAGCTGTTCTCTTAAGGCTTTCTCTTTTTTTTCCAATTCTTTTAGTTGCCCACTCATTGCAATCCACTGTGAAGCGTACGACGACCATATAGCATCATCTTTAGTTTGATAATCCCTATCTGTCAGTTCGGGGGGAACTAAGTTTTGCATTCCCTCCCAAAAGACATATTCTTTTTCAATTAGCTTGATAATATATTTTTCGTCTCTATAAACTTCAAGTAAAATTCCATCTTCACCGTCGAAGGAATAATAAAATGCTTTATCTAATTGACAAACAGCAATTTGGTGTTGTAACTGAGGATAATATTTGTCGGGAATTAGCCCAGATTGCGCCATTGCATGATCTTCTTTCCCCGGGCATTTTATCTCAGCAATACACTTCCCTTCGACATCTTTTGCATCCAGGGAAGCCATCATCCACGGATGATCAGGATGAATCTCCACCGATGGTGCCACCAGCAATCCCATTATGTCAGAAAATTTATCACGAGCTTTCTGTTCAAGGGCTAATCCCCTTTCCATAGCAGAGGTACGCTTATTTGTTGTTCCTAGTAACTTTTCTTGAAAAAGTTGATAAGGAGTTTTCCATGGAGAAACATTCATCAAAATCGGGGCATCGCTGCTCCCGACTTTATTTCTTCTCATCTCTAGCCAATCTTCAGATTGCTGAACAAGTTGATTATTCATTTACAGCCATCTCCTCGCCTTCAATCAAATCTCTTTGATACTTTTCATTCTGAATCTTAGCTCCCATCTTAATGCGGTCATACATAGCCACAGGGATTTCCTCTAATCTCTCAAGCCCTTTGATTTGGGTTTTCAAGAACTTCCAGAAATTGCTCTGATAATCTGGAGAACAACCAATCAAAATCTTAGCTAAATCTTCAGCTTGCTCTTTCGATATGCATTTTTTCTCTTCAGAAATTACCCCATTTTCTATAGCAATAGCATCTTTAGGCATATCTGATTGGTCCATCTCTTCCTTTGTATAGACACCAGATAATTCGGCAGGGAATGCCTTTCTAATAGCTAATGACTCAGCACATTTAGCCAATTGACTATGAGGCATCTTTGCCCACATTGATGTAGGGTTACCATCTTTAGTTCTTTGACAATATTCATCAAAAAAAGCGGTAGCTGGGATTTCATGCCATGTACCATCTTTCGTTAATTTCTTAACATAAGCAGTCGCTGAAATAACCTTTCCATTGGCATCATAAGTAAATGTAGGTTCACGACCAGGTGCATAACACCCAGTCCGTTCCGCAATTAAACGATACCCATCGATACCCGTTTGAATTGTCATAGCCTCTCTTTTCAATGTACTATCCCATCGTTTAACAGGATATATTTGCTTCATGAAAGGGTCTAATCCAGTTCTTTCGCAGGCATGAACAAACAATTGAAACTCTTCATGTGATGCAGTCTTAAAGAACACATCTTTCAAAAGTTGTAATCTTTTCTCGTCGTTTTGAATTGCTAAACTCATACTGCCCTCGCTGTTGATTTAAGATATTCGTTATTCCATTTAATCCAGTCGTGTAGGATATGCTTTGGTTGTTCTTTTCTAACAACTTGTAGGCATGTTTCTGGTACTTTAAGTCCTAATACGAAACATAAGTTCTCTAGATTATGTTCTAGAAGTTCTTCATTAAGCTTATCCATTGAAAACAACTCATTGAGTACACCTTCAAAATAATCTCTTGCACTATCCATTTTTGCTGCGTGATCATCGCAGTCATAACATCTTTTCATTGAATCTCTATACATGGTCATCACCCCTTATTTATAGTATTTATTTTAAATCTTCTTTAGAATCAAGCTTACTTTTAGCCTGTTCCTTAGCAACTTTTGCAACTGCTTTAACTAATTCCTTATGGCTTTTAGGCCATCGTTTATGTTTTGCTCTAAAGTACATTACAGCAATCACATAGTTCTCATTCGGGTCGATATTTCCTAGCTGCCTAGCTATATCTTCCGCCTCTGAAAAGGTCAATTCGTCCATATGTTCTCCTTATTTTCTACCATTGTACCGCTACAACCTAACGACTAAGCGTACTAGGGAGACTTGTACAATGTAGCCTAATATACTACATCTTTGATTTTAATGCATCCTTTTTGTCTACATTTTTTTATCTTGCCTTTTTCAAAAAGATACTGTACCCTGTCAGGCATCTTTAATTTTAAAGGCTTTATTTGATGTATTTACAAGACTATTTAAAGAGAGAGAGAATATCTCAGAAAAAATTTGCCGAGGCCTTAGACATTCACAGAACTCATTTAAGCAATATTTTGCATGGCCGAAAAATGCCCTCGTTAAGACTCATTACGAAAATTGAAGAAGTGACGAACGGTCAAGTTACTGTACAGGACTTTTTTGAATATTACAAAGAGAAGATGGCAAAGAAGAAGTGATACATATAAGTGTTGTAAATTCAGTAGCACAGAAAAATGATTGGCAACAAAAACTACGATAAGTAGAGTGAGCAAAAAAATGATACTAGGATGACTAGTGAAGAAGGACGGTAAGTTAGTGCTTACCGCCTTTTAATAAAAACATTAATCTTTAACCCCAAGGAACCAAAATGGGCTTAAATTACCTTGTGCCGCTATTAAACGGCCTTCGATACCAACAATATTACACGCCATTAGCAAAAATAGTCAATAGCGTAAATGCAGCAATCGTTTTTTCTGAACTAATGCAGCGTTTTGACTATCATCTTACCAAAAATGAATTAACAACTTTAGATAATATTGAAGGTTGGTTTTATCATACCTCCGAAGCAATGGAAGATCGTCTTGCCTTAACTCGTCACGAACAAGACACGGGAATAAAGATATTGAAACAGTTTGGTTTGGTTGAAACCAAGTTAAAAGGCGTACCCGCAAGGAGATATTTTAAAATAAACATAGAAAAATTTGCTGAGCTAATGAATAATTCAAAAAATGTTTGCAGTTTTGCGGATTCCGGCAAACTAGATTTCGAGAATTCGGCAACCAAGGTTGCTGGAAACCGGAAAACTATATATAAGGATAAAGAACCCAAAGAAGAACCCAAAAAAGAGATAAGGGCTGCCGCCTATCCCCTTTCAATAATAAAAAAAGAAATAAAAAAAGCTTCTGATCCCGCAGTTACTTTGACTAAATATTTCCAAGAAAAACTTCAGAAAAGTAATCCTAAAATCCCAAACCCTAAGAACTTCAATAATTGGGCAATTCAAATGGATTTATTCTTAAAAGACACAAAAGACACTCATGAGGAAATTAAGCAAGTGATTGATTTTCTATATGAAAGCGAACATAAAGATGCAATTTTTTGGCGTAAAAATATAAAAAGCACTGAAAAGTTTAAAGAGCATTACCCACGTTTATGGGAAATATTCCAGCTGGCAAAAAAAATGCCTTCCAAAATTACCCCGACTCAACAACAGGATGTCTCTGTCGAAAACGATAGGAAATATGCAATTGAACTACTAAAGCCGCTTAAGAAAAAAATCGACCAAATGCTTTGGTTAAAGGTTAAATTGACTGAAATAGATATGTTATTGAGTGATGATGAAAAAGTTACAACAAGAAAGTTAAGATATGGCGAGCCTCAATTTAGAGAAAATCTGAAACGCTGGCTTAAGATATGTCATGTAATCGAATAAAAAAGGAGATATATGAAATTTATAAAACTTGCAAAATCAAAAAATAACACCCTTAACGATGCCGATGTAATAATCCCACTATCGTTTTTTACAGAATTTAATATAAAGAGATTAGATGTTGACCATCATGAATTTCACTATCATTGCCAATTATTTACAAATAATGGTTTTCATTATGCATTTAATGCCCATATGGGAGATGTAATTGAATTCGAAAATTGGCTTATAGGGCATGTCGAAGACGATGAGGGT
>LNFM01013157.1_pt1 | contig 10647 bp, 7 predicted proteins | sample 596031 | NCBI WGS metagenome assembly LNFM01 (sample SAMN04254537, study PRJNA301005) | activated carbon metagenome | isolation source: dual media filters at the Ann Arbor, Michigan drinking water treatment plant | place: USA: Ann Arbor | reverse complement strand
GCAGCACCGTGGCCAGCACACTGGCATATTCCTCGTCGTACAGGTCGATGAACCGTGGCTGCGTCGACAGTTGCACCTCGAGCAGGCACTCCATGGATCTGCTCTCGGCGTTGAAGTAATTCAGCCGGTACTCGGCGCCTATCTTGCCGAACAGCAGCACCTCGAACTCGCGTGACAGGTAGCTGCAGAGGTCGAGCGTGGTCAGCGTCGTACCGCCCTCACCCAGGTAGTGCAGCATGATCAGTACACGCGGCTTGAGGTGGGGCAGCAACTGCGATCTGCCCGAGCCCGAGTTCAGAGCTGCAGCCAAGGCCTTCTTCGACCCGTGCAATCTGCTGCGTACGGGTTCCTGCCCCATCGCCTGCACATAGCTCAGGTAGTAGGGGTGGTCGGCGCGCAGTCGCTGCTGCGAGCGGGCGTAGATCTCGTCGCGACCGCCGAGTTCGCGGAACGACGCCGAACGCTTGTGGAACACGAATGCAGCATCCGTGACCAGGTGGCGCCAACCCTGCGCCAGCGAACGCATGGCCAGGTCGTTTTCCTCGCCGTAGCCTTGCGGATAGGCCTGCGCATCGAAGCTGCCCACCTCGTCGAGCATGTCGCGCGAAATCAGCATGCAAAAGCCATTGCCCGTGCCGACAGCCACCGGGCCGCTGGCCGCAAAGGCAAAAGCCCGCGCAACCATGACGTCGGGCAAGGCCAACGGCATGCGGTTGTCGCGGCCTGGCAAAGGCACCGAGAACGCCCCGGCATTGTTGGAGACCGCGGTGACCGTGCCGACACGCGGATGTTCGGCGCGTGCAGCGACCAGGTGGTCCAGCCAACCCGCCGCGACGCGGGTGTCGCTGTTGAGCAGCACGACGTCCCCGTCGCACAGTGCGACGCCGGCATTCACCGCCTGCGTGTACCCCAGGTTCGTCGCCTGGGTCACCAGACTCACGCGCTCGATGCTGGCGAGCCTGGCGAGGAACGGTCCAACTCGCGGGTCTGTCGAACCGTCATTGACGACGACGATGCGGATCGCCGGATCCGTGGCCGCCAGGAGGGCATTGAAACAATCGACGATGTCGTCGAATGCGTTGTAGACCGGCACGACGACGGTCAGTTTGCGCATCGCACGACGCGCCGCGTCCAGTCGAGGCCAGAAGTCGGACGACACCACGATCTCGCCAGCCGGGAACAACATCGCCGCCGCGTCGTCGACCCTGGGCGGCGTCGCCTGCAATGCAAACATCGCCCGTGGCGAACCGAGTCGGTTCGGAACCGTCGGACGGGTGAAGACGTGCTCCACCTTTACGCCGCCGAGGTAACACTGCCACTCGACACAGTACACGGCGACGGCGTGCGCATGGCCGTCGAGCAACTCCTGCGGAAGTTGCAGTGCGAAGGCGCATTGCGTGGTGCCCAGATCGGCCCGGAACAGGTCCGCACGGTGTTGATCGGCCAGGGCCTCGCCAACGGGGACGTCGTCGACGTACAGGCGCGCCGTCAGGGGCCGGGTCGGATGGCTCTTGTCGACCAGCCACCCCTGCAGTCGCCCGTCGGCAACACCGTCGATCCAGCCGGCGAGTTCGGGTACTCGGGGCTGCCAGGGAATGGTCTGTCGGGCCAGCGCAAAGCGCCTTCCATCGGCAAGCAGGAGATCAACGTCGACATCCGTGGACCCTCCCTCGGACGCGCCGAGCTCGACGGGTACCGGCAGCGTTGCCCGGCGCCCCGGCGCGGGCTCGATGCGACCGATCGGAACGCCCGCGGCCGAGAGCTCCAGTGTGAGGCCCAGCAAGGCCTGCGCGTCGGCTGCCGAATGCGCCTCCACGAGGACACCGAAGGTGTCGTTGTCGAGCTGCACACTGTGCACTTCGATGAACTCGGCGTACCGGGCAAGGCTGTGCTCGCGCACCGCCAGTTCGACGGACGTCTGCACTTCTTCCGGCACCACCATTCTCTGCCCGTTCACGACGAACTCGAGCGCACCTTCGAGCAAGGCCGGGCACAGCAAGGGTTGCAGCACGAAGGCACAGTGCCCTCCGCCGAGCTTTGCCTGCTCCAGATCCGGCCGATGGTTGTCGGCAGGTCCGGCAGCGACCTCGACGCCGCCAAAGCGAATGGAGACGAACCTCTCGATCTCGGGCTGTAACAGATCCCACACCCAGCCATGGAATCGGCCATCAATGTACTCATCCAGCCCGTGCCGGGTCATGTCACTGAGTGCGCTAGTTCGTTCCACCAGTTCTTCTCCGTTGCTGACCGCTCGCGCGACGTGCCCGCCGACCCAGATGACACTCCGGGGCAGGATGACCACGCGGTCCGGCCGACGAAACCAACGCGTTCCGGACGGACCGCCCGGCTGACCGACGCAGCACGCGTGCTGCCTGGAGCGTCCTGAAGACCCTCAGCACAAGGTCGCGCTTGCGACACCTTGCGGTTTCGCTCTCCTTTCCACGCTGCAAACTGGTGCTTGGCGGGTCGGAAAGACATTGGCTCGAGGCGATGATAACCGCAGCGTTCCGTCGCTCCGGTACGCACGGCTTCGCTTGACGGACACTCCGGCTTCCCACTGTCCGTGAGTTTTCTGGCCATGCGTGCAAAGATTGCGATGCCTACGACCCCGTGCGAATCATCTGGTGTGCACACGGTGACTGCCCGCAGAAGTCACCGCCCGGGCGCCTGGCTCTTTTGCCTGCTGGTGTTCACGTCGATGCAGGCCTTGGCCGCTTGCCCGGCCATAGGCGCGATTCGCTGGGACGCCTGGTTCGGCGCCAAGGGCGTGCCAGGCATCGCGGTCGAGCGCTCGTTGGGTCCGGCGCGCTGGCACGACCGGCTGCCGGTCTGCAGCGAAATCGTTGCGCCGGACGCGGTGCGTATCGCCTGCGAAAGCCCGGACCAGATGGCGCGCGAGATCGACCTCGCGGCGGCGGCAGGCCTGTCCTTCTGGGCATTCGTCACCTACCCGGACGACGATCCGATGAGCCTGGGATTGAAGACCTATCTGCGGGCGGCCAACCGGAACAAGCTCGGCTTTGCCTTGATCACGGAGTTGTCGCGCTGGGGCGACTCGCGCAACTACCCTGCCGCCGCCGACCGTTTCGTGCGCCTGATGAGCGAGCGGGGTTACCTGACCACGGCAGGCGGCCGCCCCGTGCTCTTTCTGGGCTTCGTCAGCGACCAGATCATGAACGACCGGTTCGGGGGCCTGCCCGGGTTGCGGCGGGCGTTGACCGACTTTCGGCAACGGTCCCGGGCTGCGGGCCTGGCCGACCCCTACATCGTTCTGCTCGAAGGCGACATCGCGCGCGCCGGCAAGCTCGTGCGCGGGCTGGCGCTCGACGCGGTGAGCGCCTATGCGCTGTCCGACGGCTCGGTCAAGCGCGGAAGTTATGCCCAACTGACCCGGCTGACTGGAAAGTACTGGGCGCTCGCCAAGGCCGCCAACCTGGAACTGGTGCCCCCGGCCATGACCGGATGGGATCGGAGGCCGCGCGTGCTCAACCCCGTGCCCTGGGAACGCAAGCCCTACAGCGAAGAGCAGCTGGACAGGTACTTCGAGCCGCCGACGAGCGCCGAACTCACCGACCACCTGGTGGCCGCAAGCCTGGCGGCCCGCACGCCGGACGGGGCTGCTGGCATGGTGCTGGTATATGCCTGGAACGAGTTCGACGAGGGCGGCTGGCTGGCCCCGACCCGTGGCGACAAGGACGGGAGACTCGACGCTGTGCGGCGGGCTGCTTCGGTGGCCTGCCCCACGCGCTGACGCCGGAACCGGTTGCGGGCCTCTCAGGCCTTGCGCCAGAAAACAGCATCCCCGTCGACGGCCAGCATGGGCTCGGTGATGCCATGCTGCGCGCGGTAGTCCAGCACCGCGCGCCGCGCGTCGATGACCACGCCGTAGTCGTCGCAGATGATCCAGCCCCCCGAGGCCACACGCGGGTACAGGTTCACCAGCGTGTCCATCGTGGAGCTGTACAGGTCACCGTCCATGCGCAGGATGGCGATCTGGCCGCCTGCATAGTGCGGCAGCGTGTCCTTGAAGTAGCCCTGCAGGAACACGACACGGTCGTCGAGCAGGTCGTATCGCTCGAAGTTGCTGCGAACGGCAGGCAGATCCACTGCCAGCTCGGGGCGGAGATGGAAGTCGAAGACGGTCAGCGCATCCTTGGCGTAGCGCGGATCTGGTGCCGGAAGCCCTTCGAACGAATCGGCAGCGACAACCTGCCTGTCGGTGATGCCGTAGGCGCGCAGCACCCCAGCCAGCAGGATGCACGCCCCGCCGCGCCATACGCCGGTCTCGACGAAGTCACCGGCAATGCCCTCGCGGATCGAGGCTTCTGCGAGCACACGCAGGTGCCGCAGCCGACGCGTGCCGATCATCGTGTGCGCCTCGCTCGGGATGTCGCGGCCGACCTTGCGCCGCTCCTCGCTGTACGGCACCAACTCGCCAAAGCGGTTGGTTGGATCGCCGTAGATCGTGTTGGCCACGACCTTCTCCAGCAGATCGAGATAGAGCGCAGTGCCGTGTGCGGCAGCGTCGACCGCCAGGCGCACGGGCTCCTCCCACCGTGCCAGCCGGTCGTGGGCCAACTCGACATGGTCCCCATGCTCGCGGCGAACCTGCTGGGCCTGCTCGTCTCGCCCTGCCGCAACGAGCGCGGTGGCAAGCTCGTTCGCGAGCGTGGCGTCCGTCGGCAGCAGCCCGAAGGCATGCGTCAGCAGCGCGCAGCGTTGTTCGTCGTGACCCAGCCGGCGCGCAAGTTCCGCGCGCTGCCGCAAGACATCGGCTTGATTTGGCCGCAGCCTGTCCACCTCTTGCAGGAGTTCATCTGCCTCGGTCAGGCGGTCAGCGGCGACCAGCCCCTCGGCCAGGACCCGGCAGAACTCGATGCGCTCGTGCTGGCCGGTCGGCATCTGCTCGCGCAGCTTCATCGCCTCGTCGTAGGCCTCTTGGCGGATCAGGGCCCGCAGTTGTTCGGTGACCGGGTTCATGGATAGCCTCTGAGTGAACTCTGTGCGAACGCCTTCATCATCAGCGCCGAAACGACTGCCGCTCGCGGCGAGCGTCAGCGGAAGACTACTTTAGCGGCAGACTTGCATCGCAGCGCGGCGGGCAACCGTGCATGCTCGCTCGCACGCCACGGGAAGCGCCACCGTTAATCCAAGCCATCGATCGCCGCCGTGCGCGCTCCGCTCGTGCGATCGAACACGTACAGCCGCCCGAACAACGACGGTGCGCAATCCACCCGGCGGCCCGCAAAGCCCGCGCGGCGAAACAGCTCGAACAGAAAGGCTTCCGAGAACCCCAGTTCGAACCACCGCGTCTGCCGCATGACCACCGCCACCTCGCTGTGCAGGCGCACCCCCCAGGGGTAGGGCACGGCAGCGTACTCCTGCTCGACGATGGGCTCGCCGGCCAGGATGACGCGACCGCCGTCCTCCAGCAGTTCCGTCAACCGGGGCACCACTCGCATGAAGTCAACGCAGTGGTGAAAGGCCTCGTAGAACCAGATCAGCCGATAGCGCTGCGCGGTCCGGGGCGCATCGCCGAACTGGCCGTGGAATCCCTGCAGCGGCACCTGGAAGTGCTCGGCCTGGCGGTTGACGAAGTCGCAGAAGCGGGGCGACACGTCGATCGTGTCGACGTTCACCCCCAGCCGCGCCAGCGCCAGCGCGCTTTGCGCAAAACCGGCGCCGTACTCCAGCGCCCAGTCGCCCGGCTTCAGACCCGAGTGCTTCAGCAGCATGCCGGTGGCCAGAACGTGGTCGGCTGCACTGTCCACCGCCAGTGCGTCCCGACGCTGATAGAAGCCGGGCTGCAGGATGGGGTCGGCACCTTCCCAGCCGAAGTCGGCCTCGTCGATGGCGGCGTCGTAGGGCCTGCCGTCGACGGCGGCTATCGCCGCCCAGAGCCGATGCTGCTGCGCGGCGTATTCGGGCGACCACGGGTCCAGGCCGCTCTTGAACCAATCCGGCAGGCGCATGTGCGCATGCTCGTAGGGCTTCCAGGCAGCGCCCTGCGCCCCCCCCTCACGGTACACGCGCAGCAGTTCGTCAACCTCCTCCAGGTTGAAGTAGACGCCTGGCCGGACCGTTCGCTTCAGGCTGCTCAGCCAGGCCTTGATGCGCGGTGACAGTACCCTCGCGCGCCGCGTCGTCAAGCCAGTACCCGTTGCAGGAAAGCCTGCCACTGCGGCAGCACCCGGTCGGGCAGGTACTGCGCCGAGACGCCGACACCGGCGTCACGCAGCGCCTCACGCCGGGGGCCAGCGTCGGCACCGATCAGGCGCTGCAGCACGTCGGCCATCTGCTGCGGCGCATACGGGCTGAAGTATTCGGCCGCGTCGCCGTACACATCGCGGTGGACACGGATGTCCGACGCAGCCACCACACCGCCGCTGCGCATTGCCTCCACCCCGGCGAAGTCGAAGCCTTCGCCGAAGCTGGGCGCCACGGTCACCCGGGCATGGCGGTACAGCAGGCGCAGATCGTCGGCGGGCAGGCCTTCCAGCAGGTGAAGGCCACCGCGCTGAAGCCAGGGTGAAAACCGCTGCATGATGTTGTCGTGGTCCCAGCCCAGGCCACCCACCAGCACCAGGTTCAGCCTGGGGTGCCCCTGGGATCGCAACAACTCCCAGGCGTCCAGCAGTGCGACATGGTTCTTGCGCGGCTCGATCGTCGAAACCATCAGCAGGTAAGGCAGGCGCCCGTCGTCCTGCATGTCGGCCTCGGCCACGGGCGCGCCGCCGCCGTGCGGGGCACGGCGGTTCTTGCGCGACCAGATGATCTCGGGTACGCGCGCCGCGCTCTCGTGCTCGGGCACGAAGTGGTGCGAGATCATGTTCGGGATAGTCACCGTGCGCGCCTCGACTTCGGGCAGCACGGAGAGCAGGTCGCTGCGCGTGGCCTCCGAGACGCAGGCAAACCACGCGCCATCGGCCGCATTGCGCTTCAGTGCGCGCAGGTGCAGGGTGCGGTGGTAGCCACGGTCCTTCACCGTGTGCGGCATCAGCAGTGGAATGGCATCGTGGTAGCGCACCACCAAACGCGTGCGTCCGCTCACCCGGCCCGGGTAGGGCGTCTCGGCAATCATCAGGTCGATGCCCGTGGTGTCCAGCCGCGGGTACAGCGCGTGGCCCAGGTAGCCGGTGGCTACGCCCACCGCGTTGACGAAGGACCAGGGCCAGCGCATGACGCGGAAGTCGCCCGCGGTGACGGCATCGAAGTCCTCCACCGGCAAGGACTTGGCGAACATCGCGCGCCAGACGAAGTCCTTGAAGTGCGTGGGCTGGAAAGCCGTCAACGGCACCTTCCGGCCCACCGCCGAACCCAGTGCGGCAGAGACCGGCCCGACGAACTTCAGCAGCTTGCGCCGAAGGTGTTCCAGGCGGTGCGACGCCGGCCCCTGCTGCAACGAGACCACCACGGCCGAGAGACGGTCGATGTCCAGCCGCGTGTCGCGGCGTGGGTCGATGACACCGGCGCGCATGGGCAATCCGCGTTCCACAACGAGGTTGCCGCTCTGCAGCAGGCCCACCACCTCGGTGCCCGGCAATTGGCCCAGCCCGCGGAACAACAGCCGCGTCTCCTGTGGAATGCCACTGTGGCCGTCCAGCGCAGGGCGCATCTCGAGCAGGACCCTCATGCGCCGCCTTCAGTCGAAACGCGGCCCGGGCGGGGGCACCACGGCATGGTCGTAGAACTCGTAGGCCTGATCGACATGCTCGAAGGAGTACAGGCGGCCCTCGTGCAGCACGGCGGCACGTTCGCAATAGGCGCGGATGATGTTCGGGTCATGCGAGACCAGGATGAAGGCACGGTCGCGTCGCTTCTGGAAAAGTTCGTGATGGCAGCGGTCGCCGAAACGCGAGTCGCCCACGGACATGCCCTCGTCGATGAGGAAGCAGTCGAACTCGATGGCCATGCTCAAGGCGAACGCCAGCCGCATCGACATGCCTGAGGAGTAGTTCATCACCGGCTCGTTCAGGTAAATGCCCAGCTCGGTGAATTCCTCGACGAAGGGCACCAATGGCCGCCAGTCCACACCGTACACACGGCAGACGAACTTCAGGTTGTCGATGCCGGTGAGGTGGGTCTGGAAGGCGCCAGTGAAGGCCAGCGGCCAGCTCACGCTCATGCGCCGTTCGATACGGCCGGACGACGGTCGCTCGGCCCCGCTGAGCAGCCGAATGAGCGTGCTCTTTCCAGCGCCGTTCCGGCCCAGGATGCCGATGTGCCGGCCGCGCTCCAGCTCGAAACTCACGTGGTCCAGCACCAGGCGAGGCCCGCCGCGCGTACGGTAGTGCTTGCAGACGTTTTCGAGCCGGATCATCGGCGTTCCACGCGCATCGCGGCATCGCGCAGCAGGAACAGACCGGCGAAGGTCAGCACCAAGTTGCATGAGGCCATGTAAGTCAGATCGTAGTAGGTGCGGGCGACGTTGCCGAAGTAGCCTTCGCGCACGATCTCCACACCATGCACCATGGGCAGCAGCAGCACCGTCTCGCGTGCCGCGACCGGCAGCCAGTCGACCATGAAGGCCGCCCCCGAAAGCGGGAACATCACGTAGGAAATGGGGTGCCAGAAACGTTCGACGATCTCGCTGTAGGCCGCGGCGGCACCGACGAGCAACGACAGCCCGGCGCCGAACCAGGCCAGCATCATCCAGCCGCCCAGCACGGTCAGCGGGTCGTCGGGCAGCTTCATCCAGCCGGCCCAGGTGAAGACCGTCGCCAGCACCAGGAAGGACGCCGTGGCGCCGCTCATCTCCAGCACGATGCGGGTGACGAAGACGTCGAAGACACGCACGTTGCGGTGGTAGAGCAGGTTGATGTTCTGCTGCACGCCGCTGATGCAGCGCCCCACGGTGTTACGCCACATCAGCACCGACGAGTAGCCGGTGATGGCGAAGGCGATGATGGGCAGACTGTTGCCGTGGCCCATGCCCGACGCCGACCACAAGACGGCGACAGCCAACGTGAAGATCATGGGTTCGCCAACGAGCCACAACACGCCGACGTTCTCGCGCCCGAAGCGTGTCACGACCTCGCGCATCAGCAGCGCCCAGATCACGCGCCGCTGGATGGCCAGCGACTCCATCAGCGGCGTGTGCTCGCCGGTCCGCAGGCCGGGCTCGGCCGACTCAGGACTGGTGTTCACGGACGCTGGCCATCACGAGGCCGACGATGCCCCAGAGCAGCAGGCCGACAAGGAAGACCGTCAGCACCGCGCGCAGTCGCCGCGGCTCGACCGCGTTGTCGGGCAGGTTTGGCTGCACCAGCCGTTCCAGGTAGAGCTGCTTGCGCACCGCCTCGTTGCGCGCCGTGTCCAGCGCCGCCATCGAGCCGGCCAGCTGGCGGTCGGCGAAGGCCTTCTCGAGCACCAGGCGGTCGTAGGCCGGTGACTTGGAACTCAGCCCGCCCTTGGGGCCCAGCACTCGCGCGGTCTCGGAAGCGATGGCCTTGCGCAGTGACTGCACACGCGCTTCCAGCGAACCGATCTGCGGATTGCGCGGCGACAGCCGTCGCACCTGGTCGAGCTGACTCTCGGCCGCCACCAGTTCCTCGCGCAGCCGGGCCTCGCCCTGCAGCTGGATGGCGCTCTGGCGCTCGGGGTCGAAGACGGCACTGTCGCTGCGGAAACCGGCCAGCGCCGCGGCGGCTTCCTTGGCCCGCTGCTCTGCCGCCTTCACCTCCTGCTCGGCGACCTGGATCAGGTCCTGCCGGCTGCGCGTATTCATGTTGTTGACCAGGCGCTCACCCAGTTCGAGCAGTTGCGCGTTGATCTTCTGCGACTGCTCGCCGGTGTAGGCACGCACGCGCAGCACGCTGATCGACGACACCGAGTCGTACTCGATGAGCACGTGCTTCAGGTAGTGGCGGTGCAGCGCCTCGAAGCTTTCGTCCCAGCGCTCCAGCCCGGGGAAACGGTTCACGACGTCGATAGCCGGGTCGGCAAAGGCCTGGCGCAGCTGGAGCTTGTCGTCCAGCTCGCGCAGCGCATCGCGGCTGCGGATGTAGTCGTGCACCGAGTAGGTGTCGTCCTGGCTGCGCGAGAAGGCCGTGCCCTGCAGCAGCGCGCCCAGGCCGGACTGTGCCGGCCGCTGTGGGCTGCGCACGACGAAACGCGACTCGGAGATGTAGACGTCGCTGGCGACCATGCCGTAGTACAGGGCAGCGACCAGCGTGGGCACCAGCACCGTGACGATGAACACGGCATCGAAACGCTTGAACAGGCGCCTCAGCCGCGATGGGCGCGGCGGTGGTGCGGGGGTGGCAGGTGTGGCGTCCAAGGGGGATATCCGGTCACGGGGTCACGGGGTCACGCCGGCAGCAGCCGGCGGTACAGGTCCAGGGTGCGTTCGGTCATTCGCTGAGCACCGAACTCCGATTCATAGCGGGCGCGAGCAGCCGCGCCCAAGGCTTCACGGCGCGTGTCGTCGGCCAGCAGTTCGTGCAGCGCGGCGGTGAGTGCCTCAGGATTGCCCGCGGGCACGTTCAGGCCGGTGCGGCCGTGCTGGTTCACCCAGGGCACGCCCGAGCCTTCGATGTCGGTGGCGACGATGGGCTTGCCCATCACCATGGCCTCGACCATGGCCACGCCATAGGCCTCGGCACGCAGGGTGGAGGACATGCAGAAGATGTCGCAGGCTTCGAAGTG